>Ga0105051_10000002_pt1 | contig 384317 bp, 382 predicted proteins | sample FRY02_FD_78383 | JGI IMG/M metagenome (GOLD analysis project Ga0105051, IMG submission 78383) | Freshwater microbial communities from Lake Fryxell liftoff mats and glacier meltwater in Antarctica - FRY-02 (megahit assembly) | ecosystem: Environmental > Aquatic > Freshwater > Ice > Glacier... | reverse complement strand
ACATCGAGATGTTTTACAACAGCACACGCCGGCACGGTTCCAATAACCAGCTATCACCGGTAGAGTACGAGAGACGATTTAACGAGAGGCTGTTAAGTGTCTAGAGAACTGGGGGCGATTCAAATGAGCACGTTTCTGTATATCAATTACCTTCTGTTGTGCGGCTCAGTCATCATGAATCTTGTCGTTGGTTGGTTGGATAGATCGGGTCAGAAAAAACTGGGAAACCGGATCGATATTTACTGTCGCTGGATATTTCCCGCAAGCTACTTCGGGTTGATCGGGCTGTCAACTCTGTACTATCTCTAGAGCAGAACGACTAGTGAAAGCAATGTGATTAATAGGCGGTTTGCGAACGGAGCACATCGTAAATCCCGCTTCTTGAGCTCAATTGAGACTTTCCTTTAGTTCTTGATCAAGATCAATTTTCGAAGACTCGCTATCTTTATCATCATTCCTATAGAGTTATCCGCCTTAACCTGCGTTTAAACACCTAACGCCCTTACTCACAAGTACTTCATCATTGTTTTCCCCAAAACAACGCTCCCTGACCTTAATAAGTCGATGGTTTGAGAATAGATTAGATCTGAAGGGGCTGCTAGGGCAAATCGTTTGCAGCGGTTGTAGCGGAGAGCGATTTGCCTGGTGGTTGACAGTTGGAGAGATTGACCCGTATCGCCTTAGCACGATACTTCGGGGCTGCGTCCCGTCTTCGCTTTGCTCCTCCGTATAAATTGCTGGGGCAATTTGTCGAACCGGAGTCTTACTCTCATGAGCACATCACCTACAAAAAAGCCCCCATAAAGGGGGCATTTTTGTAGGTGGCGCGCCCGGAGAGATTCGAACTCCCGACCACCTGGTTCGAAGCCAGGTGCTCTATCCAACTGAGCTACGGGCGCAAACTTTGTTTCGCGGCTTTAACTAGCCCTTGGCACGTTCAGCCATGAGTTTAGTCATGTACACCATAAACTCGCGAAGGGCAGTATCGTACTCTTCTACGCCGGCTTTTGCTGCCGGATGTTCGTGCATTGCCTGCCACCAGCGCTTAATTCTTGGGTTGCTCTCGGTGGGGTCACGGATTTCATGAAAGTGCGGGAACACCGTTTGTTGCAACAAGCAAATAAACGGTGCCAGCGAGCAATCGCCGATACCCGGCTGATCGCCTGCGGCGAACGGGGCCGGCCCCATGAAGTGCTCTACGTAGCTGAAGGCCTTCTCGAATTCCTTGGCAACCGCATCAACAACAGCCTGATCCCGGTTTGCCGGGTTCTTGTGCGGGCGCAGCGGTGTGTTGTGCGGTGCCACGTACAAATCGGTAATGCGCGAGATCATGCGTGAGTTGGCGCGCAACAGGGCATCAGCCGGTGCTACCGGATTTTCGGGAAAAGCATCGTCTAGGTACTCGCAGATGGTTTCGCATTCGGCAATAACGTGGCCGTTGTGCTCCAATGCCGGAATCTTGCCGGTAATGTTGATCCGCTTGAACTCATCCGAACCCATACCACCGGGCGCTTTTTCCATATCGAGCTCGAGACCTTTCAGTCTGGCGAACATCGTTACCCGAGCGACATACGGCGAGGCGATAGAGCCCCATAGTTTTGGCTTAGTGCTCATCACCCGGCTTACTTCTTCTGGAAGTAGCGCATCATCTGCTCAAACGCCACACCGTACTCTTCAATGGTTGGGCCAAAGATAGGATCAGCCTGAATAGCATCCCACCAGACTTTTAGCCGGGGGTTGCTTTGGGTCGGATCAGAAATCTCGGGGAAGTTTGCGAAGACCAGAATCTGGGACATCTTCATGTACGGTGCCAGCGTGCAATCGCCTAGTGTCGGTTTATCGCCAACAGCGTATGGGCCATCGCCCATAAACTTCTCAAGATAGACCCATACTTTTTCAAGCTCGGCAGTCGAAGCAGCTACAACAGCGGCATCGCGTGTCTCAGGATTTATCTGCCGCGCAAACTTGCCGGCAGCCGGTGACAGATAAAGATCAACCACCCGTGAAACCATGCGTGACTGAGCACGACCAAACGCATCGGCAGGCAACCCTGATGGCGTGGGATGCGCATCTTCGATGTACTCGCAGATCACTTCAGATTCGGCAATGCACTTACCATCGACTTCCAGTGCCGGAATCTTACCGATGGGGTTTAACGCTTTATATTCAGGTGATGACGGACTGGCGGCTGCCAGCTCCAGCTCAACACCCTTAATTTTTGCAAACAAGATAGCCCGCGCCACAAAAGGCGAAGCCAAAGCACCGTAGAGTTTCATAGGTCGTCCTTAATGAGGTTGTGTTGTTATTCTAGATAAGTCTGTCTGGGTAAGACTGTATGAGTTGAGTATAACCAAACAGCAGGAACAGCTAGCAGCTATTGGTGGCCTGTTCACTGCAAGGTAGAACAGGCATCAACCCGCTGACTAGTCGCTACTCAGCGCTTCCTTAGTGGCGGCGCCCGCTTCCTTGAAGGCTTTGGCCGTGGCGTCAGCACCCTTCTCAATCCCGGTTGCGGCACCATCAAGGCCCCAGCTAATGCCCTCGCCCGCCTTATCTAAACCTATTTCAATACCTTCGCCGGCCTTCTCAAGGCCTATCTCGATACCTTTCTCGGCTTCATCGGCTGCCGTCTCGATACCCTCACCCGCCTTACTAAAGCCCTCTTCCATTGTCTTGCCGGCCTTTTCAAAGGCCTCGGCAATCTCGCCGCCTTGGGCTAACGGCAACACCGTCATAAGCACGACAACAAGGATGACTGACTTTTTATTCATGGCAATAGTCTACAGAACCGAAGTGAACTGAATAATAACAAAATGGCTCTATTACCATATAGGGCATTCAACAATTCGGTAATAAAATGAGACCAGCTGAAGGGACTACCTACCCTAGTGCACTCATTGCACAGCGAGCTGCAGCGGTTCATTATCGAAGGCTCGCCAAATAGTGCGATTCCTTAGCCAGCGACGCAGGTGCACACACCGATGAAACCCTCAAGTCTGCTCAAATTCTCGCGAGTACCGCCGGCATGGATCTTCCCCAGCGTGCTACTGGCCTGGTTGCTTGGGAGGTACCTACCGGTGTTTGAATGGCTGCCCTCGCCCTCCAACTATGTGGCTGCCGCAACCGTGTGGTGTGCTGCTCTGGCGCTAACCGGAGCCGCTGCCCGCGAACTGGCACGCAACAAGACCAGCCTCTACCCGAACGGTGAATCAACAACCCTGGTTACCGGCGGGCTGTATCGCTACACCCGCAACCCGATGTACGTGGGTATGTCGATGCTGGTGCTCGGTGCCGCATTGTTCACCGGTGCCGTCTCAGCATTGCTTGGTGTCGTATTATTTTGCGGAGCGATTCAGCAGCTGTTTATTGTTCCGGAAGAGCACCGGATGCTGGGGTGGTTCGGGGATGATTACCGGGCGTATTGCGAGGGGGTTCGGCGTTGGGTTTGACACTCTCCGCCACTAACAAACAAGGCCCCAAAAAGGGGCCTTGTTTGTTAGTGGCGGAGAGTGGGGGGATTGACTCGCCTCGCTTTAGGCGATGCTCGGGGCTTCGCCCCGTCGGCCTTTGGCCTCCGTCCAAACTGCTGCCGCAGTTTGTCGAACCGCGATCTGCTGTTCATTCAAATCCGCCTGCGGCGGCTAACAAAAAAGGCCCCAAAAAGGGGCCTTGTTTGTTAGTGGCGGAGAGTGGGGGATTCGAACCCCCGATACGCTTTTAACGTATACTCCCTTAGCAGGGGAGCGCTTTCGACCACTCAGCCAACTCTCCGAAATCAGTCTTACTTGTGAAGCCTATTTTAGCGCTTCGTGAGCCAGGCGCTCCTCGCGCGTTGACTCGCATCACCACCTTCGGTGATGCTCGGGGCTTCGCCCCGTCAGCCTTTGGCCTCCGTCCAAACTGCTGGCGCAGTTTGTCGACCACTCAGCCAACTCTCCGAAATCAGTCTTACTTGTGAAGCCTATTTTAGCGCTTCGTGAGCCAGGCGCTCCTCGCGCGTTGACTCGTGCCACCTCAGAGGCAGCGACCCCTTCAGGGGCGAATACAATACATGAAAAACAGCGCCGGCAAAATGCCCACGGCCTCTTCCCGGCAGGACTGCCGGTAATAATCAGACGGATCGCTCTAAGCCTCTGCCATTAAAGCAGTTTTACTTGGCTGCAGCCTGTGGAATATGAGTTGTTGCGCCGGCGGCGGCAGCTCTTTCCTCGCTTATCCGCTGAAAGATCTCTTCCCGGTGCACCGATACGTCCAACGGGGCTTTAACACCCAACCGTACCTGACTGCCTTTTACACCCAATACCGTCACATCGATGTCCTCACCGATAACGACAGTCTCACCAATTCTCCGCGTTAGAATTAGCATGGTCACGCCCCCTGTCCTTAGTTTTTATTATTTTTAATACCGGGAATGAATTCAGCATCCTTGTCATCGCCCGACCCGAACCTGGAGATACACGCCAACCACTTTTAAGAATGACCGGAGAAACAACAGGAAGGATAAGTCAGCACTTTTTATTAGAGTTCTTCGCTGACTCGTGAGATTACCATCTCACATAAACCAATGTAGCGTCTACTGCATTGATGCGAGCAATAGGGAAAACATTCACAAGCGGTCAAACCGCTTAGCAATCAACAACCTAGAGATGCCCTAAAAGCCCCGCAACTATTGAGTTTAGCGGCTAAGCCTGGCGCCAACCCAAGCTGGCACAGATTCCAATGCTGCCGCCAGCTTAGCCGGCTCTGAGCCGCCTGCCTGCGCGAAATCGGGGCGACCGCCACCTTTGCCACCGACCTGACTGGCCACCTGATTAACCAGGTCTCCGGCCCGCAAACGGTCCGTGGCGTCCTTGCTCACACCAGCGGCAAGGCGAACCTTGCCATCGGCAGTAACCGTAGCCAGAACGACTGCAGAAGTACCTAGTTTGTCTTTCATCCGGTCGACCGTTTGGCGCAATGTATCGGCATCGATGTCATCGGCAAGTTGCTGAGCCAACACCTTAATGCCGCCAACATCAGTGGCATCCAAGGCATCGCTGCCGCCGCCACTGGCTAACTGAGCGCGCAATGCTTTCAGTTCTTTTTCAAGCTCTCGGTTGCGACTAAGTACCTGCGTAACCTTCGCTTCGGCATCGGCGCGGGTGCCTTTCAACAAGCCACCAATGCGGGATAGAGTGTGCTCGGTATCGCGCACGCTAGTTACAGCCGTTGCACCGGTGAGGCCTTCAATGCGCCGCACGCCCGAAGCAATACCCGACTCGGAAACAACCTTAAACAAACCGATATCACCGGCGCGTTTAGCGTGAGTACCACCACACAACTCCAACGAGAAATCGCCCATGCGCAACACCCGAACTTCATCGCCGTATTTCTCGCCAAAGAGGGCCATGGCACCGGCTTCTGTCGCCTGCTCCGGCGACATCAGGTCGGTTTGCACCGCGGCGTTAAGACGAATCTGTTCGTTTACCACATTCTCAATACGCACCAGCTCATCGGCGGTAACGGCCTCATAGTGCGAGAAATCAAAACGCAAACGCTGGGCATCAACCAACGAACCTTTCTGGGTGACATGGCTGCCCAGAACTTCGCGTAAAGCAGCGTGCAGCAGATGGGTTGCAGAATGATTAAGCGCTGTCGCCGCGCGCGCTGATTCATTGATCTGCGCCGATACACTGTCGCCTACGTTCAACGACCCACTCTCGAGAATACCCACATGCACAAAGGCATTGCCGTTTTTCACGGTATCTTCAACGCGGAAAACGCAGCCGTTGGCATGCAATACGCCGGTATCACCGGCCTGACCGCCGCTTTCGGCGTAGAACGGTGTTCTATCTAACACCACCTGACCCGCATCGCCGGTGGTTAATACAGCAACCTCAGCACCCTCGCGCACCAATGCCACAACAGAAGCCTGCGCTTCCGCATTGTCATAGCCGGTAAATATCGTTTGGCCGGCAAGCTGCAAGCTGCCATGCGCCGCGTTAAATTTGCTGGCCGAGCGGGCACGCTCACGCTGGGCCTGCATCGCGGCCGCAAAGCCTTCGTTGTCGATAGTAAGGTTGCGGGTACGCGCAATGTCGGCCGTCAGATCGGCTGGAAAACCATAAGTGTCGTACAGCTTAAAAACGGTCTCGCCATCAAGCTCAGTGCCTTCGAGCTCATCAATAGCCGTTTCAAGAATGCCCATGCCCAAACTTAAGGTTTCGGCAAAGCGTTCTTCCTCGGTGCGCAACACCCGCACAACATGTTCTTCATTGGCGGCGAGCTCAGGATAGGCCTCACCCATTTGCTCACGCAACGGCGGATACAGTTTGTAGAAAAACAGATCCTGCATACCGAGCTCATAACCGTGACGCAGGGCCCGGCGAATAATCCGGCGCAACACATAACCGCGACCTTCGTTACCGGGTAACACGCCATCAATAGCCAAGAACGATGCGGCACGAATATGATCGGCAATAACCTTCAGTGAGTTGTTGTTAAGATCATCAGTACCGGTCGCCTCAGCGGCGGCTTTAATCAACACCTGAAATAGATCAATCTCATAGTTGCTGTGCACCCCCTGCATCACAGCGGCGATGCGTTCTAAACCCATGCCGGTATCGACAGACGGCTTGGGCAGTGGCGTTAAGGTGCCATTGGCGCTGCGGTCATACTGCATGAATACCAGATTCCACACTTCAACGTAGCGATCGCCCTCTTCATCGGGAGAACCCGGAGGGCCACCAAAGATGTCGGCACCATGATCATAGAAAATCTCGGTACACGGGCCGCAAGGACCGGTGTCACCCATCGACCAGAAGTTGTCTTTCTCGCCAAGGCGGCTAAAGCGCTCGGCGCTCACGCCCATTTCCTTTAGCCAGATGTCGGCGGCTTCATCATCATCCTGATACACCGTGATCCACAGGCGCTCTTCGGGCAGACCCAGTTCTTTCGTTAAAAACTCCCACGCAAAACCAATCGCTTCGCGCTTGAAGTAATCGCCAAAACTGAAGTTACCCAGCATCTCGAAAAAGGTGTGATGTCGTGCCGTATAACCCACGTTCTCGAGGTCATTGTGCTTGCCGCCCGCCCGCACGCAACGCTGCGAACTGGTGGCACGGTTGTAACTGCGCTGGTCGCTGCCTAAAAAGCAATCTTTAAACTGCACCATGCCGGCGTTCGTAAACAACAAGGTGGGATCATTACCAGGAACCAATGGAGAACTGGGCACTACGCGATGACCCTGGGCAGCAAAATAATCAAGAAAAGCTTTACGTAACTCAGCGGAGTTCATAACTCATTACTACTATTGTCTGATTAAGAAATTAATGGGCGCAGCCCCCGTGACCGTATCCCGGCATTGCACCGCACCACACCACGCCAAAAATGCGATAAAACCCGGGCAGAAACCCCACCGAAGCGGCCAGCCAGTCTGCAAAATCCAACGACGAAAGAATAGGGCTGCGAGTATAAAGCACTAATCGTCGAACGACTCACCCAAGTCATCGAACGCCGACCGAATTTGTTCGCCTGAGAAGCCCCGATACTGCAAAAACCGCACCTGACGCGCGCGCGCTTTGTAATCCGCCGGCTTACCCTCACCAAACTTCTTGTGGCGAACCGTTGTAGCCAGCGCCAACCAATCTACCACGATAGCGGCAAAGGCCTGTTCCAGAACAGGCTGAGCGAGCCCCTTTTGACCCAGATCACGCCGAATGCGCACGGGCCCCTGCCCTTTGCGGACGCGGCCATTAATAAAGCTTTCGGCGAAGCGGGGTTCATTCAAAAGACCGTCTGCGACCAGCGAATCGAGGAGATCGGCGATGTCCTCAGGCTGCACCTCACCGGCTTCTATGCGGGCAGAGAGTTTCTTAGTGAGTTTTTCTTCCAGCTCCAGCCGACTGTGATCGCGATAGGCCAGAACATCCATGGCCACGTGCCTTGGCGAGCGCCCGCTGCGCTTGGAGCGGCCCTGCTCCCTATCGAAGCCAACAGCGCTTTCCGGGGAAGGCGGCTCACCCAACTCCTCGCGCATGGTGGCCAGCAGCGCTTCGACCGATACGGGTTTCTTCACTTTATCGCTAAATGCCAAAACTGCATCCACCCGGTAGAAAGCACTACCGGCTCATAAAGAGCCGGCAGTGGTGTTGCTAGTTGGTGTAAGTACTGCCAAACCCAAACAAGGGCAATAACAGACAGACGCCTTTCGTTGTTGTTTTCAAATACATCTCAACTCGTACATCTAGGCTCGTACATCTAGGCTCGTACATCTAAATGTACCCAGCCTCTGCGTTACCCGACAAAAGGAGCCGCAGAATCCGATGCTGAAGATTAAGCTACCGCATCTGAGGCCTCGTCAGCCTTATCGGTAATTAAGTCGACTACTTCACCACGCTTAGGCAGCAGAATTTCACGCAGTTTGCGATCAAGCTCGCTCACCATTTCAGGATGTTCCAGCATATGGGTGCGGACATTTTCTTTGCCCTGGCCGATACGCTCGCCGTTGTAGCTGTACCAGGAACCAGACTTCTCAACCAGATTGTGTTCAACACCGAGATCAATAAGTTCGCCTTCTCGTGACACACCATGACCGTAGAGAATCTCGAACTCGGCTTGTTTGAACGGCGGTGACACTTTGTTTTTGACCACTTTAACGCGGGTCTGGTTACCCACAATTTCATCGCCCTTCTTAATCGCACCAATACGTCGAATATCCAAACGCACAGACGCGTAGAACTTAAGTGCATTACCGCCACTGGTTGTTTCGGGGCTACCGAACATCACACCAATCTTCATGCGAATCTGGTTGATAAAGATAACCATGGTGTTAGAACGCTTGATATTACCCGTCAGTTTACGCAGCGCCTGAGACATCAGGCGTGCCTGCAAGCCAACATGGGTATCACCCATATCGCCTTCAATTTCAGCCTTGGGCGTAAGCGCAGCAACAGAGTCAATAACCACCATATCGACCGCCCCGGAACGCACCAACATATCGGTGATTTCTAAAGCCTGCTCACCGGTATCCGGCTGCGATACCAGGAGGTCATCAACATTCACCCCTACTTTGGCCGCGTAAATCGGATCAAGCGCATGTTCGGCATCGACAAAGGCGGCGGTGCCGCCATTCTTCTGACATTCGGCAATGACCTGCAAGGTGAGCGTGGTCTTGCCGGAAGACTCAGGACCGTAAATCTCGACAACGCGGCCCCGTGGCAGACCACCAATGCCAAGCGCCACATCGAGGCCCAGCGAACCTGTTGAGATGACGTCGATATCGCGGGCAGCGGGGGAATCACCCAAACGCATGACCGAACCTTTACCAAACTGTTTCTCAATTTGGCTTAGAGCGGCCGCTAGGGCCTTTTTCTTGTTGTCGTCCATAATAACCATCACCTGCAACGTGTTTGAATGAGTACTGTATGTTTGTACAGTACCCAGTATTGCACATAAAATCCAGCCCGAGACGAAAAAAAATGGCAAAAAGCGCCGGAAACACTGAAATGAGTATGACCTAGGCAGGCGCCGCAGAAAAGCGCTCCAATACGGTGTAGAGGGCGTGGCCGGGTCCATACTCGGAGCGAACCAACGCAAAATCATACGCTTGCCAGACAAGCTTAGCGGGGCGTGCCAACTGGGGCAGCGCTGCCATTTTTCGCACCACACTCACGTGCGGACAAAAGCGGCGCTCCGGCCGCAGCTTGACCACGCCAGTAAGGTGACTTCGCAGGTTTGCCACCAATCGGGCTAACGGATCAGGCACCGCTGAGCTGCCATACCACAGCACCTGCGGCGACTCAAAAATGCCGTAGCAATCGAGGGTCAAGGCAAACGGTACGAAGTCGACCGCATGCCCCGCTGCGATTACAGCGGACATTTTAGACGCCGGCACACTATCCAGAAATGCGAGCGTAAGGTGATAGTTTTCGGGCGGGATCAGTCTGCCATTAGCAGACTCACATAACGGTGCTACTGACTGCACTAGTGCGGCGCGCACTGCGGGCGACGGCCACACTGCAAAAAATAATCGCTCTGCCGGTTCCGTCACAGTCAGGGCGATGGCAGCACTTTAAGCATGCCCTCAAGCGCGAACAATACAGCTTGCTCACGCACGGCATGACGATCACCGGCAAAGACTTTTCGACTGGTAACAAGATGACCGTCGCGACTGTTGCCGCCCTGCTCCCGCGTGGCCCACGCAAACCAGACCGTACCGACCGGCTTTTCGGCCGTGCCACCCTCTGGCCCGGCAATACCGGTGACCGCTACCGCCAAGTCTGCGCCACTGCGCTGCAAAGCGCCCAAAGCCATGGCCTCAGCCACTTCCTTGCTGACCGCACCAAACGCTTCCAACTGCCCTTCGGGTACGCCCAACAGATCCATCTTGGCGTTATTACCATAGGTGGTAAAACCGTATTCAAACCAAGCCGAACTGCCGGGGATTTCGGTGATCGCCTGCGCAATGCCACCGCCCGTGCAAGACTCAGCTACCGTGAGCTTTTTATGCGCAGCAACGCACTGCTTTGCTAACTCGCGAACTACCTGAGAGGGTGCATTCATGGTTACCGCCTAACGCCCAACATAAGTTCTCAGCATAACGGATTAGGGGCTGCCAGCCCTACCGATTATTGGTTCATCAGTCTAAGGTCGTTGTGCGCGCCTATACGACTCGCCGCTGTTATGCTGCGCGCATGAATTCAGCCGAACCCAACAACTACGATGTCATCGTCCTCGGCGGCGGCGCAGCCGGCCTGATGTGTGCCATTACGGCAGGTAACCGTGGCAAGCGGGTGCTCGTGCTCGAAGGCTCCAACAAAATTGGCAAGAAAATTCTGATGTCGGGCGGCGGACGCTGCAACTTTACTAATCTGCACACCGCAGCCTCGCATTACCTTTCCGCCAACCCCCACTTCTGCAAATCCGCACTCAGCCGTTACACGCAGTGGGATTTTATTGCACTGGTCGAGAAATACGGCATTGCGTACCACGAGAAAGATCCTGAAGCCGGCAACGGCCAGCTGTTTTGCGACGACTCATCAAAAGACATACTCGCCATGCTTGAAGCGGAGTGCGCCAACGCCGGTGTGCGCATCGAGTGCGATGTCGAGGTTCGTGCGGTGGAAAAACAGCTTGAGTTCACAGTAAAAACCGACAGCCACAACTACCAAGGCACCTCATTAGTGCTTGCCACCGGCGGGCTCTCTGTTCCGAAAATGGGCGCCAGTGACTTCGGCTACCGGCTGGCCCGGCAGTTTGATCTAAAGGTTCTTGAAACCTCAGCAGGACTAGTGCCGTTTACTCTTACCGGGCACCTACACGAACTGACCCATGCACTCTCCGGCATTAGTGTGCCCGCCATCGCACAGAACGAGCGGGCGGCGTTTCGCGAAGCATTGCTGTTTACTCATCGCGGCTTAAGCGGCCCTGCCATTCTGCAGATATCAAGCTACTGGCAGCCCGGTGAGGACATCAGCATTAACCTGCTGCCAGACCAGGATGCCAAAGCCCTGCTCCTCAATGCCAAACGGCTGTTGCCCAAAGTGGTGTTGCGCACGGTGCTGAGCGAAGCACTGCCGCGCGCCCTGGTGCTTGAACTGCAGAAACATTACTGGGCCGAGCATGCAGACACCAGGCTCGCTGAACTTAACGACGAGACTCTCACCAGTATTGCAGAGCGCCTCAACAACTGGTGTATTAAACCGGCCGCCACCGAAGGCTACCGTACAGCTGAAGTCACGTTAGGCGGAATCGATACCAACGCACTGTCTTCGAAAACCATGGAAGCCAAAAAAGTACCGGGGCTCTACTGCATCGGCGAAGTCGTGGACGTGACCGGTCATCTCGGTGGCTTCAACTTTCAATGGGCCTGGGCCTCTGCCGTAGCGGCCGGCAACGCGGCATAACGCAAACCAAAGTCTCAATCTAAACGCAACCACAGCGTACGGGCCTGGTTTTGGCCAATCTTTATGTATACGCTATTTCATATATATGGAATAACGTATATAGTGGTCCTAGTACTTTAGGGGCCACACCGCTCATGATCAAACTTGACCCGCTGCATTTTTACAAAGCCCTGGCTGATGAAACCCGCCTGCAATCGCTGTTGCTCATTCAGCAGGCCGGCGAATTGTGTGTCTGCGAACTCACCGTCGCATTGGAATTGAGCCAACCGAAAATCTCCCGCCATCTGGCACAGCTGCGGGCTTGCGGCTTACTGCAAGACCGGCGCGAGGGTATCTGGGTGCACTACCGGCTGAATCCGAAGCTACCGGAATGGGCCAACACAGTGCTTGACACTACCCAAGCCGCCAATCCGCACTGCATTAAGGCCGCACAACAGCGCTTGCGCCGCATGCGTGACCGCCCAGCGCGCCAAAGCGTCTGCTGTTAAACGCTACAGCACTCTCAACAAGACTGACTGCCTCATGAAGAAAATCCTATTTATCTGCACGCACAATCGCTGTCGCAGCCTCCTGGCCGAGGCCATCACCAATCATCTTGGCAATGGCATGCTTGAGGCACGCTCGGCGGGCAGTCAGCCGGCGGGTGAAGTGCATCCGCTCTCGCTGCAGTATCTGCAGCAAGCGGGCATAGAAACCGGCAGCCTAATGAGCCAGTTTTGGAATGATCATGAACAATGGCAGCCCGACATTGTTATCACGGTTTGCGACGATGCTGCCGGTGAGGCTTGCCCGGTATGGTTTGGCAATAGCATTCGGGTGCATTGGGGCCTTAGCGACCCCTCCCGCGCGGCCGGAGATGCAGAGGCCATTGCGGCCGCATTTCGCCACACGATTGCCACGCTTAATGTCCGGGTGACTCAGCTACTGCACAGTCACAGCGAACTGCTCGACGACTCAAGCCGCGAAAGCTTACACCTCCAAAATCCAGCCCACGGCAATAGGGATACCTTAGCTACCGTGCTGCAAAAGCTCGCCACACTGTATCCCTGACACCCTTACCAACAGCTCTAACAACAACCAACGGATTTCATCATGGGTCTTTTCGAACGCTATCTCAGTCTGTGGATCGGTCTGTGCATTATTGCCGGCATCACGCTCGGCAGCTTGTTCCCGGCGCTATTCACCCTCATTGCCTCATGGGAATATGCGCATGTGAACCTGCTTATTGCAGTACTCATCTGGCTCATGATTTACCCGATGATGATTCAGGTAGATTTCTCATCCATCAAAGATGTCGGTAAAAAACCCAAGGGCTTGCTGCTAACAGTCATTATCAATTGGCTCATCAAACCCTTTAGCATGGCCGCACTAGGCTGGCTCTTCTTTAAGGTGTTCTTTGCCGGCTGGGTCGATCCGCAAACAGCGAACGAATATATCGCAGGCATGATTCTGCTGGGTGTAGCACCCTGCACCGCCATGGTGTTTGTCTGGAGCCAGCTTACCCATGGCGACCCCACCTACACACTGGTGCAGGTGTCGGTCAATGACATCATCATGATCTTTGCGTTCGCACCGCTTGCCGCATTTCTGCTCGGTATGACCAACATTACTGTACCGTGGGAAACGCTGCTGCTCTCAGTATTGCTGTACGTCGTGTTGCCGCTGACAGCGGGCTTTATCACCCGCATGCTATTGCATAACCGGATAGACAAGCTTGTGCAGACACTAAAGCCTCTATCAATTGTCGGACTATTGGCTACGGTGGCACTGCTGTTTGGCTTTCAGGCTGAAACCATTCTTGCGAAGCCAGAAGCCATTGCGCTCATCGCTGTGCCGCTCATCATTCAGACCTACGGTATTTTCTTTATCGCCTATTTCCTGGCAAAGCGACTCAAGCTTGCACACAACATTGCTGCGCCGGCAGCGCTCATTGGCACCAGCAACTTTTTCGAACTGGCGGTGGCAGTGGCTATCTCATTGTTCGGATTAAATTCGGGCGCCGCATTAGCAACGGTTGTCGGTGTACTGGTCGAGGTGCCGGTTATGCTATCGCTCGTTGCGTATGCCAATCGCACCAGAGATCAATTTACGCTGCAGACAAATTGAGCACAAAAAAAGGCCCGCATAAGCGGGCCTTTTTCAATCGTGCTTTAGGTACTAAATGGCTTTACGACGGAATCAGCCAAACAATGCCAATGCTGATGAAAACAGCACTACTGCACCAGGAACCGGCACAACCTGCACATCCATACGCACCTGCTCTACGGCCCAGCCTGCGGCAACCTGTATTGCAAAGTTGTACTCACCATTCACATTTGGATCAAACGCAGCGCTGGTAGGCGCAGTACGAAACGGCAATGCATCAACACCCAGAAAACCGAACAACAGGTTTTGGTAATTTTCGATGCGGGTTGCAGTTGGGTCAGAACCAGCTGCCACAAACGCTGACAGATTAATCACACCCAGTCCTGCAGGACCGTTATCGAACGCCGGATCAAAATCATAGAAAAGATTGATGTCATAGTCGGTGAGTTTCGCACCGGCAGGACCGTCAATATCTACATAGAAGTTGAAGTTCCAAAGCGCACCCTCAGTCGCACTCTCACCGGCACCACCAAAGTTAGAACCGGCATTGGCAAAATAAGTGCCCGCACCGTCATTGGTTAACGCTGGATTAGAAAAACGCTGAGTCGCACTCATTGCCACAGTGATGAGTGTATTGCCATCTTCAAACTGACGGGATACGGCAACTTTCTGATTGGGAATGCCGGTGCCACCAAAAGTAGCTTCATCCAGTGGGCCAAAAACATCAAAAAGCGGCACAGCAGAAGCTGTCGCTGATGCCAATGTAATAACTACTGCAGCGACACCGCTGCTAATCTTGCTTTGATTCATAATGAATCACCTGTATTACCTGTTGATTAATCACTCCCTGAGCGTTTCTCTATATTGAGAAATCGAGACTTTGGAAAACTAAAGTTCAGTGAGCGTCTATATTTACTGTTGTTGTGCGTGTTTGCGTCACAAGCCCTTCGCTGGATTTGCTGCGAACCGTCGAGGCAAAAACACTGCTGCGCGCTTGATTTGCCGACTGTAGACGAAAAAAGCACAACATGCACTTATTAAAAACCTGTTTATTATAGATACTCTTCCCGTTATATTAAACAACTGCGGCGCGCTTATAGCCTTGGCAGGCAACGCTAACAGGCCATAGGCGGCCAACTGGCTGAACTCCGCGACCGCCACAATCAGGCACAATAGAGCACCGAATAGAGCCAGCGCATGATCGCATTGAGCCTCTTGGCTGCCGCTTCACCGTCACTGAGCACCATCAGGCTGCCGCCAATAACGATGCCCAACGCCAGAAAGACCAGCAAAGTCGCGCCCGGCATAAAAATATCGGCGCGGGTCACATAGGCCACCTGTGGCAGCCCAGACGAATGGAAAATCCAAGAGCAATGCGGGAAAAAATTGGTGCCTTTGAGGTAGCACAACCCTGGCTGGCACCACAGATGCTGACAACCAGCACACCAGCCAGGCCATGTGCAGGATCAACGACATCGGAAACAGCATTGTCAGCAAATAATATTCAGACTGACGTCCGGCCTGCAGACAAATAGTTAGCCGGGGGTAACTTATCTAACGTGGATAACCCGTTTTCGAGAATAGACTAAGTAAACTGCAGACCTTCCCGGCACACGGCACTCAAAAAACCTTGCATGCAACGCGGCATAGACCTTAACTTTGTGGCAAGCTAGCCACTTGAGCATACCGACATTACTACAGGCTCCACAGTGAACAATTCCAGAACACGCATTGCGTTCGTCAGCTCAGACTCAGACCCGGCTACGGGAGCACTGCAGGAGCTCACCAGCCGCTATGGCAACGCGCCCACAGATGATTGCGACGTTATCGTCGCGCTCGGTGGTGATGGTTTCGTTTTACATTGCCTGCACGACTACCTCGCTACCAACACACCCATCTACGGTATAAATCGTGGCACGGTAGGTTTTCTCTTGAATGTCTATGATCTCGATAACCTGCCGCAAAGAATTGCGGAAGCCCAAGCAGAGACGCTGCACCCATTAACGATGACCGCCGTATCGACGACAGGCGAGATCACCCACGCGATGGCGTTCAATGAAGTGGCTTTGCTGCGCTCGGCGCGCCAATCCGCGAACCTGCGCATATTAGTGAATGGCAAGGTGCATCTGGAAAAACTGATTTGCGATGGGGTACTGGTGGCGACGCCGGCGGGCAGCACCGCCTATAACTTATCGGTGCATGGCCCGGTGGTTCCGCTGGGTTCTGATCTGATGGCGCTGACCTCCATCAGTGCGTTCAGGCCCCGGCGGTGGCGGGGTGCGCTGCTGCCCAGCTCAGCACAAATCACGATAGAAAATCTCGATCCGGTAAAGCGCCCGGTGAGTGGATCTGCCGATCACACCGAGATTGTTGATGTCGCCTCGGTAACCATTTCGCAGCACCCGAGCAAATCGGTCGTCATGCTGTTTGATCAGGGCCACTCGCTCAATGAACGTATTCTGCGCGAGCAGTTCGAGATCTGAGCGTTATCCGCTCATCAAGCACACACCCCTCAATCTAACTGAATAAGGTCGAGCTTTAATCCCGCAGGCGATACGGCTCTCGTCGCCAGCCCACGGCCGAGCATTGTGTCAAACGACATACTAGCGCCCACAGCGAGTCCATCTGCCGACAACTGACTAAGCACAGCATCCAGCGATTCCACCACAAAGCCGCAGGAAATAATGCCTGTGGCAAAAGGCTCTGTCCGGGTAAAACGATCAAGACCCTCAATCTGCTCATAACTGACTAATTCCATGCGCCCGAACGGCTGACTGGCTTTACCCAGCATCCGCAACTCCAGCGCGGCACCCGGCGGCAAACCCACCACGGCCTCAATCTCAGGCCCGCTCACCCGATGATGCAACACCTCGTCGAACGCAAATACCCGTTGATAAAACCGGGCTTCATTTAATGTGTCGGGCACAACCACAACAAAAGAAGTAATACCGGCAAACCCTTGTTCCGAAAAACCAACCTGAAACGCCGCCGCATCTCTCAGCACTTCGATAAATACGATATTGGTGTCGTCATGGCAGGGCATCTGCACTTCCCGGGTATGCAATTCATCGAGCATGTATTCACCGACTGCCGAGCGAAACCGATAACCCGCTGCCTGCAAGCTGGCAACATGCCGGTGCATATCCGTGCAGGTAATATCAAGATTCTTAGGCCCAAGATCAGTAACCGCCGCGTGCAAACGAACCGCTTCGGCAGGCCGGCTAAACTTCAGCAAATGAATTCGTCCGGCGGCAGCACCGGGGCTGGTCAGCAACACCTGTTCTTCGATGTCATCGGCCGCTATCTGCCACAAGGCGGCAAGTCCGGCATCAGCACCCCGCTTATGAAAGGAGATCTCAAGGCCCATGCGCGTTACCCAAAAATCAAGCGCAGGCTGCATGTCGGCCACACTTACCGTAATGTACGCAATACCATCGACAGTAACAGGCAGGTTGCCACCCGCGGCATTCATATTCATATTGGCGGTCACAAGCGACTCCTCAAGCGCGGCCCGTCGGTTCCTTTTGAGCCGATATATTTAGGTATAGTAACCGGAACAAAGGGAGAATCCTCCGGCTCGATGGTGCCGCTGGCACAACGAGGTTGATCTGCCGATGAGAAAGCTCATAAACAGACAATGGCGGGTGGCCCGTTATCCCGCCAACGATGAACCGATGAGTAGCGCCTTATTTGAGTGGTGCGAGACACCTGTACCTCAGCCACAAGCCAATGAGTTTGTCGTCAAGACTATCTATCTGGCGCCAGGGCCCGCACTGCGCGGCTATCTGGACCCGGGACATGCGCCATTTTTTGGTAATGTCCCGTTGGGAGAGGTCATGCGCGGTCGTGGTATTGGGCAGATCATTGAGTCGCGTCATCCGGATTACGCGGTCGGCGAGTACTTCGTCGGATCACTGGGATGGCAGGATTACTCTGTGCAACAACCGCGTGGCAAAGAGTTTATTTTTAGCACAAAGAAGATTAGCAATCCGCTGAAACCGTTGTCACTAGAGTTGGGTATTCTCGGGCAATCGGGGGCCACCGCCTACTTTGGCTTGCTGGAGGCAGGGAGGGTTAAGCCCGGCGACAATGTACTGATTTCAGCGGCGGCTGGCGGCGTTGGGAGTGCTGCAGGGCAGATCGCACGGATCAAAGGCGCCAACAACGTTGTTGGTCTGGCCGGCAGCGATAAAAAATGCCGCTGGCTGATTGATGAGCTCCAGTTCGATAGGGCGCTCAACTACACCTCAGACCATTTTGACGCCGAGCTTAGTGCCGCATTTCCCGGTGGTATCGATCTATTTTTCGACAGCGTGGGTGGCGACGTTTTGAATACCGCCTTAGCCCATCTCGCACGGCATGCGCGGGTTGCGCTGTGCGGCTTTATTGCGACAGACTACTATCCGACTGCTGCTGCCGGCCCGATCAATTATCGCTACCTGTTGTATCAGCGCGCCACTATGCAGGGCTTCATTGTGTTTGATTATTGGGAGCGCTTTACAGAGGCTGAAAACGCCTTGCGCGGCTGGCACCAGAGCGGTGAATTAAAACTCTGTGAAGACGTGACCGACGGGCTCGAACACATGCCATCCGCCGTGCAGGACTTGTTCAGCGGCAACAACTATGGCGTAAAAATCTGCCGGGTTTGCGCCGAAACCTAGGGGGTTCAAAAACCAGTAAAGCTGGTTTTAGCCCGCGCTCTCTGGCTTCTCTTCCGACAACCCGGGAGTCTCGGCAAGCCATGCCTCGTAGAGCTTGTAGCCGAGCGACAAGATCACAGCACCGAGAAACAACCCGATAATTCCATACGCCAACAAACCACCGATAGCACCAAGAAAAATAATGATGGATGGCACGGTTGCGCCACGACTAAAAATCAGCGGTTTAAGTACGCCATCACCCATGGTCATAACCAACGTGTAAATCGCAAATAGCGCCGCAGCACCCGCAGGTGCTGTTGAGAACACATAGATAATGGCAGGAATACTGACCAGCCCCGGGCCAATTTGCACAATGCACAGCACGAGCGCCAACAAGGCCAGCAAACCGGCGCCGGGCAGGTCGATCACGAGAAAGCCCAAACCCAGCCCGGCGGATTGCACAATCGAAACACCCACAATACCCAGTGCGACGTTGCGGATGGTGCGCGAACACAACTGAGCAAACTCCTCACCCCGTTTTCCGACAAGCCGGCGGACCAGCATCTGAGCCACTGCACCACCCTTCTCTGAAGTCGTCAACAATATGCCGGCAATCACGAACGACACCAAAAACTGCAGAATACCTATACCGGTATTTGTCACGGTATCGAGCAACCATGACCCAACAGCACGAATTTGTGGCTCGAACTCATCGAGTACATCGGGGAGGTTAGTGACTGCACGCTGCCAAAGATCGAACACCCGCTCACCGATTAACGGCCAGCTGGCCACTTGCTCGGGCGGTGCCATCAACGCAACATCGCCGGAATCGGCTAACCCCTGGGCACTAACAATAAGACTGTCGGTAAGCATAATGGCGGGGACGACCAAAATCGCTATCAAGGTAGTCACTAGCGCGGCGGCTGCCAGCCTCGGTCGGTGGCCCAGCAAACCCGACAAACGGCGGAATACCGGCAACAGTGCGATGGCGACAATAACGCCCCACAGCACCATCAGGATAAACGGCTCAATCAGAATAAAGCACCCGTAAAGGAGCACGAACAACGCGCCCAGACGGATAGCTAACTCAACAGTGCGCGCCTGCAGCCGCTCAAACTCGTTCTGTGGTTGTTGCATGCCTATTCTCTCCCCTACACCAAGACCAGAAGTCGAAACCTATAAAGCGGCGCTAGATCAGCTTTGGCAAGGCCATTGTTGCAAAACTCAAAACCAGAAAAAACCCGCACATATCGGTAATGGTCGTGAGCGCAGGCCCGGTGGCCAAAGCGGGATCAATTTTAAAATGCCGCAAGATAAGCGGTACTGTGCCGCCAATAGATACTGACACAATCGTATTGATTGCCAAGGCGGCACCTACCACCAGACCAATCCATGGGGAACCCTGCCAGAGCCAGGCAACGCCAGCCAACAAAGTACCTAGTGCAAGCCCATTGATCAAGCCGACAGCGGCTTCTTTCACTAGCACACGAATCAAATCCGCCGGACGCAAGATACCCAGCGTCAGCTCGCGCATCGTTACGGCCGCCGCCTGATTGCCCGAACAGCCGCTCATATCCGACACAATGGGCAAGAACACTGCCAGCGCGATGACCGCCTGCAACGTATCCTGATAAACCGCAATAACGCTGGCCGCAAGAATATTTAAGCCAATGTTAATACTGAGCCACGACAAGCGGCGACGGGAACGCAGAAACACAGGCATGGTGCGTACCTCGTCACCACCGACAATACCCTGGCGTTTCATGGCATCTTTTTCTGCTTTAGTCGCGATCGCATCGTAGACGGCACGACGCCGCAGCACACCCACAAGAATGCCTTGTTCGTCGACAACAGGTGCCAACGACGGGTCGTCATCTTCGAAAAAGCTGGTGAGCTCTGACAGCGGTGCATTTACTTTGACAGAACGAACGGGCTTCGCCAGCGTCTTGAGACGGACTACGGGTTCCTGAAAGGCGATATCGGCCAGACTGACCGAACCGACCAACTTGCCAGAACGGCGAACAACGAAGAGCTCCTGTAAGTTGGTGAGTGGCAGGTCATCGCCGCGAGATGCAAGATCATTGATCACCGAACGCACAGGCTCGCTGGAGGTATAAGACAAATACTCGATCATCATAAGACCGCCGGCGCAATCATCCGCATAGCTAATAAGCTGTCGCGCACCGCGGGCATCTTCATCGTCCATCTTCTGCAGGACTTCTTCGGCATCCTCAGCATCCATCTCACGCAACAGGTCAGCCTGATGGTCGCTATCAAGCTCAGAGAAAATCGATGCAACGCCTTCAGGCGGCATAGCATCCAACATATCAATAGCGTGCGAGTCCGGAATCTCATAGAGAATGTCGGCGGCCTCTTCAGGCGGCAGCAGCTCCAGTAGTTTGCTCTGATCATTCGACGATAAACGAAACAGAGATCTTACGGTTTCATCGGCGCTCAGCCCCCGCAACAACACCACCAAAGACGCGCTGTCGGCGGCGGCGATGAGCTTGCGAATTTGTTCCCAATAAGGGCTATGAGCATTGCTGGTCATGAGGATTCCGGGGAGCTAGAGACCCTTAACAAGTGCAGGCTTACTAAGGTGAAAGACGTTAAGTCAGGCTGCCTATGCTAAGACCAACTCAGCATAGACTCTACTGATTTCTTTGGCTAAAGCCCCTAATCCGCTAATAATACCTGCAGAGATAGTGCTTTATGCCACCAGACCTTACTGCTAAGGTGCGCGGCATACGACCGTTCACAGAAGCCACTCTCGGCTAATTGCACACATGACAATAAAAACCACCAAAACTGGCACAGAACTAGTAACCATCGGTTGGCGCGAATGGATCGGCCTGCCGGATCTTGGGATCGCCGCCATTAAGGCCAAAGTCGATACAGGGGCGCGCACGTCAACATTACATGCCTTCAGCGTCGAACCCTTCCCGCACAGCGACGGTCGTGAATGGGTCAGGTTTGGCATGCATCCCGAGCAGGATAGCTACGATACAGAACTGTACTGCGAAGCACCCATTCATGACCGACGTGTCGTCAGGGACTCAGGCGGTCATGAGGAAGAACGCATCATTATTGAAACCCTTGCAAAGATTGGTAGGCAGGTCATTGCTATTGAGCTTACCCTCACCTCCCGCGACAACATGCTGTTCCGGATGCTGCTAGGCAGAACTGCCATGCGCAACACCTTCATCGTTAACCCGACCAGATCATTTCTGCTGGGAAGACGCAGGAAACGGGAAGCTGAAGCACCGGATAACCAATGAAAGTTCCAACTGAAAAGCAGAAAACCATTGTCATTGGTGAAACTAAGATTCAACCGGGAACGCGGGTCTACGTCGATATTCCTGTAGCTGACCTCTACACGCATAACGCGCTCAAAATGCCGGTACAGGTCATTAACGGCAAGTACCCGGGGCCAACCTTATTCGTTAGCGCGGCCATTCACGGCGATGAGATCAATGGTGTAGAAATTATCAGGCGACTATTGGCACAAAAGAATCTACAGCAGCTTCGCGGCTGCTTAATCGCGGTACCTGTGGTGAATGTTCATGGCTTCCTCACGCATTCACGCTACCTACCGGACCGCAGAGACCTCAACCGCTCATTTCCCGGCAGTCCGAAAGGTTCGGTTGCATCAAGACTAGCCTATAAGTTCGCCGAACAAATCATTGCTGTAGCCGACTATGGCATCGATATACACACGGGTGCTATGCACCGCACCAACCTGCCACAAATTCGGGCCAACCTGGATGATGAGAGAACCAGAGAACTGGCTCAGGTGTTTAACGTGCCCGTGTTGATTAATGCAGCGGTGCGGGATGGGTCACTGCGAGCCTACGCCTCTGAAAAGGGCATACCCACCCTACTCTACGAAGCAGGTGAAGCACTCCGGTTCAATGAGGTGGCTATTAGAGCCGGCTTAAGAGGCGTGACCAACGTCATGCGCAAGCTCGGCATGTTACCGGCCAAACCCAGTGCAAATACCATAGAACCACTCACAGCGACGAGCACCGGCTGGGTGCGGGCAAGCGGCAGTGGCATTGTGCGAAGTAAGATCAAACTCGGGCAACGGGTAAAAATGGGTGAAGCGCTTTTTACGATTAGTGACCCTTTCGGCGAAACCGAGTTTTCTGTCACTGCACCATTCGGGGGGATTATAATAGGCAAATCAAACCTGCCCCTTGCTCACGAAGGCGATGCTCTTTTCCATATAGCTCGTTTCGATAGCGTATCTGAAGCAGCAGATGTTGTTGAAGAATTCAGGTCAGAGTTCGACCCTCCAAGCATATAGAGAACTGAGAACAAGTAATGAAGATCGCTATACTCTCAACCAGCAAAACCCTTTACTCAACCCGCCGGCTTGTAGAGGCCGGCGAGAAACGTGGTCATAAAGTCAGAGTGCTTAACCACAAGCGCTGCTACATGAACATCACGTCACACAACCCGAGCGTGCATTACAACGGCGAAACTATTGAAGGCTATGACGCCATTATTCCCCGTATCGGCGCATCGCTCACTTTCTACGGCTCGGCCGTAGTTCGTCAATTTGAAATGATGGGTGTTTACTCTGTTAATGAATCTGTTGCTATTACACGCTCGCGCGACAAGCTGCGGGCCCTGCAACTGCTCTCACGCAAAGGCATTGGTCTGCCGGTAACGGGAATGGCTAATTCTCCCAGCGACACCAATGATCTGCTCAATCTGGTTAAAGGTGCACCGGTCATTATCAAGCTGCTCGAAGGTACTCAGGGCGTTGGTGTGGTCTTGGCGGAAACCCGCCAGGCCGCAGAAAGTGTTATCGAAGCGTTCCGCGGACTGGATGCCAACTTTTTGGTGCAGGAATTCATTAAGGAGGCCGGTGGCGCCGACATTCGCTGCCTGGTGATTGGCGAGAAAGTGGTCGCTGCAATGAAACGGCAGGGCAAAGAGGGTGAATTTCGCTCAAACCTGCATCGCGGTGGTACTGCAGAGATCATTCGTTTAACGCCGGAAGAACGCTCTACCGCCGTTCGCGCCGCCAAGATCATGGGTTTGAATATCGCCGGCGTTGACTTGCTGCGGTCAAATCACGGCCCGGTCGTTATGGAAGTCAACTCATCACCGGGGCTCGAAGGCATTGAGAGAGCCACTGGCAAAGACGTTGCTGACATGATCATTGAATTCATCGAAAAGAAAGCCAAGACCGGCAATACACGCACCCGCGGCAAAGGCTAAATAACGCAAACAAAAAAGCCCCTATCACCGTCGAACCCGATGATGATAGGGGCTAGCTTTACATGCAGTGGTCTGCTTGTTAAATACTTCGCGAACGATGTGACGTTTCGCGGCGGCGCTTCGTAACCTTCTTACCGCCACGATCTTCATCCGCTTCAGCACGACGTGCAGAGGCCTTTTCATACATATCATAGTCAGCCGTACCAGACTCAATAACTTTTTCCCAGTTTTGAGTGTTGATACGAGGAACCTTGTGTGTCATTTCTTATTACTCAACAAGTTAAGAACCAAACCTATGGCGCCGCAACGCCATTACTCTATTGCATAATCTTCTAAGTCTTCCAGTTGCTGCCGGATACGTCTTTGCTCCAGCATATTTTCAACACGACGCCAGCTTCCAGACACATCAGCTTTAATATTCTCGAGAAAACCATCATCTTCTTCTCCGCTAATATCGAACTCCTCGATATCGGCATCGGCATCGGCATCCATATCATCTTCTTTACTTTGTTTGCTCATCTCAGCAACTACTCCAAATCAAATCTAAAAAACAGAACGTTCCAACAAGCTATTCAGATATCAGCCACCCCGAATACGACACCGGAAACTCGCCCCTTTGCGCAACGTTAAACCCGAGGCGGGTGGCGCTGGGAAAACAAACCGGCAGATTAAGCTGTGCCGGGAGCACCGAATGTCAGCACTAAACGGGGGGCTGATAAGTCAAGTCATTCGACAAGCAACTCACTGAAATCGTTAACCGTGAAAGCCTTCACCTAGCTTTATTGCGAACTAATTTTCCTTATACGCGGATTTATCTTGATGTCAAGACATTTGATATAAAAACATTCAGCCTGTATTGTGATTCTCCATGGGAGACCGAATAGACAACCTTGTTGGTCAATGGGCCGGCGAAAGGCCCGATCTGGATAGCTCTGCGCTGGATGTCGTGGCGCGGGTTCAGGAATTGGCTAAATTGTTGCGCCGCGACGAAGACAGCCGCCTGGCAGAGCTGGGTCTCAAGATGTGGGAATACGATGTCTTATCTGCCCTGCGCAGACAAGGCGAGCCCTTCGCACTGCTAGCCTCTAAGCTGGCGAAGGAAACACTGCTAAGTTCCGGCGCTATAACGAACCGGGTCGACCGTCTTGAAAACCGCGCTCTCGTGATACGCCATGAGTCACCTGATGACCGGCGCGGCGTTGTTATTAAACTCACTATCGCCGGCATGCAACTGGTCGACCGGGCGCTCGAATCAAGGCTTGCTCTGGCCGATGAACAAGTTGCAAGACTCAACACCGCCGAGCGCAGCTCGCTCGCAGAAGGCCTTCGCAAAGTTTCGGATTCACTTCAAGCGTGAGCTCCATTCGGTCATACTGACCGCGGACTCATAATTCGCCCGGCTAAAGGAATGCACTAATGCCCTCTATTCAGACGTTCTGGAACGTCATGGCCTTTCAGCTGTTTAATCTTCAGGATCAGCCAGTCACCGTTGGCCGGGCCTCTCTAACCGTGCTGATTATTATCGGCGCCTACGCGATAGCCAGTCTGCTCGGCCGTATATTGCTTAACCGCATGGCTGCAAAGGGCCTCAGTCAGGATCTGATTCATCTGCTCAAACGGCTTTATCTGATCCTGATCATTGCCCTACTGACTTTTTCAGTACTCGAACTACTCGATGTTCCGCTCACTGCTTTCGCCTTCGTCTCCGGCGCTATCGCCATTGGTGTCGGTTTCGGCGCCCAAAATATTCTGAATAACTTTATTAGTGGCTGGATTCTGATGTGGGAGCGCCCCATTCGAATCGGTGACTTTGTGGAGCTTGATGGAGCGCGCGGGGTTGTTGAATCGATCAACACCCGCTCAACCTGCATCCGCCGTGTCGATGGCGTGCACTTGCTTGTGCCCAATAGCCACCTACTAGAGAACATTGTCGTCAACTGGACTCTCATCGATAAGATGGCCAGAAGCACCGTCAGAGTTGGCGTGGCTTATGGCTCGCCTGTGGAACATGTTATTCGACTTGTTGAAGACATTGCCAATGAAGATCCACATGTGCTTGCAGACCCGGCACCTATGGTCATCTTTGAGGATTTCGGCGATAGCGCCCTCATCTTCGATCTCTACTTTTGGGGCCTGGCCAATGGCGAACGCGACCTGCGCTTGCTTCGTAGTGATATACGCCGAAAAATTGATAGTGCGTTCCGCGAGCACAATATCTCCATTGCCTTTCCACAGCGTGATCTGCACCTGCAGACCGTCGCACCTATTGAAGTCAGAATAATAACTCCGGAGTAAGCCACCTATGGCAGACCTACCTATCAGCACGCAGGATGAAACCGACGAAGGACTTCTGTTTGCCTATGCGCTTGATGGCCAAGGCGGAGCAACGAAGATAGGCTGGCCCGAAATTAATGCAGCAGGGGATCAACTCAAGTGGATACATCTTGATTTCTCTAATCCCGGTTCCGCGCGCTGGCTGCGGCATGCGAGCAACATAGACAGTTCGATTGTCGACGCGCTGCTCGATAACGACAGCAGGCCTCGCAGTGTAAGCCATTACAACGGCGTACTCGTTACTCTGCGTGCCATCAATACCAATACAGGGGCGGATCCGGAAGACATGGTATCGATTCGTATCTGGCTAGAGAACAACCGCATTGTTACCACCCGCAGAAGGCGACTGCTCACCGTACGTTCGTTGGAACAAGAGTTTCAAAAGAATTCGGGCCCAAAAACGCCAGGCGAATTTCTGGTGCGAATAGTCGACAAGCTGAGCGAACGAATTGACCCGGTGATCGATCATCTTGACGAGCAGGTGGATCAAGCAGAGGAACGCTTCCAGGAGGCTCATGCGAACTCTTATCGTGGCGAGTTCTCGGCGTTCAGACGCCAGGCCATGCGCCTACGGCGGTTTATGGCGCCACAACGGGAGAGCCTTGAAACGGCATCAAGACTCGATACGCCCTTGCTCAATGCTAATGAGAAGTTTGCATTGCATGAGGCCGCCGATCAGGTCACACGGCATGTTGAAGATCTGGACCTGATTAGAGAGCGTGCCATGGTGGCACAAGAAGAACTGCTGGCACGAATGGCACAAGAGCAGAACAGCCGCATGTATATCCTGGCCATCGTGGCGGCTATCTTTCTGCCACTATCATTTCTTACCGGACTCATGGGCATGAACGTTGCAGGACTGCCCGGTACCGAAGACCCCACCTCATTTTCGCTACTGGCTCTACTAATGAGTGGTATCGGTGTCATCATCGTATTGTTTTTTCGCTGGAAGAAATGGCTGTAGGCAGCGAACTGCTTACAGTCTAAATCATTGAAAAAAAACGCCGCCGCGCAACTCTGTGCGTGACGGCGAATATAGAGTCTGAAAAGCTGACCCTATTTATCAAAAATTTTGGTAAAACGGCGACGCTCACGACCCTTCCAAAGACCCCGATGGTACGCATCTGATGCCATCAGAGGCAGCACGCTGGTTGCTTCGGCATATACCATCTGTTCTTTAACGATATCCACTTTGCCCCATGAGCACGCTTCTTTCAGCGTTGAACTGGAGCAGGCCCCATCGCGCACATCAGCCACCGTAATCTGTACAGCGTACTTGTGCATATCCACTTCCTTACCCAGAATCTCTGCGCACACCACAGTATCCTGAGCAAAGTTCTTCGGCACGCCGCCGCCAATCATCAGCAAGCCAGTCTGCCCGGCCGCGATCTTCACATCGGTAACCTCACGAAAATCCCGGATAGAATCGAGCGTCATGTGACTGTCGGGGTTGCGAGCCTGATGCAACACCAAACCAAAACCGGCACTCGAGTCGGTAAAAGCCGGGCAAAAAATAGGCACATCGTATTCGTAGGCCGTTTGCACCAACGAACCGGGCTTCTTGCCATTCGTCGTGAGCCATTTGCCCATCTCACGAATAAACTCACGCGATGAGTAAGGCCGTGCCTCCAGCGAATCTGCGATCTCACCAATAGCATGATCACAAGCCTGCAGCTCTTCTTCATCAATATAGGTGTCATAAATACGATCAATGTACATATCACGCAACTGGGTATCATCAACTGCAGACTCAGCCTGATAGTGCTTAAAGCCCAGCGCTTCAAAGAAATCCATGTCTACAATGCTGGCACCGGTCGCCACAATGGCATCCACCATGTTGTGCTTTACCAGGTCTGCATACAGCTGCATGCAGCCACCTGCCGATGTACTACCCGCAATAGTCAAAATGACAGAGCAGTTCTTATCGCCGATCATCTCATTGAAAATAGATGTTGCACGCGCAAGATCACGCGATGTGAAAGACATACCCGCCATCGAATCGATAATAGGACGTGCATCAAAGCTCGTAATATCGATGTGTTTAACTGTATTTTTCAGCAGCTCTGCTTTCGCATCTGCCCGCAGCTTAGCTTCAGCCATAGTAGTTTCCTTGGTACTTCTTAGTAATTACGCGAACAGTAACGTTACACGTCAATATAAATAATATTGCTCTGAGGAACAGTCTTTTCGGATAGAGGTGCCGGGACCCGTGGTGCAAACATCGACAGCATCGGCTCATCCCTTACAACAATCTCTTCGCGACCACCAAACCCGTTGAAGTTAGTCCGCAGGGTATCGCCATAGGCACCCAACTGGCCAATCTCAATGTAGTCGCCTGCACGAATGCCTGCGGGCAATGGATACGGGCCCTTCATAGCATCAATGCTGTCGCAGGTTGGACCGTAGAAGCTGAAGTCAGAAGAACGCCGATCGCGCAGCTCAGCAGAATCACGCATCGCTACCATCGGAAATGGAAAGTTCATGTGCGCCGCATCAAACAAACCGCCATAGGAACCATCATTCAAATACAGCCATTTGCCTTTGCGCAAAGTGATATTGACGAGTACCGAGGCCGACTCGGCGACCAACGCTCTGCCCGGTTCGCAGCGCAGACGGCAATTCTCAGTAGTGCGAGAGGTGTTGAAGGCATCATCAATAACCCGCACATACTCGGCAAGAGCCTGCGGATCCATGCCGGGATAAGCGGCGGGAAAACCACCACCCACATCCAGTGAATCAACAATCACACCCGCCTTACTAATGAGGTGGTTGGCACGATCAATGGCCTGCGCATAGGCCTGTGGATTCATAGCCTGTGAACCGACGTGGAAACACACGCCCAGCTCTTCAGAATGTCTCCGCGCACGAATTAATAGCTCTGGCGCCTCGGAAGCCGGCACGCCAAATTTCTTATCGAGCGGAAGACAGCTGTGGCTATTGTCTACCGCAATGCGCACATGCAGACGCAGATCATCCGCAAATTGTGTTGCCTCAACAATCTTATCGAGCTCATCGATACAATCCAATGAAAAATCACGAACACCATAGTCGAAATACATCCGCCGAATATGCTCGGGATGCTTGACGGTATTCATACAATAGAGGCGAACGCCCTTGTAATGGCGAACGAGCTCAACTTCCTGCAATGAAGCAATATCAAAATGCCGTATTCCCGATTCGTACAACGCATCCAGAATAAGCGGTGACGGATTGGCTTTTACTGCATAAAGCACGTCGCCGGGAAAGTTCTTAACGAACCAGGCAGCAGCGCGTCTGGCCGCATGAGGCCGGTGACACAAAACAGGGATATCAGGGTGCGAAACTTTTAGGTAGTCGCCGACCGACTCGAAGTTTTTCACTCATAAAACCTCCGGAGTTGCCACATTTAACGTTGCGGCGTTTAAGGACGGCGACGCGGCACCACTTGGAGCCTTCTACCGATTAGGGAGCGCGAATATATACCCTTTTTCCCGGAGCGCAAAGATTTTTTTCCGTCCGGCCGCAAAGGTGTGTTTTAACGCCATTTCAAAGCATAGATCAGCCAGCGCCAGCAATGAATAGCGGGGCAAATGCGCCCTATTGTCGGGGCGGATTCACCACTAAAACTCGTACTCCAGCAGAGCACGCAAAACGGTATCAGGACTGTCATTGTCCAGGCCAAAGATTGCACCAGCCTCCCACAGAAGCTTACGACCCGGTCACAACCGGAACTCTCCGATGGCTACTGGACCAATACCTTTTGCTGCCTGACCCAAATACAGCTCAAGCCCAGGCTCAAAGATTCGCGATGAGCGATAGCGCAACTGCCCCGCCAATTCTGTTTCGAACTCGTCGCTAATACCATCGCCCCATTCATAAATAGCATTTAGATTGAGAGTTGCACCGAAAGAGCCCAACTCTTTTTCAATCAACACCGATGTTGCGAACTCATTAATATCTCGATCACGCTCAGTTTCCAGCTCAAACAAAAGCCCCCAGTCGGCAAAATATTCGCCCTGTTCGGTAAGCTGCCACTTCAACTCCAACTCATATCCTGTCAGCTTAAAATCCGTAGCCGGGGTATTGCGACCTATCAAATAGATCTCGCCCTTCAAGCTATCATTAAGCGCATGTCCAAAGCTCAGCCGATATTGCTGAGTGCCATTGACCAAAGTGTCCTCATCAATCATATAGTTAGAGCGCAGTTCTATCTCACGCTCAAGAGGATTTACGTAGGGGTGATACACCTTATCCATGGGGAATCCGTCACTATGGGCCACGCCGGGCCACGCCATGGCAACCACAGGAAGTGCGAACCGGCGTATCGAAGGAGATGACATATCGCTATCCCTTCGCAGCGCTATGCTGGCCTCTGCGACAGCGAACGGCGGCGATTACAAGCCCTGCCATCAGCAGCAATGACAAGCCGTAGACCAGCACTTGCAGCGGCGCTGGCGTAGCCTCATAGCCGAGCAAGGCATAGAGCAACTGACCCGTCACACTCTGCTCATCGACCAACCAAGAACTGTCCCAAAGCGCGTACTGCGAGGGCAGCCAGTCGGCCTGGATCAAGAGCTGCGTCGCCTGCGACATCATACCTACAGCAACTAGCGCCAGAAAAACCAAACCTGCTATTGTTCTGACAGACTCACGCAACGTGCCCAACGAATAGTAGAACACCACACCAACGCTGACCCCAATCCCTACACCAATCATGCTGCCGGCGGCTACCGGAATAAACATGCCATCCACCCGAAAGAATCCGGACAGGTAGATCATGATTTCCGAGCCCTCACGAACAACGGCCAACATGACAATCAAGAGCATCAAAAAAATAATTTGGGGGGTCGGGATATCGCTGCGCAATGAGTAAAAGACAGCGACAAAGATAAGCAAAGCACACAGCAGATAAATCGCCATCTGTACCGAGGCATTGACGACCTCCTGCCCTCCGCCCTCAAACAGGGGTGAAACAATGTCAATATTAAAGCCGTATATGGCGGCACCGAGCAGACCCATAACTAAAGCCAGGCCAACCCAACGGCTGCTTAGATTGAACTGCCGTGAGAGCAACATCAGCAAACTGACCAGAAACGCAGCCTCTAGCACTTCACGCAACACCAAAACCATAGAGGCTAAGAGCATGAAAAAATTCCTTGCGTTATCCGGCACCCATTCATTCTGCAATCACCTTACCTTGAGCTGTCTTCGGGTTGAACTCGCCAAAGAACGGGTACTCGCCGGGCTTCAGAGGACCTATAAAAATAACAGTCTGCGACAAGCCCATGATGACCTTCTCCCGGTTGAGTTCGTAGCTCTCAAACTCCTCAGGAGTTGGATCATGGTTGTCGATAAGCAACTTTACTTTTGTATTGGCAGGCACACGAACCTCATCCGGAAAGAACAAGTGATCCTGAATTTCAACCTCAATAACAGGCACCGCAGCACTAGCCAAGCCAGTGAACAGCAGGCAGATCGTTGCGACGAGGATGAGCCTATGCATCGAGACCGCTACTGCCCAACTCACCTTTGAACCGGACCATCACAGCCAACCCGGAAGCAAATTCAGAGCGCCCAAGCTCTATGGTTGCACCATGAATATCGGCTACATGCTTAACCACAGCCAAGCCAATGCCTGTGCCAGGCACGGCAGTATCATGACGATCACCACCAATACGATAGAAGCGCTCAAAGACTTTGTCACGCTGCTCCAGCGGAATACCAGGGCCGCTATCCTCAACCTTGAGTTCGAGAAACTCTCCGGCCTCTTCTAAGCTGACCCTAATTTCACCCTTGTCACCACTGTACTTACTGGCATTGCCAATAAGGTTAGCCAGCAACATGCGCAATGCAAATGAGTCGCCGCGGATCATAAAATGATCACCGACCAGCTCTATAGACTGGTGCCGTATATCAAGCTGAGGATACAACTCGGCAATAACTTGCCGGGCGAGACCCGCCAGATCGAGCTCAACAAACTTCGCGGCATACTGGTCCGGCGCTATCCGGTAAAGCATCAACACTTGCTCGACGGAACGTTCCATCCTCTGGACGCCAGCCTCGAGTGTTTTAAGTGATTCCTGATGCGGTAAATCACGCAACAGATTGTGCAGCTGCACTTTCAAAACACTAATAGGCGTGCGCAATTCATGCGCCGCATCGGCAGCAAAACGCCGCTCACGATCGAAAGAGCCCTCAAGCCGGCGCAATAGATCATTAATTGAATCGGTCAGGACCCGCAACTCATCCGGCGGCTCTGTTTCGGCAACAGGGCTGAGATCGTCACTGCGTTTATCACGCATTTCTGCGGCCAGATCACTTAAGGGCCGCAACCCACGAGTCACAATCATCCAGACCAACAGGCCCAGCAATGGCAATACCAGAACAATGGGCAAAACCGATTCCAGAATCACATTCTCTGCCAATGCGAATCGCAAGTCCGCACGTTCTGCAACGATAAGCCAACGATCCTGATCACCGGCATAGCGGACATAGGCACGCCAGCGATAGCCGGAAAAATTAACATTGGCATAGCCTGGCTCAAGCTCAGAGATAGGTGTAACAGGAGCGCCAGCCGATGCACCGATAAGCACATCATTTTTCCATATTTGAAAGGTGATACCGGAAACGGCAGCCGGCGACTCAGGCCGGAGAAAGACCACGTCGGCAGTCTCGGCCAGGACACTAGCAACATCTGCCAATTGGCTATCAAACAGTTCTTCCGCCCGCGCCATGCTGCTGCTATAACCATGCAAGGCGGCCATGAAGTTAACCAGTGTAATGGTCGCTAGCAACACCACGACCAAAAAGCGACGAATAGACGTCACGCAGGCTTTACCGTATAACCAACTCCACGCACAGTAGAAATAAATACTGCACCTAGCTTCTTGCGCAGATGGTGCACATGCACTTCCAACGCATTACTGGCAATCTCATCACCCCAGCTATACAACTTATTCTCAAGACTATCGCGGGTCTGCACACGCCCCGCGTTCTCTAGCAGAATGCGCAGCAACATATACTCACGACGGGAAAGTTCGATAGCCACTCCGGCAACAGTCACCCGTTGAGTGGCTGTATCCAAAGCAACATCACCGATATTAATAACATGGCTACCCGCAGTACCGAGGCGTCGGTTCAGAACGCGCAGCCGCGCCAACAACTCGGACATATCGAATGGCTTAGCCAAATAATCATCTGCACCACTATCAAGACCGGCCACTTTATCCTGGACCGTATCGCGTGCTGTTAGCAGCAATACAGGAAGCTCGCTATCCTGACGTCTCACAGCTCTGAGAACATCCATGCCATCCATGTCAGGAAGCCCCAGATCAAGAATGACTATTTCCGGCAATGCGGCGGCAACGGCGGCAACGGCGGCCTTACCTGTACTGACATGATTGATAGAGAGACCTTCATTCTGAAGAGCCTCCACGAGCCCTGCGGCCAGAGCCTGATCATCTTCAACTAGCAGTATAGACATAGGTTTTATTATAGCGTCAGTAACGCGGCCGGAAACATGGCAATATCCATCGGTGGGTGTCGGAAGCTAGACTCCCGAGCGTTCGCCGGTCAAAACAGTGGAGCAGACGAGTGAATATCAGGCACGATGTTTCATACAACGCACTCACTTTGCTGCACAATCCGCGACGGTAAGCTCGTCACCTGCTGTCCGTCGATGCTCCTCAAGACATCCCCAAACAACCGATAGAACACCTTTGCACAGTGCACAATCTGCTGCTGCTCCGAAGGGTTCTCAATACGATTCATCAGTGACTCAAAGAACTTCACGTGACTTTGATCCAGCGCGCCATGCGAGCGCAGATAACTGAATGCGTGATCGGGCAGGTTCAGCGCTTTTTGAATACCCGTGGCGGCGGCATCGGCCGCAACAATGCTAGTGCCTTCCAGAACATGCACCATGCCAAAAAATCCCATCGGGTTTACCCGGTCGATCGTGTCATACGCGTAAGCGATCATGAGCTCAGTAGCTATGTTGGGCTCAGTCTGCCGCGCCGCTTCAGAATCAAAACCACAAGCGGCAATATCGTTCAGTATCCATTCCTGATGGCCCTGTTCTTCCTCAATATATTCGGCAATTGCAGAACGCAGCCATTCATGACTAAACGGGAGGCGAGAACCCGTCGCCATGAGTAATGGCACCGTGTGCTTAACGTGATGATAGGCCTGACACAAATAGGCGGCGTAATCATCCAACGTAACCTGACCGGCCATACAGTTGTTCACTAACGGTGTGCTCAGTAGGTACTCGCGTTCGACGCCTGTAGCAGCTTTCAATTCAGCAAAAAAAGTCATTAACTCGCAGTCCTTTCAATCGGTAACGGCGTATAAAGCTGGCTTAAAATGTTCTTATATCGCCGGAAAATAGCCTTTCGCTTGGGTCTGCCGTTATCTGTGAACAACCCATCAGCGACGGTCAGTGGTTCTTCAAGCCGGCACCAACGCTCTACACGGGCGTAATCGGGCAAGCCGGCATTAATGAGCGAAATGGCCTGTTGCAACATTGCATCCGTCACCATGTGCGATTCCGCAGTAAGCAGCGCCGTGCAATAGGGCCTGCCATCACCAAAGACCACACACTGACGAATCTCCGATGCTCGCAACATCTCACTCTCAACCCACTCTGGTGAAATATTGCGCCCAAAACTGGAGATCAGGAGATTCTTGCGACGCCCGGCAAGGTGCAGATAGCCATCGGGATCAAGCTTACCAATATCACCGGTGGCAACGGTTGAGGAACCCCAACTAGCAGGGTCATCAAGATACCCGAGAAACGTATTTCCGGAAACGCCTACCTCTCCGTCATTAACACTAACGGTAACGTGCGGCAAAGGCTTACCCACACTGCCGATTCGCGTTGCATCCGGTACATTAAGGCAGACCACAGAGCCGGCCTCAGACAACCCGTAACCTTCATAGACTGGAAAACCAAAGGCTCTGGCTTTACGCAATAGATCGGGTGCAACTTTGCCGCCGCCGACGGCGACAAACCGTAACTCTGCAGGTGGCTGCCACCCCGCCTGTAAAGCGGCCACCAGACCAATCAGCATTTGAGGGAGAAGTATGCTGCTGATCGGCCGGTGCCGGTCGAACATCCGGAGCATCTTATCGATGTCCAGATTTGCACTGCCGGAGAAGCCGGTATCTGTTTCAGAGGGAACAATCACAGACCCGTGTGCCAGCAGCGGGTAATACACGCCGCCGATATTCTCCAACAAAGTACTCAGTGGTAACAAACAGAGATGTCGGGGCGCATCAATATGCAGCGCGCTGTAGAGACCTCGCGCTACATTAAGCTGCTGCTCCAGACTGAGGCAGACACCCCTGGGTTGCCCGCTGGAGCCCGAGGTAAAGGTGATCTTTGCGGCATCAAGAGGCAACTCAATGTGCGCTGCATTTTTCACCATCACTAGCATGAGGCTAGTTATAGATGGCGATGTGGCCAATACGGAATGTGACGGCAGCAGATTGATAATACGGGCCGGATTATCGGTCAGGATCGCGTCAACACCAACGGCATTCAGACTATGGGAGAGCTGCTCATCAGAAAAAAATGTGGGCAAAGGTAACAGACAAATGTCTGCATTCTGAGCCGCTATATCCGCCACAATCCAGGCCGGACTGTTTGCAGCCAGCAATGCCAACCTGCAAACGCCCGCACTCTTCAACTGGTCTTGCAGTTCTGCGGTCACCGCTAGCAATTGAGCTGCCGTTATTGATTCCGTACCGGTATCAATAACGATATCCTGAGGCGCGCGTGCAAGAAATGCGGCCTGGATTGTGGCTGATATGCGGCTAGTCATGCCTAATAATCATGAGCACTTGCCACTGCATGCGTCAATTGCAATGCCGTCTCACTAATGATCGATGCATACAGCTCGAAAAAAGCGGCCGACAAATACTGCTTCTGCAATGCCTGCAAGGTTGCTTGAATATCAACCAACAACACGCAGGGCTCTGTCTCGTAGTAACTTCCCCAGCGAACTGCTGCAGCGCCCAAACACGCAGGATTCGCATCAGCTAGCGTGCTAACCGCAAAATACTGCTTGCTCAAAATACGCTGTAGCTGAGAAGTACTGGCAAAGCACCCGTACCGATAGCCTGCCGCATGAGCTACAGCAACTAACATGATGTTGATGAGCTGGCAGGCACCGGGACGTAATGCAGCAAGACTGGCAATCTCAAGAATCTCGCCACGCTCTACAGATTGTCCGGTAAATTCACTAACTACTCTCTCAACAGGAGCATCAAGATAACGCTCAGAAAACAGCGGCTGTTGACTAGCAGCACGCAGACCGACCACACCGCTGGTGCGTTCAGCGCAACGTAGCTCAAGCAGCAACGGGGCAAACTCAATAACGTCGGCACCGTAGGCACGGCGAAAACAATCATAAACATACTGCTGCAACTAATACCGGGTGGGTGACGTTTGATCATGCAGAGCAAAGATGGAATTGTTGGCCAGCAAGCGTCGCAGCTGCGAGCGCATTCGCTCCGAAACCACGGTGGACACCGACGATACCAGCGGGCTAAATAGTAATTCGGCAGTGGCGATATGGGTTTGCATAACATCTTCTCTAAACAGGCCATCTAGCATGTTGAGAAGCTTACAAACCTAAAATTAAGGGAACCTTAAGGTAAGCTTTATTTGAAAAATAAATAAAGCTATTTAAACCAATTAGGTACTAGATATCGAGTACTGTAACACTAGGTTCCGGGCCCCTAATACACCGCGGGCCCTGCCACTCAAAGTTTTAACGCGGCCGCTTACCATTGCGACGGGCGTCCATATACCCATCCCACAACCCCTTGAAAAAGTGCCGGGCGTTCACGCCGAGCGTTCGCGTGCGATAACCGCCCTCTTGCACCAATAGTGTTGGTAAACCGAGCTGACCAATCATTAAACCATTCGTATAAAAATCACGAGCACCCAACAAAAAACTACCGGTCGGATCAGACTTAGCCGTATCCAGCCCCAATGATACAATCAGGAAGCGTGGCGCGAAGTGAGTGACGGCACGCAAGCCTTTCTTTAAAGCACGATGATACTCATCACCGGACGTGCCTTCGGGCAACGGTATATTGACGTTGAAGCCACGACCTTCAGAATCGCCACGCTCATTCACAAATCCTGAGAAGTAAGGATAGGTCGTGTCGGGATCAGCATGCAGTGAAACCGTCAACACATCGGCACGCTCATAGAAGATATCCTGCGAGCCATTGCCATGATGGTAATCAACATCAAGCAGTGCAACTTTGCCGTACGCCGACATGTAATGCGCAGCAATGGCGGCTGAATTAAAATAACAAAAACCACCGAAGAAAGAACGTTCGGCATGGTGGCCTGGCGGGCGCACCAATGCATAGGCACTGTGATAGCCCTGAAGCACAGCATCGGCGGCCGTCATAGTGCAATCGACCGCAGCACGGGCTGCCTTATAGGCATTGCTATTAATGGGCGTAAAGCTATCGATGCAGTAGTAGCCGGCACGCAATGGCGATGACTTTGGTGGCTTAGCCAGCTTGCGTTGCGGAAAGGTATAGGGATAAACAGTCTTGGTCGGGCCAACAACTTCACCCGCCGCCTGTAAAAAACTGACCAGACCGGCATCATGAACGGCAAGCGTATGCTTCTTCGGATACCGTCTTGCCTTCTGCAACTCAAACAGCCCTGTGCGCTTTAGCTCTTCATTAATCACCCGCACCCGCGCCGGCGCTTCAACGTAACCCCGTTCCCGCACATGATGAATATCATGCTGATCGTTAATGACCAGCGCGATACCCTTCAGCTTTGATGAGCGGCTCGTTTTCGCGCTACGGCGGCGTTCTGTATAACGCGGCGGGCGCAGCTGCATAGGATTATCGACGAAGGAACCTATAATCATCCGCACATAGCTTTGCGGGCACTCCTTCGCATACTTCCGGTTCAAAAATGCACTAACAATGCGACGTGCCTGATCTCTGCCAATCTCAACATCAGCATCAAGACTATCAAACACCAGATAGTACGGGTCGTCTTCAGGCAGCGGCACATGATAGAAATTGTTAATGATCGGACGTGCACCATAACGCTCGTAGAACTTCAGGCGAGCTTGGTTCTCAGCCAAAAATTCCGGCGCAGGGATCAGCTCAGGATCATCGGGTAAACATTCGAGAAAGACCCCGCAGGCACCCAATTGAACAGCCTCATCCCGCACTCGCTCATATAGTGCGCCACCCACGCCGCTGCCACTTTTGCCGATACCCGCAGAAATAAAATCCAGAAAGCAGACATCAAGATCTGACATATGCAGCAATACGGCAAAACCCTGCACCGCCGATTTGCTTTCAGCAACAAACAATGTGGTTTTAAAGCGATGTTTGAGCGGATCGCGAACCTGAGTCGCCATCGCCGCTATTTCGTAAGCCTTCAGTTCAGGAAACTGAACACGCAAAATCTCCTCTACTTGCCGCAGCAAGTTGCGATTGGTTTCTGTGGTGTCATCGTAGACACGGTGAATACGAAACATGAGCCCCTAATCCTTAGCGAATCAGCACTGAGCTGATCAGCTAAAGAGAAGTCTGCACCGCTTAAGCCGGTACCGCAATAGGTTTTAAAAAGGAAACCTTCAAACCGGAAAAAGTCAGTAGGCAGCTAAAGAACGAGACGTTGGCAGAGCATCAACCAGCGACATCAAAACCTGCATCTTCTACGGCCTGCCTCAAAAGCCCAGGCTGAATTTTGGCCGCATCAAACTCCACATCGACAGTGCCGGCCTCATGGCTGGCAACCACATCGCTAACGCCATCATGCGCCAACAAAGCATTCTTAATGCTCTTCTCGCAGCCGCCACAGGTAATACCCTCAACCTTCAAATGTAATTTTTCCATTGTGTTATCTCCTTATTGTTTAATCATTCGACATACAGTGAATAGCCCGACTAATCACAGCAGTGATCGCCTTCCGCCAAGGCTTCAATAATCGGACAGCCGTCAACAGTTCCCTCTCCCGAGCAATCGCTATTCAGTTGCCCTAGTACTTTGCGCATACGCTGTAGATCCTGAATCTTGCGATCAATTTGCTCAAGCTTAGCGTTGGTAATGGCGCGAACATCTGCCTTAGCGCCACCTTTATCCTGCAGCTCCAGCAACAGAACAATCTCATTCAGCGTAAACCCAAGGTCTTTTGCCCTGCCGATGAAACTCAAACGCTCAACGGTGGAGAGATCATACAAACGGTAGCCTGCAGCCGTCCGCGCAGGCTCCGGCAATAGGCCACGGCTTTCATAAAACCGGACGGTATCGATACTGACATCGGCAGCCTTCGCCACCGCGCCAATCTTAAGGGTATTTACTGATGGGTTAGTCATGCGGAGATCATACACCCTAGAGTCAAGACCAGAGTCAAGGTGGCGCATGAAACAGCCGTAATTACTGACTTTCTTGACTATATCTCTGACCGACCGCGCTCAATGGCAGACCATGATCACTCGTTGGAATACCAGGCTCAGACCTTGAGCGTACGGTCTCTTGCGATGGAAATATCGGGATGCCAGGTCGATTCGGCACCCGGACCGCGACGCAGAATAGATGCATCAATCATATACGGTCGGCCTTCACGGGTAGCCGCAATGGCACGCTTCATGACTTTGCCAATTTGATCGGGCTTCTCGAGCTTCGAGCCATCAATCTCAAAGCCTTTAGCAATATCGACATAGTTAATATCAGGACTGCCGAGATAACACGACATATCCTTCCATGCCGATTTGTCCTGCCTGGCTAACTGCGAGAACAATTGAATACGACCACGTTCACCGTCATAACTGTGGTTGTTAAAGACCACCATGATCACAGGAATATCGTAACGCGAGGCTGTCCACAAGGCCTCGATCTGTCCGAATAGCATAGCCCCATCACCCACCATCGTAATAACCTGACGATCAGGCTGAGCAATCTTCACCCCGAGTGCAGCACCAATGCCCCAACCCAGCGCATAGCCGGTCGTCGGGCCAATAATCTCTTTCTTACCCGGCGCAAAATTCATCCAGCGTTGCGGGTCACGACCGCCGGTTTCCACCACAACGATAGCGTTCTCATCGAGCAACTGATCCATCTCGTAGCACAGCCTGTCGGCAGAAATCGGACTCGAATTCCAATCATCAGCCGCGCGTTCACGCTCTCGAATCTTATTGCGTTCAAAATCCTGCCACGCTTTCTCCATGCGCGGCGCACGCAGTGCTTCAAGCTGAGCCTCGGTAGCGCTAGATTTCACCGCATCCAGCAATGCTGTTACGGTCTCTTTAATGCCCGCCGGAATAGCTACGTCTGTAGGAAAGCGGTTGGCGATTTTTTCGTACTCAACCCGTGCATCGATCAACGTAGTAGTGTCTTTAATCGGCTGCGTGATAATGGCCTCGTCAGGCATCATGGCACCAAGGTTCAAAAACACATCAGCGCGCCGCACCCCACGCGGGAAACCCATGCCGGCAAAGCCCTGAAATAAAGGATGCTGAAACGGCACGTCACCATAGACGCTATAGCCCTGCGAGAAAGGAATACCCAATAGCTCGGCAAGCTCCAGCGTTTCTGCAGTGGCACCGGCACGGGTAATCTCAGGGCCGGCATTGATCATTGGCGTCTTCGCATTGAGCAGCATCGCTGCCGCCTGCTCAATAAGCTCAGGTTTGGGCTCCATCGTGACCGGCACGTTGAAGTAGTCTTGCGAATAGATGGTTTGCGTGACTGCTTTCTCATCGAGAATATCGCGCGGGAACTTAATATAAGTAGGTCCGCCAGGCTGAGTTCCTGACACTTTCATTGCCCGTCGGGTCATCTCTGCAATGCGATCGGCATGTTTTACCTGCCATTGCCATTTCGTGAACTGCTCGGTCATCTCCAACCAGTTTTCCACCTGCTGAAACCCGTCACGGGCTAACTGGGTGCTCTGCTGGCCATCGGAGAACACCACCAACGACGAACGGTCTTTCCAGGCGTTATAAAGATTGCATAAGGTGTTGGGCATGCCGATGCTGGGCATAAACAATGCAGCAGTTCTGCCGCTTGCGAGCTCGTAGCCATGCGCCATACTGGTGGCCTGACCTTCCTGCAGAGCAATGATCAACTTCAGTTGGGGGCGCTGACCCACGGCATCATAAAAGGTCGACTGGCCGGTAGAGTTGGTATCAAACACATACTCGATACCGGCAGCCATTAAACACTCGGCAATAATTTCACCGCCGTTACCGGTGAACTCATAGCTCTTCACCGCTTCGCCCTCGGCCGCATTGGCGACAGAGTTGGCCAGCGATTGAGCCGCCGCCGCACTAAAGCCCATAGCGAGCAATGCTTTACCGAAATCGCGCCGTGAGAGTTCGTTATCGACTACTTGCCGCACAAGTTCTTTCATTGCTTACTCCGGATTTTTTACTGGTTTTCTACCCATCTCTTTTAGGGGAGTCTCTACTCAGACTGCATCAGATACTCGTGCAACGCCACAATCTCATCGTCATCAAAGAAATCGGTGAAATCAGACATGTTCTCAGTCACGCCGTTTAACCTGGCAGTAAAGCTCTCCAGATCACCCGCGTAGTTCTGCACACCCTCTTTATCGGCTCCATGGCAACTGGCGCAATATTGGTCGTAGAGTTCCCTGCCGTCGTCATTGGCAAGCACGGCCGGGGCCGCTGCCAGCAGGACAACCAGTAGCGCAGAGACTATTTGAGTGTGTCTTAACATGGTGGCATCTAGTCTAGATAACTATTGGTAACCCAACTAGCCCAAGCGGCAGAGGCTCTGCCAGATGGTCAACGCACCGCTAGGGGCTCGGAGCCTCAGATTCCAATAAACTGAGCGGCGAACCGCCGCAGACCAGACAGCACATACGCCCATAATTCGGCGGTACTTCCGCCCAAAGGCAGAGGTGCCGGATAGGCCGCACTAACTAGGCCACATACAGATAGTCATACGCTGCCCAAATATAGATCGTGCACAATGCCAACGTGACCAACATGACCGGCGTGCCCTTGCGTATCCATAGGCCAGGCGTAATTGCGAGCGCTGGATTACCCGTTTCTCTGGCTAGCCGCTCCGAGATGGTAACGATGTAAACATTCGCCGTGGAGCCAATATGCGAGCCGTTACCTCCCATACCAACACCCATCGCCAGCGCCCACCAAATAACGCTCACATTAACGCCTTCATTCTGTAATCCGACCAATACGGGAATCATTGCGGCTGTAAATGGAATATTGTCGATCAACGCCGACAACAAGGCGGCAATCCACAAAACGACCAGCGCAGCAATGACCGGATGATCGGTTATCAACGGACGGAATTACTCGCCGATAAGTTGCAGCAACCCTGATTGTTCAACACCGCCGATCAAAATAAACAACGAGATAAAAAACATCAGCAACGGTGTTTCCAAATGATTGGTCACATCGTCAAGCTCCACCTTCGACGATGCAAACAGCAACAACGTCAGGCAGGCAGCGGCCACTGTCCAGGGTTCCCAGCCTATCTGGTCATGGATAACAAACAAGAACACCATCAGCCCCATCACCCACAATGACTTCTTCCAAAGCCGTAGATTAGTAAAGACAAAATGGCTGGCTGGCAGGCGGCGGAGAAACATTTACCGCAAGCTCGCTAGCAAAGAGATAGCGCAGGCCCAATAGAATAGCGCCCCAGGCCAGCAACACCGGCGGCCCCATATGCAGAATAAAGGTGTTGAAGTCGATACCGGCTGCCGAACCAATCATCAGGTTGGGCGGATCACCAACGAGAGTTGCCACGCCACCGGTATCCGACAGCAAAGCGGCCGCCAGAAGATAAGGAATAGGCGAAGCGCCCATACCGCGACAAATCAAGATAATCAACGGACCGAAGATAATGACCGTGGTGACGTTATCAAGGAGCAATGATATGACCGTTACCGCAGTACCCAGCAGCAGCATAAGTTTCAGTTGCGAGCCCCCGCTCTTTGCCGCCAGATAGCACGCCAACCACTCAAACCCACCGGTGCTGATCATGATAGAGACAATGATCATCATAATAGCCAGCAAAAAAACAACGTTCCAATCTATCGCTTGCAGCGCCAGAGTAGGTGAATAGAAGCCGAGAATTTGGCCCGCAATAATAACGGCGCCAGCACCGGCCATAGCAAACTTTGCACGCTCAATACCATGGAATGGCTCGGTGAAAATACCGGCAAATGTAAAGACGAGAATGCCCGCAGCCATCAGCATGGGCGTAGTGAGTTCAAACATGAGGTGAATCTCTAATAGGTATTGCACATAGAACGGACACTAGATGCGGTAGTAACGAGGCCAGCCTGACCGGACAATTAAAAGCAGGGTCTATGACGATTTGGTAAATGATCCGATGGGGCGCAAAAAGTCACTTTCGCTCCAAAGTGTTTAGGGTCAAGCCGGAACCGGCGGTATTTAACGGCAAACTGAGTGTCCCGGCAATGAGTATTTATAGCGACTGACAGACTGCAACAAGCCCAAAACAAGTTTCATATCGACCCGCGGCAATATTTCCGCCCTCTTTAGGGTCACCTCTATTCAGAGGCGTTAGCTGAAGAGGCCTAATGTCTACCCCCCGCAGACCCAGCGCTTTCCGCTCCAGTGCGGGCGGCATCTTACCGACGCCATTTCTGCAATCGATTGGCATGCAGTGGAAACCAAGCACAGTGCGCGTTAATCCAATGACTGGCTGAAACAGAACGTGGCAAGACCCATCATCACTAAAAAACAAAGCCCGCGGCAATATTTCATTCAGCCTATGAGCAGCGCTGACTGCTTTAGCACAAGCCAACGCCCTTGACCCGGCTTCAGCTTCAGCTTCAGCTTCGGCTTCGGCTTCGCTTAAGGCAGATACTGGCGCAAACCGCATCTGCTCTGGCGCGGTTCAGCGAAATTTAGGCACGGGGGGATCCTGCTGCAACAAGGTTGAATCAATTTTAACCCCATCGCCCTCACGAATCAGCGACCAGACGAATACGCCCCCGCTCGAGCCTACCGAGTGATCGCACTGCGCCGGGGTCTTCGCAGGCGACAACACCGAATGCCAGAAGCACAATCAATAACAGCTTCTCAGTCGGTTACCTCTATATTTGCTGTGGTGGTACATCGGCAGCAGCCAATGCCGCCACGCCTGAACCTCGATAACAACTGCACCAACCTATATTTATGCTAAGACTCAACGGCTAAATACCATCGGCGCAATACTATGCAACTGTGCGAAAGGCCTCGACAACGGGGCGAACCAACTCGGGATCGCTGAGTGCCTGAAAAATACCGGTCACAATAAACTGGATAGCCATGCTGACAAGAATAAAGCCCATCAGCCGAGTAAAGACATTCATCCCGGTTTCGCTCATGACAGCAACCAGAGGAATAGACGAGCGCAGTATCACCCAAGCAAACAGCGACACGAGCAGAATGCCGACAGCAATGGCCATGTAGTCGGGCAGCGAACCGGCACTGGTCGCCATCGTAATCGTTACCGCAATCGAGCCGGGACCGCTCAACAACGGCATGGCGATCGGGGTAAAAGCCACATCCGGCATTTCTATGGCTTCTTCTTTACCGGCATCGGAGAGTTGCTGCTCGGGCTTTGGATTAACCATGCCAAGTCCAACCCGCAGGATAATCATGCCACCGGCGATACGCATGACGGGCACGCCGATACCAAAAAACTCAAGTATTAACGCCCCGGCAAACAGAGCACCGAGCAGCACACTGGCCATGTACAACGCCGCCAGCCAGGCCTGATGTTGCCGCCGCTGCTTGCCGAAACCCTCGGTGACCGTGACGAATACCGGTGCCGCACTAAATGGGTTGGTAATCGGCAATAACGCACCAAAAGTAGACCCAACAATAACCAACCAGGCTTCCAACACGACTTATTTTTCCTCTTTAATATGGGGCAACACTATGCGGCAAAAGGTAATGCACTCAAATCCGCGTGGTTTTGCGGCACGCATTGGCTTCGAGCAACGCTATCTGTGCAGGGTTTCTTAATACCCGTGGCACCTTAACCTGATTGCGGCTCACAACACCTGCCTTACGGTACTGATACTCTTCCAGTTGGGCGAAGGTACCACTGGCAACCAGCACCACCTCGGGCAAGGCCAGCCGCCGGGGTTTGCGACCGATGGTTTTGTACGACAGATTCACCTGCTGCAACTGCTGATCGAACTGCACGGCCAGAGCATCACAATCGACGTCGTCAACCGCAACATCATCCATCAATTCCAGATACAGACTATAGCGATAAGGCGTAACAGCGGCATTGGCCGTTAGTGTAAAACTACTGATGGCACGGGCTGAGCCAAACTCCTCGGTCGCACTCTGCAGCATCGCCTCCTGCGTGTGCCATCCCGAGGTTTTTTCACCCACCAGATCGAGCACATCGCCCAGCCGATGATCAAATTCAAACACGGGAGTATCACCCACCCGATTAACAACACGCACAACATCACCCAGCCGATAGCGGTACAAACCGGCAAAGGTCGTCATTACGATTTCATAGGCTTCACCAAGCTTAACGTCCTGTAACTCGACGGTTGCCGGTGCGGCATCATTCACGGCCTCGACAGGCACAAACTCGTAGTAAGCCGTGCCGGCTGAAAACGCATAGCGCTCATGCAACGCCGGCCACAAATTAACGCCTACCATGCCCTCGGTGGCACCGAAACAGGTGCCGCAAATGCGCACCTGATCGCCGGTGAGCCAACGCAGCCGTGACAGACTCACCACAAATGGACCACTCACTACGGTGCTTAGTACCCGCAATTGAGGCCACAGGCGCGGCAATATGCCCTGCTCGCCCAAAGCGAAGGCGGCGGCTATCGCGCGAGCCCGCTGCGGATTCGCGCGCAGCTTACATTCGAACTCCTCCCGCAACTCAGGACTCAGAGGCAGATCACTACGAATTCGGCCCGCAGCAATATCCGCCACTAATGCCTCCTGATTCGCCATTAGCAGACTCACCCAACTCACAATATGGGTACCGAACACCGCCTCAATACAGCCGGCCGATTCATCCTGCAAGCCAAATAAAGCATGCAAATACAGGGCCGTTTGGTGATCGGGCAGTTCGAAAACCGCCGCCGGCGAAGTCCAAATATAAGGAGCGGCACGCAGCACTTTGCGAATTCCGCCGCCGCTCGACATGCTGAGCTTTAGACCGCCGGGCAGCGTATTGCCAGGACTACTGGCGAGCATCAGGTTGATACTGCGCTGTTTAAGGCGCAGCTCGGGTGCTGCCTGCCAGCGAATTGCAGGTGCCAGAAACGCAATATGTTGCAAGGTCCGCAGCTGTTGCACACGGGTCATCGGCAATAACTTCGGATCATCGCTAGTGCCGGATGTGGCAACAAACATAGTGGGCAATCCGGGAAACAACACGTCGCTGGCGCCGTTAGCTATAGCCTTAATATCTTCAGCATGATCGGCGTACTGCCGCAACGGCACTAGCTCACGAAACACAGCAGCCGGATCGTCCGCCGCCAACATCTCCCGAAAGTCGAACCGCTTACCTATACCAGTGTCTTTAGCCGCACTAAGGATATCGGCAAGCACTGCCTGATTGGCTGCCGTGCCATTCGCAATTCGTCGCTGAAAACGCCGCAGCATCCACAGGGATAACACCCGCCAACTGAGCAGAAATGGATAAGCAACTAAAGATCTCACGAACGACATACATGCAGCTCTTCTGTTGCGTCGTGAACGGCACAACCATCAATACGCTTTGGCAGGTGGCCCAAGGCAAGCCTAATCATAGGCGAATCGGAGCAGAATTGTAGGTGTAGCGACACCAACCCTTAGCCGACAGGAACCGGCCGCAAAGGCTATGGCTGCCGCAGCAACCCAAAGAAATTATAGGCCCATGCTGCAGATATCCTCAATGGACCATGAGTAGGCTTTACAGAAGGAGCTCTGTAAGCGGTCATGCGGCTAGCCCTAAAACCATAAGGACGTTTAGCCTCAGGGACATAGATATCACTATCCTTTACCCGCTGATCCATGCTTGCTTAGTTACCATCACCACGATGATGTAGATAGTCAGTGCTAGCGCGATCATGCTGCGAATCAGACCTCCCCTCATCCCATGGGTTGCTGCTTTCGCGTGCTCATCGACAGCGAGCCGGATGAGGTCAGGCCACAGACTAATGCCTGCCATAAGCCAGAAACACAGGTACGCATCATAGGCCCAGCGCGCCGCCATTAAGCCACCCCAGTCCTCGATTAACATTAAGCCTGCCAGTGGCGTGATGATGGTGGTAGGCAAGGTAATTCGAAATGCCATTTTACGAATAAAGGCCCGTGCCCAGACACCGGTCTGCGGTGGTTGGGTCTGACGAACACGCATCGACCAGATGTTGCTGAATACAGTGTGGCCAACAAAGATGATTCCTGAAAACTCGTGGATCAGCAGTAGCCATATAGAAGGCAGTAGTTTGGGCACCCGAAAGCCGAATAACGGCAGTGCCATGACCCCCATGAGGGCCAAATAAATAACTACTTTCAACAATGTTTTGCTGTTCGGCATAGTTAAAGTCAAGGTCTGATTCATTGATCGTTAAGCGGAAGAAACAACCAATAACTCATTCACCGTCGGCAGTATTTGTACGCGCACACTAAGTGTCGGCCCAGGGTAAAGCGGAAGTCATGAAACGCTTTGCCGATGAACCCGAGGTTCATCCATTGGCGCGTCGGCCTGCTGAATTAGCGTAATAATGTTACGTGCCTGGCGGTTTGTACACTGTCTCGACCATGCCCTTAAGCTCATTGCAGCGCGCCACCCAGTCCTGAATATTAGGGAATGGAGCCTGGTCGATCGCCTGAGCGCGGCGCCCAGATAAGTAAGGTGCGATGGCAAAGTCGACGATGGATAAGTCGCCGCGGATAAACTCGCGGCCTTCGAGTTGCGCGTTAAGCAGACCAAAGTTCAGATCGATATCTTTCTGCGCATCCTTCTTTTTATCGCTAACGGCAATGATCACGCCGAGCAAGTGAAAGGCTTGCCAGTATAGCCATCGATCACAATCGGCCCGGCCTTTTGCATCGGTTGGCAACATGCCGGTTTCCGGGTGCAGTGTTGCCAGATACGTCAGGATAGCATTGGATTCCCACAGGGAAAAATCACCATCCTGAAGCACCGGCGCCTTGCCCATCGGGTTCATCTGCAGGTAATCGTCCGTTTTATTTTCCTGGTCCCGGAAGCCCATTGAGTGAATCTCAACGGGCAGATCAAAGTGCTTTATGTACGCTTCTACTTTGCGGTTGTTCGGTGTCGGTGAAAAGGAATAAAGTTTCATCGTTATGCTCCCTGGCCTGTGTAGACCGCAAGCCCGGCGAGCGAGCGATTAGGTGCGGTGAAACCAACATCAATAGACTCGGTAATTACGCCTTTGTCCAGATCTATACGTGCCGCCATTCCGGTCCATACGTTGGCTGCCAATGCGTAGCGTTGATCTACATCAGGCGTGACCTGTGCCCAGCCATATCCTGGTAACGGGATATCCTTGATGGTTTTACCCTCTTCGTCATAGATACGCAGACCTTCGGCGGCCGTGCACAGCAGTCGGCCATCGGCCATGTAGCTGGGTGCTATAAACCAGCGTTTGTCGGACCGGTCGAAAGGATCAGCATCGGGGAAGCCATCGAGATCTTCCATTTGTTGCTTATTGCGTAAGTCATAACGCATCAGCCGACGGGCCGTTTCAGTGGTGTAGGTGATGAAGTCGCCTGACGGGTGGAGTGTTGAATGCGTGACGCCCTTGAACATGGTGGGTTCAATCGCTGTCTCCACATCGTAAACCTCAACCAGTTCCAGGTCGGGCGTGTATTTGTAGAGCTTGCCGTCACCGAGCGTGCCATTGTCTAGGAGCTTGGCGGTGGTGCCTTTCCAGATCTCGGTGCCCAGCATGTATTCACCAAACAGCAAGTTGCCGTCATCATGCCAGTTGATACTGCCAAATGAACGACCCGAGTCCCAGGCACCGATCTGTTTGCCCTCCGGGTTCACCTGAACAGCAATGTGATCGTGCGCATCGAATCCCCACAACGTGCCGTCTGGTCCGATTTTGCAACCGACGATAAAATAGCGTGTGCCTTCAGTGTACAAAGTACCCTTGGGTCGCCAGTACTTATCGAACTGCAGAATTCTGCCGTCGCCCATGTGATCATCGTCAGGGTTATTCAGGTAGGTGCAGCCAAGAAATATGTCGCCAATTTCAAAGGGCTTCATCGTCGAAGTAAGTTGCATAAGAATCTCCCGAGGGGGTTATTCAGGCGGCTACGTCGAAGCCGGCCTCTTCAATTGCCTGCTTGATCGCGGCCTGTTGGATTTTTGCTTCGTCATAGTCAATGTTGACGATGCCAGTTTCGTGGCTGGCGTTGGCGTCGCTGACACCGTCTTTCGCAAGCAATGCATTGCGAATACTTTTCTCGCAGCCGCCGCAGGTGATGCCTTCTACATTAAGTTGGATGTTGGCCATGGGTTACTCCTCCATAAAATTGACTTGAACCGTCGTTATGCCTATCGCTAGTGACTTCCGAAGCGCTAGCTATGGGGCATCATAAACCTTGGTCATAAGGCGAGAGTCAAGCAGCATCGTTATATACTGCTGTGCACCCATAATTTCCGCCTGATTCTTAGCACAGGAGCGTTTGAGCATTTAACTGAGCACTCGGAAAATCAAGTATTTTACAATACGAGGCTACGGCTATCGGCACCCACCCAACTCCCTTTTGCGTTCGACCCCCTTTGGGTTTTTCGCTATGCTAGGGAATCAATAAGAATAAAACCGGAATAACATGGCAACTGCCGTCGACCAAACCACCCACACACCCATGATGCAGCAGTACTTCCGCCTCAAGGCTGAGGTGCCGGATATGCTGCTGTTCTATCGGATGGGCGACTTCTATGAGCTGTTCTATGAGGATGCCCAGAAAGCAGCCGAGCTCATCGACATTACGCTCACCTCGCGCGGCAAATCCGGTGGCAAACCGATTCCGATGGCGGGGATTCCTTACCATGCGATTGACAACTATCTGGTCAAGATTGTGCGAGCCGGCGAATCGGTGGCCATTTGTGAGCAAGTTGGCGATCCGAAAACCAGCAAAGGCCCCGTCGAACGCAAAGTCGTGCGCATCATCACACCCGGTACACTGACAGACGAGGCGCTACTGGAGGCCGGCAGAGACAATCTCATTGCGGCAGTGACCCGGGGCAAAGAACAGCTCGGGCTGGCCTGGCTCGAATTGAGTTCAGGGCGTTTTTGTGTTGCCCAGCTCGCCACTAATGAGGCACTGGAAGCCGAGCTCGCCAGACTTAAACCCGCCGAACTATTGCGCGATGAAGGCTTGCGTGAGATACCGGGCCACACGAGTCACAGCATGCCGCCCTGGCATTTCGATGCCGACACCGCACAACAAATACTCTGTGAGCAGTTCGGCACGAAAGACCTGAATGGCTTTGGTTGCGATGATCTGCCGGAAGCTATCCGTGCCGCCGGCGCACTGCTGCAATACGTGCAAGGCACACAACGCGCCGCCCTGCCGCACATTACCGGCCTAAACCGTGAACAACATAGCGATGCGTTAATCATGGATGCTGCCACCCGGCGCAACCTGGAAATCGACACCACATTATCGGGCAATGTTAAGCACACACTAGCCGGCGTTATGGATCGTTGTCTGACACCCATGGGCAGCCGACTACTGCGTCGTTGGCTGAACCGGCCGTTACGCGACCAGCACATTATTAGCCTGCGCTATGCCGCTATTGCAGCCATTCTGGACAGCGATATGCACAGTATTCGCAGCACTCTTAAAGGCATTGGCGATCTCGAACGCATACTCTCGCGGGTCGCACTGCAATCGGCACGACCACGGGATCTTGCACGACTGAGTGCAGCACTAATGACCCTGCCTGAGCTGCGCACCTACACAGACTCACTAGGGGCCGGACTACCGCAGCAACTGAGCGTCCGGATTGGCGATCACACGACAAGCTGCACGCTGCTTGCCACTGCCGTAATTGACAACCCGCCTATGCTCATTCGCGATGGTGGTGTGATCAAAACAGGCTATGACGTCGAACTCGATGAATTCCGCGCGCTCAGCACGAATGCCGATCAGTTTCTGGTCGATCTGGAAAGCCGTGAGCGCGAGCGCACCGGCATCGGCACGCTCAAAGTCGGCTATAACCGCGTACACGGTTACTTTATTGAGATCAGTAAAGGTCAGGCTAAGTCCGCACCCGAAGATTACGTCCGGCGACAAACATTAAAGGGTGCGGAACGCTATATCACCCCCGAGCTTAAAACCTTCGAAGACAAGGTGCTGAGTGCCCGCGAACGATCGCTGGCCCGCGAAAAGTTGTTGTACGATGAACTGCTGCAAAAACTGCTGGCTGTACATTTAGAACTTAGCACAATGGCATCTGCAGTCGCCGAGCTCGATGTCTTGTTAAATTTAACCGAGCGCGCGCAGACCCTGCGGCTGGCAGAACCCAAACTCACATCACAGCCGGGTTTGCGGATAAAAGGCGGTCGGCATCTCGTGGTTGAGCAAGTACTCGATGCCCCGTTTATTCCGAACGATGTTGAACTGCATCCGAAGCGGCGACTGCTGATTATTACCGGTCCCAATATGGGTGGCAAATCCACTTATATGCGACAAACCGCACTCATTGCCCTGCTCGCTCACGTCGGCAGTTACGTCCCGGCAGAGGCCGCCGAGATTGGCAACATAGATCGCATTTTTACCCGCATCGGCGCCGCCGATGATCTGTCCGGCGGACGCTCTACCTTCATGGTTGAAATGACCGAAACCGCCAATATCCTGCACAACGCAACCGCTAATAGTTTGGTGCTCATGGACGAGATCGGCCGCGGCACCAGCACCTTTGATGGCCTCTCGTTAGCCTGGGCTACCGCCGCCTATATCGGCAAGCAGATCCAGGCGCTTACCTTATTTGCAACGCATTACTTCGAACTCACAGCACTCGCCGCTGAACTGGAAGGCTGCGTTAATGTTCATCTGGATGCTACGGAACACGGTCGTAAGCTCGTGTTTATGCATGCGGTAAAGGAAGGCCCTGCCAACCAGAGCTACGGCTTGCAGGTAGCCGCTCTAGCGGGTGTGCCCCGCGGTGTGGTGAATGCGGCACGGAAATACCTAACCACTTTAGAAGCTGAAGCCGCCAATCATAACCGCCAAGCTCAGTCGCAAACCGAACTGAATTTTGATGCTGGGGAAGAAGAGATAGCAGAGCCCCGAGATGCATTGCGTGAACAACTTAACTCGATAGATATTGATGCGTTGTCAGCGCGCGAAGCCCTGGCCCTGCTCTACGAACTAAAACAACTGAGCTAAGTAAACTGACCAAGCCACCAAGCAGACAAAGTAAGACCCCTCAACACCTAAATCGGTTGTCACCCTATCGCCCGACACTGAATAATGAAGCTCCAAAACTCGCCTGATAGCGACCAGGAAAAGCCTAGCAAAGCCAAACGCTGTATGCTGGAAACACCACATGAAAGGGAGCTACACAGATGCGCACCTACCCATTACTGAGCGGAATACTACTCACCTGCTTGTCGTTCACACTTAATGCTCAGAGCAGCAACAGCGAGCGACTGGCGAAGCAAAAAGAGCTTGATGATCGCTGCTATGCGGCCCGTCAGGTACTGATCGAACCGCTGCGTCAGGAAAAGGTAGCCAGCTGTGTGGTCGAAGAAACATCGCGCAGCGATGCACAACAGCACTGCGAGCAGTCATTGGCTAATTTCGGGGAACGCATGGGGCGTCAACAAGCCCTGTTTATAGATATTCCGAAGTGCCAGGCCGCGTTTGCATTTCAACAGAGCACCCGCTCCGGCGACTAGCAGGGTGGATTAAGACCGGGGGATAAAAACTAGTGGATTAACACTAGCAGACCAAGATTAGCGGTCGTAATGCGGTAGCCCACCGCGATCGCCCTGCGCGCCGGCATGCACTTTTGAGTGATGATGATCAAAGCGGCCGAAACGAAAGAAGAAATCGATCTGATCAACAATTCTGTCGGACATCAACATGCCCGTGTGATTGACCGGCAACAACAGGTTATCGGCAATACCCGGCAACTTTGTTTCATTGGCAGAGACCATGCCGTCATGCGGCTTCTTAAGATTTGCAACCAGCCGCCCCACGCCAACCCCGAAAGTGCCGGCAATGGAACCCACCTGCTGCTTGCCACGCCAAGCTTTGAGCGGCTTATCGAACACGGCATCGGGTAAGGTCTTACCCAGCATAAAACGGCCAAAACCAAAACTGGCGAGATTACGGCCTGCACGGGTATCGGCCAATGGTGAGCCCATACACACTACGCGCTGCACTTTTAAATCCGGATATTTTCTAAGTGTCTGCAACGCCAGTACGCCGCCGAGGCTATGGCCCACAAGATGCACAGGGCCTAGCTGAGCACGAATCATGTCCCGCAGTTTTTCAATATTGAAATCGAGACTGCGACTCAGCATGCGGTAACTAAAGCGCAGCGGCTTATAACCTTGGCGCTGCAACTTGCCCCGCAACCAGCCCATTTCGAAGCCGGTCATCCATAAACCATGAATAACGATGACAGTTTTAGTCTGCATAAGCTGATTTTAGCCCCTTCAGTCGCCGAAAACGTGCTCTATTTCACAGCACCGTGACTACAGGCCGGAGAACACGAAAGACCTCGCTTATGAGCAACTTACGCGCAGACAAGCGCGATAAAACCAGGGCTGTGCAGCAATAGCCTTAGCTGGCGGGCTTCTCGCGGAGGCGCACGCCTACTTCGCGCAGCTGCGCCGACGAAACAGGACCTGGAGCATCGGTCAGCAGACAACTGGCAGACTGAGTTTTCGGAAACGCGATAACGTCACGAATGCTGGTAGCACCGGTCATTAGCATGACCAGTCGATCTAAACCAAACGCCAGGCCGCCGTGCGGAGGACAACCGTATTTCAAGGCGGTCAGCAAGAAACCAAATTTATTCTCAGCCTCTGCTTCATCAATGCCCAGCAAATCGAACACTGAAGATTGCATACCGGCATCGTGAATACGAATCGAGCCACCACCCACTTCGGTACCGTTAAGCACAAGATCATAAGCCTTCGACAACGCTTTACCCGGGTTTGCTTTTAACGCGGCGGGATCCTCGTTCTTCGGGGCGGTGAAAGGATGGTGCAGTGCATTCCAACGCTTGTCATCCCATTCAAACATAGGGAAATCAACAATCCATAATGGCTCCCATTCACCCCGGACCAAACCACGATCCTGCCCTACTTTGACGCGCAATGCGGCTAACGCATCATTTACAACTTTTGCTTTGTCCGCACCAAAAAATACGATATCGCCGGCAGCCAATTGCAAGCGTTCGATAATGCCCTGCACTGTGCTATCGGGCATAAACTTCAGAATCGGCGACTGCAGGCCTTCGCGACCCAACGCAGGGTCATTCACTTTAATGTAGGCAAGACCCTTTGCACCGTAACGACTCACAAACTCGGTGTAGATATCGATTTCTTTGCGACTAATATCGCTGCCGCCAGGCACTTTCAGCGCTGCCACACGGCCTTCCGGATCGGCCGCAGGGCCAGCAAAAACTTTAAACTCAACGCCATCCATCAGGTCTGCAACATCGACCAACTCCAGCGGAATACGCAAGTCGGGGCGATCGATACCAAAGCGGCGAATCGACTCGGCATAGGTCATGCGCGGCAAGGGATTCGGAAAATCAACATCGAGCACTTCTTTAAACAGCTTGCGTATCAGACCTTCCATGATCGACATGATCTGGTCTTCACTCATGAATGACATCTCAACGTCGAGCTGAGTAAATTCAGGCTGGCGATCAGCGCGTAAATCTTCATCACGAAAACAACGGGCAATCTGATAGTAGCGATCCATACCGGACATCATGAGCAACTGTTTAAACAATTGAGGTGACTGCGGCAGCGCGAAGAATTCACCCTGATGGGTACGACTTGGCACGATGTAGTCGCGCGCACCTTCAGGTGTCGCCCGTGTCAGGATAGGTGTTTCAATATCTATGAACCCATTGTCATCCATGTAAGCGCGCAAGATACTAGTAATGCGGGCCCGTGTTTTCAATCGGTTCGCCATCTCTTCGCGACGCAAGTCGAGATAACGGTAGCGCAAACGCATATCTTCATTGACGTCATCGTCATGATGAAACGGCGGGGTTTCTGAAGCATTTAAAATGGTCAGGCCGGTACACAGCATTTCTACTTCGCCGCTCGGCATATTCCGATTTATCGTGCCCTCAGGACGGCCACGAACCTTGCCGGTAATGCTCAGCACATACTCACCGCGAATACGTTCCGCCATGGCAAATAGCTCAGGCTCATCCGGATCACAAACCACCTGCAGCAAACCTTCACGGTCGCGCAGGTCAATAAAAATAACCCCGCCGTGATCACGGCGACGATGCACCCAGCCGGCAACCTGCACTTCCTCGCCAATCAACGAGGCATTCACTTCACCACAATAATGTGTACGCATGAGACGCTAAAAGTCCTAAATTTTGACGCCAGTTGCACTGACGCTGACCGGACAAGCCAGCCGAAGCAGAGTAAGAAAAGACCCGCCGGAACGGCAGTTTGCGTGCCTAAAACCCGATGGTGGGCAGGAATGTTAAGACCGTGGCGGGGCTTTCGCAAGGATGGCGCGGCGACTGGTGCCATGCCCCTTCCATTCGGGCACCACTACACCCAGCGAAACAACCATCTGCAACGCCTGCTCAATTTCCATGTCAAGCTCGATCACATCGGCCTTAGGCACCATGAGAATCAGGCCAGACGTAGGGTTCGGGGTAGTAGGCACAAACACACAGACGACGTCCTCACCGGTCTTTGCCTGCACCTCACCGAGGTTCGACGAGGTTTGAAAACAAAGGCTATATAAACCTTTGCGCGGGTATTCGATAAGCATAACCCGATTAAACGACTGCGCGTTATCCGTGAAGACGATCTCGGCAAACTGCTTGGCGGCCGAGTAGATGGTGCGCACCAGTGGAATACGCTTAAGCGCCGACTCCCAGAACGAGACCAATTTGCGACCCAGAAAATTGGCTGCCAAAATACCGGTAATCAGCAAGACGATAAAGGTCAGGAGAATGCCAAGGCCGGGAATACGGAAGCCAAGCAATGTCTCTGGCCGATAAGCAAACGGCAGCAGCAGCAGGGTCTGATCCATCAGATCGACCATGATCTTGATCAAAATGATAGTAACGCCCAACGGTACCCAAATTAACAGGCCAGCTACTAAGTAGGTACGCAAGCGCGTCATTGCAACAAAGACTCCATCATCAGACTACACAGTTAAACGCTATCCTGTCGGAAGCGCCGGCAAACCACAAGCGCGCCGGAGGACTCCTGTCGGCTACTCGCTAGCCGCTTTCTTAGTTTCTGTCGATTTGGCCGGCTTCGGTTCTGTCGATGTGGCCGGGCTGGAAGCCGCGCCATCGGCGATATTACGTTTGTTACCGGTCTTAAAATCAGTTTCATACCAGCCAGCGCCTTTCAGGCGAAACTTGGGTGCGGACAGCAGCTTTTTAAGCTTGCGCTTGTGGCACTGGGGACAATCAGTCAGCGGGGCATCGCTAATTTTCTGCAGCTCATCGAACACGTGGCCACAGCTACCGCACCGATATTCATAAATAGGCATGTTTAACTCCAAAACCCCGCAGCCAGACGAATAGCCTGCTGCGAGCGACACGTTGTAGAGGCAAAGCCGCTAAAAATCAAGCGCGGCGACTCGGCTTGACAATGCCGACACCGCTGACCGCTGAAAAACCGGACACCACGGCTGCGGCGGCCGGCAGCCAAACTCGAAACGGATGCCCGCCGTTACTTGCTAAAACGCAAATTCGGCTCGCCGGCATCCACACTAATGCTATCGCCCGGACCAAATGCACCGGTCAAAATTTCATGCGCCAGAGTGTTCTCCAGCCGCTGTTGCAAGACCCGTTTCAGCGGTCTTGCGCCATATACCGGGTCGAAACCGGCTTCAGCAAGCTGATCCAACGCGGCGTCTGTCAGATTCAACGTGATGTCACGATCAGCCAGGCGTTTCTGCAAGCTCGCCAACTGAATCGTCACAATTTGGCGAATCTCACTCTGCACCAGCGGATGGAATACCACGACGTCGTCAATACGGTTGATGAACTCAGGGCGAAAATGCTGACCCACAACCTCCATCACCGCCGCCTTAATAGCCTCATAGTTTTCATCGCCTGCTAACGCCTGGATTTGTTGCGAACCTAAGTTCGAGGTCATCACAATAATCGTATTGCAAAAATCGACTGTGCGACCATGACCGTCGGTTAAGCGGCCTTCATCCATCACTTGCAACAAAATGTTGAAGACATCCGGATGCGCCTTCTCGACCTCATCGAGCAGCACAACCGAATACGGACGGCGCCGAACGGCTTCAGTCAGGTAGCCACCCTCTTCATAGCCAACGTAACCCGGCGGGGCACCGATCAAACGCGCTACGGAATGCTTCTCCATAAACTCCGACATATCGATCCGCACCAGCGCGTCTTCGGTATCGAAGAGGAACAGTGCCAAGGCACGGGTGAGTTCGGTTTTACCAACACCTGTAGGACCTAAGAACAGGAAAGAACCGTTTGGCCGGTTAGGGTCTGACAGCCCGGCACGTGAGCGCCTTATGGCATTAGACACAGCAACAATAGCTTCATCCTGACCGATCACCCGCTCATGCAGCTCATCTTCCATGCGCAGCAAACGCTCACGCTCTCCTTCGAGCATGCGACTCACGGGCACGCCGGTCCACATAGAGACCACCTCAGCAACCTCATCTTCGGTGACGCGATTCCGCAATAGCGTAGGCTCCTGCTGCTCGGCCTGAGCAGCATCGATAAGCGATTGTTCCAGCTCAGGAATCTTGCCGTATTGCAGCTCCGATACCCGCTGCAGATCCTGCGCACGCATGGCCGTTTCAAGCTCAACACGCGCGCGCTCCAACTCTTCTTTAATATGGGTCGCGCCCTGGACAGCGGCCTTCTCTGCCTTCCAGATTTCCTCAAAATCAGAATATTCTTTCTCGAGCTCTGCTAACTGAGCCTGAAGATCACTCAGGCGTTTCTTCGACGCGTCATCATCTTCCTTTTTGAGCGCTTCACGCTCAATTTTTAGCTGAATAATGCGCCGCTCAAGCCGATCCATGACCTCAGGCTTGGAATCAAGCTCCATGCGAATGCGTGATGCCGCTTCATCGATAAGGTCGATCGCTTTATCAGGCAGTTGCCGGTCGCTGATGTACCGGTGCGACAAGGTTGCCGCACTAACGATTGCCGGGTCGGTAATCTCAACGCCGTGATGCACCTCGTAGCGTTCTTTCAGACCACGTAGAATCGCAATGGTATCTTCAACCGTTGGCTCATCTACCAGTACTTTTTGGAAGCGGCGCTCAAGCGCCGCATCTTTCTCGATGTACTCACGGTACTCGTCCAACGTGGTAGCACCCACACAATGCAGTTCACCACGGGCCAGTGCCGGCTTCAGCATGTTGCCTGCATCCATTGCACCTTCGCCTTTACCGGCGCCGACCATGGTGTGCAGCTCGTCGATAAACAAAATGACCTGGCCTTCCTGTTTTGACAGATCGTTCAGAACAGCCTTCAGACGCTCTTCAAACTCGCCGCGGTACTTGGCGCCGGCAATCAGCGCACCCATGTCGAGTGACAGCACACGTTTGCCTTTAACGCCCTCGGGCACTTCGCCATTCACAATGCGCTGCGCCAGACCCTCAACGATAGCGGTCTTACCCACGCCGGGCTCACCGATAAGTACTGGATTATTCTTTGTGCGGCGCTGCAGAATCTGAATAGTACGGCGCACCTCATCATCACGACCGATGATGGGATCAATTTTGCCCTGCTCGGCACGCTCGGTAAGATCGATGGTGTATTTCTCGAGCGCCTGACGGGACTCTTCGGCATTCGGGTCGTCAACCGACTGGCCACCGCGCAACTCATCAATCGCTTTCTCAACGGCACCACGCACCACGCCGGCATCGCGCAAGGCGCTGCTCAATGAACCCTTGTCATCGCACGCAGCAAGCACGAAAAGCTCGCTAGAAATATATCGATCCTGACGCTGCTGCGCCAACTTATCGCTCACATTAAGCAGCTTAGTCAGGTCATTGGAGAGATGAACATCACCCTCCGAATTCTGCACCACAGGTAACTGATCGAGCAGTTCGCCCAATTTCGAACGCAGCACATTGACCCGCACACCAGCCTTGGTGAGCAAATGCCGGGCGCTGCCACCCTGCTGATCAAGCAACGCCACCAACAGATGCACCGGCTCAATAAACGGGTTGTCGCGCCCCACAGCCAGCGACTGTGCATCGGCCAGCGCCATTTGAAACTTACTGGTTAGTTTATCCATCCGCATTGGAATGACACCCCTATTTTGTCTCTACTAGTATGCGCTAAATATGGAGTTTTTTAGCCGGCTTTCAAGGGCTTGCAGCGCTCATTTTTGTGGCTCTTGGAGCCAGATGAGGGTGGCCTGACGACCGGTAACGCCATCACGGCGGTACGAATAAAAACGCTCATCTGAAAGCGTACAGAGATTACCGCCATAGATTTCATCAACACCCGCCGCCGCCAGAATAATCTTCGCGGTGCGGTACAGATTGAAGTACCAATGCCCGGGACGGCTAAACTCAAACGCATCATCAAAATCCATTGCGCGAGTATTCAATCGCAAAAACTGATCACGGATTTTGTCGTCTATCTCATAGCTTAAAGGACCAATTGCTGGGCCTAGCCAGGCCAGTACTTCATCGCCCTCAAAATGGTGCAGCGCTTCCTGAACGATGCCTGCTTCAAGCCCGCGCCAACCTGCATGAACTGCAGCAACTTTGGTGCCTGCCATATTACACAGCAACAGCGGCAGGCAATCAGCCGTCATCACGGCGCAAACCTGCTTAGGCTTGGTCGCCATCGCTGCATCGGCATCGGGCGTACCGGATGCCGTAGCGAGATCCACCACTCTCTTGCCGTGCACCTGATTAAGCCAGAATGGCTCTGTCGGCAATACGCCATAATCACATAAAGACTTTCGGTTGGCAGTAACGGCGACAGGGTCATCGCCCACATGCAGGCCCAGATTAAGGCTGGCAAAATCGCCAACACTCACCCCACCGTTGCGGGTTGTGGCCAAGGCCTTTACCGGCAAAGGTGCGGGCCAGTCAGGTATCAAAAAATCAGGTTCTGCTGTGCTATCACTTATCAACACCATCGCTCCCTGCATGCTTTTCTAGAACGTTAAAGAATCCCGCTACCGACAACTTTCCTGACAGGTTTGAACACAGGCGTACTGCTCAGCGCTCCAGTACCTTGGGCCAAGCCATTGCATTGAATTCGGCGGCTGAAAATGCGCTCTTGGACATGACCTGTAAGAGCGCCTGTAGGTCATCAGGCAGGTCTGATTGTAACTCGATTGGCACGCCGCTGATGGGATGGGCAAAGGCCAACCGGCTGGCGTGCAGCGCCTGACGCTTGAAACCACGCAACAAGAGTTGCAGCTCTTCACTAGAGCCCGCCGGCAAAATTAAACGCCCGCTATACAGCGGGTCGCCCACCAACGGGTGTTTGCGATACGACATGTGCACACGAATCTGATGAGTCCGTCCGGACTCAAGTCGACACGCGATAAATGTAAAATTATCAAATCGTGAGAGAACGCGAAAATGCGTAACAGCGGCTTTACCGGAACGATGCACCGACATCTTTGTACGTTGCGTCGGATGACGACCGATAGGCTCATCAACTTTGCCTCCGGCCGTCAGCCGGCCGAGGCAAATGGCCCGGTATTCACGGGCTATCTCGCGAGCTTCGAGCGAACGCACCAAGTGGGTGTGCGCCTCGAGCGTGCGGGCGATGATCAGCAAGCCGCTGGTATCTTTATCAAGCCGGTGAATCAAGCCGGCGCGGGGCAACTGCGCAAGCGTAGGATCAAACGCGAGCAAGCCATTGACCAGCGTACCGGTGGGATTGCCGGCCCCGGGGTGCACCACCAGACCCACAGGCTTATTGAGAACAAGCACATGCTCGTCCTCGTAGGCAAAACTTAGCGGCATGTCCTCAGGCGCGGCCGCGGTAACCTCATCGGGTGTTGCCAGCAAACTCACCAACTGTCCGGCTTTAACCGACCGGCGCGGCGCCACTATGGCGCCATCAAGTGTGGCGCAGCCCTCCAAAATCCAGGTTTTGAGGCGCGACCGGGAGAACTCCGGAAACAACTGCGCCAAAGCGCTGTCGAAACGGGTGCCATCCAGAGCTTCAGGCACTTCGATGCTTCGGGGTTGATCAGTCATAAGGTTGAATCCGCTGTTCCGGTGGCGGCGTAGATGCCGAGACTAGAGCAGTTTACGGTATACTGCTGCCATTCGCGTCACCGGCGACCTAATTCGCCACAACTGTGCACACCCTGCGGGTCGATACGCGGCTGGTCAGTATGTAACTGGTCAGTATATCAACCCATCGATTATCGGATACATCATGCAACGCCTTGTGCTCCCTGTCTTACTCCTTGTTGCCACTAGCCTGGTACTCAGCGGCTGCAGTCGCAACAAAGGAGAAAGGGATATGAGCGCCCTCGCCGCAGAACTCATGGAACGCGGCAACCGCTCCCTGGCAGCCGGTAACTGGACACCCGCCATTAACGCCTACGAAACGCTCGAAGCCCGTTTCCCGTTTTCCAATGAAACCAAGCAAGCGCAGCTCAATCTGATTTACGCGTACTACTCCAATGCCCAACCGGAAGCGGCTATTGAGGCCACCGAGCAATTTGAGCGGGAGAACCCTACCCATCCACGCATGGATTACGCCCTCTATATGCGTGGTCTGGCACAGTTCAGTGGCGAGAAAGCCAAAGTGCACGATTGGTTCGGAGTTGATATTAGTCGACGGCCTCCGGTAAATGCGCAAGCATCCTTCTCGGCCTTTAGACAGCTAGTCAGACGATTTCCGGACAGCAACTATGCTGACGATGCGCGTCAGCGGATGATTTTTCTGCGCAACCGATTGGCTAAGCATGAGAACCATATTGCGCGCTACTACTACGATCGCGGTGCGTATGCGGCGGCCATAAAGCGCTCTGATCTGGCGTTGCTAAAATTCGACGGCGCCCCCCATCTTGAAGAATCGCTGGCGATTATGGTGCTCTCGTATCGCAAGCTCGGCATGCAGGATATGGCGGCAGATGCTGAAAAGATTCTGCTGACCAACTACACCGAAGCTCAGATCGCAGAGCTGAAAGACCCCTGGTATCAGTTCTGGAAATAGCTGCCGCTACTTCCGGCCGTAGCCCGAAGTAATCGGGTAACGCCAATCGCGACCAAATGCCCGACTACTAACGCGCACACCCGGCGGAGACTGGCGCCGCTTGTATTCGTTGCGCCGGACCATCGTCAGAATTTCACCGACAACATCACGATCAAACCCACGCGCTGCAATATCGTCGACTGAACAATCTTCGATCATTAGTGCATCCAGAATGGCATCAAGCGTGGCGTAATCGGGCAGCGAATCACTGTCTTTCTGATCAGGGCGCAGTTCGGCAGAAGGCTCGCGGGTAATGACACGTTCGGGAATCACCGGCGACAAGGTATTGCGGTAGCGAGCGAGCTGATAAACCTGTGTTTTGGTGCAGTCTTTAATCGGCGCAAAGCCGCCCGCCATATCACCGTACAAGGTGGCATAACCCACCGCCATTTCACTCTTGTTGCCGGTAGTTAAAACTATCCGGCGAGTCTTATTGGAAATAGCCATCAACAAAATACCGCGGCTGCGCGCCTGAATATTTTCCTCAGTGGCATCTTCACCCAGACCTGCAAATAACGTTTCCAACTGGGCATTTGCAGCCGTGACTATCGGCTCAATAGGAATCTCTTCATACTGCACCCCCATGGTTTCTGCCTGCTGCCGGGCATCGGTAATGCTCATATCAGAGGTATAACGGTAAGGCATCATGACGACCTGCACTGCATCTGCACCCAGAGCGTCCACCGCGATAGACAGCACCAGCGCCGAATCAATGCCGCCGGAAAGACCCAGCACAACGCCGTCAAAACCATTCTTGCGAATATAGTCGCGCACAGCCAACACAATGGCTGAATACATACGGGCTTCCGGGCTTTGCAAGGGTGCAATCTCTGCGTGGCTGATCTGCGGCCTGCGCGCAGGGTCCACAGTGACGCAATAGATATTTTCCTCAAACGAGGGAGCGCGCATGGCCAGTGAACCATCGGCATTGACCGCAAACGAGCCGCCGTCAAAGACCAGTTCATCCTGACCACCCACCATGTTCTGATAAACAAAGGGCACCGCAAGGTTCGCAGCGAGTTCGCTCAACACAAATTCACGCCGGGCCTGCTTGCTGCCCTCATAAGGCGAACCATTGAGCACCACACACAGTTCAGCACCTGCAGCAACGCTGGCTTTCGCGGGATCAGTGGTCCAGACATCCTCACAAACCAACACACCGACACGCACGCCGCCGACATTCACAACCAAAGGCTCGGCGCCGGACTTGAAGTAGCGTTGCTCGTCAAACACGCTGTAATTTGGCAACACCCACTTGCGGTATACCGACTGCACTGCCCCATCGGCCAGCACAGCGGCTGAGTTATACAGGCCATCCTCAGCATACTCAGGATAACCCACCAGTGCGGTGATGCCTTGGGTGGCCTCAGCCACAGTAGCTAAAGCGGCCTTCACCTGATGCCGTAGGCCAAAATGCAACAACAGATCTTCGGGTGGGTACCCGCAAAGTGCGAGCTCCTGAAAAACAATTAAATCCGCACCGTGAATATCACGGGCAGATTCAATGGCGGCGATAATCTGCCGGGCATTGCCCGGCACATCACCAACTAAGATATTGAGTTGGGCCAGCGCTATTTTTAGTTTAGCCATAGCTCACTCCTAACGGAGTACCTATAAAGCGTTAGCAGGCAATAAGAACTAACTGCCCAATAATTCCAACATCGCACTGCCCAGCTCCGCAGGAGATTGCACAGTGCGCACACCAGCAGCCTCAAGCGCTGCGTATTTCGCGGCAGCAGTACCTGCACCACCCGAAACAATCGCACCGGCATGGCCCATACGTTTACCCGGAGGCGCAGTGACGCCGGCGATGTAGCCCACAACAGGTTTAGTCACGTGGTCTTTGATATAGCGCGCTGCAGCTTCTTCATCGGTACCGCCAATCTCGCCGACCATAATGATGCCTTCAGTCGCAGGGTCTTTCTCAAAGAGTTCCAGACAGTCGATAAAGTTCATACCTCTAATCGGATCACCACCGATACCCACGCAACTGGTCTGACCCAAACCATTTTTGGTGGTTTGATAGACCGCTTCATACGTGAGCGTGCCGGAGCGCGAGATAATACCGATCTTGCCGGGCTTATGAATAAAGCCTGGCATGATACCAATCTTGCATTCGCCGGGCGTGATTACACCCGGACAGTTCGGACCGACCAAACGGCAAGCGTAATCTCCCAGAGCGGCCTTCACTTTCACCATGTCGAGCACCGGAATGCCTTCAGTAATACAGATTACCAACTCAACACCCGCATCGGCGGCTTCTAAAATAGCATCGGCGGCAAAAGCGGCCGGCACATAAATCATGCTGACGTTAGCACCGGTAGCAGCGACAGCTTCGTGCGCGGTATTGAATACCGGAACACCCAAACATTCTTCGCCACCGCGGCCGGGAGTGACACCGGCCACAATCTGCGTGCCATAGTCGATACATTGTTGTGCGTGGAAAGAACCTTGTTTGCCAGTGAGGCCCTGAACAAGAATCTTGCTGTCTTTGTTTACGAGAATACTCATTATTCTATAGTCCTTAAATTCAGGCGACCGAAGCCACAACTTTCTTGGCAGCATCAGTGAGATCATCGGCGGCGGTAATTGCCAGGCCGCTATCAGCCAGCATTTGCCGGCCCTTTTCAACGTTCGTGCCTTCTAAGCGAACCACCACAGGCACATTCACCTGCACATCTTTTACGGCCTGAATAATGCCTTCGGCAATCACATCGCAACGCACTATGCCACCGAAAATATTCACGAGAATAGCGTCAACCGCGGTGTTGCTAAGAATGAGCTTAAACGCCGCTGTAACACGCTCCGGGGTTGCACCACCGCCCACATCGAGGAAGTTGGCCGGGTTGCCGCCATGCAGTTTAATAAGGTCCATAGTGGCCATCGCCAGACCGGCACCATTCACCATGCAGGCAATGTTGCCGTCGAGCGAGACGTAGTTAAGGTCGTGTTCACTGGCAGCCAGTTCGCGGGGATCTTCCTGCGACGTATCACGCATGGCAACCAGATCAGGATGCCGGAACAGCGAATTGCCTTCGATCCCCACTTTGGCATCGAGCGCCAGCAATTTGCCATCGCTATTAATAATGAGTGGATTAATTTCCACCATCTCCAAATCACATTCCAGGAACATGCGATAAAGACTGGCAGTAATACCCATGAATTGTTTCATCTGCGCCGGGTTAAAGCCAAGACCGTAACCCAGCTTACGGGCATGCCACGGTTGGAAGCCGGCCGCCGGGTTAATACTCAGGGTCACGATTTTCTCAGGCGTTTGCTCGGCAACTTCTTCGATATCCATGCCACCGGCAATCGACGCCATAAAACCCACCTGTTCAGCAGCGCGGTCAACCACCATACTGAGGTACAGCTCACTCTCGATATCGCTACCGGCCTCAACAAAGACCAGATTAATGGGCAAACCGGCGGCATCAGTCTGTTTAGTAATGAGACGCCCGCCCAGCAGCTCTTTAGCGGCAGCGGCAACTTCATCAAGGCTGCGGGCTAGCTTTACGCCACCCGCCTTGCCACGCCCGCCGGCATGGACCTGCGCTTTGACCACCCAGAGTGAGCCACCCAAGCGGCTCGCCACTTCACGGGCGGCCTCCGGTGTGTCGGCAATTTCGCCCTGGGAAACCGGGATGTCGTAGCGCGCGAATAGCTGCTTCGCCTGATATTCATGCAGGTTCATAACTGATGTACTTCCTGTAAGGATGATTGCCAACACCCGTGCGGGTCGAAGCAAGTTCTGATTTATTCTTAAAGTGCAGCGTATTGTGGGCGAAACATCAGCCGAGTTAAACCGTTTCCCGCCAAATGACGCACAGATTTTTAGTTTTTCGTTGCTACAATAGCCGGGCACTTGCCTGAATCGGGCCTGAATCGGGCCTCAATCGGCCCCGAATCGAGATGGAAACTGGCACATGACAAGCGTAGAGAAGGGTTTCGGATCATCCGCAGGCAGTACCGGTAGCACGCCGCTGGCGGCGCGGGCCGATTTCAGTTTACGGGTTTTGCGCCTAGTCAGTAGCCTCAGGGTTCTCGTGGCCGCTCTCCTGCTGAGTCTTAGCCTACTGGACTTAGCCCCTGAGCTGCTTGGCATGCGTTACCCCGAGTTGTATCAACTGAGCGCACTCATCTACCTGCTGGCCTCGGGCGGACTTGCGCTGGTCATTTTTCAGGCGCCGTCGAAAGCCGATACGGCAGCAGCCACACAGCTGATCGTCGATATCACCGCCATTACCATTATGGTCCATGCCAGCGGCGGTGTGGAAAGTGGCATCGAAGGGCTCTTAGCAATCTTTGTAGTAACCGCGGGCATTAGCCTGCCGCGCCAGATCGCCTATTTGGGTGCCGCCTGTGCCTCCATTGCTATTTTGGGCGAGCAAACGCTGTCCTATTCGCAAGGCATTACCGAGATCGGCGACTTCGTGCAGGTGGGCATACTTGGCACCATTATGCTGCTTATTGTTTTCGGCACGCAGCCGCTGCTGCGACGAATCGAAGAAACCGAAGCGCTCGCGCGACAACGCGGTATCGACCTTGCCGATCTGGCTCAGCTCAACGACTACATTATTCAAAACCTCCGCGAAAGCATTTTGGTGGTCGACAACACATCGAAAATCCGGCTACTCAATCAATCGGCTGCTGAATTGCTCGGCACAAGCCGCAAAGGCACCGGCGCCGAACTCTCCGGCATTGCGCCAGAGCTTTATGACCTATTGGAGCGCTGGCGCTACGCGGATAACGCAGGCGCCGGTACACCCACGTTCGTCGCCAAAGACGGCAGCATCATTAATACTTATATTGCCCCACTCGGTCCTGATGCTAAGGGGCCTGCGCTCATCTTTCTTGAAGATGCCAGTATTCTCGTCGATCGGGTGCAGCAATCAAAACTGGCGGCATTAGGCAGGCTCAGTGCCAGTATTGCCCATGAGATTCGCAATCCGATTGGTGCGCTTAGCCATGCCGGTCAGCTACTGGCCGAGTCGCCGGCCATTGGGGTCGAGGAACAACGCTTTCTCGACATCATTCAGAAGAACTCCAAGCGGGTTAGCACGATTGTCGATAACGTGCTCAAACTATCCCGCAAGGATATCGCCCATCCGGAGCAATTCTCACTCAGCGTCTGGTGTATCGAATTCGCAGCTGAGTTCACCAGCACGCTCGAACTTAATGACGGCGAGCTGTCGGTGCATGCCGAAGACGACGATGTACTGGTGCGGATCGATCCCGGCCATCTGCATCAGGTGGCATGGAATCTGTGCGAGAACGCGATGAAATACGCGAGTACCCCAGCAGGCGGTATTGCTGTGGAGATGCGTATCGGCCGGCGTAACAACAATCGCAGGCCTTACTTAAATGTTGTCGACCAAGGTGGCGGCATTCCTGAGCATCTTCAGGACAACCTGTTTGAGCCGTTTGCGACAGGCCCCGAGGGCGGCACCGGCTTAGGCTTGTATATATGCCGCGAACTTTGCGAACAGAATAAAGCTACATTACGCTACTTGCCGGGTGACACCGGCGGCAGTATTTTTCAGGTTGTTTTTGCAGACCCCAGTCGCTGGGAACTATAAGGCCGGACACACACTATGGATCAACCTCGCGCACTGGTTATCGATGACGAACCCGATATCTGCGAATTGCTCGCGATAACGCTTGAGCGCATGAACATTACCGCCGATACCTGTGGCGATCTCACCGCAGGCAAAGCCGCGCTTAAAAAGCAGCGCTATCAGCTGTGTCTTACGGATATGCACCTACCCGACGGCGATGGGCTTGATCTGGTTGAGTGGATGCAACAGGAATCGATAGCCGTACCGGTTGCGGTGATTACCGCGCATGGCAATGTCGAAACGGCTGTCAGAGCGCTCAAGCTGGGCGCCTTTGATTTTGTGTCCAAACCTGTCGACCTTAAGGCGCTCCGCAAACTTGTGGTTAGCGCGTTAAAGCTAAGCATTGCCGGTGAAGGCGAGGCCCGCTTGCTGGGTGAATCCGAGAGCATTATTGGCGTGCGTAAAATGATCGCTAAGGTGGCTCGTAGTCAGGCACCGGTGCACATTAGCGGCGAATCAGGCACCGGCAAGGAACTCGTGGCACGCATGATTCACGAACAGGGCTCGCGGGAAGCCGCGGCATTTGTCCCGGTAAACTGCGGGGCTATTCCATCAGAACTCATGGAAAGCGAGTTCTTCGGCCATAAGAAAGGTGCCTTCACCGGTGCCGTGACCGACAAGAAAGGCCTGTTTCAATTCGCTGAAGGCGGCACTTTGTTTCTGGATGAGATTGCCGATCTCCCGCTGGCAATGCAGGTGAAGCTATTGCGGGTGATTCAGGAAAAATCGTTACGCCGTGTGGGGGATGCCGGCGAAACCGATGTGGATGTGCGCATTCTGAGCGCCACCCATAAGAATCTGGCAGAACTCGTGAGTCAGGGTCAATTTCGCGAAGATCTCTACTATCGGATTAATGTTATTGAGCTAAAAGTGCCGCCACTGCGTGACCGTGGCCATGACATTCTCTTATTAAGTGAGCTTATTCTTCGCCGCCTGGCCACCGAAATGCAGAATGGCGAGCTCCAACTCACAGAGTCCGGGCAGGAAAAATTGCTGGGCTACAAGTTCCCCGGCAACGTGCGCGAACTCGAGAACATACTGGAACGTGCCGCCACACTCTGCGATGACAATCAAATAACAGCCGACGACATTCACATTAATCAAACCAATGAAGGCCCTGCTGATAGCCATGCGAATGAATTGGGCGAGAAACTTGAGTTGGTGGAACGCGCCGCCATTGTGCAGGCATTGGAGAAGTGCAAGTACAACAAAACAGCGGCCGCTAAAGAACTGGGGCTAACACTGCGTGCGTTGCGCTATAGAATTCAGAAGCTGGACATCGACTAGCTTTTTGCCATAGCTTTTTACCTTAGCTGCTATCTGCACCGTCATTGGCACGTCAAAAAGTGACAAAAATTGTCACAATGTGACGCTGAGTGTCCGCTGAGGCACGGCAAACCCAGGCCACATTAGGTTTCAAGCTCGTCCTAAGCGGGCTTATAAAATTCCTATCCAATAAAAAACAATACCTTATCCTTGGACTGCCAAAAGTTGGCACAGCATTTGCATTAATCTTCACGCTGACCACGCAGTCGCGAATTTATTTTGTAGTTTTATTTTTATTTTTGTTGTATCTGGAGAAGATTCATGAAGACAATCCAAAAGGGTTTTACCCTCATCGAACTGATGATCGTAGTTGCCATTATCGGTATTCTTGCGGCCATCGCTATTCCTGCTTATCAGGATTACACCATCCGTGCTCAGGTCTCAGAAGGTTTGGCACTGTCTTCTGCTGCTAAAACTGCAGTTGGCGAGTTCTTCCTGAACAAAGGTGACGCACCCGCGCTGCGCGTTAATGCTGGTATGACGCCTGACGCAACAGATACAGCTGGTCAGTATGTTACTGGTGTAGCAGTTGCTAATGGTCGTATTGATGTAACGTTCGGTAATGAAGCAAACGCACAGATCATTGGACTTAATTTGACACTTACTCCGTATCAATCTAGCGATTTTTCTATCGTATGGCGTTGCGGTTATGCTCCTGCGCCCGTTGATGGCAAGGGCCCTATGGATCTGATGGGCGCAGATGGCGTTCTTGCCGCTACCTATGCGCAACCTACGATCCTCGCTAAGTACCTGCCTGCTGCATGCCGCGAAAATTAAGCGTAATATTAGGCAAAGAACGAACTATTATTGGTTAATTCAACTAAGAGGGGGCAGATTGCCTCCCTCTTTACTTAGAAAAAAGCATTACGCCAAACACCATAGCTGCCAGTGTTTTTCTCTAACTACCGTCAACAATAACATTGCACTGTTGTAGAAAAAAGCTATATCGCAGCGGCCGGAATAGTCAGGCACTTTGAACCTCCGTAGCATTTTTTTGAGTTTCAATCCGACGATAGCGATTAAGCAGACAGCGCACTATACAAGGATGCTTTGCCATGATGAACAGACACCCTATCGCATCGAAGAACGCCCGCGGTTTTACGCTGATCGAACTGATGATTGTTGTCGCAATTATTGGCATTCTGGCCGCCGTGGCGATCCCCGCCTATACCACCTATACCGTTAGATCCCAGGTTTCCGAAGGATTAGTACTGGCCGGTGCTTTAAAAACGCCTATCACCCAGACCTTTCTGGATACCGGCAATGCGCCCTCAACTCGGGCAGCCGCGGGTGTCACTGATAACGCAACCGACACAGCCGGCAACTACGTCACGCAAGTCGATATCATCAGCGGACGAATTGAAGCCACTTATGGTAATTTAGCCAATTCACAGATCGCGGGGCTTACCCTAACGCTAACGCCCTACGAGTCGGAAGAAGGCGGCATAGTGTGGCGCTGCGGAATGGCACTAGTGCCACAGGGATTCAGTGGCGATCTTGAACCCATTGGCTCTTTAGGCGATACCCCGGCTATCTACCTCGTGTCTACCGTCCCTGTGAAGTATCTGCCCAACTCTTGTCGCCCGAACTAACTGACTGCATCACCCAACTCCCGAGAGTTAACTGCACCTAGTCTGCATAGCAGACTGCATGGCCGGAGCTGTAATTCGAATATTCTGGATTGGCATTGAGAACCTCGTCACAATACCGACTTAACATAGTTGCCCGCTTGGAGATAATGGGTGAACATCACGTATAGCGTCAATAAACGACGCTAAGCGCTGTTTTTTCAACGGAATAACTATGGCAACAACCGCAACACAAACCATTCTTACCGGCCTGCCCCGACGTCTCGTAGCGGATGGCATTCTCGATGAAGCCGGCATGATGCAGGTCATTTTAGAAGCCCGCAGCAGCAGTCGAGGCTTAGTGGCGCATTTGGTTGAAGAAGAGATTGCTGACGCCAGTATGGTGGCCATTGCGGCCTCGCAAGAGTTCGGTGTGCCACTGCTGGATCTCGATGCCATTACCGTCGATCTCGATGCCGTGCGTGCGGTAGATATCGCGCTCATCGCGAAGCACAGGGTACTGCCGTTGGTACTGCGCGGCAAGCGCGTCTACCTGGGTGTCTCCGACCCGACCAACCTCTCCGCGATAGACGAGATTAAATTCCAATCGGGTCTACGCGTTGAGCCTGTGGTTGTTGAATTCGACAAACTGAAAGAAGCTGTAGCGCTGGCGCTCGAGGCTGTCGATGACTCAATGTCGGATCTCGATGACGATGATTTTGATCTTGAGGGGCTCGAAGTCACCAGCGGCGATCAGCCAAAAGAGGACATTACCAGAGATGATATTGACGATGCGCCAGTCGTACGCTTCGTTAATAAGGTGCTACTCGATGCCATAAAAAGAGGAGCCTCAGATATTCACTTTGAACCTTACGAACAACAGTTCCGTGTGAGAACCCGCACCGATGGTGTCTTGCGCCAGGTAGCGACGCCTCCCCTAGCACTGGCCAACAAAGTCTGTGCCCGCCTCAAAGTTATGTCACGACTCGATATTGCAGAACGTCGGGTACCTCAGGATGGTCGTATCAAAATGCGCCTCTCCAAAACCCGCGCCATCGATTTTCGTGTGAACACCTGCCCAACGTTGTTCGGGGAAAAAATCGTGCTGCGTATTCTCGACCCCAGCAGTGCGAAGCTGGGTATCGATGCATTGGGTTATTCGAAAAAACAGAAAGACCATTACATGGAGTTTCTGACGAAGCCCTACGGCATGATCCTGGTTACCGGCCCTACTGGTAGTGGTAAGACCGTCTCGCTATATACCGGGCTAAATATTCTGAACACTGAAGAAGTCAACATTTCAACCGCTGAAGACCCGGCCGAAATTAACTTACCCGGTGTTAACCAGGTAAACGTGAACAACAAGGTGGGCTTGACCTTTTCCGCGGCGTTGAAGGCGTTTCTGCGTCAGGATCCGGACATCATTATGGTGGGTGAGATTCGTGATCTCGAAACTGCAGAAATTGCAATTAAGGCAGCGCAAACCGGTCACCTTGTCTTATCTACTCTGCATACCAACGACGCACCGCAAACGCTCACCCGATTGGTTGATATGGGCGTAAAACCGTTCGCTATTGCTACCTCAGTGCGGCTAATTATTGCCCAGCGTCTGGCACGCAAACTCTGCGACAGATGCAAAACACATGTTGATGTGCCAGCAGCAGCCCTGCTTAAAGAGGGTTTCACACAGGAAGAAATCGACAACGGTTTAACGATATTCGGCCCGGTCGGCTGTAAAGCGTGCGATGCGGGCTACAAAGGCCGTAGCGGTATTTTTCAGGTCATGCCGGTTAGCGATGATATTGCCAGAGTTATTCTGGAGGGCGGCAATGCGGTCCAGATTGCAGAAACCGCTGAGCGTGAAGGTATTGCAGACCTGCGGCGCTCCGGGCTGGATAAAGTCAAGGACGGCATTACCAGTCTGGAAGAGGTGAATAGGGTTACTATCAGTTAGGTGTTGGTTAGGTGTTGGTTAGGTGTTGGTTAGGTTTTGGCCAGCGTCTAACTTAGGCGCGAAAATGCAACAAAGTTCGCTGAAACAGCCCTGTTAGCTGATGAATAATGTAGATAATAATTCCGCTGCATAAGCAACGGAATGGCACGAAAAAACAAGATGGTGAGTTATGGCTCAGGCAGCAGCAAAGCAGGTCCCATTTAACTGGGAAGGTCTCGACAAACAAGGCAAGCCCATCAAAGGCAAGGTGGTGGCGGCCAGCGAAGCGGCTGTGCGTAACCAACTCCGGGCGAGAGGCGTGGTGGCGAAGAAAATTCGCAAACAAAGCATGCTGTTTGCCAAATCCAGCAGCATTAGCGCCGGTGATATTGCTATTTTCAGTCGTCAGCTTGCCACCATGCTGAGCTCGGGTATACCGCTGGTTCAAGCGCTGGATATCGTCGGCAACGGTCACGATAACCCCGGCATGCAAAGGCTTATCATGAGCGTCAAAAGTGAAGTTGAAGGCGGCAATAGTCTGGCCTCAGCGCTCGCTAAGAACCCCTTATATTTTGACGATCTGTTTGTCAGTCTGGTTGAGGCCGGCGAACAAGCGGGTGCGCTTGAGACCCTGCTCGACAAAATCGCTGTCTACAAAGAAAAGACCGAGGCTATTAAGAAGAAGATTAAGAAAGCATTGTTCTACCCCTCTGCCGTTATGATTGTGGCATTGGTTGTTACTGGTATTTTGCTGATCTTCGTTATTCCGGAGTTCGAAAACCTGTTTAAAGGTTTTGGTGCCGACCTACCCGCGTTTACCCGCATGGTGATAGACCTCTCAGAATTTGTCCGCGCACAAGGTATCTATATTGCTATATGTGTTGGCGCGGCCGGCTACACCTTTTTCTACTTTAAGAAACGCTCAAGAGCCATGCGCGAAGTGCTGGATAGAATCAGCCTCAAGCTGCCCATCGTTGGGGGTATTCTCGATAAATCCTGTGTCGCTCGTTTCGCCAGAACGCTGTCCACCATGTTTAGTGCGGGTGTGCCACTGGTCGAAGGTCTGGAATCGGTCGCTGGAGCCACCGGCAGCATCGTTTATGAGAAAGCGGTGTTAAGAATTCGCGATGATGTCGCTACCGGCATGCGCTTACAACAAGCCATGCAAAACACAGATCTATTCCCCAACATGGTCATTCAGATGATTGCTGTGGGTGAGGAGTCCGGTTCTTTGGATGAAATGTCGGCCAAGGTTGCTGACTTCTATGAGGACGATGTGGATGCTGCCGTTGATGGTATGTCGAGCTTGTTGGAACCGCTGATCATGGCCATTCTGGGTGTGCTCGTTGGTGGTCTGGTGGTCGCGATGTACCTGCCGATCTTTAAGATGGGTGCTGTGGTTTAAACGCCCCGACACGCCGATCCATGCCTGATTATCTTTCTATCTACCCGCCCGAGGTATTGGTCGCTTTTGCCGGCATACTAGGGCTTTTGGTCGGCAGCTTTCTAAACGTCGTTATCTATCGATTGCCGGTCATGATGGAACGAGATTTCCGCGTGCAGGCAAAAGCCATTCTTGATGGCGAAGCTGCAGCACTGCAGGAACTGGAAAGCCAGGACGCCTTCAACCTGATGGTGCCGCGCTCACGCTGCCCGAAATGCAACACACAAATTGATGCCCTGCAAAATATTCCCTTGATTAGCTGGCTGCTACTCAGAGGCAAGTGCGCGCAATGCCGCACGCCTATATCCGCACGTTACCCAATAATTGAAGCGCTCACCGGCGTGCTCACCGCCTTTGTCATCTATAAGTTTGGTGCCAACTGGGCCGGTCTTGGTGGCATGCTGTTAATTTGGGCATTAATCGCCCTTGCCATGATCGACTATGACACCCAGCTTCTGCCCGACCAGATCACCCTGCCGCTGCTGTGGCTGGGCATTATCTTTAGCATGCTACCGCATGCTGACGTCTTTCCTGCCGGCAGCCTTGAAAACAGTGTGATTGGCGCGATTGCCGGCTACCTGGCGCTCTGGCTGGTCTACTGGGGTTTTAAACTTGCTACCGGCAAGGAAGGCATGGGCTATGGTGATTTTAAACTGCTGGCTGGCCTGGGTGCCTGGCTCGGCTGGCAAATGTTGCCGGCCATTATTCTGTTTTCTGCCGTCGTCGGTGCTGTCACCGGTGTCGCGATGATCGTCTTCGCTGGCCACAGACGCGAAGTACCGATTCCGTTCGGACCCTATCTTGCAGGTGCCGGCATACTCGCTATGCTCTGGGGTGCCGAACTGAACGATCTGTTGGGCCAGAGAGTAAACTAGACTATTAACTAGGCGGGGGCTTACCGCGTGAAAGACAAAATACATTACGCGCCCTTCAAGGTGGGTCTCACCGGTGGCATTGCCAGCGGCAAGACCACAGTGACCGATCTATTTGCAGAACTCGGCGTGCCCGTTATTGATACCGATGTTATTGCCAGAGAAGTGGTGGAACCGGGAAAACCGGCACTGGCGGCTATCCGTCAGCAATTTGGTGACTCAATAATTTCTGCCGGCGGCCAGCTTGACCGCAACCATTTGCGGGAACTGGTTTTCGGCGATCACAAAAAGCGTCAGCAACTTGAAGAAATCCTCCACCCTGTGATCCGCAAAGCCACGCTGCAAGCCGTTTCGCAGGTATCAGACCCGTATTGCATTGTTGTGGTGCCGTTGCTGTTTGAGACTGGTTTCAATGAACTGGTCAACCGTGTGGTGACGATTGATGTGCCCCCTGATGTCCAACTCAAGCGACTCATGGCACGCGATAATACCGACCAAACGCGAGCCGAGAAAATCATTGCCAGTCAGCTCAGCCGCGAAGCGCGCAATAAACGAGCTGATGACCATATTCTCAACGAGGGTCATTCCGACTTACTGCACGAGCAGGTTCGTACGCTGCATGAGAAATTTATGCGGCTAGCCACAGCCCGCTAACAATCTCTGAAGGCCCGGACCAGTACAAGAAATCGAGAATGCTAGCCAATCCCTGCAAATTAACGCTTATGACCAACGCATTTGCGGTCAGCTGGCGTATAGCGCAGAATAAGAAGCAAGCACAATAAACCCCGCAAATGCGGAAAGACCGGTAGGGTTATGAATCAGGCCGCAGAGATTGCGTCACAGTCAGTTTCGGGAAATCAGTTTCTCTATGAGCAGCCGCTTAATGAGCGGATGCGCACCTTCCTGCGTCTTGAATTTCTTTACAAACAACTAACTCACAACTTAGAGACCGAGTCATCCTGGGCCAGCCGTGCGTGCATTAGTGCTCTGCAAGACATTGTGGCTATTCTCGCCCGCGGTGATATTCGGGGTGAAGTTCTAAAAGAGCTTGAGCGACAGGTTTATCTGCTGCAACGTTACCAGAGCATTCAGGATGTCGATGCGGGCCGCTTGAAAGAAACCATCATCAAGCTGCAAACCCGGCGCAACGAACTGAACGAAGTCGGTCCTAAATACTTGCAGCCGCTACGCGACAATGAATTTCTAAATTCTATTCGGCATCGCAGTGCTATTCCCGGCGGAACCTGCGCTTTCGATTTACCCGACTACAGTCACTGGCTCCGCAAAAGCTACCCAACACGCTCGGCAACCATAAGAGGCTGGCTGCAAGCCGTAAAGCCATTGTGCGATAGTGTTGGCGAGTTACTATGGTTGCTAAGAAACAGCAAGCCAGCCGAATCATGTACGGCGGCAAACGGTGTGTATCAGCACGCGCTTGAGAAAGGCAATGCAACGTCACTCGTGAGAATTGCGGTGGATAAATCACTCGATTTGTATCCTGAGATTAGCGGCAGTCATCACCGCTTTACCGTACGATTCATGAAGTGGATTCCGGAAGAAGGTCGTCCGGTACAGTTCACCGACAACATGAGCTTTGCACTAACGATCTGCTAACCATCACCGGCAGTCTGCCACCTCCTAATCAAGCCACTCGGCAAGACGTTTAGCAATCGGCTCATCAGCTGGTAAAAGCCCTGATTTCATTAGATTTTCTGGAAAAACCCAGCGTAGTGGCTGAGCTTCTGCGCCCGTGTCGCCAAGGCTCTCCTGCGGCACATCCGCAACCACGAGCACCTGCAGGTTGACGACCCTGTCCGGGTACTCGTGACGATGCGTCATTAGCAGGCGGGCACTGCTAATAGCAAGACCGAGCTCTTCGATAAGCTCACGCCGTAGAGCGTCGAAAACTGTTTCGCCAGCCTCAACTTTGCCACCGGGAAACTCCCATGCACCACCCATATGTTTATCAATCGGCCGTTGTGCAATCAGCACCTGCCCTTCGGGGTTAATGAGCACACCAACGGCTACATCAAATGTGGGTTTCTCGCTTGAGGCAACCGCAGTCATCGCTCTAAATGCAAATCAAAAATGGCGACAACTCAGGATAACTTGCCGTGGCATTGCTTGTACTTCTTACCCGAACCACAAGGGCATGACTCATTACGACCCACTTTAGGCTGTGAGCGCACAAAAGGCTCATCGGCTGCAGCGGCAGGCGCAGGCCGATTCGTTTGTAATCTCTGAGCCGGCGGTGCTTGGGGCAAACCAGGCAATGATGTCTGTGATGCATCAGCATGCTGAGCACGCATCCGATCTTCGGATGGTGCCTGAGCCTGCATAGCAGCTACATCTTCCTCACCACGAATCCGTAACTTGGCCAAGAAGCTAATGACCTGATACTTAACTTGCTCAAGCATCATGCCAAACATCTCAAATGCTTCACGCTTGTACTCTTGCTTAGGGTTCTTCTGTGCATAGCCGCGCAAATGAATACCCTGTCGCAAATAATCCAGAGCACCCAAGTGCTCGCGCCAATTTGAATCGAGCTGACGCAGCATGATTTCTTTCTCAATCTGGCGCATTACGTCCGTGCCAACCTGCTCAGCTTTAGCATCAGCCGCTGCCTGAACCAAAGTAATGATCTGCTCAGAGAGCGCATCGCGACTAACGGAAGAATCTGCTGCAATGAGCGCCTGCACATCGACAGCCTCGCCAAACTCCAGTTCCAGAATCTGGCTTAAGCCCGAAACGTCCCACGAGCTGACCGAGGTTTCAGGGGGCAAATGCTCGTCAATCACACCTCCGAGCACCTCTTCGCGAATACCGGCAATGGCATCACCAATATCATCGGCTTCCATGAGTTCGTTGCGTTGCTGATAGATCACAGTGCGCTGATCATTCGATACATCATCGAACTCTAGCAACGACTTGCGGACATCAAAGTTGTGCGCTTCGACTTTCCGCTGCGCACGCTCAATTTGCCGACTTAACAGGCCGCTCTCAATCGCCTCACCTTCACGCATACCCACGCGTGACAGCATTGATTTGGTCCGCACCGGGTCGCCAAATATCTGCATAAGGCGATCTTCCATCGATAAATAGAAGCGGCTTGAGCCCGGGTCACCCTGACGACCGGACCGACCACGCAACTGATTATCGATACGCCGCGACTCATGTCGCTCGGTACCAATAATGTGCAAACCGCCTGCATCAACCACCGCCTGATGACGCTGTTTCCAGTCAACACGCAGGCTTGCCTTCGTGCTGTCGGTAATGTCGTCACCCAGATCAGTCAGCTCCATATCAAAATTACCACCGAGCACAATATCGGTACCACGACCCGCCATGTTGGTGGCAATAGTCACAGAACCCGGACGACCCGCTTCGGCGACAACCTGTGCTTCGCGCTCGTGCTGCTTGGCATTGAGCACGGAATGTGGAATTTTCTGTTTATCGAGAAACTGCGAGAGCAGTTCAGAAGTTTCAATAGACGTTGTACCAACAAGAGCAGGCTGCCCACGATCACGGCAGTCTTTGATGTCTTCAACAATCGCGGCGAATTTATCCTGCTCATTCAAATAGACCAGATCAGATCTATCATCGCGAATCATTGGACGATGGGTAGGAATGACGACGCACTCAAGACCGTAGATGGTCTGGAACTCATAAGCCTCGGTATCGGCGGTACCGGTCATACCCGACAGCTTCTCGTACATACGGAAGTAGTTCTGGAAGGTGATCGACGCTACCGTCTGATTCTCTTCCTTAATAGACATGCCTTCTTTGGCTTCGACTGCCTGATGCAGACCATCCGACCAACGCCGACCAGGCATGGTGCGACCGGTGAACTCGTCGACGATTACTATTTCGCCATCGGCCACAATGTAATCGACATCTATGTTGAAAAGTGTATGCGCGCGCAGCGCCGCTGTCAGATGATGCATAAGCCGAATATTGCCGGCATCGTATAGGCTCTCGCCATCACCGAGCAATCCGGCTTTAGCTAACATAGCCTCTACATTCTGATGACCTTCCTCGGTGAGATAAGCCTGCTTTGACTTTTCATCGATAGAATAATCACCAGGCCCCTCTTCATCATCTTCTTGCTGCTGCACAAGCCCGGGGAGCAACTTGTTAATGCGGGCATAGAGATCGGTACGTTCTTCGGAAGGCCCTGAAATAATCAAAGGGGTGCGGGCTTCATCGATCAGAATCGAATCAACTTCATCGACAATCGCAAAGTTGCGCTTTCCCTGCACCTGATCTTCGGCACGAAAAGCCAGATTATCTCGGAGATAATCAAAACCAAACTCATTGTTGGTGCCATAGACAATGTCGGCGGCGTAAGCCACCTTCTTTTCTGCATGCGACATACTGCCTTCGATGACGTCAACCTGCATGCCCAAAAACTCGTAAACCGGAGTCATCCACTCAGCATCACGGCGAGCGAGGTACTCGTTGACCGTGACCACATGCACGCCATCGCCGGAAAGCGCATTGAGATACGCCGGCAACGTGGCCATTAGGGTCTTACCCTCACCAGTGCGCATCTCAGCAATCTTGCCTTCATTCAGCACCATGCCGCCGACAAACTGTGCATCATAATGACGCATACCCAGCGTCCGGTCGGCCGCTTCGCGCACCGCCGCAAAGGCCTCAGGCAAAACACTATTAAGCGACTCACCATTGGCAACCCGCTGCTTCAGGTCGGCAGTAATATCTTTTAACTGGGATTCCGATAACGCTTGGTATTTGTCAGCAAGTGCATTGATTGCATCAACGTTGCGTGAATATGCCTTAACCAATCGCTGGTTACGGCTACCAAAAATCCGGGTAATAAACTTGATCAACGTGCGTCCCTTGCAAAAGCCCAGCGGCCCGCAATGCGACGACCCGAAAGGTGGAAATTATTAAGTTGGTGAGGTATCGCAGACTATACTGGATACCCGCTCAAGACGGTTATTTTACGCGCTTCCTGGCCCCGCTTGAACCGTATTAAGAAGAGAACTTAACGACAAAGGCTGAAGCCGGCCGACTCATGAGCGACCCACAGTGAATATTAACTGTGTATACCTTAAGTCCTTATCGAAAACGGCCGGGAAGGGAAGGCAAGCCTCCCGAGATCACTTAAGGATTCACAAACTTCAGGGGATTAACAGGCTTGCCATCTTTCAGCACTTCGAAATGCAGATGCGGACCGGTTGCACGGCCGGTAGCACCCATCAGCGCAATAGTCTGGCCCTGAGAGACCATTTCACCCAATGCAACAAGGTTTTTATCGTTGTGTGCATAACGGGTGACGTAACCATTGCCGTGGTTAATTTCAACCAGATTGCCGTAGCCGTAGCGATCACGTGACCAACTCACCACACCATCTGCAGCTGCCACAATTTCAGTACCCGACTTGCCGGCAAAATCGAGACCGCCATGCCACGCTTGCTTGCCGTTCATTGGGTCAGTGCGAATGCCATAGTACGAGGATAACCAGCCTGATTTGACTGGCCGACCACGTGGATGAACACGCTCATTCAGCTTACGGTTAAGCATAACCTTTTCGAGCACATCGAGCTGCTGCTCGCGCTGTGCGAGCTCATCGGCCAGACGCTCAAAGTCTGTTACCAGATTGCCCAACTGAGCATCGGCGATGCTATCCATCTCAGGGTCAAAACCACCTGATGCCGGATTGCGATCAAAATCGAATTCTTCAGCTTCAATACCGGCCATACCGGTCAAGCGACGACCCAATGCATTGAGGCGAATAACGTTGGCATTCATCTGACCCAGACGCAGTGCAAGAGCGTTCGCCTGGTCATTAGCATCGCGACGCGCAGCGTCCAAAGTAACGCGCTGCTGATCAATCTGCGCATGCAACTCAAGTAGCTCTGCATCTGAACTTTGTGTGTTTACGGCGAAGACATAGCCGGCCCCGAGCCCACCCGCAAAAATAAAACTGAACGCAATAGTAGCCATCGCCATTAAGGACAACGGCAGACGCACTGAACGCGCGACCGCACCCTGTCGGGTGTAGACAATTCGATTCATGTAGTGCTCTCCGCTACTTTATCAGAACTAACCGCCAAAACTTCCGCCCAGAAGCATGCTGGGTGATGCGGTATTCCGCTTATCTTTTTTATATTGTTCATAATGCAACCCCGCTATCGTAGACTTAGGCGTAGTGCCCTCATCGTTAGATCGGTGGCTTTGCGTCCCCGCCTTTCAGCAGGTTTGCCTTATTTAGGGATGAACTATGCTAAAAATAGGGTCCCAAAACAAGCAACAGCCCGCAGATTTGGGCAAAAAGCACAGATTTATGTCAAATACAGGCCCTAAAAGTCTTGGCGAGCTCTCACTAAGCGCAGAAACGGCGTTCGGGCAGCTCACTCGCGAGTCCAATCGGCGGAGCGATCTCACCTCGCACCTCTGCGAAAAACTCCCGCAGGAGCTGGTTGCCGGCGTGAACCTCTGCAACGTCAGCCAAGGCGGATTACTTACTGTGCTCTGTCATGGGCCAGCATGGGCATCACGATTGCGGTTTGAAACAGAACAGATTTTAACTATTTGCCGCGAACGCGAACCCGGCATCATTAACGTTCAGATCAAAGTCAGCGCTGCAGGTTAGTAATTTCCGCACGCGCCACCATAAAAAACCGGCTCAAAGCCGGTCTTTCTTCAACTAGGTCAGTTTTGCTGTAGCTAAGCCGATGCCGCAGCCGGTGAATAACTGATCGGCGATTCAGCAACATCATCAAAGGTGACTTCTTCGTAGTTGCCACTTTCGAACAAAGCCCGCAACAAACGATTGTTGAGTTCATGACCTGACTTGTAGCCGGTAAACTCACCAATCAGACTATGGCCCAACAAGTACAAATCACCAATGGCATCCAGAATTTTGTGGCGCACAAACTCATCTTCGTAACGCAGACCATCTTCATTCAGAACCCGGAAATCATCAAGCACGATAGCGTTATCGATGTTGCCACCTAAAGCCAACCGACGTGAACGCATCGCTTCGATGTCACGCAGGAATCCGAAGGTCCGCGCACGACTCACTTCTTTTAAAAACGATGTGGTCGAAAAATCGATCGTCGATTCTAACGTGTGCTGTTTAAAGACCGGATGATCGAAGTCAATTTTGAAGTTAACCTTAAAACCATCATAAGGACGAAACTCGGCCCACTTATCACCCTCTTCAACGCGCACAGACTTCGTAATACGCACAAACTTCTTGGCCGCATTCTGCTCAGCAACACCTGCAGACTGCAGCAAGAAAACAAACGGCGCTGAACTGCCATCCATAATGGGCACTTCGGGCGCACTGAGATCGACATAGAGGTTATCTATGCCAAGGCCGGCCAAGGCTGCCATCAAATGCTCAACCGTTGCTACTTTTGCATCACCCTTAACTAGCGTGGTGCCCAGCATGGTCTCGCCAACAATGCGCGCGTCGCCCGGCAAATCCACCGGCGGATCAAGATCAACCCGGCGAAACACAATACCCGTGTTCACAGCCGCTGGCCGCAACGTCATATAGACCTTGCGCCCGGTATGCAATCCGATGCCTGTGGCACGGATGGAATTCTTCAATGTACGCTGTCTGAGCATTAACCTAAGTGTCCGTATAAGCGGTATGGAACGATGAACCGGGTCTGCACGTCAAGGAAAAAACAATGGTACTTGCGCGCAAAACCAGACTGCACCTCGAAGATAGCAGCCCGATAATCACCTGATACTAAGCGCAAAAATCAACCGTGTTCGCCCCCCCCATTGTCTCTCTATCCAGCCGAACGCCTTGTTTTCATTTAAGAAAATCTAACAGCATTCAACCAGCCTCGTTAAAGGCAGCGCGGCTAGCGGTGACTTCGTCGACCCGGCATTCTGAATTATGCGTTCAAAATTACCACAGTGCGACGAAGTCACGCAAGCAGTGCTAGTCGACCTGACGCCGCAAAAATGCTGGAATATCAAGCATTTCCAAATTATCTGCCGCATCAGCTGAAGGCGCCTCAGAACGCAGATTGCGACGGCCGGGGGGCAAGTCGTATTCTGAGTAATCGGGCTCATAACTCTCGTTGGTTGAGCCGTTGCGCAGCTTTGCCATCTCTTGTGACTGAACAACCTTCATCGGGGTTGGTTCTTTGTTGAGACGAGCGGGCTGACCCAGACCTGTGGCAACCACAGTAACCCGAATACTGTTGCCCATCTCAGGATCAATTACCGTGCCGATAACCACGGTGGCATCATCAGAAGCAAATTCCTTAACGATGTTACCGATGGCGGTGAACTCACCAAGACCCAGATCTTCAGAAGCAGTGACGTTCACAAGAATGCCATTTGCTCCGGCCAGATCGATGTCTTCGAGCAGCGGACTTGAAACAGCGGCTTCTGCTGCTTCGCGTGCGCGATCATCACCGCTTGCAATACCGGAGCCCATCATCGCCATGCCCATTTCGGACATCACCGTGCGGACGTCCGCAAAGTCGACGTTAATAAGACCAGGCCGCGTGATCAACTCAGCAATACCCTGAACTGCACCCTGTAAGACTTCGTTAGCAGCACCAAAGGCAGCCAACAAGCTCGTTTCGCTGCCAAGTACCGCTAATAACTTATCGTTGGGAATAGTAATCAACGAATCAACGTACTTGCTGAGCTCAACAATGCCGCTCTCCGCAATACTTGTCCGCTTCTTACCTTCCATAGCAAAGGGCTTGGTAACAATTGCGACAGTTAGAATGCCCATCTCTTTAGCAACCTGCGCGATCACAGGGGCCGCACCGGTACCGGTACCACCGCCAAGACCAGCAGTAATAAAGAGCATGTCAGCGCCTTCAATAGCCTCTTTCAGACGATCGCGGTCTTCCATTGCCGCTTGCCGTCCGACGTCGGGATTAGCGCCTGCGCCCAGCCCTTTGGTCATGTTGGTACCAATCTGCAATGTGGTCTTCACATTTGAGTTCGCCAATGCCTGACGATCTGTGTTTGCACAAATGAAATCGACACCATCGATTCCCTTACTGGCCATTTCTCTGACGGCGTTGCCGCCACCTCCACCAACGCCAATTACCTTAATAACGGCGTTCTCACTGTAGTCATCGACAATTACAAACGACATGACCTATCTCCTTATAGCTCCGCAGCTTAATTATAAAAATAAAAATAAAAAAATACGAACAACAAAACTCTTACAAAAACTGACAAACCGAACAGTTGCTCTAGATAAAAACTTATTTCTCAACAACTGTGCTCATGCATTTCGCCTCAAAAATTTTAGTTACAAATTCACCTGAAACCACGCCTTCATGCGCTCCCAAACATCCTTCGCACCTATTGATGAATGAGACTCGTTCCTGCCTTGCGCTCTACGATCACGCGCATACAATAAAATACCGACACCCGTTGCATGAATCGGATTGCGTACGACCTCACCAAGGCCACGGACGTGCTGAGGCACGCCAAGGCGCACCGGCAAATGAAAGACCTCCTCAGCAAGCTCGACGGCCCCTTCCATTTTCGCGGTGCCACCGGTGATAACGATACCGGCCGCACACATCTCTAGAAAACCATTGCGCTTTAGCTCATTGGCCACCAACGTAAACAGCTCTTCGTAACGGGGTTCAACAACTTCGGCCAAAGTGTGTCTTGCCAGGCAACGCGGTGGGCGATCGCCCACACTAGGCACTTCAATCGTCTCGTCACGGTTAGCCAGCTGCGACAACGCGCAGGCGTACTTAATCTTGATTTCTTCGGCGTACTGAGTAGGCGTGCGCAAAGACACAGCAATGTCATTGGTCACCTGATCACCAGCGATAGGAATAACAGCGGTATGTTTGATCGCACCATCATGAAATACCGCAATGTCTGTAGTACCACCACCCATATCGACCAGACAAGCGCCCAACTCCTGCTCATCTTCGGTAAGCACAGCATGACTCGAGGCCAACTGCTCCACCACGATATCGTCGACTTCCAAACCGCAGCGCTGAACACACTTAATAATGTTCTGTGCCGCACTCGCCGCACCGGTAATCATGTGGACGCGTGCCTCAAGGCGCACGCCCGACATACCAATCGGATCGCGAATGCCGCTTTGTCCGTCGATAATAAATTCCTGCGGCAAGACATGCAGAATTCGCTGATCTGCCGGTATAGCCACCGCACGCGCAGCATCAATAACCCGGTCGATATCACCTTGGGTCACTTCACGATCGCGAATAGCGACAATGCCATGCGAATTAAGACTGCGAATATGGCTACCGGCAATGCCCGCATAGACCGATTGAATTTCACAGCCGGCCATCAGCTCGGCCTCTTCAACAGCTCGCTGAATTGAGGTTACCGTCGACTCAATGTTAACGACGACACCACGCTTGAGGCCTTTAGATGGGTGAATGCCGAAGCCAATAATCTCTAGCTCTCCGTCCTCCTGAATCTCACCAACTATCGCCACAATTTTCGATGTGCCGATGTCGAGACCAACGATTAGTTCTTTCTCAACTTTGTTAGCCATGCGGGCCTATCTCCGAATCTATTGACGCATTCCTTGCGCCGGCTTTCTTCCAGCCAATTGCAAATCCATTTGTATAGCGCATGTCGATATACGCCACCTTGTCACTCTGCTCTGCGAGAATCTGATCAAGCGCGCGGAAGAAGCGCTCTGTCCGATCATCGATACCGCTAGAACCTAAGCGCACATCAACGCCACTGCTTAGCCGCATTGCCCACGCACCGCGGTCATTCAAACTCAAAATAGTGACACTCAAGCCACGCTGCTCTAGCCGTTTCTGCAACTCAAAGTAACGCTGGGCAACAACTTTCTCGCTACCGGCAGGCCCCTCGAGACGCGGCAATTCTGCAGGCAGGTGCGTGGCATCCTCAACGAAAAGCTCTCCCTTCGTATTCAGTAGCCCCGCCTTGCCCCAGCGCGCGGCTGCCTGCTCTTCCGTCACAGTGACATCCAAAACACCGGGCCACTGTCGGCGAACGGTAACCCTTGCCACCCATGACACTGCAGCAAGACTGTCACGCACGTCAGTCAGGTTAAGACTCAGAAAACCCTCATCAAGATAGTCAGCTAATGCCGCCTCAATGCGCACAGCAGGCACTCGCTGGAACGTACCATGGATCTGCACCGCTTCAATCGGCTGATCAAGCAACCAGATCGTGCTCTGATAGACGCCGGCAAATACTACGCAAACACCTGCCCCACTCAACAGCGCACGCCAGTTAACAACCGGGAACGTGACGCGTGGTTTAGCAACAAGCTTGCGGCGGTTCGGACGATTAGCTCCCATGCTTAGACTCCTCTGCAGATTCCCGGTCGAAACTGGTTTCAAGTACCCGCCAAGCCAAGGTTGGAAAATCCATACCTGCCTGCTTGGCAGCCATCGGCACGAGACTGTGACTCGTCATACCCGGCGAGGTATTGACCTCAAGCACCAGTGCACAGCCATCGGCATCGACCATGAAATCGACTCTGCCCCAACCGGAACAGCCTACGGCCGCGAAAGCCTCTGCCGCCATTGCCTGATAGCGATGCTCATCATCTGCAGACAGACCACACGGACAGACATAGCGGGTTGTATCGCTTAAATACTTAGCTTCGTAGTCGTAGAACACCGCATCGGTTTCAATACGAATAAGCGGCAATACTTCGCCCTGTAAAACACCAGCGGTAAACTCAGGACCGTGCACCCAGGCCTCGGCGAGGACGTCACAACCCGATTCGGCAGCTTTCTCGAAAGCAGGCACAATCTGCTCAACACTGTCGACACGCGACATGCCAATACTTGAACCTTCTAACGAAGGCTTCATCATCATGGGCAATCCGGGTACCTGCGCCAGAGCATCGCAATCGGCACGATGGCGCGCCACTGCATAAACTGGCGTGGCAATACCCGCAGCCTGCAACACTTGTTTAGTGCGCAACTTATCCATGCACAATGCGGAGCCAAGCACGCCACTACCGGTGTAAGGGATAGCCAATGACTCGAGCAACCCCTGAGTCACACCGTCTTCACCGCCACGGCCATGCAACGCTATCCAGGCACGGTCGAAACCCGCCAGCTTATCCGCCAATCCGCCACGCGCATCAACAAGATGCGCATCAACACCCGACGCCAGCAATGCCTTATGCACAGCAGTACCGCTCAACAATGAAATCTCACGTTCCGCGGAATCACCGCCCAGCAAGACGGCAACCTTGCCAAAATCAGCCGCGTTATGAATCTCATAGCGACTCATGCCGACTCCCCCACAATCCGTACTTCAGGCTGCAGGAGAATGCCGTGCTCACGCTCAACAACGCTCTGCACATGCAGAATGAGTTCTTCAATGTTTTCAGCGGTAGCTGCGCCTGTATTGATAATAAAGTTAGCATGTTTGGGTGAAACCTCGGCACCACCAATATGGAAACCCTTAAGACCACACGCTTCGATAAGCCGTGCTGAATAATCGCCTTCGGGATTTCGAAACACGGAGCCACAACTGGGCAAACCTAACGGTTGCTTCTCGCGCCGTTCCTGAATGAGAGCCGTAACACGACTCATGCTGGTTTCTGCGTCGGGTACAAAACGAAACCGCGCACCCAGAAACCATTCGTCATTCGCCGGAGCTACCACATGCCGGTAGCCCACGTCATAGGCATCACGCTGACGGGTAATAAGCTCACCTTTGCGGTTCGCAACATCGACTGACTCAACGTTATTCCAGGCCTCACCGCCGAATGCGCCAGCATTCATACTCAGTGCACCGCCTATAGTGCCGGGAATACCGGCAAAAAACTCGGCGGGGCCAAAACCCAGCCTCACAACTTTTCGGGCCAGCACCGTGCAAGCCAAACCTGCACCCACATCAATGATGCCGTCGGAACCTACCTCAAAACTGGCCAGTGCCGGGGTTGTCGAGATGACAACACCACGAACACCGCCATCGCGCACCAATAAGTTACTGCCCAAACCGACCCAGGTCAGTGGTGTATCTGCGGCTTGCTCAGTCAAAAATGCTAAAAGCTGTGCGCGTGATTGCGGCGTGAAAAACACATCGGCATTACCGCCTACACGCCATGACGTGTGCCGACTCATACTTTCGTTATACCGAAGCGCGTCATCAAACTGGTGGGCAATAGCGTTCATCATTTGCCCCCCTTACTTAGAACATCAGGCAGAGTTGCTGCAAGCGTACCGATGTTGCCGGCACCCAGAGTGAGCAGCAGGTCGCCGTCTTTCAACAATGCGGCTAACGCACCACCGATATCTTCCAGCTTCCTGACAAATACCGGCTCAACCTTGCCGCGCGCCCGAACAGCGGCACAAATCGCTTTGCCATCAGCACCCGCGATAGGTTCCTCGCCTGCGGGATACACTTCAGTAATGATCAACTGATCGGCACCGGTCAGCACCTCGGCAAAATCATCGAGCAAATCGCGGGTACGACTATAGCGATGCGGCTGAAACACCACGGCCACGCGGCGGCCCGGCCAACCCTGCCTCACGGCATCGAGTGTGGCGGCAATCTCGGTCGGATGATGCCCATAGTCATCGATAAACATGACATTCCCGACAGGCAAGCGATGCTCACCGTTAACCTGCAGGCGCCGGTCAACACCCTCAAACTTAGCCAGTGCGGCACAGACGGCGGCATCAGGCAGTTCAAGCTCGTACGCTATCGCCACTGCCGCCAACGCATTTAGTACGTTGTGCCTGCCAGGCAAATTCACAGTAACCTCCAGCAACTCATCGGTACCGGGGCGCGCCACTGTAACCACCGACTGGAAGCCATCACCGCGCAACTCCACGGCACGAATATCAGCCTCTTCCGCAAAACCATAAGTGAGCAACGAACGTTTAATCCGGGGCAGAATATCCCGCACACCGCTGTCATCAATACAGACAACTGCAAGACCGTAAAACGGTAAGTTGTGCAGAAACTCAATGAAGGTCGCGCGCAAACGCTCTGGATCACCGTTGTAGGTTTCCATGTGATCTTCATCAACATTAGTCACCACAGCGATCATCGGCTGCAAATGCGTAAACGAAGCATCGCTTTCATCCGCCTCGGCGACTAGATAGCGTCCGGCACCCAAACGGGCATTGGCTCCCGCACTAACCAACCGGCCGCCGATAACAAACGTAGGATCTTCGCCGGCTTCTGCCAGCACACTGGCAATAAGGCTGGTTGTTGTGGTTTTGCCATGCGTTCCAGATACCGCAATGCCATAGCGAAAGCGCATGAGCTCCGCCAGCATCTCAGCCCGGCGCACGACAGGAATACGCAATTCGCGCGCACGGTTCGCCTCGGGGTTGGTAGCGCCAATCGCGGTAGAAACCACTACCACATCGGCACCTTCCACGTTTGCTGCTTCGTGACCAAAGAAGATAGTTGCACCCAGCTCTGCAAGCCGCCGGGTCACCTTCGATTCTTTTAGATCGCTGCCCTGCACCACGTAGCCCAAATTCAGCAATACTTCAGCAATACCACCCATGCCAACGCCACCGATACCAACCAGATGAATGCGCGAGATTTTCCTCATGCGATCTCTCATACGGCGGACACCTGCTGTGACGAACACGCGTTAAGACAGGCCAGCATCAGCTCATTCGTCGCATCCGGCCGCGCTTGCTGACGGGCATTTTTTGCCGTCACCAACAACAGGTTCCGGTCGCCTGCAAAGCGCTGCAGTTCAAGCGCCAGCCGTTCTGGATTGAGTTCTGTTTGCGGAAGCAGTAAGGCTGCATCGGCATCCACCATATACAGCGCATTCCGGGTCTGATGATCATCAACAGCGGCTGGATACGGGACCAAAATCGAACCAACACCTGCCGCTGCCAGTTCGGCAATCGTCAACGCGCCGGCACGACACACCACCAGGTCGGCCCAGCCATAGGCTTGCTGCATATCTTCAATAAACGGTTCAATACGGGCGGTCACACCCGCCTCTTTATAGGCCTGCTCAGTAGTATCGATAGTCGCTTTGCCGGACTGATGCCATGCATCGATCGTCGTGCCGGCATCGGCCAACAAACGCAGCGCCGCTGGTACCGTACGATTAAGCACCAATGCACCCTGACTACCGCCAATCACTAACAGGCGCAGTGGCATACCCAACTCAATGCCTATTCGCGATTCAGGAGCGGGCAAATCAAATATATCGCTGCGCACCGGATTACCAATAGTCCGTGCAGACACCTTGCTGGCAAAGGCATTCGGAAAACCCTGTAAGACATCTGTTGCTAAACGCGCCAACAAGCGATTGGTCAATCCAGCGGCCGCATTCTGCTCATGAATCACGAGGGGCCGACGCAACAGCCATGCCGCTAACCCGCCAGGGCCTGAGGCGAAACCGCCCATACCCAGCACTACTTTTGGCCGATGCCGGCGAACGAGTTGCAGCGCATCCCAAACAGCCAACAGTAATTTGAAGGGAGCCAACAACCAACTCAGCATACCCTTGCGCCGCAGACCGGCGACTCGCACTAGTTCCAACGGAAAACCATCGGCAGGCACAACGCGCGCTTCGAGCCCCTTGGCGGTACCTAGCCAGATCACAGTCTCGTCGCGCTCACGCAAAGCGCGCGCCACGGCCAAGGCCGGAAAAACATGTCCGCCGGTGCCACCCGCCATAATCAAAATCGGTGCAGAGGCAGTCATAGACTTCCCCTGCGTGATACGGGCTTGCGGGTACCCCTTATGGCCTGCCGGTTTTCCATGTCAATACGGATCAGCAGTGCGAGTGCAATCAGGGTAATGATCAGACTGCTGCGCCCATAGCTAACCAACGGCAAGGTAAGGCCTTTGGTCGGGAAAACGCCCATGTTAACGCCAATATTAATCAGCGATTGCACACCCAGCCACACACCAATACCGAATGCGAGGTACGCCTGATACAAGCGATTCAAAGCCGCCGACTCACGTGCCACAACAACAATTCGCCAGACCAGTGTTGCGAATAAAGCAATTACCAGAAGACTACCGACCAGCCCGAATTCTTCTGCGATAACGGCAAAAATAAAATCGGTATGCGCCTCAGGCAAATAGAATAACTTCTGTACGCTGTTGCCTAAACCGAGACCAAAGATGTCGCCACTGCCAATTGCGATCAATGACTGAGTCAACTGAAAACCGCTATCAAACGGATCAGCCCAGGGGTCTAGGAAACCGGTAATACGTTTCAGGCGATATGGCGAAAGCACTGCCAGCGCCGCCAACAAAGCCACAACAACACCGACGCAAACAAAGAAGCACTTAAGACGCCCGCCGGCAACAAATAAGACACCCAAACTGATGGCCAACAGCACAGTGGTGGCGCCGAAGTCAGGCTGCTGCAATAGCAAGATAGCCGCCACACCTACTAGCGCCATAGGCTTAAAGAAGCCCTGCCAAGTCTCTTGCAACTCTTCCTGCCTGCGCACCGCATAACCGGCCAACCACATGAGCAGAAGCAGGCGCGCAGGCTCTGAAACCTGAATATTGATGCCGCCCGCACTAACCCAGCGAGTCGCGCCATTAACCGTGCGACCAAACCCGGGAACTAAAACAACCAATAACAACAGCATTGCCAAGAGGGCCAAAACCAAACCGGTACGCTCCCAAAATTCACTGGGAATACGCAGCACAATCGCACCACCGAGCAGACCGATAAATACCGCGAACAACTGCTGCTGCAAATAGTAGAACGGCTGGCCTGTCGTATTCTCGGCTAAAGAGACAGAGGCCGATGTCAGCATGACGAGACCGCCACACAACAATACAATGCAGACAAACAACAACGTGCGGTCAGGCAGCAGCAGATGATCGAGGTCAGTTGAGCGACGCTTCATTCGCCACCTCCTGCCACAAGCTTCTGCGCCACCAGATTGGTAAACCGCTCGCCACGCTCAGCGTAGCTCGAGAACATGTCAAGACTCGAGCAAGCCGGTGCCAGCAACACCGTAGTTCCGGCGGTTGCCTTACCGCGTGCCGCTGCCACTGCAGCCTCCAGATTAGCCACTTGCTTCACAGGCACTACTGTCGACAGAGCCGCCTGCAACAAAATGGCATCCTTACCAAATACCAGTACGTGCGCATCACGACCCACGAGAGACTCAGCCAACTCAGCAAAATCACTACCCTTGCCATCACCGCCGACAATCAGCACCAGCGGGTCTAAAACCGAACGTACGCTTGCCGCTGCTGCGGCTTCGTTGGTGGCCTTAGAATCATTGATCCAGACAACACCATCCTCTGTAGGCACTTGCTGCATCCGGTGGGGCAAGGCCCTAAAGCTCTTAACGCCTGCAACCAGAGCAGGCAATGCAATGCCATAGGCATGAGCCATAGCGAACGCTGCCAGCACATTCAATACATTGTGCTGGCCGTGCAACGGTATCGCTTCAACAGCCATAACCTGCGTAGCACCAAAGTGAATGTAGCCGGCCACAACACCCCAATGACCATCGACAGGGGCATCGGCACCAAAGCTAAAGACGATGGGTGCATTCGGCGCACCAATGGCGGGCTCGGCACGATTCACAACGGCAATATCGCAGTTCGCAAAGATACGCAGCTTGGCTGCGCGATACGCCTCAAGACTGCCGTGCTGATCAAGATGATCGACGGCAAAATTCAAAACTGTGGCAACCCGTGAATGCGGCAATTCACTGCGCTCAAGTTGAAAACTCGACAATTCCAGAACCGCAACGTCATGCGGCTCTGAGAGAAGATCGAGCGCTGGCAAACCCAGATTACCACCGGCGACTGAACTTATTCCAGCATCCAACAATAGATGATGAAGCAGTGATGTGACCGTGCTTTTGCCGTTTGATCCGGTGATCAACAATACTGCTGCGGCTTCTTCAGCCAGAAATAAATCGATATCACTGACTACCGAGATACCGGCAGAACGGGCGGCGGCAAGCAACACCTTATCGGGCTGCAGCCCCGGTGAAACAACGATGGTTTGAATGCCCTGCGGCACCTCTGCGGGCAAACCACCCAGATGCAATACGGCATTAGGCATTACGGCCAGCACCGCCGGCAAACCGGGCGGCGAAAGGCGCGTATCCGCAAACATCGCGAGCACACCACGCGCCGCAAAATAGCGCGCACACGAAGCCCCTGTCACTCCGGTTCCGAAAACCAGAACGGTGGGCTGCTGTGTATGCTCGATATTCAATGCAACGTCTGCCATTACCTGATCTTTAAACTCGACAAGCCAACGAGAACGAGAATTACCGTAATAATCCAGAAGCGGACAATAATCTTCGGTTCTGCACAGCCTTTTAGTTCGTAGTGATGGTGCAAAGGTGCCATCCGGAAAATACGTTTACCAGTTAATTTGAAGGAGGCGACCTGCATCATTACGGAGATGGTTTCCATGACGAAGACACCGCCCATGATGAACAACACAAGCTCCTGACGAACCACAATCGCCACCGTACCGAGTGCCGCACCAATCGCCAATGCACCCACATCGCCCATAAAGACCTGTGCTGGATAGGTGTTGAACCACAAGAAGCCGAGGCCCGATCCGGCTAAAGCGGCACAAAACACCATCATCTCGCCAGCGCCAAAGATATAGGGGATGCCGAGATACTCAGAAAAATTAATGTTGCCCGCCGCGTAAGCAAAAATACCCAACGCGCCTGCGACCAGCACCGTCGGCATGATGGCCAGGCCATCCAGACCATCGGTCAGGTTTACCGCGTTACTGGTGCCCACGATAACCAGGTAAGAGAACACGACATAGAACATGCCCAGAGGAATGAGCACATCTTTAAAGTAGGGAACGAGCAACGCTGTCTCATAAGGTTGCTGAGCACCTAAGTACAAGATAGCCGCGGCGATGCCGCCGGCCAGCGATTGCGAGAGAAATTTCGTACGGGCAGACATGCCCTTAGGATCTTTCAGTACCAGCTTCTTCCAGTCATCAATAAAGCCGATTACGCCAAACGATAACGTTACTCCAAGGACAATCCACACATAACGATTATCTAAATCTGCCCACAGCAGCGTACTGATGCATACAGCGACAATAATCAGTGCACCACCCATGGTCGGCGTACCCTGCTTAGGCAGGTGAGACTGCGGCCCATCTAAGCGTATTGTCTGGCCCACCTGACGATCTGCCAAACGCCGGATCATAACGGGGCCTACCACCAACGAAATAACAAGTGCTGTCAGTGCAGACAAAATAGCGCGCAATGTGATGTAAGTGAAAACGTTGAAGCCGGAATAGACATCTTTCAAATAGTCTGCAAGATAAATCAGCATTAGCCAGCCACCTCTTCTGTCTGTGGTTGCGTTAATGCTTTAACCACCCGTTCCAAGCCCATAAATCGCGAGGCCTTAACGAGCAAAGTGACATCAGCCTGTTTGACTGACTGCAGGTATCCGACTAACTCGGGGACAGAGACAAACCACTCGGCACTGCTGCCGCAGCCGACTACAGTTTCACGACTCAGTTCACCCACACAAAATACGCGATCAATACCGGCAGCCTTAACTAGCTCGCCGATGCGGAGATGCATTGCCGGCGCATCTGCACCCAATTCACCCATATCGCCTAGCACCAGCCAGCGCTGACCCGGCTGGGCAGCAAGAAATTCGATAGCGGCCTTGACTGAATCAGGGTTGGCGTTATAGCTGTCATCAAACACGCGCATGCCATTGTTCGCGGCGAAAGATTGCAAGCGACCCACCACATTGCCGGTGGTCTGCAAGCCACGCACAACGGCATCAAGATCGGCACCCACCGATACAGCTGCAGCCGCGGCGGCCAGAGCATTCAATACGTTGTGACGCCCGGCCATCGGCATAGTGATGCGAACATCACCCAGCGGACTATGCATATCGAAAGATAGCGATGGCGCCACCGGATCATCTTCAATGTTCATTGCGAAGAAATCAGCCGTATTATTCTGGCCGAATGAAAACTGCGCAACATGATTACAACGGTCTCGCCAATACTCATAGAACGAGTCATCGCGATTCAAAATAGCAACACCGTTCTCGGGCAGCGAAGTGAACATCTCGCCTTTGGCGCTGGCAACCCCTGCCAGACTCCCGAAGCCCTCAAGATGTGCAGCAGCAGCACAGGTAACAATGCCCACCTGAGGTGCCGCTATACCGGCCAGATAAGCAATCTCACCGGCGCTACTCGCGCCCATTTCGAAAACGGCAGCACGATGCTGTTCACGCAATCGCAAAACAGTGAGCGGCACACCAATATCATTATTGAAGTTGCCGCGGGTCGCGAGCACTGCATCTGCTGAACCTAAACTGGCGGTCAGAATGGCAGTCACCATTTCCTTCACCGTGGTCTTACCATTGCTGCCGGTAATACCCACCGCAGGAATGTTATATCGACGGCGCCAAGCGGCGGCATAGTCGCCAAGAGCCTTGCGACTGTCTGCAACCTCAATCTGGGCAATACCAGCAACGACATGCCGCTCAACCACCGCACCTACAGCACCCTTGCGGGCTGCCTCAAGGACAAAATCGGCAGCATCGAAATTTTCGCCTTTGAGCGCAAACAACAAATTACCGGCATTGAGTGTGCGGGTATCGGTAGAGACCGCATCAAAACCAGCATCGCTGCCCAGCAAGCGACCATTCACTGCGGCGGCAACTATAGCTAAAGTATCCAGACTCATGCCGCCTCACCCAGCGCACGTAACGCCACATCACGATCAGAAAAGGCACGCGACTGAGCACCTTCCAGCTGGTAATTTTCATCGCCTTTGCCAGCAATAAGCACCACATCGTTACTGCGCGCTGAGGCCACGGCTTTGCCGATGGCAAGCGCTCTATCATGGACAACATCAGGCGGCGCATGTCCGGCAAAACCTGCCAGAATCTCGGCGACAATCTGGGCCGGTGCCTCATGCCGCGGATTGTCATCGGTCAGCACGACGTGATTGGCTAAACGTGCGGCCACCGCACCCATCTCTGCACGTTTTCCGCGATCACGATCACCACCGCAGCCAAATACACACCAGAGCTCGCCTGCACAGTGCTCTCTGATGGCATGCAACACCTGTTCAAGGGCATCGGGCGTGTGCGCAAAGTCCACAATCACCAGGGGCTGCGAGCCGCCACCCAGAATTTCCATACGACCGGCCGGAGCCGCGCAGACGGCTAGTGCCGCAGCTGCATCTTTCAAGCGCACACCCGAAGCGATGAGTATGCCGGCGGCGACCACAAGGTTCTCAACGTTGAAGCGGCCCCAGAGTGGCGAATGAAATTCGACTTCGCCAAATTTGCCCGATAAACGGATGTGCAAGCCATCCGTGCTTGTCGCCAACAACTCGGCACACAACATGGCTTCAACCGAAGGGTCTGTTGAGACCGTCAAAAGGTGCACATCCTTGTGCAGTAACCCGGCTAATTCCCTGCCAAAGTCATTCGCGACGTTAACTATTGCTGTTTCAAATTCAAAATCGGTAAACAGGCGCTGCTTGGCCTTCGCGTAGGTGGCCATATCGCCGTGGTAATCGAGATGATCACGGGTAAGGTTTGTAAAGGCGACCGTCTTAAACCGCACACCATCAAGACGCCCCTGGTCCAGACCATGTGACGACACTTCCATCGCGACAAACTTAGCGCCAGCAGCGGCAATGTCGTGCAACCGACGATGCACGCTAATAACACCGGGTGTGGTTAGCGCGCTGGTTTCGAGCGGCGCATCTACCACGCCAAAACCCAACGTACCCATGTAAGCGGCATTACCCTGCAGCCGTTGTATGGCATGCGCCAATAGCCAAGCGGTAGTGGTTTTGCCATTGGTACCGGTAATTCCGGCAACACTCAATGCTGCACTTGGGTGCGCGAAGAAACGATCGGCCAGCGTGCCAACATGATGACCCAGCCCGGCAACCGGAAAACCCAGAATTCCAGCCGGCAAGACAGGCGCAGATAAGCCGGGCTCGGGCTCCCAGGCAACTACAGTTGCGCCCGCAGCCAGAGCCTGCGGCAAATACATCAGACCATGATCATTAAATCCGCGGCAGGCAATAAACAAACTACCGGGCAAAACACGACGACTGTCTGAGGTCATATCAATGACGCTGCACTCAGGCAGCTCGCTAACGATGCCGGCGAACAAATCTGCTAAACGCATTGCAGAAGTCATCGGCCAGCCTCCGCCAATCGCAGCGCTTCGTGCTGCGCGCCCTGAATATTGTCAGGCGCTACCGCCAAAATACGCAGGGAACCTGAAGCGATACTGGAAAACACCGGGGCCGCGACCTGGCCACCGTAGTACTGACCCGCATTCGGCTCATCCACAACGACCACAATCGCCAGACGTGGATTACTGGCAGGCACGAGGCCGGCAAACACAGCCGCATATCGATCTTCAGCATAACCACCGGCAGCCGCTTTGCGACTCGTACCGGTCTTACCAGCAATACGGTAGCCGGCAATAGCAGCCTGAGTACCCGTACCGCCCGTTTGCACAACGCTTTCCATCATGCGCAATACAGAGTCCGCCGTTTCAGGCTGAATAACGCGGCGGGCAATCGGTGCCTGCTCAACTTTCAAAAGCGAGATCGGATGCTGCAAGCCATCCGCACCAAATGCGGCATATGCCTGCGCCAACTGCAGCGGTGTCATCGACAAGCCATAACCATAGGCTAGCGTCGCCTGACTAATTTCACGCCAATTCGAATAGTGACTTAATAAACCAGCAGACTCACCCGGAAATCCGCTTGCCGTTGACTGGCCAAGACCAAAACGGGTCAACACGCTCCATAGATAATCAGACTCAAGAGACATGGCAACTTTCGTTACGCCAACATTGCTTGATTTCTGCAAGATGGTCTGCAGGTTGATACGACCCAGATTGTGCTTATCGATAATCTTTTTCGAGCCCACATTGACATAGCCCGGCCCGGTATCGACATACGAATTCTCACGGTACTTGCCACTCTCAAGAGCCGCAGCAATAATCAAAGGCTTCAGCGCAGAACCCGGCTCAATAATATCGGTAATGGCACGGTTGCGATAACGCGTAGCAGAAAAGCTGGCACGATTATTCGGGTTATAGGTCGGCTGATTAACCATCGCCAGCACTTCGCCCGTTCTCACATCGACAACGACGGCTGAACCCGACTTCGCGCGGTGATCTTTCACCGCCGACTGCAATGCCCGATACGCAAAATACTGCATCCGCAGATCAATGCTGGTGACAATGTCCTGGCCCTGCACCGGCGCTTTAACACTCTCGATATCTTCAACATATCGCCCGAGCCGATCCTTCAGGACCTTCTTCATGCCGGGCTCGCCCGCCAGCTTGTGATCGAAAGCCAATTCCAGACCTTCCTGGCCATCATCATCAATATTGGTAAAACCCAGCAGATGCCCGGTCACCTCACCAGCCGGGTAGTAACGGCGGTACTCACGCTGCACATAAACGCCAGGAATTTCCTTAGCGAGAACCTGCGCAGCATCGCTCGGATTCATGTGACGATTCAGCCAGAGGAACTCTTTAGTGGCATTGCGACTGATCTTCTCGTTAACGTCTGTGGCATTCAGCCCCAACGCCGTCGCCAGCGCAGGAATCTGCTCGGGTGCGGCAACCAGAACACCCGGGTTAACCCAGATACTGTCTACGGGCGTGCTCACTGCAAGCACTTCACCATTGCGATCAGTAATGGTGCCGCGATGAGCGGATAAAGTGGCCGAACGAATGTGGCGGGCATCGGCCTGCCTCTCGAGAAAAGCTTCGTCCACAACCTGCAGATAAATGGCTCGGGCAAACAAGCCCAGTGAACCTACCGCCAGGCAGAACACGGCAAAGTAAGCGCGGGCATTAAAATTCGGCTCATGCGAACCGCGCTTCGCCGGCCGTTTGGCGCGCCTGAGTTTGCTAGCCGTCGATTTCAACGGTTTTCTCATTGCTGCACCAAGCGGATATCGGCAGGATCCGGCGAGCGCATTTTCATTTGCTGGCGTGCCAAACTCTCAACCCGCGCGTGTGCAGACCAGGTGCTTTGCTCAATCTGCAGGCGACCCCAATTAACCTGCATCTCATCACGTTCAGCCGTAAACCTTTGCAGCTCGACAAATAACTTGCGGGACTCATGCTTGGCATAAACGCAACCAATGGCCGACGTCATCACGGCCAGCACTAGCACGGCAGACATTAACAAGAAGCGCTGCGCCTGCAACATCAGAGCACCTCCGCGACGCGTAACACGGCACTGCGTGCTCTGGGATTAATAGCGAGCTCGGCATCACTTGCCTTGATTGCACCGCTCATCAATTGCATCACAGGCCTTGCTGACTCCGGCACAACAGGCAACCGCGATAGCGCCGGATTAACTCTTGAGTGATCGCGCATAAAGCGCTTGACCATACGATCTTCTAGCGAATGGAAGCTGATAACGCACAAACGCGCACCATTACCTAGCGCTGCAATGACGTCATCAAGAGCTAGGCGCAACTGACCCAGCTCATCATTCAAATGAATACGAATAGCCTGAAAGGTTTTGGTCGCCGGATGTTTGCCTTTGCCGTAACGAGGCACGGCTTTCTCAATGATGGCGGCAAGTTGCCCGGTGGTGACAATTCGCTGCTCATCGCGGGCATTGCAAATAGCTTTAGCAATACGCCGAGCATTCTTATCTTCACCGTAACGGGATATCACGCGGGCAATTTCGCCGAAAGCTGCGGAGTTGACCCACGCCTCTGCGGTTACTGCTGTTGTGGTATCCATACGCATGTCGAGCGGACCATCTGCCTGAAAACTAAAACCACGTTCAGGGGTATCCAGCTGCGGCGATGAAACGCCCAAATCCAATAGGATTCCATCAACCTGGCCAAAGATTCCATGCTGCTTCAGAATCTCTTGCAAACCCCCGAAACCCGCATGCTCTGCAGTGACGCGTGAATCAGCTTCAGCTAACTCGTGCGCAACCCGCATTGCATCCAAATCTCTATCTATAACCAGTAACCGGCCTTCCGGTCCCAGCTGTTCTAATATTTTTCGGGAGTGTCCGCCGCGACCAAACGTACCGTCGACATAACAGCCATCAGGCCGCACCTGCAGATATTCCAGCACTTCGTTCAATAACACCGGAACATGTGATTCCTGCATGGTCGTAAAAGCTTCCTCACCCTGACCGGCTCACGCCGGTTAAAACAACGACTAGATCAACAGAGACTCAAGCTCTTCCGGCAAGTCACCGTCTGTTGCATCTGCTCTAAGATAACCATCGACTTTTTCATTCCAGCGCGACTCATCCCAGAGCTCAAACTTGCTGCCCTGACCCAACAACATGGCTTGCTTATCAAGGCCGGCGAACTCGCGCAGTTCACGCGGTATCAAAATCCGTCCATGACCATCCATTTGTTGTTCAGAGGCATGACCGACCATGAGTCGCTGCAAGCGACGATTGGCAGGTTTGGTACCGGGAAGTCGCATGAGGCGGCGCTCAAGGTCTTCCCAATCAGGCTGTGGATAAATAAGCAGGCAATAGTCCAGATCGACCGTGCAGACCACACGACCTTCAGAGCGCTCGTTGATTTCGTCGCGATAACGCGCCGGAATCGCCATACGACCCTTAGCATCCAGACTGATTTTAGTTGCGCCTCTAAGCATAATGCTCAGGGTCAAAAACCCCTTTTCTCCCACTTTTCACCACTTCGCGACACTATATGAAGCCTAGCGAAGCAGTGTCAACATAACTTAGGGATAACACCTTGTATGACAGCAACTTAGGGGTGGGTTTTTGTGTTAAACAGAAGTATCTGTTCAACAGAAATCATAGGCTTACAGCACCTTCCTTCAAGGCAACCTCATAAAGGGCTTTTTTAACAATTAACCGGCTGAGAATGGCTAAGGGCGCGGGTTTTGCGCCAGAAGGGCTAGAATGCTTCTAAAAAGACGCATAAGCTATTGAAAATAAAGCGGAGTTGGCCGATAAGCCGGGTTCTGTCGTGGACAATCATTCATCTCGAACCATCGTCGCCGATGGCCTGAAGCGACCTACCCGGGAGTCCCGTGGGCGCGGGTGGCTGCGAACAGCCTACTCCCCTATTTGGTCTTGCTCCGGGTGGGGTTTACCCTGCCACGCCTGTTACCAGGCGCGCGGTGCGCTCTTACCGCACCATTTCACCCTTACCTATCGCTAGGCGGTATCTTTTCTGTGGCACTTGCCGTGGACTCGCGTCCCCCAGGCGTTACCTGGCACCCTGCCCAATGGAGCCCGGACTTTCCTCCCGATTCCGAAGAATCGCGCGATTGTCTGGCCAACTCCGCGCTGCACCTTAGCTGCTGCTGCTGCCCCGCGCAAGTGATTCATTCTTCAGGGGAATTGGCCCGCGCCTTAAGGCTTAGCGCCACCTCGTAAGCCGCACGCTTCTTCACTCCCAGCAAACGGGCTGTAAGGCTCGCCGCCTGCGCTGTCGGCAAGTCCTCCAACAGCACAGCAAGTACCCGCCGGATCTCGGTATCAGTGGCGCTCTCGGGAGCTGCAGCACCGGCAATCACTAGCGTGAACTCGCCCTTGCCAGCACCGGGGTCGGCAGCCAGCAAGCCCGACAGCTCACCTAAGGTACCGCTGTAGAAGGTTTCATAGAGCTTGGTCAGTTCGCGGCCCAATACAGCGGCACGATCCGCACCAAACGCCGCAGCGCAATCGGCAAGCACCCTGTCGACTTTATGCACGCCCACGTAAAAAATAAGGGTATCAACAGCCGTTGCCAACTCCTGCAAACGCGTCTGTCGGGCCTTCTGAGCCGCGGGCAGAAAACCCTCAAAACGAAACCGGTCACTCGGCAAACCGGCGACAGACAAGGCCGCAATCGCTGCACAGGATCCCGGCACCGGTGTGACCGGTAAACCGGCGTCGCGCATCGCCTTAACCAGACGATAGCCGGGATCGCTCATTAGCGGCGTGCCTGCATCACTTACTAACGCCACCGACTTACCCAGAATAACCTGAGCAACCAACTGCTCTGCCCGTTGTATTTCATTGTGTTCATGACAGGAAATCAATTCGGTTCGGATTCCCAATTGAGTTAACATTCTTCCCGTTCGACGGGTATCTTCGGCAGCAACAATATCAACGGCAGCCAACGTATGGCGCGCTCGGTCACTCATATCGGCCATATTACCGATAGGTGTTGCAACCACATACAAACCGGCGGTTACCCGCGAAGAGCGAGGTCTCGCGGTCAAGTCGTCGGCTACGGCGGTGCTATTTGAAAGTTGATTGTCGGTGTTCATATATAGTGTTCATAAACTTAAGGCGTGGACTGCATTGTAGACCTATGGCAGCAAGCTGTGGCAAGCGACGAATCAGATACACAAGCCTCAACCTGCAATAATTGTTTCTTCAGACCGCCACTTAAACGGGCATGAACACACCGAAGCTGAACAACGGGTATAGCGAAACCATTCATGGACAAGGCAAAGAGCATGGGTAATACAATCCGCAGTGGCTATCATGGCGGCCTGCTCGTCTTATTAGTGGTTGGCATGGCTGTGCTGAGCGGCTGCGCCGGCGGACTAGGCAACGACTACTCAGCCTCCCTGAGTCCCTCGCAAGCACGGCGCGCGGCAGAAGAACTCGCCATGCGCGGAGATCACGCGGGTTCTGCCGGACAATATCTTGATCTCAGCAACAATAGCGAAGGTCCGGCGCGCAATCGCTATCTGATTCTTGCGGCACGCGAGCTCTACCAAAGCAATGACATAGCAAGTGCTGAACGCATCCTTTTGCAGGTAGGCAACTCTGTCGGTGACATCAACCTGAGCCTTTGGGCGACTGTTAGCGCGGAGGTCAAGCTAGCAACAGACCAACCACAACAGGCTCTCAATATCCTTGCAAGAATTCCGGCGAGCGACCCGGATGCGAGTTCACCACGGGTCTTGCTGCTGGAAGCCAAAGCGCTGTTCCAGATGGGCCAGGCAGAAGCTGGTGTCGAAAAACTCTTGCAACGCGATGCCACATTGCGCTCGGCCAAAGACAAAGCGGCCAACCAACGCAACATCTATGTTGGCCTGCAGGCTGTCGGCGAAAGTATTCCGGCACGGCCACAAAACGCCGATCCGGTCGTCAATGGGTGGCTCATGCTGGGCTACATCACGTGGCAACAGCGCAATGATGCCGGTGCACTGCGTTCAGCGCTTACGGATTGGCGAATTGCCTACCCGCAGCACCCTGCGGCAAACAGTCTGGTACCCGAGCTACTCAATGAGCTGGGCACCCTACTCAACTATCCGAATAGAGTGGCTCTTTTGTTGCCATTAAACGGTCGTCAGCGTGCTACTGGCGAAGCCATTCGTGATGGTTTTCTTGCCGCACACTTTGCACAAAGCAAAGTGCCTGAACAACCTGAAGTCATGATTTATGACACCAGTAGCGACGCTGTCGCAGCCTACGAGAAAGCGCTGCGCGACGGCGCCGATTTTGTTGTCGGTCCGCTACTTAAAGAGGCTGTTGCTGACATCGCGCTCTACCCCGAGCGAGTAACGACACTCGCATTAAATACAATTGCAGATGATTCTTTCAGCGCTGCCAACTTCTATCAGTATGCGCTGGCTCCTGAAGACGAAGCACGTCAGGTGGCGCGCCGCGCCATTGCCGAAGGCAGACTAAACGCCATTGTGCTGGCACCCGATACCGACTGGGGTCAACGCATACTTCAAAGCTTTGCAGAAGAATTCGAAGCCTACGGCGGCGCGGTCCTCGACAGCAGTCTTTACACACCTGATCTGCCGGACTACTCAGACGATATTCGCCGCTTAATGCTGCTTGATGAGAGCGATGCCCGTCACACCCGAATAAATCGTCTCATCGGTGTGAGCACGGGCTATGAGCCGCGGGTCCGTGAAGATGCCGACTTTATATTTCTTGCCGCCAACAACCAGGATGGCGGCATGCTCAGGCCGCAACTCAGATTTCATTATGCCGGTGGCTTTGTCACTTACGCGACCTCAGCCATCTACCAGCCGGGCGGCGGCAGCGACAGCGATCTGAATGGGGTTATCTTTCCCGATTCGCCGTGGGTCATTGGCAAAGCCTCAGCACCCGATTTGGACAATGCCATGCGCACACAATGGGGTGTTGCTGCAGAACTCAGGCAGCGCTTCTATGCCATGGGACACGATGCCTATCGTTTACTGCCACTTCTGAACCAAGCCAAACAGCCCATTACAGCAACCGTCAATGGGTTGAGCGGGCGGCTTAGCGTGCAACCTAATGGCAAAATTGAGCGCCAGCTCAGCTGGGCCGAAATCAGACGCGGTAGGCCCTATCCTTTGGCAGAAACTCCGCAGCTGATCGAAGACAATCCGGCAATAACCTTCTTCCAGTAAGCCGGGCCATGAAACCAAAATCCGAGGCCCCGCATCTGCGAGCGGGTGAGCAATCGGAAGACATTGCTCTGCGCCACCTTAAACGTCAGGGGCTGCGTCTACTGGAACGAAACTTTGGCTGCCGTTACGGAGAAGTTGATCTGGTCATGGAAGCAGCAGGCTGCCTGGTTATTGTTGAGGTTCGCTACCGAAGCAACGCGAACTATGGAGGTGCCGCCGCTACCGTCACAGCCCGCAAGCAGCAACGGATTATCAAGACCACCCAAATACTTCTGCAAAACAGGGCCCATTATCGGCACCTGCCGGTACGCTTTGATGTTGTGGCCGTCAGCGGAGACTTAGGCGATGCGCACATCGAGTGGATCCCGCGCGCCTTCAGCGTGGATGGCATAATTTAGGGCGGGATTAAGCGCTCAATGGTATATTTGCCGAATGAAAATCAGAATAAGCCAACAATTTGAAGAGAGCATTGCCGTAAAAACCGCAGCGCTGCAGACACTGGTACCCGCTGTAGAGGCGGGTGCGCAACTGATGATTGATTGCCTGCGCAACGGCGGAAAGATTCTCAGCTGCGGCAACGGAGGATCTGCCGGAGATGCTCAACATTTTTCTGCCGAACTGCTCAACCGTTTTGAGATGGAGCGCCCGCCGCTGGCCGCGCTAGCGCTAACCACTGACAGCTCAACGCTCACATCTATTGCCAATGATTACTCCTACAACGAGGTCTTTAGCAAACAGATATCGGCGCTAGGGCGCAGTGATGATGTGCTACTGGCCATCTCAACCTCGGGTAACTCAGCCAATATTATCAAAGCCATTGAAGTGGCACACGATCACGGCATGAAAGTTGTTGCACTTACCGGCAGAGATGGGGGCGACATGAAATCTGGTTACACCGGTGCAGATGTCGAGATTCGCGTTCCGGCACAGCGCACTGCGCGTATTCAGGAAGTGCACCTACTGGTGATTCATTGCCTCTGCGATCTGATTGATCATTCGCTCTACGGCGCTGCAGAAACTTAGCTTACGCCCGACAACTCTTATAGCCCGCTACATACCACAGCAAACCCAACATCCAACCTGACCGTACTATTTAATAACCGTCAGTTTAGGCGGAGAAGCTTTCGGCGGTGCTTTAGACTTTAGCGCCGTCTGGCTGACATCGGGATTGCCAGTATCAGTCTGGTCGGCATGTGGCCTGTCAGAATCGGATATCGTGCTGAGATCATCTTCTGCAACCGCAAAAACCATACCCTCGCCAGACTCTCTGCCATAGACCGCCATAATGGCATCGACCGGAACCTGCAAATTCATCGGCCGCCCATTGAACCGGGCACTAAAAGTTACGGTGTCATTCCCGATATGCAGCGCACTGGTGGCTGAATAACTCACGTTCAGAACAAGCTTGCCTTTGTCGGCGAATTCACCCGGAGCAATCACCTCCGGATGCGACGCATCAACAACAATCAATGGCGTTTCATTATTGTCGGTCATCCACTCATGCAAAGCACGCAGCAGATAGGGACGTTTCGAAGACAGTAAATCAGACACGCGTAACCTACTGCTGCATCTCGTGTTCGAGTTCTGTGAGGCTTTCCTGGAACGAAGGCCGCGAGAACACCCGATTCATATACTGCTGAATAGGCTTAACATCGTCCGGCAACTCAATTCCGTACGACCGCAAGCGCCACAGGATAGGCGCGATACTACAGTCAACCAACGAGAAATCATCACTTAGGAAGTAGGGCTTGACTGCAAAGACCTCTGCGCTGCCCAGAATACTCTCCGTTAGCGCCTTCTTGGCACGGGTTGCCTGCCGCTTCTCAGTCGAGTTCTCAATCGCTTCGGCCATCGAGAACCAATCTTTCTCGATACGGAACAATGCCAGTCTAAACTGCGCCCGCGTTACGGGGTCTACCGGCATAAGCGGCGGATGGGGGAAACGCTCATCAAGGTACTCGCTAATCACCCTCGAGTCATACAGCACCAGATCACGATCTACCAAAGTAGGAACGGTGTGGTACGGATTAAGATCCAACAAATCCTCAGGCATCTCAGGGCCTTCAACATTAACAATATCAATGTTGATGCTCTTTTCAGCCATAACCAATCGGGTACGATGACTGTAGAAACACGTTGGGCTTGAGAACAGCGTCATGATCGAACGCCTATCAGCGATTATTCCCATTCTTATCTCCCCCTGCACGCTACGAAAGCGCACAAAAAACTCTGTGAAAAAACTCGCCGGGAAAACCGGCGCGACTGTATTTTTTATTCTATTGCGGCGCCAGGAACAACACCGGAAGCCACGCTCTACTTAACGTCTTTCCATATCTCATCTTTCAGCAAGAATGCGAACAACAAAAACACCAGCAAGAACAGAATGACCCATATACCAATGTAAGTGCGCTCTAACTGTTCAGGCGCACCGGCATAGTCGAGGAAGTTCACAAGATCGCGAACAAACATATCGTATTCTTCGGGACTGAGCGTGCCAGGCATTACCTGTTCAAACCCGACAAACTCCAGACGAGTCGAGCCTGGCGCATACTCAACTTCTTCAAAGATGGCCCTCTGGGTACCCTGCAACTCCCACAGCACGTGAGGCATGCTGGCATTAGCAAGAACGAGGTTGTTCACACCAGTGGAAAGATTTTCATCGATATAAAATGCTCGCAGGAAGTTGTACAAATAATCTGCACCACGACTGCGGGCTATCAACGACAAATCCGGTGGCGCCTGACCAAACCACTGCTCAGCCATCTTAGGAGGCATAGCGATCCGCATAGGATCTGAAACTTTGTCAGCAGCAAACATCAAGTTGTCGATGAGCTGCTCATCAGTCAGATCAAGACCTTTGCCAACGCTGTTGTAACGAACGTACTGCATTGAGTGACAACCCATGCAGTAATTAACGTAGTTTCGAACACCGCGCTGCAATGATGCTGTATCTGAAATATCGTTGCCCGCAGAACCTTGCATCGCACTACCGGAAGCCATCGCTGCACCCGATAGACCAAGCAGCGCAACACCTAGCAGAGCAAAGACCAATTGACTGCCTTTTATTGTTTTAACAAATCTCATTTTTGAAATCATTTGTGATAAACCACTCTGTCGGGCACTGGCTTGGTTTTCTCCCGCGCTGTATAGAAAGGCATCAGCAGAAAGAAGCCAAAGTAGATTGCCGTAAAGATACGCGCCAAAATTGTGTACAGACCGTCAGAAGGCAGCATACCCAGCCAGCCAAGAGCAACAAAGCTGACCGCAAAAGCAGCAAGCCAAGCTTTGAAAGTCCAACCGCGATAGCGAATTGACTTCACTTCACAACGATCCAACCAGGGCAGCAGGAACAATACGACAATCGCACCGCCCATCAGCACAACACCACCTAACTTATCGGGAACAGCACGCAAGATGGCGTAGAACGGCGTGAAATACCACACAGGGGCAATATGCTCCGGCGTCTGCAGCGAGTTAGCCGGTTCGAAGTTCGCGTGCTCAAGGAAGTAGCCGCCCATCTCAGGCGCAAAAAACACCACTGAACAAAAGGCGATAAGGAAGATAATGATGGCCACCAGATCTTTCGAAGTCAGATAGGGATGGAAAGCAACACCATCAAGGGGAATGCCATCCGGACCTTTGAGCTTCTTAATCTCGATACCATCAGGGTTATTAGAACCAACCTCATGCAGCGCAAGAATATGCATAACCACTAACATACACAGCGCCAACGGCACTGCAATAACGTGCAATGCAAAGAAACGGTTAAGCGTGATATCGGAGATAAAGAAGTCACCCCGGATCCAGTCAACCAGCGGATCACCAACTACGGGAATAGCGCCAAACAGGGAAATAATGACCTGTGCGCCCCAATAAGACATCTGGCCCCAAGGCAGCAGGTAACCGAAAAAGCCTTCGGCCATCAACGCTACATAGATAACCATTCCGATAAGCCACAGCAATTCACGGGGCTTCTTATAAGAGCCATACAACATGGCACGGAACATATGGAGATAGACGACGATAAAGAATGCGGATGCACCCGTTGAATGCATGTAGCGAATCAGCCAGCCCCACTTGACATCACGCATGATGTACTCGACCGATGCGAATGCATCTTCAGCGGAAGGCTTGTAGTTCATGGTCAGGAAAATGCCGGTGATGAGCTGAATAATCAGAACCACCATGGCAAGCACGCCAAAGACATACCAGAAATTGAAGTTTTTCGACGCGTAATACTCGGTCGCGTGCTCTTTCATCATTTTGGTCAGCGGAAAACGCTCATCGATCCATGCCAGCAACTGTTCGCCGCGACCTGTATTTGCTTTTACATTGCTCATGAGGCTTCTCCTGTATCCTCACCGACAATGATCGTATTTTCGTCTAGAAAACGATAGGGAGGCACTGTCAGATTGGTCGGTGCAGGCACGCCCGCGTAGACCCGACCAGACAGATCAAACTTAGAACCATGACACGGGCAGAAGAAACCACCCACCCATTCAGGACCAAGATCAGCCGGAGCCACCTCAAAACGATCGGTAGGTACACAGCCTAAGTGGGTACAGTTAGCCACGAGAACGAGGACATCCTCCTTAATGGAACGAAATTCATTTTTGGCGTAGGCCGGCTGATCAGAATCCTCGGATCTCGGATCGCGCAGGTCTGCTTTGCTGCTCTCAAGACGCTCAAGCATCACCGGCGTGCGACGCAAAACCCAAACAGGCTTGCCACGCCATTCAACGCGCAACAAAGCGCCCTCTTCGAGCTTGCTAATATCGATTTCTACCGGTGCTCCGGCAGCCTGCGCACGGGCACTGGGCTGCCAGGATGACAAGAAGGGAACTGCTGTAAGTGCTATACCTACGCCCCCGGTTACGCTGGTTGCTACCGCAAGAAAATGGCGGCGACTGAGACCTTCGTCTGCGCTCATCCAGTAAAACCTCTTTAAAATAGTGACTACCTAGCACCAACCGGAAGGTCGGTGCACCGAAAAGTGGCAGAATTATACACAGCAAAATGGCTGATTGACTAGTGTTTGTAGTATTTCCAACGGTTTCAGAGCACGTCGATAAGCCTGTTTGCGCAAACTGCCGGAACCGCGTGGCAAAAAGCCGCGGTTAGAGCGCTGCTATCCGGGCAAACGCCGAATACTGGCGCCCATTTGGCGCAGTTTTTCCTCGATACATTCATAACCGCGATCGATGTGGTAAATACGGTCAACGATCGTCTCACCCTCGGCCACCAACCCGGCCAAAACCAAGCTGGCCGATGCACGCAAGTCTGTGGCCATAACCGGTGCCGCTTTAAGCTTCTCGACGCCACGGACAATCGCCGTATTACCGCTCAAGCTAATATTGGCGCCCATGCGACGTAGTTCGGGTATGTGCATAAAGCGGTTTTCAAAAATATTCTCAGTGACCGCGCCAACTCCCGATGCCACTGTATCCAGCACCATGAACTGAGCCTGCATATCGGTTGGAAAGCCCGGATAGACTGCCGTATTAATGTCGACGGACCGCAACTCGCGACCCCGCATATCAAGCTCAATCCAGTCTTCGCCCGTTTCAATGTGTGCACCCACCTCGCGGAGTTTCTGCAAAACATTCTCGAGATGTGAAGGATTCACCTTCTTTAGTCGCAAATGACCGCCGGTAATAGCGGCTGCCACCAGAAAAGTACCCGCCTCGATACGGTCAGGCTGAACACGGTAGTTAGTACCCCGCAGCCGTTTGACCCCACGAATGACCATTCTGCTACTGCCCGCACCCGAGATATTGGCACCCATTGAGATAAGAAAGTTAGCTAAATCAAGGACTTCTGGCTCCTGCGCCGCATTCTCAAGAATCGTCTCGCCGTCGGCGAGCGAAGCGGCCATCATGAGGTTCTCGGTGCCGGTTACCGACACGGCTTCCATGACCACATGCGCGCCCTGCAAACGCCCACCTGCACGGGCGCGAATATAGCCGTCAACAATATCGACCTGCGCGCCCATTGCCTGCAGGCCTTTAACATGGACGTCAACCGGTCGCGCGCCAATGGCACAGCCACCCGGCAAAGACACATCGGCCTCACCAAAGCGCCCCATCAAAGGGCCTAGCACCAGAATTGATGCGCGCATGGTTTTTACAAGTTCATAGGGTGCCTGACGCTCGGTGATGTTCGCTGCGTCGACCTCGATTTCCATATGCTCATGCACCGTAACCTGCGCGCCCATGCGCCCCAGCAACTCAATAGTTGTGGTCACATCATGCAGATGCGGCACATTACTAATATAGACAGGTTCATCGGTGAGCAGCGTGGCCGCCAGTATGGGCAACGTCGCGTTCTTGGAACCGGAAATTACCACAGAGCCTTCAATGGTCGATCCGCCGATAATTGCTAGCTTATCCAATCACCTGCTCCCTGCAAATTCTGCGGAGCACGCTGTGCTACACCTCATCAGGTGTTTTGGCCTGAATAGATAATGCATGTATCTCGCCGCCCATCAAATCACCGAGCGTTTGATAGACAAGCTGGTGACGCTGCAAAGCTCGCTTGCCGGTAAAATCGGCGCTGACGACAACAGCCTCGAAATGGGTATTGTCGTCGCTCATTACCTGAACTTGTGCATCGGGCAAGCCCGCTTGAATTAATTGTTCTATTTCCTGAGGTGTCATTTACGATATCCAGAGTTGATTAAGGATGGGCAATATCTGCAATGTCGGAATTCTAGCGCATCCGGCAAGCTGACGAACAGCTAAGCGAATATGCGCTTAACCATCAACTATAGAAAGGCAGCGCCTGCGGGCTTTGTGTATCATTCGCTCAACCACTAAGAATTTAGCCTTGGTGGTTAGCTATCGGGGCGTACAGCCAAGATGTGTCAATCATTCATGCGCCATAGAGAGTCAGACTAAAGCACATGCTCATGCATATCCTTGCCATCCTGGCAGGCACCATACTTCTAATTTATGGCGCCGACCGGTTCGTGATAGGCGCCAGCGCCACGGCACGAAACCTTGGCCTCTCACCAATGCTCATTGGCTTAACCATTGTCGGCTTCGCCACCTCGGCGCCGGAGATTCTGGTCTCGGTGACGGCAGCGATGAGAGGCGCTAGTGATTTGGCAGTAGGCAATGCATTAGGCAGCAATATTGCTAACATTGGTCTAGTCCTCGGCACTGCAGCACTGATCAAACCCATCATGATCAGTGACTCAACCGTACTGCGCCGAGAAATGCCGGTGCTCGCTGCACTGACACTCGCAAGCTCACTCGTGTTTGTCGATGACTACCTAAGCCGCACCGACGGCATCATCATGCTGATGATATTGCTGCTGTTTGTAGGCTGGGTTGTACGCGTTAGTCTGGGTGATACCAAAGACTCAGCCAAGAGCTCTGGAGACACCATCGCCAATGAATTTGATGCCGAAATTCCGAAAGACATGCCAAACTCGAGGGCGCTGTTGTGGCTTGTTGCTGGTATTAGCATCCTCCTTGCTGGCGCCAACATGCTGGTTTGGGGAGCGGAAAACCTGGCCCGCACACTGGGTATTTCTGAGCTTATTATCGGTCTCACCATTGTGGCTATTGGTACCAGCCTGCCCGAGCTCGCTGTCACGGCTATCAGTGCCTATAAAGGTGAAGCCGGGCTCGCCATTGGTAATATTGTAGGCTCCAACATCTATAACCTGCTCGCCGTCATAGGCGTTGCAGGTGTCATTCATCCCGCAGTCCTTGATCAGGATGTCCTGCGCCTGCATTTCCCGGTCATGGTGGCTTTCACGCTGGGTCTCTACGTATTAGCTTACAATTACGGCAGGACTGACAAAGCACGCATCACGCGAACACATGGCATCGTGCTAATTAGTGTGTTTGTGGCTTACCATCTCAGCAACCTTATATAAGAGGGTGGCAAGCGCTGCTCAGGTCAACCTGAAGGCCAAAATTAAGGCAAGGGCCATAGGAAACATTATGAGTAAGCATCAGAACACTAATGAGTTCCGCCAACAGGCGCTGCAGGTACTGCGGATTGAAGCTGAGGCTATCGCCGGCCTCGCTGACAAGATTGATGAGCGCTTTGATGCGGCATGCCTCTTGATACTCGAGTGCGAAGGTCGGGTTGTGGTCACCGGCATGGGTAAGTCCGGACATATTGGCGGCAAAATAGCAGCCACCCTTGCCAGTACCGGGACGCCCGCCTTCTTCGTTCATCCCGGCGAAGCAAGCCACGGGGACATGGGTATGATCACTGCCAAGGATTTGGTCATCGGTATATCCAACTCCGGTGAGACCAACGAGATTGTCACCCTTATTCCATTGCTTAAGCGCTTAGGCGTGCCGCTTATTACAATGACCGGCAACGTTAATTCGGCGCTCGGTAAAGCTGCTAATGTCATACTCGATGTCGGTGTCAGCGAGGAAGCTTGCCCCATGAATCTGGCACCTACAGCATCGACAACTGCCACATTGGCTATGGGCGACGCACTGGCAGTCGCTTTGCTCAACAGTCGTGGCTTCACTAAAGAAGACTTTGCATTGTCGCACCCCGGTGGCACGCTGGGTAAGCGATTGCTACTCACTATTGGCGACCTAATGCACAGCGATGATGAGTTGCCGGTTGTCCGCAGCGATGAAAAGCTCTCCGCTGGCCTGATGCAGATGACTAGCAAAGGACTCGGCATGACGGCTGTTACCGACGCCGCTGGTGTGCTCTTGGGCATTCTTACCGACGGTGACTTACGTCGTGCAGTAGATCGCCATGGGGATATTCGCAACATTGCCATCAGCCAGATCATGACTCCAGGATGCAAAACAGTAACCGCCGATATGCTGGCGGTAGAAGCTGTAAATATTCTGGAGGGCAATCGTATCACTGGGCTTATTGTTGTAGACGAGATGAACCGTGCTATCGGCGCATTAAACGTCCATGATTTGTTGCGCGCTGGCGTAATGTGAGTCGGCTGCTAATCAGCCGTCGATAAGACAGAAGTATAAGGAAACAACATGACCAACAAAGGCATCTGGCAGAGGGCTGCTGAAATCAAACTTCTGGTACTCGATGTCGATGGTGTTCTGACGGACGGACGTTTGTTTTTTGACGCTGAAGGTCGCGAACAAAAAGTCTTTCATGCGCGCGACGGTTACGGCATGCGCGCACTGATGCGCTCAGGTACAGCAATTGCAATTATCTCAGGGCGTAAATCACGCCCAGTAGAAGCACGGATGCAGGAACTCGATATTCACCACGTTTATCTCGGCCAAACCGACAAAATTGCGACATTGAACAAACTCGCTGCTAACCTGAACATTACGCTGCAGCAAATCGCCTATGTAGGCGATGACATGCCCGACCTAGAATGCATGCGCGCAGTGGGTCTTGCGGTTGCGGTGAATGACGCGCATCAGTCTGTGCGCAAAGCGGCAGACTGGCGGACAACACTTCCGGGGGGTCGTGGCGCCGTAAGGGAAGTTTGTGACCTGTTAATGGATGCACAGCAGGTCATCCGCAGTTGATCCTGATACAGGATACGAGAACCACCGTAACGTTGGTGCTATTGGCTCTTGCTGCAGGCATTAGCACAATCATTATGCTGCAAAATGACGAACCCGAATCGGCAACAACCGTGCGGCCTTCATTGGGTATTGCTTACTTCGTTAAATCGGCCGAAATGCGCGGCACCGGTCCCGATGGCAACGTGCTCTACAGGCTCAAGGCCGAGCGCGCAGAACAGCGATCCGACACCTCACATATTGATCTCACCAACATTGCCTTAAGCTATGAACCTTCGGCTCAGGTACCTTGGGATGTCTTCGCCGACACCGGCAAAATTCCGGCAGATGGTAAACTCGTCGAACTGCAGGGCAACGTGGTGATACTGTCGAAAGATCCGGAGATACCACAAACCTCTATACGCACCAACCGCATTGATTTACTGCCGGACGAAAAGCTGGCTAAAACCAATCAAAAAGTTGTCATCGTCCGCGATGGCAAAAATATTTACGGCACTGGAATGGAAGCCTACCTTGATACCAGCGAAATCAAACTGCTCTCGAATGTTAATGGCAAATATGCAAAGTAATATTTTTGTAGCACTCTTGTTTCTTTTGCTCGCAATAGCTCCGGTCCAGGCACAAGACTTTGGATTACAATCGGACATGCCGATCAACATTGATGCGGATTCATCCGACTTCAACTACACGACAAACCGGCTAATATTTACAGGGCTCAGGATTACTCAAGGCAATATGAGCATTGCTGCGGACTATGCAGAAACTGACAAACTCGACTTCGATGATGGCCTGTGGATATTCAGGGGTAAGGTGCGGATCGAGGCCGAGTTCTCGGTGCTAACCTGCGAAGATGCCCGGCTGACATTTAAAAACCATCAGCTTGCCCATGCAGAAATGAAGGGAGAACCCGCCAATTTCCAGCAAACCGATCCCCAGAGTGGCGAGACGAACGAGGGTCAGGGCAAGCTCATGATCTATAATCTTCAAGCGGGTACGGTAACGCTAAGCGATGAGGCCGCATTCACCGATGGCGCCAACCGTATGAGCGGCTCCAGCATTACTTATGATCTTGTCTCGCGCCGGATTCGTGCAAACTCAGGTGAGAGTGGTTCGGTACGCATCATGATCGATCCCAACTCATACGAAATCAAAGAACTGACGGACTAGTAAGTGAGCACTTTATCAGCCCATAACATTAAGAAGCGCTTTAAAATGCGCGACGTTGTTAATGGTATTTCCATTGAAATTAACAGCGGCGAAGTGGTTGGTTTGCTAGGCCCGAACGGCGCCGGTAAGACCACCGCTTTTTATATGATCGTTGGTCTCGTGCGCTGCGATGAAGGCAAGATTATGCTGGATGGCACCGACATGACGCCCATGCCAATGCATCAGCGTGCCCGGCTTGGGCTGGGCTATCTGCCTCAGGAAGCTTCTATTTTTCGCAAGCTCACAGTAGCCGACAACATCATGGCTATCCTGCAAACCCGCACTGAGCTTGAGCGCGATGACAGACAACGCTTACTGGAAGAACTGCTGGATGAACTCAGCATCAGCCATATCCGCAATAGTCAGGGAATCAGCCTATCAGGTGGCGAACGCCGCCGTGTTGAAATTGCCAGAGCGCTTGCCGCTGAACCCCGCTTCATCCTGCTTGACGAGCCATTTGCCGGCGTCGATCCAATTACCGTTCTCGATATACAGCGTACCATTACCCACCTAACCAAGCGTGGTATTGGGGTATTGATCACAGACCATAGTGTTCGCGAAACACTCGGCATCTGCGAGCGCGCTTACATCTTGTCCGACGGCGCCGTTATTGCCTATGGCACCGCTGAAGAGATTATTGCCGACGAACATGTGAAAAAGGTCTATCTCGGCGACGATTTCAAACTATGACGCAGGCACTATTCAGCCACACTTTTCCGGCTCATAATTAACCACACTGGAGCAGCACTCACTTAATTCAAGAGGATTCCTAGCACCACAATGGCAAAACTATCACTCCAGCTGAAACTGGGTCAGCAGCTCGCGATGACCCCACAGCTCCAGCAGGCCATCCGCCTGCTGCAGATGCCTGTTATGGAGTTGAACACACAGATCCAGGAAGCCCTTGAAGCTAATGTCATGCTTGAGCAGGAAGAGCAGCCAGCTGTCGATGCCCCCGAAGCGACAAGCGAAGAGAGCTCTCCTGAAGTTATGGAGGGCGAAGAGTTCGACACGAGCAACTGGGACGATACACGGCCGTCCGATTACTCTCCAGGCAGCGACTTCCAACACGAGTATGCTGACCATAGCCGGGAATCCCTGAAAGAACATCTGCTGTGGCAAATCGATATCGAAGACTTCTCGCCCCGCGAGGTTGTGATAGCTCAGGCGCTGGTCGACTGTATTAACGATGATGGCTATCTCAGCGACAGCCTTGAGAATATTGGTCGGGCTTTGCCGCCAGAGCCAGAATTTTCGGCCGCTGAGATCAAGGCTGTGCTCGGCAAACTGCAATCGCTAGATCCGATAGGTGTCGGTGCACGTGACCTGGCCGAGTGTGTTCAGCTGCAATTGCAGCAATTGGATCCTGCAGAACCCGGCGTAACGCTGGCTATGCGCATAGCCAAAAGCTCACTGGAACGGGTTGCCAATAATGAACTGGCCATGCTGCGGCGCGAGTTAGGTGTCTCAGAAGCTGATCTGGATGAAGCCCTCACATTGATCCGCGCCTGCCACCCAAAACCGGGCTCTGCAATTTCGCAAGATACAGCCGAGTATGTAATACCCGATGTCTACGTGCGCAAACAGGACAATCGCTGGGTCGTCGATATCAACCGCAGTACGTCGCCGCGGCTGTCAATTAATCAGAGCTACGCCAGCGCACTCGATAACAGCGAGGGATATAGCACTCTGCGGTCGCAGCTCCAGGAAGCACGATTCCTGATTCGAAGCCTGGAAATACGCAACGAAACACTCACTAAAGTGGCTATGTGCATCATTGAGCGTCAGGTAGAATTTCTGGAAAACGGAGAGACCTCAATGAAACCGATGATACTCCGTGATGTGGCCGAGGCCGTTGATATGCATGAATCAACCATTTCACGCGTAACCACCAACAAGTACATGCACACACCGCGCGGCGTTTTCGAGTTTAAATACTTCTTCTCCAGCCAACTCACCGCGGTAGACGGGAGCGGCGAATCATCAACGGCCCTGCGCGCCAGAATCAAACGGCTTATTGGCGAAGAATCACCGGAAAAACCATTAAGTGATAGCAAGCTTGCCAAACTGCTTGCTGCGGATGGCAGCAACATTGCAAGGCGCACCATAGCAAAATACAGAGAGGCGATGAATATCCCCTCTTCCAGTGAACGAAAGAAGCGCTCGATGCACTAAGCCTATAGGAACAGCGTATTTTCGTTCTCATCTAGAGAGAAAACTAAGCAAGGAGTCAATTATGCAAATTAATATCAGTGGTCACCATGTCGACGTTACAGATGCACTCCATGATTATGTTGGAGAAAAGTTCAAACGTATCGAACGGCACTTTGATAACGTGACCGATGCGCAATGCATTCTTACTGTGGAAAAACTAGAGCACAAAGCTGAGGCCACTATCAATGTTAGCGGCGCTACACTATTTGCTGAGGCTGTCGAAGAAAACATGTATGCGGCAATTGATTCTTTAGCTGATAAAATCGACCGGCAAGTGAGAAAGCACAAAGAAAAAATTACCGATCACCACGCCCGTGAGTCACAGAAGCGAGTTGTCTCCTAAGAATGCGAATACTCATTGTCAGCGGACTGTCGGGGTCAGGTAAGAGCATTGCTTTGCATATGCTCGAAGACCTCGACTTCTACTGCATAGACAATATCCCCGGTGCGTTACTGGGTTCAATGCTGTCGCAACTGATAGAGTCAAAAGATCCGACCTACGAAAATCTGGCGCTCGGCATTGATGCGCGAAACAAAGCCGCAGACTTAAATGCCCTGCCAGCATTGTTTTACTCGCTGCGCCAACAAAACATCAGCGTAGACGTGATCTATCTGCATGCAGACATAGACGTCCTACTAAAACGCTACCGTGAAACCAGGCGCAAGCATCCGCTCCGTGCTGAAGGCATGAGCATGAATGACGCTATTGAGCGTGAGCGTGAGCTGCTAGGTCCAATCTCTGACTCTTCGGATCTGGTCATCGATACGACCAACACCAGTGTCTACGAGTTGCGGGAACTGGTCCGCGAGCGGGTTGGTCGGCGTCACGAAGATGAAATCTCGTTACTCATAGAGTCTTTCGGCTATAAGCATGGCGTCCCATCGGATGCTGATTTCGTATTTGATGTGCGTTGCTTGCCAAACCCTTATTGGGAGCCTGCCCTGCGGCAACTTAATGGCTGGGATCAGGCCGTGATTGAGTTTCTCGAGCCCAATGAATCAGTGCGAACTATGACACAGGATATTCTTAACTTTTTGCGCCACCGAATTCCTGAGTTCGTCGAGTGCAGACGCAACTATATGACGGTAGCCATCGGCTGCACGGGTGGCCAACACCGTTCCGTCTATGTGGTTGAAAAAATTACAGCCGCGCTGCGGGAAGAGTATCGTCATATCATGAGCCGGCATAACGAACTACATAGAACAGAGCCTCCCGCAGACGAATAGCTCTCGCGAGCCCGCCCCCCTGCTACACTCCTGAAGCAATCCGGTTAGTTAAACCGGACAGCTTCGGCTGCATTCATCGCGGGCAAAACCATGAAACAAGAGCAAAAACTGGACTTTAACGAACTCAGCGAACTGCTGGAAACCGGCTTGCCCAACAAAATTGCCGGAATCATCGCCGGGATGCACCCGTCAGAGGTGGCACTGCTCATTGAATCTTTGCCACCCGCAAAGCGCCGCATGGTATGGGACTACAGGGATCGCGAAGATGAAGGCGACCTGCTGCTGGAACTCAATGATGAGGTCCGCGCCGGTCTTCTCGACAGCATCAGCACAGAAGAGGTGTTGGCGGCTACAGAAGGTATGGAGCTGGATGACCTTGCCGATTTAGTCGCCGGTCTGCCACAGAATGTTGGTAAAGAGGTGGTTGGATCGCTCAGCCTGAGCGACCGGCAACGCCTTGAATCCGTAATGGCTTGGCCGGAAGATACAGCCGGCGGCCTGATGAACCCGGCAACGGTATCGGTAAAACCCGATATGACCGTCGACACTACACTCCGTTATCTCCGCAAGCTCGGCGAACTGCCTGATAGCACGACCAGTATCTTCATAGTAGATAGCGGCAACCGCTATCAGGGCACTGTGCTGTTATCCAAGCTCGTAACCAGCAGTGGCGAAACCGTTGTTAATGATCTCTTTGATGAGGAAGCTGAAGCTATCGAAGTCTCTGCATCAGAGGCCGAGGTTGCAAGGGCATTTAAAAACTTCGACATGGTCACCGCTGCCGTCATCAACAGCGAAGGCGAGCTCATCGGACAGATCACCGTTGATGACGTGGTCAACGTGATGCAGGACCTGGCTGATCACGGTGTTCTCAGCATGGCGGGCCTGGATGAAGATGATGATATGTTTGCACCGGTCATCACCAGCAGCCAACGACGGGCCGTTTGGTTGGGCGTGAACCTCGCCACCGCATTCCTCGCCGCATCCGTAGTCGCCATTTTCCAGCCCACTATAGAAAAAGTAGTGATTCTTGCCGTGCTCATGCCCATCGTCGCCAGCATGGGTGGCATTGCGGGCAGCCAAACGCTGACACTCATGATTCGCGGAATGGCACTTGGCCGCGTGCGGGACTCTAATCAGCGCTGGTTACTCGGCAAGGAGCTTTCTGTCGCCATGCTTAACGGATTATGCTGGGCCGCTGTCGTGGCTGGTGTCACCGTATTGTTCTTTGCCAGCTGGAAAGTCGGCGCCATTATTGCAGCCGCACTCACTATTAACATGTTGGCAGCGGCACTTGCCGGCTTTACGATTCCGCTGATTCTGCGACGTCTGCACATCGATCCGGCTCTGGCCGGTGGCGTAGTCCTCACAACAGTGACCGATGTGATTGGTTTCGTGGCGCTTCTAGGCCTCGGAACGATTTTCCTTACCTGAGTCTGCAGGGACAGATTCTGACTCGCTCATCTCAGCCGTCGCATACTCTTCATCAAGCATGCGCCAACCACTAATACCGCTGACCACACTCATATCATCACCTTGCATGAATGCCAGTAATTCTTCTCTATGAGCCATCGCATCGCGATAACCCATATCAATAAGCCGACGGGTATAAGCAGACTCAAACAACAAATAACTTAGCAACTGCCGACCGCCTTTGTTCATTGCGCCAACACCCCGCAGCAATAGACGCACGGGCAGGGGCAACTCATTAACGCACTCGCCCGCTATTTTGCGAATATCCTCACTGGGTAGGACGACAAAAGCCTCGATAAATCGCAGACGCTCGCCTTCATTCTCAACCACCTTGCGGGGTAGGTTGGCCACAATCGAATTGATCCGCGTGAGCCGCTCCAAATCACTCGCGAGTCCATCCATAAACAAGGCATCGAGCATATAGCCGGCAATTCGGCCAAGCGTGGGCGACTGCGGCTCACCATTCGCGGTGGAATCTTCAACCTCATTACGCACACCAATGACCAGGATACGCTCGGCGCCGAGCTTGACCGCCGGAGAGAGCGGCGTCGCCTGACGCATAGCACCATCTCCGAAATACTCATTGCCCAGGCGCACGGGTGGGAAGATCATGGGCACAGCAACACTTGCCATCAAATGATCAACAGTAAGCTGTTGTGGCCGGCCTCTGCCTCGCACCCTATCCCAATCAGAAACATCATTGTGCGTCTGGAAAAAGGTGAAAGACCGCGCCGAGTCATAGCCGGCGGCAGTCACCGCAACCGCATCAAGATAACCGCCCGCCAGCGCCCTATCAATATTTTCCATACGCACATTCTGTTGCAGGAGTTCGCGCAGCGGACTATTGTCGAGTAACGCCTTCGGCGGTTTAACGAGCATCCCACCGGTAACGAATGCCCCCAGCCAACGTAAACTGGTGCAAAACATAGTATAAGAATCCGACTTAAAAACCTGTTCCGATCGGAAATGCCCCCAGACAAGCTCCATATCTGCGATCGCCGCCCGAAATAGCTTTGCTCTGCTGGCCAGGACCACAGAATTGATCGCCCCCGCTGAAGTACCACTGATCACACTGAACGGATTCGGAGAGCGCTTTGGCAGCAGCTCGGCAACGGCTTTCAACACGCCCACCTGATAAGCACAGCGCGCGCCACCACCCGGCAGAACCAGGCCTATCTTCGGCCCGACAGCTGGCTTCTTATTGGTTATTTTAGTAAACATCGTTGTCCGTTGGAAGTGACCTAACAATGACTGATGGTAACCCGATGGCCGTCAGCGTGCATCTGCTAAACTCACAAGAACGAATAGTCACAGAGCTGTACAGGATTAGCACGAAGACCATCAGATTACTGAGGATAAACCTATGAAAATTATGCGCAAACGAATTATTACCGGACTATGCCTGATATTTGGCATCTCCTGGTCAGTCAATGCTCTGGAGATTGGTCAAGCCGCACCAGACTTTAAGCTTCAGGATCAGAATGGCGAATGGCACTCTCTGGAACAGTATCGGGGGCAATGGGTAGCTGTATATTTTTATCCGAAGAACGACACTCCCGGATGCACCACCGAAGCCTGTGCATTCAGAGATAATATATTTGCTTTTGATGCGATAGATGCAGTGGTTCTAGGCGTGAGTCTCGACGATGTCGAATCTCACGCAAAGTTTGCCGAGAAGTATGGCCTGCCGTTTTCTATTCTTGCCGATAGCGATAAGACGACAGCCAAAAACTATGGCGTCTACACCAAGATTGTTAGCTTCGAGATGGCAAAGCGAGAGTCGTTTATTATCGATCCTGAAGGCAACGTCGCTAAACACTACGCGAAGGTAAATCCGGAAAACCACTCCGAGCAAGTTCTGGCCGATATCAAAGCCCTTAAAGGGATTTAAAGCTGATCGGTCAACGACCAAATGACAGGTTCAAATAAAAACGGCAGTGTACAAACACTGCCGTTTTTTTATTCTAACCTCAGATGAATTACTTAGTATTAATAACCTTACTATCGCTCACCTTCTTATCACCAACCTGACCACCATCAAGGGCCATAAACTTGTTACCCAGATAACGGCCTACTAAGCCCCAGACCGCCGCAATGCCCGCGCCTACCGCAGCCATTGCGCCCAAGCCCAAACCTACACCATCCGTAAGACCTGCAAACGCAATGCTGCTTATCGCATCGCCGCCACGATACACAGCAATATCGATAACCGGCTTTGCCTTAAATCGCGTCTCACGATCAACAGCCGTGAACAACATTTCACGGGCAGGACGCGTGATCGCATAATTACCGGCCCGGCGCGCTACCTGCAAGGCCATAACTACAATTAGCAATGGTGCGAAAGCAAGGACGAGCAATCCCGCCGCAATAAAAAACGGCACCAATGCCAATGTCACAGCCATTCCAAAACGCTCAACAATCCGGCTGGTCGCAAACATCCCGATAGCAAAGGTCAAAATATTAACCACCCAATCCACGATAGCTAAAATCGCAGTGCGCTCTTCACGTGTTTCAACAAACTCAGCCAAGAAGTTTTTTTGCTCAAAATACACAAACGAACCCACCGCCGTATAGAGCAAAATAAAGGCACCGATGGCCAGCAAATAGGGGTTAGTCACAAACATCTTGAAGCCTGCAAAAGGGTTGCCGCCAATCTTGGCAGCACTCAGATCTGCGCTGACCAACTCATTGTGCAAATCGACAACCTTCAAACGCTCGAGGTATAAAACAATACCAATAGGCAATATGAGCACCATCGCCGCGATCAACATGAGCGTATCCGTACCTAGATTGTCGGCAAATAGAGCCGGTATCAACGGACCAACCAATGCACCGGCGCTCGATCCCGCCGCAATAAAGGCAAACAAGCGATTGGACTGCTCTTTGGTAAACAGGTCCGACATGAAACTCCAGAAGACGGAGATATGAAATAGACTAAATACGCTAACCCACACATAAAAAATCTTATCGATAAGCACCCTGTCTTCAACACCGCTCACACCAAAATAGAATGCTACAAACGATGCGGCGAAAAAAGCATATACGCCCGGCACCAGATACTTAAAACTAACCTTCGATACAGCAAATCCGTAGAGCGCTACCGCAATCACACTCACAAAGAAGTTTATGTTCCAGAGAAAGCTAACTTCGGTGTCAGTCCATTCGCTGGCCATGGCGTCGCGCACAGGCCGCAAGATGTACCAAGCAGCCATAAGCGTAAAAACAAGGGCAAACGCCGACAACACAGAACGCAGCTCATTGCTCTCGATCTGAGACGCATTCTTCATAAAGCGCGACAAAAAATTCGGATTATTTTCATTCATCTCGTTACTCATAGCCTGGTAATACAACGACTACCAGCCATGGCAGCCATTACAAAACATAGAAAAAAAAAGGGGGGGGTAGAAACTAATCGGCCTTGAGGACCGCAAACATCGGGTTCCAGTCAACAATGGCCTCGCCCGGCTCAAGATGGGTCTCAAAGGTCTTGTTAATAGCATCCGGGGAGCGCAGCGCCGCAACACAAATGACACCGACATCTTCACGAGTGATCGTGCCCGATGTTGTATCACCCTGAGCGAAGACGACGCGGGCTTCGCCACCGGGCTCATTTACCAGGCCGCCCGGACGAACGATGGTGTACGGCACGCCGCTTCCGCGCAACGCATTCTCGCCTTTCAACTTCCAGCCTAAAACGTTATCAAACATCTTATTTAGAAAATGATCGGGGTCTGTGACACCAGACGAAGACACTAGAACCAACTGCTTAACCTTGAGAGCTGCAGCAACATCAGCAAGATTGCGCACGCCGCCGAAATCAACAAATTCGGGAGAATTTGCAGGCTTGCCGCGCGTGGCGGCAATAGACACGATAACGTAGTCAGCACCCGTCATTGCCGTAATGATTTGATCCGGCTGCCTGACATCAGCGACAACATAACTGACATCATCACTCCACAATTTACGGGCCTTTTCTTCGTTGCGGACCATTGCTCTTACGGCAAAACCATTACCTAGTAAATGCTTGACGATTTGCTGACCGGTGCCGCCGGTTGCACCAGCAACCAGCACGGTAGGCTTAGAATCATGACCGCCGGCCTGAACTAAAGCTGTGCTCAAACCAAGTACGGCAATAACCAGCGCCATACAACGAGCAAAAGGCCTAGATACAAAATACATAACTTTGTCAGCCACTATCGGAAAGGGAGAAATAGTATATCTGCAGAAAAGGAGCGGCACAACGACTGAGGCCGGCAAAAAGCCCGAACGGAATGGTCACTGGCACGCTACTGACTCGTAACGCGCAGTATCTTCATTGAATTGGTACCCCCTGAAATACCGGTAAGGTCACCCTGCGTAAAAACCAGCAAATCGCCCGGGTCAACCTCGTGCAAATCGATAAGCTTGTTAAACATATCCTGATGCAAACGCTCGGCATCGTTATGGGTGATATCGAAGTGCACCGGATACACCCCTCGATACAGCGTCACACGACGACGGGTATCTTTATGGCGGGTAAAGGCAAAAATAGGAATATCTGAACGGATCCGGGACATCCAGCGTGCTGTTGCACCCGACTCCGTTAGCGCCACAATGGCAGCCACATTCATATGGGCTGTCGTGTACATCACCGCCATGGCAACGGCCTCGTCAACACTCTCAAAACGCTCGTCACGGCTCTTGGTGCGACCACTAGCCAGATCATGGGCTTCGGCCCCAAGACAAATTTCCGCCATAGCGGCTACAGCTTTTACGGGAAAATCGCCAATGGCAGATTCGGCCGACAACATCACCGCATCAGTGCCATCCATAACAGCGTTAGCCACATCAGAGACTTCAGCACGAGTAGGAATTTGACTGTGAATCATCGATTCCATCATTTGCGTCGCGGTAATCACGACCTTATGACGGGTTCGGGTAGTCTTGATAATGCGTTTTTGCAAACTGGTTAGCGCGGCGTAGCCCACCTCAACACCCAAGTCACCGCGTGCCACCATAACGGCATCACTGGCATCAATAATGCTTTCGAGGTTTGTGACGGCCTCGCTGCGCTCGATCTTAGCGACCAGATGTGCGCCACAGCCCGCCTCGCGCAACAGGCGCCGAGCCTCGTGGATATCGTCTGCGGTACTCACGAACGACACGGCCATCCAGTCGATCTCAAGTTCAGCCGCCAGCAGAATATCTTCGCGATCTTTATCAGTGAGTGCCGGCGCCGACAGCCCGCCACCTTGCAAATTGATGCCTTTGTTGTTGCTTAAGTTTCCACCAACCAAGACTTTGCAATATATGCGCGGCTTTTCGACTTTCTCGACCAGCATCGAAAGATGCCCATCATCGAGCAATAAAACATTGCCCGCTTTGACATCATTAGCAAGATTCTCGTAGGCAACACCTACCTGTGTTTCATCACCGGACTCACCCATAAGACTGCTATCGAGAACAAAGCTCTGATCTTCCTTCAGATGCACCGACCCGTTCTTAAACCGGCGAATGCGGATTTTCGGGCCTTGCAGATCGCCCAAAATGCCAATGTGCTTGCCCGCACGCTTGGAGGCCTCGCGCACCAGTTTTACCCGACGCCGTTGCTCATCCGCATCACCATGGGAGAAATTCAGCCGAAATACGTCGGCTCCGGCATTAATAAGCCGCTCCACAACCTCGGGCTTATCGGTTGCGGGACCAAGCGTGGCAATGATTTTTGTTCTGCGAATAGTTTGATCTGTCATGGGCTAAGTATCACACACTACGGGAGAAATATTGCAGCGGAATTGAGGCTACAACAGCGTAAAAAGGAGAGATGTTTTGCGGGCAACCGAACCGGATTGCCCGTGCAGCGCTACTTAGCTCGCGACTCCAGCATCGCTACCGCGGGCAATGTCCTACCCTCGAGGAACTCAAGGAAAGCACCTCCACCAGTAGAGATATAAGACATACGCCCGCTTAGTCCATATTTCTCAAGAGCAGCGAGAGTATCGCCACCGCCGGCTATGCTGAACGCTTTGCTGTTAGCGATGGCTTCGCCAAGCTTCTGCGTGCCCGCGCCAAACTGATCAATTTCAAACACACCCAGCGGGCCGTTCCAAACAATGGTTCCTGCCTTAGCAATAATATCGGCATACAACGCAGAGGTCTTAGGGCCGACATCCAGAATCATTTCATGATCCTGAGTCTCGCTCAACTCACGGGTAATCGCCTTAGCACGCGCGCTGAACTCAGTTGCATTGACTACATCTAACGGCAACGGAATGTCGCCCTGTGCAGCCAATTTTTTTGCTTGGTCGAGCATGTCTTCTTCATACAATGACTTGCCAACCGGGTAGCCAGCTGCCGCAATAAACGTATTGGCAATGCCGCCGCCCACAATCATCGAATCGACATGCTTAGCCAGCTCTTCAAGCACAGTGAGCTTGGTCGAAACTTTTGAGCCGCCAACAATAGCAACCACCGGACGGGCCGGCTTATCCATTGCTTTGCCTAACGCATCGAGTTCGGCCACCAACAAAGGCCCGGCGCAAGCGACAGGCGCAAACTTTGCAACGGCGTGGGTGCTCGCCTGCGCACGATGAGCCGTGCCAAAGGCATCCATAACAAAGATATCGCACAAAGCCGCCATGCGTTTGGCCAAGGTTTCATCGTCGGCTGCCTCGCCCGCGTTAAACCGCACGTTCTCGCAAAGCACGATCTCACCGGGAGCGACCTTGACACCATCGAGCCAATGACTAACCAAACGCACTTCCTGGTTAAGCAGCACGCTTAAGTGGCGAGCCACAGGGCCCAGTGAAAACTGATCTTCAAACCGGCCTTCAGTCGGCCGACCGAGGTGCGACAGCAAAATGACTGCGGCGCCGGCATCCAGCGCTGCAGTAATAGTTGGCAGTGTTGCCCGAATACGGGCGTCGCTGGTCACCCGGCCATCTTCAACAGGCACATTCAGATCTAGCCGGATCATGGTGCGTTTTCCAGCGAGATCCAATTCGGACATTTTCAACACTAACATGGCATTTCCTGCTGTCTTTAGGCAGACAATTACTTAGCGTTGATCAATGCCAGCGTGGTATCGAGCATGCGGTTGGAAAAACCCCACTCGTTGTCGTACCAAGAGCAAACCTTAACTAAATTGCCGCCAAGCACTTTAGTCATGGTTGAATCGTACGTTGATGATGCAGGATTGTGATTAAAGTCGATGGAAACCAAGGGTGCATCGGTATAGCCAAGCACACCTTTAAGCGGGCCTTCACTGGCTTCTTTCAGTATCGAGTTAATTTCTTCAACCGTGGTATCGCGCAAGGCGGTAAAAGTGAGGTCAACAACAGACACGTTAATAGTTGGAACACGCATTGAAAAACCATCGAGCTTGCCATCAAGCTCAGGCAGCACCATACCCACAGCGGCTGCAGCACCTGTCTTAGTAGGAATCATCGACATTGTTGCTGAACGCGCACGACGCAGATCTGAATGAAAGACATCAGTCAGGACCTGATCATTAGTGTAGGCATGAATCGTCGTCATGATGCCCTTCTCAACACCAATTGCATCATGCAATGGCTTAACGAGAGGCGCCAGGCAGTTAGTGGTGCATGAGGCATTGGAAATAACAGTATCAGAGGCCTTCAGAATCTGATGGTTTACGCCGTATACGATCGTTGCATCGACGGATTTACCCGCCGGGGCCGAGATAACAACTTTCTTCGCGCCTGCATCGATATGTGCCTGCGACTTTTCTTTGCTAGCAAAAAAGCCTGTACATTCCAGAACGACATCAACGCCCAACTCGCCCCAAGGCAATTTAGCAGGGTCGCGCTCGGCACATACCCTAATTCGGTCACCACCGATAACCAGTGAATCGCCATCGACAGAAACATCAAAACCGAATGTGCCATGTGTCGTGTCGTATTTCGTCAGGTGAGCGTTAGTGTTGGCATCACCGAGATCGTTGATGGCCACAATCTGAAGCTCATTGGTCCGGCCACTTTCATACAACGCACGCAGAACATTTCTACCGATACGCCCGTAACCATTGATCGCGATTTTTACTGCCATTGCTGTCTACTCCTGTCTTTCGTGTGGCTGCCATAACGGGGCCCGCCATTTAATCTGAAAATAAAAAGGGAAAAAGTTCTATAACAATTGTTGAACAACTGCCTTTACGTTCTCTGCCGTAAAGCCAAATTTCTTAAACAACTCGCCTGCAGGCGCAGATTCACCGAAGCGATCCAGACCGATAACACGGCCTTGCAGACCTACATAACGATACCAGCCATCGGTAACACCTGCTTCAACGGCCACACGCTTGTCGATTGCTGCCGGCAATACGGCATCACGGTAGGCTGTGTCCTGTGCATCAAACACTTCGGCACAGGGCATTGAAACAACACGTACGGCAATACCCTCAGCGGCTAACGCCACCGCCGCCGCTACCGCAATTTCAACCTCAGAGCCGGTGGCAATAATGATGGCCTGCGGATCCGGGACATCAACCAGCACATACGCACCCCGTTCAATGCCAAGAAGCTGATCGGCACTGCGCTGCTGCGCCGGCAAACCCTGACGTGACAAAATCAAACTGGTCGGACCATCACGACGCTCAATGGCGTACCGCCAGGCAACCGCCGTTTCCGTCGTATCACAAGGACGCCACACGGCCATATTCGGCATAAGGCGTAAACTCGCGACATGCTCAACCGGCTGATGGGTCGGGCCGTCTTCGCCCAGACCAATGGAGTCATGAGTAAATACCAGAATACTTTGCACTTTCATGAGCGCAGCCATACGGAGTGCGTTGCGCGCATAGTCAGAGAACGTTAAGAACGTGCCACCGTAGGCAATAAAACCACCGTGCAGAGTCATACCATTCAGCATCGCGGCCATGCCAAACTCACGGACACCAAACGACACATAGTTACCGTTGGCAGCGTCGCCGGTTATCCACTTTGAGGCGGCATGCTCGGTCAAATTAGAGCCGGTAAGATCGGCAGAACCGCCAATAAGCTCCGGCAAATGCGGCGCAAACGCATTCAATGCGATTTGTGATGCCTTGCGGGTGGCCACTTTGGCATCTGAGGCCGCCATCTCTGCGATAGCCGCCGTTGCAGCCGCAGACCAGCCGGTGGGCAAATCACCCGACATGCGACGGGTAAGTTCCGCGGCCAATTCAGGGAAGGCCAACTGATACGCCGCAAACCGTTCGTTCCATGCTGCCTCAGTTGCAGCGCCTTTGGCGTGGGCATCCCAACCGGCATATATATTTGCCGGCACTTGAAAGGGTGCATAGGGCCAGCCCAGGGCTTCGCGGGTGGCCGCAATTTCGGCGTCACCCAGCGGTGCGCCGTGGGTGGCTTCCGTACCCTGTTTGTTAGGCGACCCAAAACCGATAATGGTCCGGCAACAAATGAGTGAAGGCTTACCCGACGCTACCGCATTATCAACCGCTGCCTGCAACGCCGCAGGGTCATGCCCGTCGACGGCGCGCTCAACATACCAGCCATAGGCTTCGAAACGAGCCGGCGTGTCGTCGGTAAACCAGCCTTCAACCTCGCCATCAATCGAAATGCCGTTGTCATCATAAAAACAAACGAGCTTGCCGAGTTTCAGCGTACCGGCCAGAGAACAGGCCTCGTGCGAGATACCTTCCATCAAACAGCCGTCGCCCAAAAACACCCAGGTGCGGTGATCAACAATGTCATGACCCGGCTGATTGAACTGCGCTGCCAGCACTTTCTCGGCCAATGCCATGCCTACGGCATTGGTAAGGCCCTGCCCCAACGGACCTGTGGTTGTTTCAATACCAATTTCAGGTTCGTATTCGGGATGACCCGCTGTTCGCGAGCTCAACTGCCGGAAATTACGAATTTCGTCCATGCCGAGCGAATAGCCGCTCAAATGCGACAGCGCATACAGCAGCATCGAACCATGGCCGTTCGACAAAACGAAGCGATCACGATTGATCCACCGCGGATTGGCCGGATTGTGGCTCAGGTAGTCATTCCAGAGAACTTCAGCAATATCTGCCATCCCCATCGGAGCACCCGGGTGCCCTGAATTGGCTGCCTGCACAGCATCCATGGCCAGGGCGCGAATCGCGTTGGCAAGGTCTCTACGGGAGGGTTCCGCACCCTCAGGAATGTTGCGATTCTCTCGATTTGAAGCCATTTTTATCGTTTTTTATAGTTAGGGGCCGAAAGGGCCGTATAACGGGCGCGCATTGTCGCCTACCTGTGCTCAGGTGGCAACATGATGCGGGGTCAGTTGAGGCCGATTCACAATGAAACTCCGGCTGCGAATGTATTATGTCTGCAATGCATGTCAGGCAAGCGCTCCCATCCCGCCACTATTTGGCAAATAGCTCCAACAGACAAAAATACGCGGTAAAACTCCCACCCAAGCGTCCAAGTGCGTTTATAATCCGCGACTTGCTTAAACTATTAGGAAGCTCACAAGACAATGGCAAATAATTACCAATTTACCTCCGAATCCGTCTCCGAGGGCCATCCCGATAAAATGGCCGACCAGATCTCCGATGCCGTCGTAGATGCTGTGATTGCCCACGACCCCGATGCGCGGGTTGCGGTAGAAACCGTGGTTAAAACCGGTTTTGTTATGCTCGCAGGCGAACTCACAACTTCTGCCCCAACAAATTTTGAACGACTGGTTCGCGATGTTGTTCTGGATATTGGCTACAACAGCTCGGCAATGGGCTTTGACGGCGAATCCTGCGCCGTTCTCAATGCTATCGGTGCGCAGTCTCCCGATATTGCCCAAGGTGTTGACCGTGGCGACCCGCGTGAACAGGGTGCCGGCGATCAGGGCCTGATGTTTGGTTATGCCAGCAACGAAACCGACGTTTTGATGCCTGCAGCTATTGCACTGGCACATCAGCTCGTTAAGAAACAAGCCGACGTTCGCAAGAGTGGCGAACTACCTTGGTTACGCCCTGATGCAAAAAGCCAGGTCACATTGAACTATGTGGATGGCAAACCTGTCGGTATTGATGCGGTAGTGTTATCGACTCAGCACGATCCAGAAATCAGCCAGGAAGCCTTGCACGAAGCTATCATGGAAATCATCATCAAGCCGGTTCTGCCAGCAGAATGGCTTACCCGCGATACGAAGTACCACATTAATCCGACAGGTAAGTTTGTCATCGGTGGCCCGGTAGGCGATTGCGGCCTGACCGGACGTAAGATTATTGTAGACACATACGGCGGCATGGCCCGTCACGGTGGTGGCGCATTCTCGGGCAAAGACCCGTCGAAGGTTGACCGCTCTGCCGCCTATGCAGGTCGCTATGTCGCTAAAAATATTGTAGCTGCCGGCTTAGCCGAACGCTGCGAAGTTCAGATTTCTTATGCTATTGGTGTTGCTCAGCCAACCTCCATTAGTGTTGAAACCTTCGGCACAGGCAAAGTCGATCAGGCCACACTAACCGCGCTGATTCGCGAAAATTTTGACCTGACGCCCTACGGAATCGGCGAGATGCTGGATCTACGTAGACCTATTTATCGCGCCACAGCTGCCTACGGTCATTTTGGTCGTAAAGATATCGAGTTCTCATGGGAGAAAACGGACAAAGCTGAAGCATTGAAAGCCAGCGTTTAAGCGCTGTAGTTACTGAGGAGAATACGAATGAGCACCGAAGCAGCAGCCTTGCTGGAAGACTATCTTGTCGCCGACATTTCTTTGGCCGATTGGGGTCGCAAAGAAATCAGAATCGCCGAAACTGAAATGCCGGGTCTTGTACAGATCCGCGAAGAGTACAAAGGTAAAAAACCATTGGCAGGGGCCCGCATCATGGGCTCTTTGCATATGACAATTCAGACTGCCGTGCTAATGGAAACACTGGTTGATCTGGGTGCAGAAGTCCGCTGGGTTTCGTGCAACATTTTCTCAACTCAGGATCACGCTGCTGCAGCCATGGCCGCCGCTGGCATTCCGGTCTTTGCCTACAAAGGCGAAACCTTGGATGAATACTGGGAATACACCCACCGTGCTATGGAATGGAGCGATGGTGGTGCACCTAACCGTATTCTGGATGACGGTGGCGATGCAACGATGCTGCTTATTCTTGGTGCAAAAGCCGAACAAGATGCCTCCATTTTGGATAACCCGGGCAGCGAAGAAGAAGTGGCTCTGCATAAAAGCATTAAGCAGCGTTTGGTAACCAGCCCCGGTTGGTACACCAAGCGTCGTGATGCAATTGGTGGCGTGACAGAAGAAACCACCACAGGCGTACAACGTTTGTATCAAATGCAGCAGAACGGCGACCTGCCGTTCCCTGCCATCAACGTCAACGACTCAGTCACTAAATCGAAATTCGACAACCTCTATGGCTGTCGCGAGTCACTGGTCGACGGCATCAAGCGTGCTACCGATGTGATGATTGCCGGCAAGATTGCCATCGTTGCCGGCTACGGTGATGTAGGTAAAGGTTGTGCACAGTCCCTGAAAGGTCTGGGCGCTACTGTCTGGGTTACAGAGATCGATCCTATCTGTGCTCTGCAGGCAGCAATGGAAGGTTTCCGCATTGTAACCATGGAAGAAGCCGCACCCATTGCAAACATCTTCGTAACGACCACCGGTAACTTCAATGTCATTACGCATGATCATATGGCAGCGATGAGAAACCAGGCGATTGTCTGCAACATTGGTCACTTCGATAACGAAATCGAAGTAGCCTCACTGAAGAAATACGAATGGGAGAACATTAAGCCTCAGGTTGATCACATCATCTTCCCGGATGGCAAGCGTATTATCCTGCTGGCCGAAGGCCGTCTGGTAAACCTCGGTTGCGGTACAGGTCACCCGAGCTTTGTGATGTCAAACTCATTCACCAACCAGGTGATGGCACAGATCGAACTCTGGAAAAGCCCGGAAAACTACGAAAATGAAGTCTATGTGCTGCCGAAGCATCTGGATGAGAAAGTGGCCCGTTTACATCTGGAGCAACTAGGCGTGCACCTGACCGAGCTCTCTCCGGAGCAAGCAGAGTACATTGGTGTAGATGTGGCAGGCCCTTACAAGTCATCGCATTATCGTTACTAGAATCTGATTGGTTCGACAAAAGCCCTCCCTACGGAGGGCTTTTTTTTGCCTGAAATACGGCCCGGACGACAGAGCGAACCAGATGCTTGTGATGCAGGTCGGAGTTTACGACCCCAAAAGCACCTATAGTATTACCCTTAGTTAACGCATAAATACCCTGCCCATGAACGCTGACGTTATTAAACTGGTACAGATAACAGACCCGCATCTGCACGCTCACAGAGATGCGCGGATGCGCGGTGTTAACACCTGCGACACGCTGCAGGCAGTGCTGAAGCACCTGCGCGCTGGTCAGCGTAAACCAGATGCCATTGTTGCTACCGGAGACCTTGTTCAGGACGAGACCCGCGGTGGCTATCTCCGCTTTGCAAAAATGCTCAAACCGCTGAATGTGCCTGTTTACTGTTTGCCGGGCAATCACGATTCCCCGGAACTCATGCAGGAGCATCTGAGTGGAGCACCTTTTCAGTATTGTGGTCAGGCCAGCATAGGCAACTGGCAGCTTCTGATGCTGAACACCCATGCTTACAATGATGATGGCGGACAACTGCAACAGGAGGAACTCGACAAGTTCGATGCAGAACTGGCTGCCTGTGTGGACAAGCATGTCGCCGTGTTTTTGCATCACCACCCCATGCCTATGGGGAGCCGCTGGCTCGATGGTGTCGGACTTCGACAACACCGCGAGTTCATGAATATTGTGACAAGCCACAAGCACGTGCGAGCCGTCGTCTGGGGTCATGTGCACCAGGCCTCTGATCATAAGCATGAGCATGTCCGGATGTTAAGCACCCCCTCCACCTGCTCACAGTTCCTACCTAATAGTGATGACTTTGGTATGGATGACAGACCGCCGGGATATCGCTGGTTGCATCTTTATGCCGACGGGGCCATTGATACCGATGTTGTCTGGCTTGATCACGGAGAGTATCTTGATACTCCATGACCTTGAAGAATCGCCTGCAGAAAATCTCAAGACTGGCTCTGCTGTGCTTTGCAAGCATTGCTGCACAGGCCGGCGACTTACCGCTGTGGGAGCTTGAAGGCACCAACAATCGATTCATTCTGTTCGGCTCTATTCACACACTGCGACCTTCAGACTACCCCTTGCCGGCAACGTTCGAGCGCGTCTATCAGAATGCCGATGTGCTGCTTATGGAACTCGATATGGACGAGCTCAATGTTACGGCTGCCGTGCAGCTGATGGAAACCCTCGGCGTTGATCCCGCTGGCAGAAGTCTCCGCCAACAAATTGGTGCGGCTCGCTACAACGCTATAGCAGGGCGTGCAGCGGCACTCGATATCGACATGACACTCATCAACAACAAAGAGGCTTGGTATGGCGCCCTCATCGTGTCGCAAATCCGCCTCATGCAAATGAGCTTCGATACGGCATGGGGTATTGAGACCCGCTATACGGCAAAAGCGATCGGCGATAGCAAACCGATTGATGGACTTGAAACGGTTGCAGAACAATTTGCGGCGATGGATAGTATGTCGGTAGATACCCAAGCCGAATGGCTACTTGAATCCCTCGACGATGAAGCTGCCGCGACAATTGAGATGGAGCTGATGGTGGCGGCATGGCGCAGCGGCGATCAGACTGAGCTCGAGACCGCCATGCTCCACAGCATGAATAACATGCCGGAGCTGTATCAAAATCTCGTTGTGCAACGTAACGCCCGATGGGCGCAACAGATTATTGAACTCGATCGCAACAACCGCAACAAAAGTTACCTGATCATCGTTGGCTGCATGCACCTGGTCGGCAAGGACAGCGTTCAGGAGCTGTTGAAACCAGCGGGCATTACCTATCGGCAACTGTCAGAGTGAGCGATGCTCCAAAGCTCTAGTTATCGCAATGGTTGTGGCTAAGCCTCAGCCATATCAAAATCTACCTTGCCCGCCCCGCAATCAGGACAACGCCAGGCTAACGGCACATCTTCCCAACGGGTTCCGGGCGCCAGTCCATGCGCCTCATCACCCTTTGCTTCATCGTAAATATAGCCGCAAATAAGGCACATCCAAGTCTTCATGAATTACTCCGAAAATTTTTATTGATGCGTTGCTCTCTATTGCGTTGTCTCTTGACGAATAGATCGAAGCAGCGGCTGCAGAAACTCCAGTCTACCCACAGCATCGGATATTTCCAGACAATACTGCCGTTCATCCAAACTAATGGGCAACACTTCAGCAAACCGGCAACCGACCCAGGTGGCGTCATCGAAATGACAGTCAAACTCGCTATAAAGCAAGCCCAGATCGCTAACAATGGCCTCCAGCAAATGCGCCATCGGCGCATATTCGGCGGGCAAGGGCACCGCCGTCTCTGCAGGCAACAGCTCAATCTCACCAACATACAAACCATTGCTCTTTAGCTCATGCGAACGCACGACAAATCGCGAGCCACCATGCGCGGTAACACCCAGTATGCCATCGCTACCCTGATACCAATCATTGATGGTTGCGAGCGTTCCAATTCGATGGGCAGAGAAAGCGTCGCCTGCTCCGATCTCGCTATCAGGCGTGGCGAGCACTACGCCGAACGGTTTCTCGTTCTTCATGCACGCCGAAATCATATCGAGGTAACGTGGTTCAAAAATGCGCAGCGGCAGAGGCCCGTCCGGAAATAGAACGGTGCGCAAAGGAAATAATGATACTGAATAATTTGTCACTCGAAACACCTTTTAGGCATCGACATAAAACCCTGCAACGGCGCTAAGCATCGCTGCTCGAATCGTCACTATGCGACGACCTGTGCGCAGGGTCAAATCAAAATACAGCGGACTATTTAACGGCAAATTTCGCCACAAGAGCGGCCTGAAACTCGTCATAAATACCATTAAAGCTGCCATTACTCATGATGACAATGGCATCTCCCGGATTAGCCGCGCCTACGACCGCATCAACGATAGCGGTTGTCGAATGCTCAATATGCGCCTCTAAAGCCGGACTGAGCACATCAGCCAATTGCCAGCTGATTCCTTCGGGCTGCAGAACCCAGCAACTATCAGCAGGGGCCAGAGCGTCTGAAAGCTGCTTCGCGTGAGTGCCCATTTTCATCGTATTAGAGCGGGGCTCCAAAACCGCCAGCACATTGCCGCTGTTGAAGCGCTGCATACCCTCAAGACTGCGTTTTATCGCCGTCGGGTGGTGGGCAAAATCGTCATACAAGCGCACACCGCCGAAGTCGCCCAGCAGCTCCATGCGGCGCTTAACCCCGCGAAAAGTGCCCAACCCATCCAGCGCTGCCTGCACAGCCACGCCTGCCGCCGTCACTGCTGCCAAAGCGGCCAAGGCGTTCTCAACGTTGTACTCACCGGGATGCGGCCAATAACAGCTCCCCTGAAGTTCACCATCAAAACTAAACACCAACCTGTCAGCCTGAATCTCAGCTGACCAGGCCTGCTGGCTTTGACCCGCACTGAATCGGGTAACCGGGGTCCAGCAGCCTGACTCAAGCAGGCGGCCAATGTTGGCATCATCAGACCGGACCACACAGTTGCCATTGCCCGGCAACATGCGCAGCAATTGATGAAATTGCCAGAGAATGGCGTCGAGATCACCATAGATATCAGCGTGATCAAACTCGATGTTGTTAATAATTAATGTGGTTGGGCGATAGTTAAGAAATTTCGCCTGCTTGTTAAAAAAGGCGGTGTCATATTCATCTGCTTCGATCACAAAAAAGGGTGCCCCACCCAGACGTGCCGAAACTTCAAAGTTTGCCGGCACGCCGCCTACTAAATACCCGGGCTCATAACCGGCGTGCTCAAGAATCCACGTCAGCATGCTAGTTGTCGTCGTTTTACCATGAGTACCAGACACGGCAATCACATGGCGATCTTTCAGCACATAGTCGTATAGCCATTGCGGGCCTGAACAAAATGGCAGCTTGCGATTAAGAATCTCTTCAATGATAGGCATACCGCGACTCATGACGTTACCGATAACGATGAGGTCAGGCTCAAGGTCGAGCTGCTCGACCCCAAAGCCCTCAATCACTTCGATCTCGAGCGCACGCAACTGGCCGCTCATTGGCGGATAAACCTGGCGGTCTGAACCGGTTACCCGGAAGCCGGCCTGACGGGCAATAGCCGCAATACCGCCCATGAAAGTGCCACAGATACCCAAAATATGAATATGCATGCAATGAGACCCTACTTCGGAATTGCTTCGAGTAACTGAAAGTTAATGACAAAATACATTAAGGCCAGCGCCACGCCTTCAGGTAGTGAGCGCGAAATTGCCCGACTAAAAATGTGCGCATTCACAATAACCGACCAGATAATGATCGCAATAAGCCCGAGAAATGGCAGGACCAATACTTCACTGCCCTCAGGAACGCTCAGGTAAAAATACGTAATAGGTAAGGCGGTCAGCGTAATAATGCAGCCCGTCCCGAAAAATGCCGTGAGCGTTTGCTGGTAGCGCGGCAAATTGCCGGTGAAACGCAACAACAAGCCAACAAAGGCACTAATAATGACAACGTCCGCAACAATGCTGATAACGGCAGCTGCGGTCACGCCTTCACCAGACGGGCGCCACAACATGATTGCCTGCAACACCATGTAGGCAACTCCTGTAATCTGCAGCAGAAACGCCGATACCGGAATATCTTCGGGCCCCAAACGGCGACGGGCAACAAGCCAGAACAATTCCAGCAACTTCAACATTTTCTCTCAGCCTCGGCCAACAATGTCGCTAGGGTAAAACACCCCCAGCGCACAGTACTCATAACAATAACTCGTTCCGCACTATAACCAGAATCAGGCATTAACATAAAGTTTCAACTACACTCGCACTATATGCCAAGTTCCAAATACATTCTGGTCGACACCCCCGACACACTTGCCGAAGCCTGCGACAGCCTTGCCGCAGAATCTAGGTTGTACGCTGATACCGAGTTTATGCGGGTACGGACATACACACCGCAACTGGCACTGCTGCAGTTTGCGGCAGGAAAAGACGTCTATTGCATAGATCCGATTGCGGAGTTTGATCTTAGCAAGCTCTGGGAGATTGTGATGGACCCGGAGCGAACGAAAGTCTTTCATTCTGGCAAGCAGGACTACGAAGCCTTCTACTTTGCATTGGGCGACACCCCGAAGAACTTGTTTGATACACAGATAGCTGCAGCACTTTGTGGCCACCCTCCGCAAATGGGCTATGCCGGCATTGTGGAAGCACGGTTCGGCGCAAGCATCAGCAAATCGCAAACACGCAGCAACTGGTTGCAACGCCCGCTCACTGAAGCCCAGCTTAACTATGCCGCTGAAGACGTGGAGTATCTGGCGGCGCTCTACGAGCAGCTCTGTGCAGAGCTAGAGACCTTAGGTCGACTTGAGTGGGCACTAGAGGACAGCAACGCACTCACTGATATATGTCTGTACCGGCCAGATCCGGATAATGCCTGGCAGCGCTTAAAAAACCTGCATTTCTCACCTCCGGCAGAACAAGCCAGAGCCCGGCTATTGGCGGCATGGCGTGAAGAGCGCAGCGTGACGTTGGACAAACCGCGCAGTTGGATAATTAGTGATTCGGTCCTGCGCGATATCGCAGCTCTGAATCCGGCCACTGCCGGAGACTTATCTCAAGTACGCGAACTCCCCCCCGCAACGCTCCGCAAAAGCGGCGCCAAACTACTAGACCTGGTCCAAGCAGCTAACGAGGGCAGCCAAAACGGTACTGTGCAGCCATTGCAACAAGACCGACCCGACTCACAGCACAAAGCGCTGCTAAAACACCTCGGCAAAGTCGTTGCAGAGAGAGCGGATGAGTTGCAGATTCCGGCTGAAATTCTAGCCAGCAAGAAAGAGTTGAATGCCATGATACTGGGCGACCGTCAACAAAGGCCTCTCACTGGCTGGCGTCTAAACGAAATCGGCCAGCTACTGCTGGCCGAACTCTAACCCCTAAGACCTAAGCAACAGCCAAAGCTCAATAACTAAATTTTGAGCACTTTCAGCAACCGGCCGTAGACCTCATTCATTTCACCTTCGCCGCTAATGACCTGTAACAAGTTGGCTGAACGGTAGTAGTCGATCAGCGGTTCGGTTTGCTCTCGATACACAGTAAGGCGGTTGCCAATCGTCGCTTCATTGTCGTCAGCACGCTGAATAAGCTCGCCACCGGCATTCGTGCATTCAGCCAAGTCACTCTGACTTGAAAAATAGACATTTAAAAGCTTGCCCGTCACTGAACAAGTGCGGCGCCCGGTAATGCGCTTCAACAGAATATCCATGTCCACATCTAACAATACGGCAAAATCCAGTGGCTGCCCAAGATCGGTCAGCAGCTTTGCCAGCGCTTCTGCCTGAGTCAGGTTGCGTGGAAATCCATCAAGAATATAGCCGTCTTTGCAGTCATCATGCACAACACGCTCGGCTATCATTCCCAACACAATGTCATCGGACACGAGGTCGCCGGCATTCATCGCGGCCTTGGCACGCTTGCCGAGCTCGCTGCCGCTAGCTACTGCGTTGCGCAGCAAATCACCAGTAGAGATCTGTGCCAAACCCTTTTCCGCCATTAAGCGCTGCGCCTGAGTGCCTTTGCCTGAGCCCGGAGCGCCGAGAAATACGATTCTCATGTTGTTCCTTTGGTTACGTGTGCCAACCTCTGCGGCAACACTTTGCTGGTAGCTCTTCACGAGCCCGAAGCGCGTACGCTACCGCTAAGTAAACACAGGGTCAAACTCCATTGTGCTGACAGACAAGCGCGCTTAAGGCACAATTTGTGCTCAGCGATTCAGAGAGCGTTCCATGACAGCCAAGAAAAACGCGTTTTATGCTCAATCCGGCGGTGTTACCTCGGTCATTAATGCTTCAGCCTGCGGCGTTATAGAAACTGCACGTGAACACCAAGATGTTATCGGCAAAGTCTATGCGGGGCGAAACGGTATTATTGGCGCATTAACGGAAGACATGATCGATACCAGCCGCGAATCGGCGAAGCAAATTCGGGCGCTCATGCACACGCCCGGAGGTGCTTTTGGTTCCGCCCGCTTCAAGCTTAGAAGTCTCGATGAAAGCCGCACCGAGTACGAACGCTTAATCGAAGTATTCAAAGCTCATAACATCGGCTACTTCTTTTATAACGGTGGCGGCGACTCTGCTGACACCTGTTACAAGGTATCGCAACTCTCAAAGAAAATGGGTTTCCCGGTACAGGCTATTCATATTCCGAAGACTGTTGATAATGACCTCCCCATTACCGACACCTGCCCAGGCTTTGGCTCGGTCGCAAAATATATTGCTGTTTCAACCAGCGAAGCCGCCATGGATGTAGCTTCTATGGCGCGGACTTCAACCAAGGTTTTTGTGCTGGAAGTAATGGGTCGGCACGCGGGCTGGATTGCAGCAGCCGGCGGACTAGCAGGCGACACACAAGATGATGCCCCGCACATTATTCTATTTCCGGAAGTCCCGTTTAATAAAACTAAATTTTTAAGCCGGGTTAAGCAGTGCGTCACGAAGAATGAGTTCTGCGTGGTTATCGTTAGCGAAGGTGCTCGCCGCGAAGATGGAAGCTTTCTCGCGGATTCCGGCACAGTTGATGCGTTCGGTCACAAACAGTTGGGTGGGGCAGCACAGGTTATTGCGCAGATCGTGCGCGATGAACTTGGCTACAAGTATCACTATGCGATCGCTGATTACCTGCAACGTTCGGCACGGCACATTGCTTCTGAAACTGACCTTAAGCAGGCCTATGCCGTAGGTAAAGCCGCCGTTGAGATGGCATTAGAAGGCCAGAATTCCGTAATGCCAGCTATTATCCGCACGTCTGAAAACCCGTATCGCTGGACGATTGAAGCAGTGCCTCTGGCGAAAGTCGCCAACAAAGAAAAGATGATGCCGAAACGTTTTATTAGTGCCGATGGCTTTGGGATTACTGCAGCTTGCCGGCGCTATCTTTCACCGCTGATTCAGGGTGAAGCCTATCCGCCCTACAAAAATGGCCTGCCTGTGTATGCACAACTGAAGAAGGTTTCGGTCAAACGGAAACTTAAGAGCGACTACAAACTATAGGGTTAGTGCTTCATGATACCGCCTGAACTGCTGCCCAGGCTGCGCGGCGCCTCGACATAGTTACCCTGAATAAAGTTCACACCAAGATCACGCAGGTTGTCGAAGCTCACTTGATCCTCAACCTGCTCGGCAACTACCTTAAAACCAACGGCTTTGGAGAGGCGAGTAATCGCCCCGACGACTTCATGATTGACCGTATCAACACCAAGATTACGGGTGTATGCGCCATCAATCTTTACGTAGTCGATATCAAGACCCTGGAGACTTGAGAGTGAACCGATGCCGCTGCCGAAATCGTCCAGCCCGAAACTGCAGCCCATGCCATGCAGCACACCAACAAAACGTTTCGCATGATCCAGATTGCCGATAACCGCCGATTCAGTCACTTCAAAACAGATGCGGGAAGGATCTATCTGGCTGTGATCAAGACAATCGATCACGTACTCAAGAAAAGCTTCATCGCCCATTGTTTGCCCGGACAAATTAATGGCAACACTGCGCTCATCCGGCAAGCGAATACCACCCTGACTCAATGAAGCCAGCGCTGCGCCGACCACCCAGCGATCGACAGACCCCATAAGCCGATAGCGCTCAGCGGCACGAATAAAACTCACCGGAGGAATTAAAGTACCGTCGTCGTCCTTAAGGCGCAAAAAGACTTCGATCGCAGGACCGCTGGGTACGCGTCCGTCTAACGAAATAATGGGCTGAGTGAAGAGCTCAAACTTGTCGTCCTTCAGCGCACTCTGAAGTTTCTGAAGCCACTGAATTTCACCGCGTTGTCGCGCGCCTGCTTCATCTTGTGAAGAGTAAACATGAACCCGACCACGACCATGCTCCTTGGCTAAATAACAAGCGGAGTCGGCGGCAGATAATACATCCTCGACCGAGGTGCTATCGGGACCAATCTCCACCAAACCGATACTGACGCCAACTGAGAAAATCTTGTCTTGCCACACGAAGCGATAGGCACGAACCGCCTCGCAGACATCATCAGCAATTTGCCGTGCCTTCGTCAGAGGACAACCCACCAATAACATGCCAAACTCATCACCGCCGAGCCGGCCAAAAAAGTCAGAGTCACGCACCTGGTCTTTAATCAGCGAAGAAATCTCCCGCAGCAATAGGTCGCCTGCCTGATGACCACAGGAGTCATTAACCGTCTTGAAGCGATCAAGATCCAGAAAGCAGAGCACGTGACTAATGCTATCTTTACTGGATTCCAGCAACGCAACATTAACCTGGCGCTCGAATTCCCGGCGGTTAATGAGCCCGGTAAGCCCGTCATGAGCGGCCTGATAACTCATTCGGGCCGTCATACCCCGTAATTCGCTGACATCGCGAATCATAATGACCGAGCCACTCAACCCACCATCAAGCGCTGCTACAGGTGAAGCCGTCATCTCAACAGAGAGTTCTTTGTCATCCAGCAGAGATACCATTAAAGCGCGGCGACCCATACTGATGCGCTTGCGATTAACCAGACACAGACTGACCGGGTCGCCAAGATCACGCCGATCCGTTTCATCAACCAGCTTCACAATGTCTGACAAGCGCTTGCCCATCGCCTCATCAACAGACGCTCCGGTTAAGCTGCAGGCTGACGAGTTCAGATAATCGATGACACCATTCATGTCAGTGGTAATGACGCCATCAGCTATAGACTCAAGGGTGACCTGAGCCTGATGCTTGCCGCGCCCGAGAGTGGCCTCAACGCTTTTGCGATAGGTCACATCTCTGACAATGGTAAGTACTGCCGGTTGGCCTCGATACGCCACAGCAACGGATTTCGACTCTGCCCAGCGACTGCCCTGATGGCCATCGACTAACTGCAGTTCCTGCGTCAACTCCTCCGCATTACCGCCCAACAATGCCGTCGTGTTGTTGCGCACGCGGGTTCGGTAGGCTGGCCGCACCAGATCGATCATTGGCTGACCAGTCAGGTGCTTTGCATCAATGCCTAAAAGCTGGGTTGCCGCCGTGTTGGCAAAGTAAATTTTCTCGCCATGAACAAGCACGACGTCCGGTAAAGTATTGGCCAAGTCCTGAAATAATGTTTCGCGGGCACGCGCTTCATGCTCACGATCGTTGATGGCATCGAAAAGCTGATTGATGACTTTGCCGAGTGCCGCAAGATCATCACTGGATCGCTCTACGGGAACGCGTTTACCGAAGCCGGAAGTGCTGGCCACCTCCACAACTTCGTCATGAAAGGCGTTGAGATGATCACGCTCACGTTTTTGGAACACCCACAGCCACACGCACCCACCTGCCAAAACCAGGCACAGCGAGGCGAGCGCAATACTGATCGGATCGATCATGACCGCACCTGCGACATTGCACCGCAGCGATGCGCTATACGGCGATGGTTATGAAGCATCAATCGGAACATCCTGGTTCTCTGACTTATCCTTTGTGCGGTGCTTAAACTTAGTTAGGCTGGCCAACCGGATAAACGTTCTGGCCTGTATGGCACACTGCAGGCCTTAGTTTGGCAGCCCATTTTTATTGTCAGCTGCAATTACCCCCGTTATCGTTGCGGAGTGACCCACGGCATCTTACAAGAGCCGCAACGATGCAGAGAATCGCTAGGATAGCCTATGCCCTACCTATTCAATGGGATGATTAACCATAATCCGCAGCAGGAAACACAGGTATTTCTGGCGGACTGAAAGTCGCCGGATATAAGGGTCTCAGCCGCGCAGAAAAGCGTTCAAACTACGCGCTGACAGGATTATGACAAATTGATCTCGGCTTGCAGGCATTGAATGCTGCGTCACGACGAGCTGCAAGCGGCCAGAGCAGCAAAACAGCATTGAATAATAGCCGGACTTCCGGTGAAGTAGCGCCCGCTACCCATGCCTTACTGCAACAGAAGCGAAGGAATCAGCATGCAGGAAATAAGCTCTAAAGATGCCGCACACCAACTGGCCCAAGGCAGCGCAATCATTCTGGACGTCCGTGAAGACGCCGAACTGCTGGAAGCAGCCGTCGAGGGCGTCCTGCATATCCCGATGGGCCAGATACCCGACCGGCTCGCAGAGCTCAACCCGGCCGACAACATTATCGTCATGTGCAAAATGGGCGGCCGCAGCGCCATGGTCTGCGATTTTCTGAGTTCACAGGGCTTTGGCAAAGTCACCAATCTGGCAGGCGGGATCTATGCCTGGGCTCAGGAGGTAGACCCGGCTGTGATAAAGCAGGGCTAATCCGGCCAAGCACTTCAGAACAGATACTCCAAAAAGTTTTTTGTTACAAGATGTTACCGTCTGGCTATGGATATTTGATGGTATCGGGTGGATAGTCACATCACACAGCGATGAATCGCCCATAATCCAGTATTATTGACGCTAGACTCTGACCATTAAGGCTCAGTTTAATGTCGGCCGCTGGCCAATTAGCGCGACCATTCAGGGAAGACCAACCGGCACTGCCGGGACAGCAATACAGGAATCTCGCATGACCTTCAGTTTACGTTTCTTTAAGGCGGCGCTAACAGCCGCGGTTGTCAGCAGCAGCTTAGTGATCGGCATGAGCGCGCAGGCAGACTCGCTACTCGATATTTACAATAAGGCGGTCACTAATGACCCCGCCATTCGTGAGGCGCAGGCCAACATGTACGCCACGATGGAGGCTAAACCGCAGGCCAGAGCAGATCTGTTACCGCAGATTGATTTTAGCGGCGGCTGGCAGACCAACAAATCGGACGGTAGTCGCCCGGTCAGCATCTTGGGTGTGCCGACAGGTCAACCGTTTGAGTCGGCTACCGACACCTTGAACTGGAGTTTTAACCTCAACCAGACGCTGTTCCGCTGGGACCAATTCGCTAGCATGGGTCGCGCCGATAAAGAGGTCTCGCAAGCACAACTTGATTTTGGCGCCGCGCAACAGGAGTTAATGGTGCGCGTCACCGAGACCTACTTCAATGTGCTGGCCGCGCGCGATACGCTCGCCGCGGAAAAATCCGCCAAAGAAGCCATCCAACGCCAACTCGAGCAAGCCAATCGTCGCTATGAAGTTGGCCTGATTGCGATCACTGATGTGCAGGAAGCCAAGGCTGGTTTCGATGAAGCCGTGGCAGCAGAGATTGTCGCCAAACGTGAGCTCGCCAATGCGCGTGAAGCACTGCGCGAGATTACCGGCGAGTACACCGATGTGTTGGCAACGCCAGCCCAGGAAATCCCCTTGATTGTGCCGGAACCACCCATTAAAGAAGAATGGGTTCGCACTGCACAGGAACAGAATCTGGCCTTGTTATCGGCAAAAATTGGCGCGGACATTACCCGCGATGACGTCTCTGTATCACGCAGCGGCTATCTGCCTACGCTGGACCTGACAGCGTCGTATGGCAGTCGTGAAAGCAGTAGCGTTAGTGAACAGACTTTCCCAAATCCTGGTACGGGGCTGTTAGACCAAAACACCGCGGCGTTTGATACCGACCAAAGAGATACAACCGTCGGTATCCAATTCAGTGTCCCTTTGTTTGCCGGTCTCGGCACTACATCCGATGTCAAAGAAGCGATCTACAGACATCGTGCCGCCAAAGAAAACTTCGAGAGAGTCGTGCGGCAAACCGAACGCGAAGCCCGCGATGCATATTATGGCGTGGAGTCTGAAATTTCTCGCGTAAAGGCCTTAAAACAATCACGTAAGTCCACAGAAGTTGCTTTGGAAGCCACCGAAGCCGGTTACGAGGTTGGCACCAGAACCACCGTCGACGTTCTCGATGCGCGCCGTGCTGTATTCCTGGCGCAACGCAACTACGCTCGCAGTCGCTACGACTACATCGTGAATGTTGTCCGACTCAAGCAGGCCGCCGGCATTTTGAACCCCGGTGATCTGGCGAAGATCAACGAATGGCTGCAAAGAGAAGCTGACGTGTCAGACACGGACCTCAGCACCATCGAGATCAAAGAAACAGCAGCTATCCGCTAGGGCTCTTGTGCGCCGTTCGACTAGCTAAGGAGCGGCTCTATATGCCACTTCGATGACCTCCAGCATGAGGTCTAATGAGCCCCGGTTTTGCTGCATAGCGCGCAATGCTCCCTTGCCAAGCTCTTCGAGACTGCTTGGCCGGGCAAACAGTTCGGCAAGCCGCGCCGCCAGTTCATCGCTATTAGCGACAAGCTGCAGGCCACCAGCGGCCAGCAACATCGCGGCGACATCCGGCGCGTTTTGCACTGCCGGACCACTCAAAATAGGCATACCCAGAGCGGCGGGTTCTAACAGGTTATGCCCGCCGATATTAACCAGACTGCCGCCGACAAAAGCCACGTCAGCTGCCGCGTAATACGTCATCAGCTCGCCCATACTATCGCCGAGCAATACTTGACTGTTCGGATCGCATATCTGGTTACTGCTGCGACGGACGCTGTTCAAACCACTCTTGCGAATGAGACTGGCAACCTCATCGAAACGCTCAGGATGCCGTGGCACAATCAATAACAATGCCTGCGGACAAGTTAACAGCAAGGTCTTGTGCGCCTCAATTATCTTTTGTTCTTCGCCATCATGGGTGCTGGCAGCAACCCATACCTGACGTTCGAGTGCACCGTGGCGATCACGGAACGAGTGACCCTGCTCAGGCATATCTTCAGGCACATCAAAATCAAACTTAAGATTGCCGGTAACAGATACTCTAGAGGCCGCAACACCGAGCAATTTAAAGCGCTCTGCGTCGGCTTCAGTCTGCGCAGCAACCAACAGTTCGCCGCCCAACGCGGCCTCAATAACAGAGCGGAATCGTGCATAGCCATCTACGGAACGCTGTGACAAGCGCGCACTAGCAATCACTACCGGCACACCCGCCGCATGCAATTGCCCATAGAGCGTCGGCCAGATCTCGGTCTCAATGATCACGGCCAGTTGCGGTTGGAAACGATCAATGAAACCGCGGACCGCGAACCCGGCATCAAGCGGCAAATAGCACTGCAACACCCGATCACCGAAGGTCTCATAGACTCGCTCAGCACCGGTAGGCGTTATAGTGGTAACCAGCAGCGTGTGATCAGAATATCGGGCTAGGAGCCTGCGGATCAGCGGAGTCGCGGCAACTATCTCACCAACCGACGCGGCATGAACCCACAAGATCGGACCCTCTGGCACAGGCCCCGACAGACCAAGACGCTGGCCAAACCCACGCCGGTATTCCGGCTGCCTGACGCTCTTCAACAGCAGGTATAGCAATGCCAGCGGCAGCAGCAGATAAACCAGAATTGAGTAAAGAGCGCGCAATATCGTTACTTGCGAATACTGTCCAAAATTGCCGATGTAGAGCGCCCTTCAAGAAAGCCCAGAACTTCAACAGAGCCGCCATTCTGCAGTACGGCTTTGGCACCGGCGATCTGCTCAGCCTTATAGTCACCACCTTTAACGAGCACATCGGGGAGCAACTTGGTAATGAGTCGCTCGGGGGTTTCCTCTTCAAAACCAACCACCCAATCAACCGATGCCAAACCCGCGAGTACAGCCATGCGGTCTTCGAGGCTATTGATCGGACGATCAGACCCTTTTAACAACTTAACCGAAGCATCAGAATTCACCGCAACAATAAGCCGATCACCCCGCCCTCTGGCCTCTTGCAGATAGCTAACATGCCCCGGATGCAGGATGTCGAAGCAACCGTTGGTCATGACAACTCTCTCGCCACGTGCTTGCGCTTCATGAACCACCTTGGCAGCCTGTTCCTCGGTAAGCAACCCACGGCCACCCTGCCCCTGCTCATGCAGCGCCAGACGCAGTTCGGCCGGAGTGATAGTCGCAACGCCAATCTTTGCAACGACCAGACTGGCAGCCAGGTTCGCCAGGGCGGCACTCTCGGAAATGGATAGCCCTGCACCCAGTCCCGCCGCCAACGTGGCAATGACCGTATCACCGGCACCCGTAACATCGAATACCTCGCGTGCTTTAGCCCGTAGGATTTCCGGCTCATCCGCTTCGCTAATAATCATCATGCCACGCTCACTAAGCGTGACGATAAGGTATTGAATATCGAGTTTGTCGCGCAGTGCCTGAGCCTTACTAATCAGCTCGGCATCATCCCGACTCTTGCCAACTACTGCCTCAAACTCGGCTAGATTAGGCGTTAGTGCAGTGACACCGGCGTAGATGCTGAAGTCTTCGCCTTTCGGGTCGGCCAGGACAGGAACATTATGTGCCCGACACATTGCTACTAAAGATGGAATATCGGCAAGACTGCCTTTCGCGTAGTCAGACAACACACAAATATCTTGTCGGGCCAGATGGCGATCAATAATAACGGCCAGCTCTTCGGCATCTGCGTTGGAATAGGCATCTTCAGTATCAAGCCGGATCAACTGCTGGTTGCGGCTTAACACGCGTAATTTGGTAATGGTCGGATGCAAGGATTTGCAAAGATCAGACGCAACGCCGAGATCATCGAGAAGCTCCTTAAGTTGCCTGCCGTTGTTATCATCACCGACGACACCGGCTACCATAGTGGTAGCGCCAAGCGCGGCAAGGTTTGCGGCTACGTTGGCCGCACCACCAGCACGTGCCGTAGTGCGGGTCACTTTAACCACAGGCACCGGCGCTTCCGGTGAGATTCGCGACGTAGGACCAAACCAGTATTGATCGATCATAAGGTCGCCAGCGACCAAAATACGAACATTGGAAAAATCGGGGACGTTAAGACTCATAGTAATCTTCGATTGATTCACAACAAGGGCGCGACAGATAGCGCGCAACACCACTTTACGATGTTAGCACAGCTACTCCGCTGCCCGTTGCGGCGCGCATAAAAAAACCCCGTCAAAGACGGGGCCAGAAAAGGGCTGTTTGCGCACAATGCCCCTGCGATGCCGTAAAGTACTGAGAAAAAACTGGGCGGGACGCTTCCTCCGCACAACCGCCTGTTTTCACAACACCGAATTTAGTATCACCATCAATTTTTACGAGCCTGATTTTTTGTGTCTGACAAGGCGGAGGTTTAAACCGAAACCGGAGCGTACTTTGATGTACGTGACGATTTCGGGTTAAGCCGACAACGCCGCCCTACACAATAAATCAGCACTTAGCACAATCAAATCATCATAAAGCCTGACGTTAGCCTGAGGATTTTTTGTGTCTGACAAGGCGGAGGTTTAACCCGAAACCGGAGCGTACTTTAATGTACGTGAGGATTTCGGGTTAAGCCGACAACGCCGCCAGCCACAAAAAAGACCAGGCTAACCGCACTTGGAGTCACCGCAGGATAGACACGTCATACACCCATCCATCATCACCAAGGCAACGGTTGAACACTTCGAGCACATCTGCGAACCAGGCGGAAACTGAGGCTCATCGCTATCTGCACTCGCGGGCGCATGAACCTCTTCAGCAAATGCATCTGTCTGCTTCTGCGATTCTTCAAACGCCCGGCGTTTCGCTTCAACCAACTTCCGCTGATGCTCATCGAGCTTCTCTACAGGCAGCATGCCGATATAACGAAGATGAATCTCAATGATATGGCCCAGCTCAGCAATAATCGATGGCATAAATTTGCCACCCGGCTGCCAATAGCCACCGCGTGGGTCAAATACGGCTTTTAACTCATCGACGAGGAACGTGACGTCGCCACCCTTACGGAATACGGCCGACATAATTCGGGTTAGCGCGACGATCCACTGATAGTGGTCAAGATTCTTCGAGTTAATAAATATCTCAAATGGGCGCTGAATCTCATACTCAGTACCTACATTCAGAACGAGATCATTGATCGTCACATACATCGCATGATCAGATACCGGAGTCTTAACCTTATAGGTTGAACCCCGCAGCATATCGGGACGTTCAAGTTTCTCGTGCATCCGCACGACTTTTCCATCAGCACTCGTCTTACGAGCTGCAGCAGCTGCTACAACAGCAGCTTCCTTCGCTGTTTTTTCCGCCGCAATCGCCGCCGCATCTTTCAAACGATACCCAACGATAGGTTTTTCAATCTTGATGACCATTAGTCTTCCTTAAAAATGTATGCGCTGTGTTGTGAGGTACGAATGTCCTATCGATAACGACTTAGAACTTTCCGTAATACCCCTCTTTCAGTGCATCATAAAGATTTGCTGCCGTATGCATCTCGCCGTCGTACTCGACCTCTTCGTCGCCCTTCAGCGTGACTTCTTTACCGTCATCCAACACGAAGGTGTATTCGGTATTCTGCAAATCTTTCTCTTTCACCAACACGCCCTGAAAAGCCTCAGGATTAAATCGGAAAGTGGTGCAACCTTTCAGGCCCTGCTCATAGGCGTACAAATAAATATCCTTAAATTCGTCGTACGGGAAGTCGGTTGGGACGTTAGCCGTCTTTGAGATCGATGAATCAACCCATAATTGCGCCGCCGCCTGAATATCAACGTGTTCTTTGGGTTTGATATCTTCGGCCGTCGTAAAGTATTCGGGCAATTTCTCGCTGTCCTTCTCGGAACCCGGCAAAGCACTCGCATTAACGTGGTGCCGGTAGGCCAGCAACTCATAAGAGAAAACATCGACTTTATCTTTGGACTTCTTGCCTTCGCGAATAACGTTACGGAAGTAATGATGTGCAAAGCTCGGCTCAATACCATTGCTGGCGTTGTTCGCTAACGACAACGAAATGGTGCCTGTCGGTGCAATCGAGCTGTGATGCGTAAAACGCGCGCCTTCGTTAATCAAATCTTCTGCCAAAGCCGGAGCGACTTCCGCGATGCGCTGCATATAGCGGCTATAACGTCCGTGCAATACTCTGCCCGGCACCTTATCGCCTAGTTGCCAGCCGTCATTGGCCATTTCAGGGCGCTGTCGCAGCATCTTAGCGGTAATCTCAAACTCTTCGAGCATGATCGGCGCAGGGCCCTTCTCACGAGACAATTCAAGAGCGGTCTCCCAACCGGCAATGGCCAACTCACGCGCCACCTTCTCAGTAAACTCGACCGAGGCTGCACTGCCATACTTCATGCGCAACATAGTGATGGTTGAACCCAGCCCCAAAAAGCCCATGCCGTGGCGACGCTTACGAATAATTTCTTTACGCTGACCTTCCAACGGCAAGCCATTAATCTCGACCACATTATCGAGCATACGGGTGAAGACGCGAACTACTGCACGGAAACCCTCCCAGTCGAAAGCCGAACCTTCGGTGAAGGGCTTTTCGACAAACCGAGTCAGGTTCACCGAACCGAGCAAACATGAGCCATAAGGCGGCAACGGCTGCTCACCACAAGGGTTAGTGGCGCGGATATTTTCGTCGAACCAGTTGTTGTTCATCTCGTTGACCTTATCGATCAACACGAAGCCAGGCTCCGCAAAATCATAGGTCGAGGCCATAATGAGATCCCACAGGCGGGCGGCTGGCATAGTCTTATAGACCTTGCACGCGACTAAGCCTGACTCATCGCTCACATAGCCCTTTGTTACCGGCCAATCGCGCCAAACAATCTGTTCAGGATCATTGAGATCGATCTCTTCACTCTCCACAACTTTCTTGTCGACAGGAAACGCCACCGTCCAGTCCTGGTTATCGCGGACGGCCTGCATAAAGCCATCGGTAATAAGCAGTGATAAATTGAACTGACGCAAACGGCCGTCTTCACGCTTCGCTTTAACAAAGTCCATCACGTCAGGATGACCCACATCGAAAGTACCCATCTGTGCGCCGCGGCGACCGCCGGCAGACGAGACGGTAAAACACATCTTGTCGTAGATATCCATGAACGACAGCGGGCCCGAGGTGAGCGCGCCGGCACCGGACACATAAGCACCCTTAGGACGCAACGTAGAAAACTCATAGCCAATACCACAACCGGCTTTCAGCGTAAGGCCCGCCTCATGAACCTTACCGAGAATATCGTGCATGGAATCGCCAACAGTGCCCGACACGGTGCAGTTGATAGTCGATGTTGCCGGCTTGTGATCCTGCGCACCGGCGTTAGAGATAATCCGGCCTGCCGGAATAGCGCCTGAACGCAAAGCCCAGTGAAATGACTCGTACCACTTGTCGCGGTCTTCTTCTTTTTCAACATCTGCCAGAGCACGGGCAACACGACGATAAGTGTCATCCATGGTCTCATCAAGAATCTGACCGTGTTTCGATTTCAGACGGTACTTCATATCCCAAATATCGACAGACGCGGCCTGAAATCCGATGGTTTGGTTGTCGCCTTTAAGTTTTTCCACTGCAGTACTCATAGTTCAACGCTCATATTCTGACTTCCCCTGGGTCCGGCCACAAAGACCCCTTCTGGCTAAATCATGCCAGCCCGTGGCTGCCCACTAAGGCGCCGCTCCAACGGTTAACCTCGCGCAGGCTGACTCCTACGGACATTGATAGTGATGATGCAGAACAGCAGAACGTACAGAAAAATAAGGCAAAACAGTGTCTTGCATAGCTATTTCTGAGCAGCCCCCCGGCAACAACCCGTGTCATAATTAACAACAACTGGTCAACACTAGATATTGTGTCAACGTGAAACTAGATTATGCTCGAAGCGGGTCACTGTCAAGCAGTTTGTTGCCCGCCAAAAATATAAATTTATTCATAAATTTCAGTTATTTATAGATAATTTAAAGATGTCAACCGGCAACTATCTGACGAACATTGCGACAACCGCAGAATGAACCATAACACTATATCTTGTGTTTCCTTGATCCCCAGTTAACACACTTGTTTTCCACAGGTTATCCACAAGCCCGGCATGCTCAAACACCCCATGCCGTTTCCCGCGAAGGGAAGCACTCGGGAACCTCGGCACAACAAGACCTGTCCACCCTATTGATTTGAATTTACGACGCAGAACCCCATACTAATTTTAACGACGGTCAAACTCTGGGGCACGCTACGTGTTAAGAGAGGCTAAAATGTGCTGCAATCCTAATGTCTGATTAAACCAAGGTCTGATTAAATTATGAGTTCACGCAACCTTTCGTCGATCACCTTATTCAAACCCGCCATTATGCTAGGTGCCCTGCTGCTTGCAGGTATAGCTGCAGCACCTGTTAACGCCATTGTGCCGGAACTGATTAGCAGGGGTATGCCTACGCTTGCGCCCTTAGTCGACAAGGCGGCACCGGCCGTTGTGAGCATTGCAGTCCAAGGCACTGTTCAGGCGCCGCGCAACCCCCTCATGGACGACCCGTTTTTCCGGCGCTTCTTCGGCGCACCTCCGGGCGCTGCTGAGGGCGGAGAACGAAAAGTCCGCAGTGCCGGCTCAGGCGTCATTGTAGACGCGAAGAAGGGACTCATTCTGACCAACCACCATGTTGTTGAAAATGCCGATGAAATTCTGGTCACGCTGACGGATGGTCGCACATTTGATGCCAAGGTCATTGGCTCTGATGAGGGCACTGATATTGCCGTTATTGAGCTTGATGCCCCCAAAGACCTGGTCGAAATGAATTTCGCTGATTCGGATAAGGCAAAAGTAGGCGATTTCGTGCTGGCCATCGGCAACCCCTTCGGACTCCAGCACACCGTAACCTCAGGAATCATTAGCCAACTTGGTCGCACCGGCATCAACCGCGACGGCTACGAAGACTTCATTCAGACTGATGCAGCGATCAATCCCGGCAACTCAGGCGGCGCACTAGTTGATATGAGCGGCGAACTGGTGGGTATTAACTCGGCCATATTCAGTCAAAGCGGTGGCAATATTGGTATTGGCTTCGCGATTCCTTCTAACATGGCACGCGCCATCATGGAGCAACTCTTAGAGTTCGGCGAAGTGCGCCGCGGTTTACTGGGCGTCAGCATCACCGACTTCACCAAAGATACGGCTGAAGCCTACGGCATGAAAGACACTGATGGTGCATTGGTTCAGGAGATTGTGCCGGGCTCTGCGGCGGAAGAAGCCGGTATCGAAGTCGGCGACGTCATCGTGGAAGTCGACGGCAAACAAGTGACAGGCGCCAGCGAACTCCGCAATGCCGTGGGCCTGAAACGCAGTGGCGACAAAGTAAAAGTTAAAGTATTGCGCGAGGGCAAGGAGAAGTCTTTCACGGCGACCTTAAGCAGCATTGAGAGCATCAGCCTTGGCGCCGCTAACGACATTCATCCCGGTCTGGAAGGCGCTGAGTTCGCCACCTACGCCGGTGCGGCAGACTCATTTGTCAGTGAGGCAGTACTGGTAAATATCGTCGAACAAAATAGCCCTGCAGCGATGAATGGCTTGCGGCCGAACGATCTGATTACCTCAGTAAACCGAGTCCGTGTTAGCTCTATACAAGATCTTACGGCGGCGGCCAAAGATCAGCCGGTACTCTTGCTTAGAGTAGTCCGTGGCACACGCACCCTGCTTCTGCAAATCCGCTAATCCAACATGTCACGTCAGAGCCCGCTGTGATTGCGGGCTCTGACGCCGGCACATTGCAGGAGAATCAGCAACAAGGCCCTCTCAGGTCTTCGCTTCTTCAACACGCTTTGAGGCTACAATCGGCATATGAATGTCTTCCTTGTCGGCGGTGCGGTGCGCGATCAATTGCTTGGCCTCACGGTCAAAGAGCGCGATTGGGTGGTGGTCAATAGCAGTCCGGAAGAGATGGCTAGCGCCGGCTACCAGCAGGTCGGCAAGAACTTCCCGGTGTTCCTGCACCCGCAAACAAAAGAAGAGCACGCCCTCGCGCGTACCGAGAAAAAGACCGGTCCCGGCTATACAGGCTTTGACGTCTATTATGGCAAAGATGTGACGCTCGAGGATGATCTGCTCCGGCGTGATCTGACCATGAATGCGATTGCACAAACGGATGACGGCAAACTGATTGATCCGTTTGATGGCGTTGCCGACATTAACAACCGCGTCATCAGGCACGTTTCTGATGCATTTGCCGAAGATCCGCTGCGGGTTTTGCGGGTCGCGCGTTTCGCTGCAAGGTTTGCCTCACTGGGCTTCACCATTGCACCTGAAACTGAACAATTAATGTGCGCGCTTAGTAATAATGGCGAGCTTGATTACCTCACGCCTGAGCGCGTCTGGGTAGAAACGGAAAAGGCCCTCGCCACCGCGCAACCCGATCGCTACTTCGATGTCCTGCGTCACTGCGGCGCTCTTGGGCAGCTTTTTCCGGAAATCGACAAGCTGTTTGGTGTACCGCAACCCGCGAAATGGCATCCGGAAATTGATACAGGGCAGCACACGCTAATGGTTTTGCAACAAGCTGCCCTGCTCAGCGAAGATCTGGCAACGCGGTTTGCAGCGCTGACTCATGACCTGGGCAAAGCCACCACGCCCTTAGAGGAATGGCCGGGACACCGCGGTCATGAATCACGCGGCGTGCCACTCATTCACCAGCTCTGCGACAGACTCACCGTGCCTAATCGGTATCGTGAACTTGCTATGCACGTCGCCAAGCAGCATCTGCTAGTGCACCGGGCATTTGAGTTGCGCCCGAGCACATTATTGAAGCTGCTAGAAACTGTCGATGCATTTCGCAAACCCGAACGCTTTGAACAACTGCTGCTCGCCTGCGAAGCCGACATGCGGGGCCGCACCGGTTTAGAAGCAAAGCCGTACCCCGTTGCAGACTACCTGCGCAAAGCGCATCGACTTACCGCTGACATTTCCGCGCAAAATGTGGAGCCCGTGCATAAGGGCAAAGCAATCGGTGAGCGCATCCGGGCACTTCGCGTAGAAGCGATAGAGACGTTGAAGAGCACGACGCAGGAAAGTTGAGGCCTACCAGAACACCCACAACAAGACGCCGGTAAGCGCCAGGCGATACACCATAAAGGGAAACATACTGAGCTTATCCAACGCCGTTAAAAACACTTTAATACACAGATAAGCACTCGCCGCTGAAACCAGCACACCGAGCACCAGCAAAGACCAATCGACCGCCTCACCCGCCTCAATCAAGTTGAGCGTTTCCAAACCAGCGGCAAGCGTAATCACGGGAATAGATATCAAAAATGAAAAGCGCGCAGCGGCCTTTCGCGACAAGCCAAGCGCCAGTGCTGCGGTAATTGTGATACCCGATCGCGATGTGCCGGGAATCAATGCCAGCGCCTGAGCAAGGCCTATAAGGACGATGGTACGCCAGCGCATGTTGTACTCATCGCTGCCAATGCCGCCCTTGCGATCAACAACCCATAACAACACACCGAACACCGAAGTGGTTATCGCAATCACCATCGGGCTGCGTAGGTTCTCACTAATAGCATCGTGAAAAATCAGCCCTACCAAACCAACGGGTATAGTTGCAATCAATACCGCCCAACCCAAATGCGCATTCGCTAGACCATTTTCATAGTTGCCTGCCTTACCCACCAGCGAGGCGAACCAGGCCTGCAAAATAGCGATAACTTCATGCCGGAAGTACAGGAGCACCGCCGTCAAAGTACCAAAATGTACCGCGACGTCGAACGCCAGCCCCTGATCAGCCCAACCCAAAAATTGCGGCACCAGGATCAGGTGTGCCGAACTTGAGATCGGCAGAAATTCTGTAAGGCCCTGCACTATTGCCAGTACTACTGTCTCAAACCAACTCACTGTAACTCCCGCTCCCTAAGCCCTGGCCGAGACTTTACCGCAAAGCCAAAACACGGGTATTGATGATGCATCTAACAATACCTATGACCAAAAAACCTATAAACCAAACCGCAAATCCCGCCCACCAAAAGCAGAAGATGCATCAATACCATCCGTGACTAAACACATCACCTTAAAAGCCTCACCCATTTGACCTGGTAGCGTGAGTTTTTGAACCTGCGCAGACCATTCTGCCTGCTGTCGCACTGTTGCGGGTGCACTAATTAGCTCGGTAATACCGGCCTCCAACAGAAAGTGTGCCTGCGTGGTGTACCCGGCAACACGCAGATCGTTGCGCACCGCTGCATCAGCAATCCTGGTGAAATCGACCCATGACGTAATATCCTGAATGCCGGGCAAGATCAGCGGATTGTCATGCACATGGTGCTGATAGTGGCAGGTCAGTGTGCCGGTGATGCGCTCCCGCGCGTAAATCTCAGCCTGCGGCAATCCGTAATCAATGAATAGCATAGCCCCGCGGCACAAGACAGCCGCCAAACTATTCACCAAACCATCTGCCGCAAAACAGACTTCTGAACGATAGCCTTCGGGCAATGAACCGAGTGCTGCAGCAAATGCCACAAGACGATCGCTGGCGGGGCGAGCAGCGAACGCAAACTCACCGGCTGCTGCCACAACACCAAGCTCGAGAGCAACGCCCTCTTCCAGCGCAAACAAAGAGACCGGCAGCGCATCCAATACCTCGTTGGCCACGATAACCCCTGCGAAAGCTTCATCAGGCAACGCATCAAGCCAAACGACCCGCGAGAAAAACTCAGGAATCGCCTCTGCAAGCAATTGCTGCTGACGTTGGCGCAAATCAGCGGATGGCTCAAGAATAAGGTAACGCGCCGGCAACCGATTGAGCCGCGCCAGTTCCTGCAACATGGCTAGCGCCATCACGCCACTGCCAGCGCCCAGTTCAAGCAGCGTATCGCCCTCGCTTTGCGCTAACAACTCAGCTAACTGACCCGCCAGGCAAATAGAATAAAGGGGCGATATCTCCGGGGCCGTCACAAAATCACCCGCAGCGCCAAACTTCTGGGCACCCGCCTGATAATAGCCAAGCCCCGGTGCATACAGTGCGAGCCGCATATAATCGGCAAACGGAATCCAGCCAGCCTGGACTATCAGTTCAGCGCGGATCATGTCGGCCACCGCGACACTGTGCGCGAGCGCATCAATATCGGGACGGGGCAATTGGTTGGATATGCTCACTAGTGTAATCTTACCCGCAACAACATTTAAAACCTGCAATTTAAAGAAGGCACTCCATTGACTATTCCTGAGACGAACCTGAACGGCAAGTGGGCATTAATTACAGGTGCGGCGAAGCGTCTGGGCGAATGCACAGCGCGGGCACTGCATGAGCACGGCGCCAACATTGTGATTCACTACCGCGGCTCAGAACAACCAGCGCAAGAACTGGCCAGCTCGCTAAACGGAATAAGGCCAGATTCTGCGTTTACTGTGCAGGCTGATCTACTCGATAACGACGCGCTGCTTTCGCTGGTCAAAACAGTGACTGACAAAACCGGACAACTCGACATTCTGATCAACAATGCCTCGTCGTTTTATCCGACACCGCTGGGCACCATTACAGAAGGTCAGTGGCTGGATCTGATAGGCAGCAATCTGAAAGCCCCGCTGTTTTTGTCACAAGCCGCGCTGCCGTTCTTACGCGCGAGTCAGGGTTGCATCATTAACATTGTCGACATTCACTCACAACGACCGCTTAAAGATCACACGGTTTACGGACCCGCTAAAGCCGCACTCGCTATGCTCACTAAAACGCTGGCTAAAGATTTAGCGCCGGATGTTCGCGTCAACGGTGTGTCTCCAGGCGCTATTTTGTGGCCGGATGAGGGTATGTCGAGTAAAGCGGCTGAATCGATCATCAAACAGGTGCCAATGAAGCGCACCGGCGACCCAACAGACATCGCCCGCACAGTATTATTTTTAATTAAGGATGCGCCATACATCACCGGCCAGATTATTGCTGTAGACGGCGGCCGCTCGATCGGCTGGTAATGGCGCCGGACTAGTCGTCCAAAGACTCACGCAGCAGCGGACTCGATTTTTGATCAAAAACCGCCCACAGCTCTGCCATAGTTTTGCCACTCACCGGATGGTGGAATTCAGGCGCAATCTCGGCAAGAGGGCCCAGCACAAAAGCGTATTTATCGACATCATCGCGCGGCACTCGCAGCACTTGATCATCATCGATCAGGTCGCCATAGAGCACCATATCAAGATCGAGTGGCCGCGCCGTAAAGCCATGCTGCTCATCCGTGCGGCCCGCCTCACCTTCCAACCGACTCATCACAGCAGCACAGTCGTGCGCTGAACGCTCCGTGGTAAATCCAATAATGAGATTCAGAAAGTCATCGCCGTCAAAGCCTACTGCAGGGGAGCGATAAACCGCAGAAAGTTGCAGTTCTCCAAACTCTTTCTTAAGTTCAGCCACCGCGCGACGGACATTATTTTTGGCATCGATGTTGCTGCCGCCACTAACAAAAACCCGCACTGCCATTTCAGTCTCTACTGCCACGTTCGACAATAACGCCCACTTCTCGCGAGTGTTTCACGGCGCCGGGCTTGCTCACGCGAACCCGAACCCACGGTACGTTGAAGTCTGTAATGATATGGGCGGCTACGCGGTCTGCCAGCGTTTCCACCAGCTTGAAGCGGCCCTCCTGGACGAGGGCCGTAACCGACTGCGAGACCGACTTGTAATCAACGCAATATTGAATGTCTTCAGTCTCAGCTGCTTTAGAGAGATCTGTCGCCATATCCAAATCGATACTTACGGTCTGCTGCATTTTGCGTTCCCAACCCCAGATACCGACTATGCATTCGATTTCCAGATCACGGATAAATACTGTATCCATTCAAGCTCTCCTTCTGAGATCGGAAGCCAACCTCTCAAATACTACATAGCGCTTAGTTCATCCAAAGCCCAGCGTGCCTTAGCAACCACACCCTGAGCAGCAGGCTGCCCTGAGGCCATTCGCTGTGCGCCGGCAAATGCCACCATCGCGCCGTTATCGGTGCAATATTCAGGACGGGGGTAAAAAACCTGTCGCTGCGTCTGACTTAATATCTGCTGCAGATCCTGACGCAACTTTTTATTGGCACCAACACCACCTGCGACGACCAAACTCACGTAACCGGTCTGATCAAGGGCACGCAATGATTTTGCAACCAGCGTTTCTACAACGGCACACTGAAACGAGTTCGCAAGATCGGCGCGGGCAGATTCATTGAGCTCGTCAGCGGCTTCAAGCTCACGTACTTTCAGCATGACCGCGGTCTTAAGACCACTGAAACTCATATCAAGGCCCGGCTTCTTGAGCATCGGGCGCGGAAAATCGAAACGGTCGACCTTGCTGTGCTCAGCAAGCGCCGCAAGTGCGGGACCGCCCGGATAGGGCAAGCCCAGCAATTTGGCCGTCTTATCGAAAGCTTCACCAGCGGCATCGTCCAATGATTCACCAATAACCGTGTAATTGCCCGGCGCCGCTACATCCACCAAGAGGGTATGTCCGCCGGATACCAGCAGCGCAACGAATGGAAATTCCGGAGGATTCTCTTCGAGCATTGGTGCGAGTAAATGCGCCTCCATATGGTGCACGGGAATCGCCGGTACTCCCCAGGCCATAGCCAACCCGGTCGCCACAGTGCCGCCCACCAAAACGGCGCCAATCAGGCCCGGGCCAGCGGTATAGGCAACCGCATCCAGATCGCCACCCGTTATGCCGGCTTCCCGCAGAGTTTCCTCGACCAACGGTAATAATTTGCGGATATGGTCGCGGGACGCCAATTCCGGCACCACACCACCGTACTGGGCATGCAATGCAATCTGGCTGTAGAGTCTGTGGGCGCGAATGCCTTGCGCAGCGTCATATACAGCCACACCGGTCTCGTCACAACTGGTCTCAATTCCTAGTACTAGCATGGGATTCCTGCGATTTGCCCGCATTGGCGGGCTCAGATGGGGAGCGAGTGTCTCATAATTTTGCAATTTTAAGGTCTGCGCGGTATATTTTCGCCCCCGCCAGCACAAGCGCTGGCTTTTTTGTCCTGATTTTTTATTGAGGAACTGAGTGTGCCAAGCGTACGCATAAAAGAAAACGAGCACTTTGACGCCGCATTGCGTCGATTTAAACGCTCCTGCGAGAAAGCAGGCATTCTATCTGAACTTCGCAGCCGCGAGTTCTATGAGAAGCCGACCCAAGAACGCAAACGCAAGAAAGCTGCCGCCGTTAAGCGTCAACTGAAGCGCAACTCCCGCGAAACCAACCGCAACGTTCGTCTGTACTAGTTTCGTCTGTGCTGGTTCAGCATGTACTGGTTGATCTGTATTGAGATTCGTGATTCGCTTGCCAGTGCCTTCGACCCTAGTCTTTGACAGTAGTCTTAAAGCATTGCCAACAGAATCTAGAGTCAGTGTCAGGTATTTGCCCAACGTTATAGTCGAATCGCATGCCGCTTAAAGACACCATCAAATCCGATATGAAAAACGCTATGCGCTCTGGTGAAAAAGAGCGGCTAAGCGTTATTCGCATGTTGCTGGCGTCTATGCAGAAGCGCGAGATAGAAGAACGGCGCGATCTGGACGATTCTGAAGTGCTGGCGGTTATCGAAAAACAGGTCAAACAGCATCGCGATTCGGCAACTCAATATAAAGAGGCCGGTCGTGACGACCGTGCTCAAGTCGAGCTTGCCGAAGCCGATTTTCTAAAAGTCTATCTGCCGGAGCCCCTCAGCGATTCCGAACTCGATGCACTTATAGAGAGCGCCATCAGCCAAACCGAAGCTTCTAGCATGCAGGACATGGGCAAAGTGATGGGCATTCTGAAAGCGCAAGCGCAGGGCCGCGCCGACATGGGCGCGCTCAGCAGCAGAATCAAGGCCCGCCTGACTCGCTAACTACCGTCCTCAAGAGCCGCAAGCTTTTTAGACCAAATCCAAGCACTTCTCCGGGCTTCAGCCGGCATAGACTCACAAGCGGTCTGCGCTTATTCTGGAGCGTCAGCCACCGGTGTCGTAGGACTGTGACAATAAAACACCACGCGGCACGCGCAGAGTCCGAAACGGCCGAATCATACTCATAACAACAGGCAAATCGCATAACCGCTCATGGCAGGACTTATTCCACAAGACTTTATTGAAGACCTGGTCAATCGGGCAGACTTAAGCGAAGTCATTGGCAATCGCATTACCCTGAAGAAGGCGGGTCGAGAATATAAAGGTTGCTGTCCATTTCATAATGAGAAGACCCCCTCCTTCACCGTAAGCCCCGACAAAGGCTTCTATCACTGCTTTGGCTGTGGTGCTCACGGCAACGCCATTGGCTTTCTGGTGGAACATGACAAGATGGAGTTTGTTGAAGCGATCGAAGAACTGGCCTCGCTGGTTGGTGTGGATGTACCGCGTGAAACGGGCGATAACAACACACCACAAGGACCATCCAATACACCTCTCTATGAACTCTTGGGTCGGGTCGCACAGTTCTATCAGAAGCAGTTAAAAGATGCGCCGCAAGCGGTTGAGTACTTGAAATCGCGCGGTCTCGATGGCACAACAGCGCAACGTTTCATGATCGGCTTTGCGCCGCCCGGATGGGATAATCTGGCTCAGCAACTGGGTGATGACAGTACAAATCGTGAGCACTTGCTGACCACGGGTATGCTAATCCGCAAAGAGGAACGGGTCTATGACCGCTTCCGCGAGCGTGTGCAGTTCCCCATCCGCGATAGTCGCGGGCGCGTCATTGGTTTTGGCGGGCGCACCCTAGACGGCAGTGAGCCCAAGTACCTAAACTCTCCCGAAACCCCTATTTTTCATAAAGGCCGGGAACTCTACGGGCTATATGAAGCCAAGCAGGCGCTACGCAACATCGATAGCCTGCTGGTCGTAGAAGGCTATATGGACGTAATCAGCCTGTCGCAACATGGGGTGCACAATGCCGTAGCAACCCTTGGCACCGCCACAACGCCTGAACACCTCAAGCGCCTATTCCGCATTTCTCAGGAAGTCATTTTTTGTTTTGATGGTGACCGCGCCGGCCGGCAAGCCGCTTGGCGCGCGTTGCAAGTGAGTCTGCCAGAAATGCGCGCCGGCCGGCAAATTCGATTTCTGTTTCTGCCTGACGGCGAAGACCCCGATACGATCGTCAAGACAGAAGGCAGCATTGGTATTCAACGCCGGCTGGAAGACAGCCTGCCGCTATCCGACTATATGTTGCGTGAGTTGGGCGAACAAACCGACATGAGCAGCATGGATGGCCGGGCAAGATTGGCCGAACTGGCGAAACCATTGCTGCGGCAACTGCCCGATGGAGTATATCGCGATCTGCTCAGCCAGAAAATTGCCGCTAAGGTCGGTATCGACTCACAACGACTCAACAAACATCTGGGTGAAGGCACGAAAACGCTCGCTGGGTCTTATTCACGCAAGACCTCAAAGCCTGCAAGCACCGGCAAAGTAACGCCCGTACGGCATGCTGTCAGGGTGATACTTAACTATTGTCAGGACTTGAAGGAGATCCGCGTTCCTGAAGGCCTGGCCGATGTGGACCAGCCCGGCGTGCCGCTGCTACTGGAACTTTTGACGGCCCTGCAAAGTCCAACCCTATTGAATGCCGGTGCTTTGATCCAAAAGTTTTACGATCGGCCGGAACGGGCCGCACTCGAGAAACTTCAGGGTCTCCCTATTCCTGCATTGCAAAATCCCACACAGGAGCTAAATGACACGCTCGAGCGCATCATTCACTCAATGAATGATCAGCGGCTCAGGCTTTTAACGCTAAAGGCGGAAGCGGGACTCGATGCAGATGAGATGTCTGAACTGCGTGAACTGCATCGCTGGAAGGCAGATGCGGGTCGGGCAAGCGCACAAGATTAAGCGCACATTTGCCAATAGCTGAGGCACCAGCCCCTTTTGCACTGCAAAAAGATCAAATTAGGCCGGTCTGCAGGCGAGACATAGCAAGACTCTGTCCCTAGTGAAGCAAACGAAGGGCAGCGGCAAGTGGAAAATAGTGCTAGAGAGCAAGTATTTACCGTAGAATTGCGTGCTTTGCGCGATCAGCGCAGCAATCCGCAGATATCAATCGCGAGGAACACCGGTGAGCGAAACAGCAAAAAACCCAGCTTCAGATAATAAGAACTCACAACTCAAACGGCTCATTGCCCGCGGCAAAGAGCAGGGTTATCTCACCTATACAGAGGTGAATGACCATCTTCCCAACGACATTGTCGACCCGGAACAGATAGAAGACATCGTTAACATGATTAACGACATGGGCATTACCGTTTACGAGCAAGCCCCGGAGGCAGATTCGATTGTCCTCTCTGATGCCGCTGTTACGAATGATGAAGAAGCGCAGGAAGAGGCGGAAGCGGCTATTGCCACGGTCGATAGTGAATTCGGTCGCACAACTGATCCTGTGCGCATGTACATGCGCGAGATGGGTACGGTAGAACTGCTGACCCGCGAAGGCGAGATTGAGATTGCCAAGCGCATTGAAAAGGGCCTGAATCAGGTCAAAGCGGCGCTCATTGCATTCCCACCCACGCTAGAGACTCTCGAACAAGTTTGGAACTCAGTAAAAGCCGGAGAAACTAAACAGCCTGATCTGATGGTGGCATTCATTGATCCTAATGCACCCGATGTAGTTGTCCCTGCAACACCTAAAGGTGACAACGACGAAGAGACTGAGAAAGAAGTCGATACCGGCCCGGATCCAAAAGAAGTGGCCAAGAAATTCCGCGCGGTATTTAACCGCCAGAAGAAAATACTGGTGGCCCTGGATGAGCGCAATGCCAAACCCGGTAAAAAGACTCAGGCAGAACTGCAGAAGCAACGCGATCTGTTGATCGAGATATTGTCTGAAGTGAAGCTAGCACCCAAACTCTTTGATCTTTTAGTCTATGGCCTGCGCGAAACCATTGACAATATTCGTTCCTATGAGCGCCACATCATGGCGATCTGCGTGAAAGAAGCAGGCATGCAGCGCAAAGAGTTCATTAGCAGCTTTCCAAAGAATGAAACCAACCTGGAATGGATAGACAAGCACATCCGCGCCAAGCGCAAGTACTCATCAACACTGGCTAAAATGAAGAATGAGATTCTGCGTACCCAACGCAAGCTGGTCCTGATTGAAACTGTTAGCTTGCTCAGCATCGCTGAAATAAAGGAAATTAACCGCGAGATGACGCTGGGTGAAGCACAGGCTCGCCGGGCGAAGAAAGAAATGGTTGAAGCTAACCTGCGTCTCGTTATCTCTATTGCCAAAAAGTACACCAATCGCGGCCTGCAGTTCCTCGACCTTATCCAGGAAGGCAACATTGGTCTGATGAAAGCCGTCGATAAATTCGAATATCGGCGTGGTTACAAATTTTCAACCTATGCAACTTGGTGGATTCGTCAGGCTATTACCCGTTCTATTGCAGATCAGGCCCGCACAATCCGTATTCCGGTGCACATGATCGAGACCATCAACAAGCTCAACCGTATTTCACGGCAGATGCTGCAGGAGATGGGTCGCGAGCCAACCCCCGAAGAACTGGCAGAGCGCATGGACATGTCGGAAGACAAGGTTCGTAAGGTGCTGAAAATTGCTAAAGAACCTATCTCCATGGAAACCCCTATCGGTGACGACGAAGATTCACATCTGGGCGATTTTATCGAAGACGTCACAGAAGCGCTGCCCATTGACGCCGCTACCGGCTCAAGCCTCAAAGAGACAACCAGCTCTGTGCTGGCGGGTCTCACGCCCCGCGAAGCCAAGGTTCTGCGGATGCGTTTTGGCATCGAGATGAACACCGATCACACGTTGGAAGAAGTCGGTAAGCAGTTCGATGTGACCCGCGAGCGGATTCGGCAGATCGAAGCAAAAGCACTGCGTAAGCTGCGGCATCCATCACGCAGTGATCAGCTACGAAGCTTCCTGCTCGAAGACTAAGCGAAGACTATATCGACGACTCAAACCGCAACACCAAAAAAAGCCCCGCAGAGCAATCTGCGGGGCTTTTTTTATTGGGGCTAACCGAACGAGCTCTCTTAGTTATCGATAGCGCCCTTCTCCGGCTCGGGATACAACTCATCCATCGGCACAGACAAACCATTCGCCTGAACAATGCGGCAATGTTTACGCTTTAAATCATGAGGGCGTTTAGCTCCACAGGAATGCGCTATGGTAGAAACCTCTTCCTCCAGTTGCTTGTGATAGTGCGCAACCCGCTTCGCTTTATCAGCTGGTACCAATCCTCGCTGCAACTTTTTGTTGTGTGTAGTAATACCGGTAGGACAGGTATTCCGATTGCACTGAAGTGCCTGAATACAACCTAACGCAAACATAAATCCGCGCGCTGAAGAGATAAAGTCTGCACCAGCGCATAACGCGGCGGCGGCGTATTCGGGAGTAATGAGCTTGCCGCTTGCCACCACTTTAATCCGCTCACGCAAACCGGCCACCCTAAGCTCATCAATAACCATGGGAAGACTTTCGCGAATCGGCAACCCGACATTGTCGATAAGAGACTGAGGTGCTGCACCGGTGCCACCATCACCCGAATCCACGGTAATAAAATCGGGAGCCGTCTCAATACCGCGCCGATTCACCTCTGCAAACAGATCCCGCAGCCAATCAAAACCGCCCATCACCGCTTTGATGCCGACAGGCTTACCCGTGATTGCACGCACCCGGACAATCATGTCGAGCATGCTGGACGCATCGATGATCTCCAGGTGACGGTTGGGGCTAATAGATGCCTGCCCCTGGGGAATGCCACGGATAGCGGCAATTTCAGCGGTTACTTTGACACTAGGAAGAATGCCGCCCTTACCCGGCTTAGCTCCCTGACTCAGCTTAATCTCGAACATCTTTACCTGTGGAACTGCAGCCACAGCGGCGAGCTTGGCCTCGTCAAGAGTGCCATCCGCGAAACACGCGCCGTACTTGGCCGTGCCCAACTGAAAGACAATATCTGCACCACCCTCTAAGTGATAAGGCGACAAGCCACCCTCGCCCGTGTTCAGCCAGCAGCCCGCTTCTTTGGCGCCTCGGGAAAGCGCCAGAACAGCAGGCTTCGAAATAGCACCAAAGCTCATCGCAGAAATATGAAAAAAGCGATCGGTCTCATAAGGATTCGGGCAATAAGGACCGACGATAAGCACATTGGGAGGAATACTGTCGGATTCAAGAGTGGGATAAGCCGTATTCGCAAAGATCACAGTGCCCACGCGACGTAAGTCACGGGTGGAGCCAAAGGCTACTGTGGTGTCGACGCCCTTCGCCGCCCGATACACCCAAGAGCGCTCCGCGCGGTTAAACGGCATCTCTTCGCGATCCAGCGCAAAAAAGTATTGCCTGAAGAACTCACCCAAATGCTCAAAGCTATAGCGGAATCGGCCAACAACCGGAAAGTTACGCCGAATAGCATGTTCTGTCTGCATCCGGTCTATAACGTACATCACAATGATGGACAAGAACACCAGCCCAACGGCAACGACAAATACATAACTGAACAGCGCCAGTATTTTGGAAATAAAATCCATAACCTGCTCCTTAGAGTTACCTATAATGTAACGCATCGCATTGGCAAACCCCTAGCGGCAAACGATACCGAGGAGAGAATAACTGTGTTACGAAAACGACAAGGTCACGCAACAAAGTTAATCGGCAGTTTCTGCTTCTGTCTCGCTATCCTGAATGCCTGCTCGAGCCCGCCAGTGAGTGCTGACACGGCATCAAACACACCACGTTTTAGCGCCTATGAAACAGTGGCTCGCAGCAAGGTCGCAACGCAACTCGGTGTAGATATCACAGAGATATCTGTTGTGAGCAGTCAGGAAGTGCAGTTTAATGATTCAAGCCTGAACTGTCCGCAGCCAGGCATGATGTACGCGCAAGTTATTACAGAGGGCTATCAGGTTGTGGTTTCAGCCAAGGAGCAATCCTATGATGTACGGGTGACCGGCGACTACGCGCTGATTTGCAAGACACCGGGTAGCCCACCCACAGTAAAGCGCAGAATCACGCGTTAGCGGTGGATCTACTCTTTGCCGGCCTGCCGGTTTTTACGCCATTGTCGCAGCGTGAGCGTACGCCAGAACCGCCGCCACAGGCGAAACCCCCACTCCAGCACCGTCGGCTGATAGTAAGGCAGGTCTTCGGGCGCAATAGCATCGATAGCCGCATGGTATTTAATCTTGATCCATGAGTTGTAGTCCATCCGTTTCAGCAGACGGAACAACCACGACTCAGAACTCCCGTTACGGAAAAACGCCAGACCAAAATCCAGCAGTACCGGACTGCCGTCGGGAGCAACCAGCACATTGTCTTTGCGCTTGAGGTCATTGTGCGCAACGCCTGCGGCGTGCACCCGCTGCAATGTCTCCAGTAGCTTTGCGAAGAACCGGTCGCGCGCTGCCGGCTCCATCGGTGTATCACGCAAGCCTTTGCCTGCGACAAACTCCAGCACCAGAAACCGATCGTCCAGCATGCCATAGCAGCACGGAATACCTGCAATTCCCTGAACCCGCTGATACGCCTCAAACTCACGGTGCAACATGGCACGGCCTAGCCAGTATTGTGGGCCACGGCCCAACGCTTCTTTTACAATTCGCGCTCCTGTAGGGCCCTCATAAAGATAGACCGCTCCCTGATAGCCCGAACTCAGTGGCTTAGCCCGGGAATCCACAGCAGAAAGCCAGCGACGCAAATCGCTGGCTTCATTCGTGTCTAACTTAATAGGGGATTGGCTCACAGTATTAAATAATAGATGTCACGGGCTTCACTTACCGAACAACCTTAGACAACTCATCCACAGTATTGACCGGTAACTTCGCCCACAACCAATAGATCCAAAACGCCACCCAGAGTACCACTGCAGGCTCAATATTCTGCTTCAGGCTCTTCATGAAGGACCAACTATTGCTGGGATTGTTCTTCGGAAAAATACTTCGCGGCACCAATGCAGGAATGCTGGCAGACCAACGCTCCCACTCTTCACCAAACAACTTATGCAATTTAAGGTCTTCATAAGAAATGGTAGTGGGATAAAACAGCCAGAAGAACAACAAACCCACCGGCCAGGCCCAAATCGCATTAGCCGCAATCATCAGACCAAAAATAAGCAACGTGTTACCGGTATAGAGCGGATGCCGCACTACCGAATAAGGCCCGTCAGTGCAGAGACTTTTGTTCTTCACCACGTAGCCGGCGGCATACATGCGCACGACGACGCCAATCACCGCAATAACACTGCCAATCCAGAATGTTGTGGGCTCAGGTTGGCCGAACCAGCCGTAGACCGCTACCAGCAGAATACCGATAGCTTGCCGCGAGAACTCGTGATACCGGAAATTACGCAGCATCTGGTTAAGCGCGTTGGTGGGTGGCAGATGTTTTGTACGATTTGATACAGCCATAATCATTAAGGCCCTATGGGTTATCGGGAACACGGTTATCAGGAATAAAATCTGCAGACATTCTAGCAGGTTGTCCGGATGTGAGCGGCATAGTCACGTCATTTCCTGGTCTATGTGCAGCACCGGAACGGTGCTACAATCGCCACGCTTTTGAAATGCTATAAGGGCCTGTAGCTCAGTTGGTTAGAGCAGGGGACTCATAATCCCTTGGTCGCAGGTTCGAGTCCTGCCGGGCCCACCATTTCTTCAAGCAGTTGGGTGGATCACGGGCTAATTGCCCAAAGAAACGTCGAGCGCAGGTGCGGCAAGCACTGGCGAATCGACACCATTCGACTGTTGCGCTCAATCAAACTTTAGCTTCATGCACAAAAAACCCATCACTAGGATGGGCTTTTCTGGCTGGATTAAAATCTGGTTTAGGCAGCATGTTTTCGCCTCAACCAGCCCAATCCTGCAAGAGCCGAGCCAAATAGCCATACTGCTGCGGGAACAGGCACTGCGTTTACAACGATGTTGTCAACTTCAATTTCTAAAGGTGCGTAAATATCGCCAAAGTTGGCTTCGACTAACCCGGAATACAATGAGACGCGCACAAGGTCATTCCATGAGGAATCAAAAATAAGTGTGTTCGTACCAGGCTGGTTGGACCACCCACCAGACACCATACTGCCGTCCGATTTAACCCCAATTAATGCGATAGCCGCTACAAGACTATCACCGGGAGAGCCTGACTCAGGGGGTGCCTGACCCGGCAACAAACTACACCCGGCAAGAACAATAAAGGTTCCACAGAAATCCATACTCAGCATATCGAAAGCACTGCCATAAATGGGAGAACGATCCTCGTTGAAATCTGCACTAGTGCCCCAGTAAAGGCCGTCGGTAGAGCTGCCGTCACTATATCCATAACTATATCCAAAACTTGTATCGCCACTAACGATATGGATATTTGAATAAGATCTATAAGAGCCGAAGGGGGGGCTCACTGTGCCGACCCCACGGTAGCTGTTTCCACTCGTGCTGAACGAACTCGAGCCGACGCTAAAGTCGCTGCCAACGAATTCGTACTCTTCCATACCGTAACTGGAGTCATAGGTGCTTAACACTTTCATCGACGACTCTTCCCATGCTCGCGCGTCGGAGCTACCAAGAGTCTCTGTTTCGAATTGCAACGTAACGTTGGCGGCCAGGGCAGAACCGCAGAGCAGAAAGAGTGCTGAACTTGTTAGTATCTTCATGCGAGCTTTCCTCCGAAGGCATGAGAAGTTCCCCAAAATACTACCCTAAAGCCCCCCCCTTTTTTCAATTCTTTCCTTACCCTGCTTTGAGCACATGACCATAGCGGCTCTGAGACTAACGTTAAGATTATGTCAAATAAAATAGGAGAACAATTTAGTAGCGCCAGATTGGCACACTGATCGGGCAAGCCCTTGGTCGCTTGCTCGAATCCAGCCGGGCCCAGCATTTCTCTTCTACCGCGGCAGCTCTTCTAGCTGTCAAAGCCGCAAACATCCATGCCAACCTGCACCGCAGGTCGCTCAAGGAAGCGTACCGTCCACGCGTTGACGTTTGGAAATCTCGCTAAATTGAGGTGTTCTGCAGCGTCGTAGAACTTATCCAGACAAACGACCCACGGGACAGTTGCGAAATCAGCAATGCTGATAGCTTCACTGACTAGCCATTGCCGGCCCTCCAGACGCGTCTCCAGAACGGCCAGCAGTCGTTTGGTCTCCGTCGTATAGCGCTTCACCGGGTACGGGTGATCACAATCATCTTTGGCATAGCGATAAAAATGCCCGAACTGGCCAAACATCGGCCCGACCCCGCCCATTTGAAAAAACAGCCACTGCAAGGTTTCTGAACGCAGGGTGGGATCGGTTGGCAAAAATTGGCCGGTCTTCTCTGCCAGATAAAGCAGAATGGCGCCCGACTCCATTACCGCATGCGGCGCACCAGCGGGGCCATCGGGGTCGACGATAGCCGGAATTTTGGAATTGGGGTTTATCGCGATAAATTCATCGGTGAATTGATCGCCCGCCAAAATATCAATTTTATGGGCTGTATACGGTAGCCCCATTTCTTCAAGTGCAATGCTGACTTTCTGACCATTGGGGGTGGCCAATGAATACAACGCTATAGGTTTTTTCACAAACGCTTCTCCTAACAACAGCACCTGACGAAACACGTGCCGGGTGAGTGGTTACATCAATCCCGGCAGGGCTATCGCACGCGGGTTCGCAGAACACCTGCAGCCAACACGAGCCATGAAACCATCAACATAAAGCCTCCGCTGGGAACAACCTCTCCGAAAGCCTCAGGCGCGCCCAATGTACCGGCGTAGATAAGACCTGAAAACACCAGAATGCCGGCAAGCATTAGTAACCCGGCGCTGCGCAATAGCCAGCTGCTGCCCAATAGATGAATCAGCACACCAACCGCCAGCAAACCCGCTCCATGGTAGTACTGCATCTCAACCGCCCAGGCCCAGGAAGCCCGCTTTGCGGGAGTCAGCATATCGGCCGGCCCATGAAACCCAAAAGCAGCCAATGCGCCCGCGGTTGCCAAAAACAAACAACCCAACGCAAAGAACCATTTGCTTTCTACCGACATAGCCGTCTCCACAGCGAAAAATAAAAAAGCCGCGTGAAGTAATACTTCACGCGGCTTCTATTAGAGCAAGCTTCCGGTGCACAGAGCAACCGGCCTAGATTATCCGCCCAGTTCGTCCCTCGATAGATTCGCTTTCTGCCCGGAAGGCGTTCTCACAGCAAGCACCGCCGCAATAATCACCGCCACAGTAAACAGCGTCATCTCCAGCGCATAATCCTGCGGCTTCTCCCAGATTGAGACAAATATATTCCAGCGCCCCATCAACTCAATGGTGTTCCACGCGATAATCGCCGTCGGAATACCGTAGCGAATCGCTGTTGTCACCCTCCAGAACTTAATCAGCCGTTGGAACAGATAAACCGCCCATATCGTATTGAAGAAGAAGAAGGTGTAGGCAGCAGCCGACTTCTCGCCGGCGATATCCTCGTTATAGAGGAACAACAGAACAAGATAGAAAAACCAAATCACATAGATTGTCTCAAGGGCGGTAATCGCTGCGAAGTTGCGCTTATGGCCTTTGGTCGGCTTACCGGTTTTCATTTTCAGATTGCGCTGCATCCAGACAAACATGTTGCATTTGGTTTCCGGGTTCAGCATGAAATAGACCAGCGTGGCACCCAGCACACCTACCGATGACATCATCACCAAGTATTCGGCCTTGGTGGCAATCTCACCGGGCATATTCGGATCCATCAGGTCGGGTACAGCCAGAAAGGCGCCGGCCCAGACAAACGCAAATTCAACCCAACCGGTCCAGAGCAACGTGCCCGCCCAAAACCCCAGCCAGGTGGCTGTTACTTCGTTCTCATTGCGCATACCCATAAACAGCAACACAGCACCGAACAGACCCATCGCAAACGCCGATTGATAGACGTATTCTTCTCCCGGCCAAACATCCTCCATGACAATCATCACGGTATGTCCCAGCGCCTGCACCACAAAAACAATAATGAATGCCAGCAGACCCACCCATGGTGGCCTATACAACATACTCATCAGGCCACTTGGCGGCTTTATTGCACCCGTATTGTCAGTCATGAGCTCACTCCTTTGGCAGCCCGGTAAATTACCGGACACTGTGTACAGCGAGTCTATTCGATTGGCTATTTCTGTGTGTTAACAGACGGTAAACGCAGGCCGGAAATGTGGGATAGTCATCAAGAAAGCAGCATGCTGAACAATCCCCAGCCATTTTCAGCACCTGGCTAGCCCGTTTACAGCAGCAAGACGTGACATGGCAATTGGGCTAAGCTCGGTGCATATTTGACAATACTTATGACGGAAACGACCACTCAACTATTGCTCGTCGATGACGATATCGAGCTCTCCGGAATGCTCTCGACCTTTCTCGAGCTGCAAGGTTTTAGTGTGCGCACCGCCGGCAGCGGCGAAGCGGCTATAGCGGCGCTTGCTATGGCCCAGCCACAGCTCATCATCCTGGATGTCATGCTGCCCGGAATCAGCGGTTTTGACGTATTAAAGACCTTACGGCAAGAATACGACACACCCGTCATCATGCTAACCGCGCGGGGCGATGAGCCCGACCGAATTCACGGGCTCACTGAAGGCGCCGATGACTATCTGTGCAAGCCGTTCAGTCCACTCGAACTTGCAGCACGCGTTAACGCGGTATTGAAACGTGCCGCAAAGAAAGAGGCCCCGGTTCCGCACCTCGAGATAGGCCCTGTCGTTCTCAATCTGGCCACCTGCGAGCTCACCGTAAGTGGTATGGCAGTAGGTCTAACCGCTGGAGAAATGCATGTACTGGAGCAGTTCATGCGGCACCCGGACGAGGTGCTATCGCGGGCCAGCCTCACCGAGCAGGCTCTGGGTCGGCCTCTGGAAGCTTACGATCGCAGCATCGATACGCTGATCAGCAAGCTCAGAAAAAAACTGGCGACAGGGGGAATTGATAAAGAATGTATCCGCGGCTTGCGCGGCCATGGCTATGTTCTCGATAGCCACCTGCTAATCGAGCAGTCGTAATGCAGATGCCCTACTCAAGATTCTACGTTCGTACTGCCTTTTACATTGGCGGTGCGTTAGCAGCCTTCGTGCTGATCGGTGCGGTCAGTCTCGGACTTATCGCCGCCTGGGAGCTTCGCGGCTACATCGAAACTCGCCAAAGCACTCTAGGACAGCAGGCGGCCGGAGTGCTGGCAACACAGGGCGAAGCGGGACTGATCAAGTGGCTGAATGAGGAAGCTGATATCCCTGAGAATGTCAGTATTTTTATTCTTAATGAACAAAGCGAAGACCTGCTGGGCAAAATTATTCCGGAAGAGTATGCCCAGTTCATCAAAGATTCGGTTATTGGTAAAGTTACGCCCGCCATCAGCAACTACGAACCGGTTCGGCTCGCACCGCGTATTACCAGCCCCAACGGCACCCCCTACGTGTTTCTGATTATTCCGAAAGGTATCTCACTATGGGGTAATGAAGCGACGCTTGTCGGCTTACTACTGGTTGCGATTCTTGTTATCGCAAGCGTCGCCTGGCTTATTGCAAGAACCATTAACAGGCCTGTTAGTGAGCTGCAAATCGCTGTGCGCGAACTTGCATCCGGAGACATTCGCGCGCGTGTGCCGGCAAATATTTGTGAGCGTCGTGATGAACTGGGTGAGCTGGCTGCCGACTTCAATCGCATGGCGCAACGCTTGCAACAACTCATAGAAAACCGTGAATCATTGTTTCAGGAAATGTCGCATGAACTGCGCTCGCCATTGGCGCGCCTGCAGGCTGCTATTGAACTGGCTGCCGAGCAGAACACGGCAGAGATCCCCGAGCGGGCCCGCATCGAAATCGAAATTGCCAGAATGAATCAGGTTATTGGCGACATGCTGCGCTACTCAAGCCTCGATGCTCAGGTAACTATAAGACAGCAGCTGCTCAGGGTGAATCGTAAGCTGACCGAGATTGTTGCTACGGAGCAAGTGGAAGCGCAGACGGCGAACTGCCAACTGCAGCTCATCGCAGAACCGGAACTCACCGTGATAGGCGACCCAGAATTAATTACAAGGGGCTTTGAAAATATTATTCGCAATGCGATTCGCTTTGCGCCAAGCGGTTCGACGATAAACATTAGCGCACAGCGCATTCACACGAATGCTTCTACTGACTCTATAAGCGTCATCGTTACCGACAGCGGGCCGGGCGTGCCGGAAGAACATTTGAAAAAGATATTCGACCCCTACTTTAAACTTCATCACACTAAACCGGGCATACCCTCGAGTGGTTTAGGTCTGGCTATCGTAAAACGGGTGTTTGAAGCTCATGGTGGTAGTGTCCGGGCAGAAAACCGTGAGGGTTCCGGGCTTGCGATTGTCGTCAACTTGCCAGCAGCAGCTCTCAGCTAGGCAGCATTGCTAAGGAGTAAAAGCGGTTATGAACACCAAAGCGAACAACACAGGGCTGCCGAAATCACCGGTCGAAGGGCTGATTCCAACGCTTAACAACACAGGGTGGATGACCGAAGCACTCGACGATATCTCGCAGGCCTTTGCTGATTACGCCGGCAGTATTAATACCGAAACACTCGATATCGGCTGCGCTTATGGCATAGCAACGCTAGCGGCGCTGGAACAAGGTGCAACGATCTGTGCCTGCGATATTGAGCCCAGGCATTTAGAAATACTCACTCAACGCGTGCCTGCCGAGATGACTGACAGGTTTCGCTGTGTGGCTGGAGCACTGCCGGATGTCGACTTTCCGGACGAGCAGTTCGGTGCGATTATTGCTTCACGCGTTCTGCACTTCCTTAGTGGCGCCGATGTTGAAACTACCGTGAAAAAAATGCACCGCTGGTTAAAACCCGGCGGCAGACTCTTTCTTATTGTCGATTCACCCTATACAGGACCCTGGGCAAAACAATCTGCAGACTATGAACGCCGTAAAGCGGCCGGCGAAGACTGGCCTGCCTACTTTGATAACTACGCAGACTTTCTATCGCCGGACACTGATGCCTCCGCCCATCCGTCGTTTATTAACCCGATGGATCCGGATATTCTGCAGCGCATTTGCGAGGCGGCTGGCTTTATCACGCAGGATTGCAGATTCCTCAAAGGCGCTACCAAGTGGAGCACCGACAGAGATCATGCCGGTATCGTTGCAGGAAAAGCCTAAGTCGGTTTACTCAGCAATAATCTGTCTGAATGTAAGATTAATACGCGGCTCTACAACGCGCTTGCGCTTTGGCAACGAATGTTGCCAATCACGCTGCGATCTGCCCGACATGACCAACAAGCTGCCAGAATGTAATACCAGAGTTTGCGGCTGAGCCGTTACGCCCGCTTTTGGCCTTAGTTTAAAGTCCCGCGTGGCACCCAAACTGAGGCTAGCGATAACCGGGAAAGGGCCCAGTTCGGGCTCATCGTCAGAATGCCAGCCCATGCTGTCGTTGCCATCACGGTAATAATTGATCAGTACCGAATTAAACGGCGTATGAGCGGCGGCAGACACCCGCTCACGCACGGCGTTGAGTTCAGCAAACCACGGCTCGGGCTGCAGCGTAATGCCAGACCAACGATAGCTCAAACCCGTGTCGGCAAACCATTGATGCAGCCGCGGAATCTTGTGCAAACGTCCGAATACCCTTAATTCATCCTGACGCCAGGCAATGCGTTGCTCAAAGCAGCTCAATATCCCGCTAACTTCATGGGCACCAAAAAATGCCTCGGTAAAAGCAAAGTGACTGCCAGCAAAGTCGTTATTAGTTAAGTGCATCACCGACTATCGTCACACGATGCATCTCACGGGGTTCGTCGTAATCGCGCACCGCGTAGTGACAGGTGCAACGGTTATCCCACATAGCAATTGAGTTAGGCTGCCAATAAAAGCGGCAATGCAGTTCTTTCCAGTCGAGATGCTCAAACAACATGTTCAGGATTGCATCGCTCTCGCGCGGGTTCAGCCCCTTTATGGAGGTGGTTGTCAGCTGACTCAGATACAGCAGCTTCTTGCCTGTTTCAGGGTGAACCTGAACCAAAGGCTGCTCTACCGGTGGCGATGTCTCATAGGTCGCCGCATACCGCGCGGCACCCGCAGCTGTGCGCATGTCTTCGGGTCGATAAGTCTTGGTTAAGTCGTGGTACGCCACCAGCTCGCCCACAATGTCCTTCATCGTGTCGGACAGCGTCTCGTAGGCTTTGTACAGATTGACCCACATCGTGTCACCACCCCGACTGGGTATGGTTACGCCGCGCAGGATGGCACCCAAAGGCGGGTCTGCCGTGTAGCTTAAATCAGGATGCCAGGCATTAGAGAGTCGCAAGTAGGGATTATCACCCGAGGCTGCTTTCAGCTGAATGATCTCATCATGACCTTCCAGCGCCGGAATAAACGGGTGGATATGCAGTTGGCCAAAACGGCGGCCAAACTCAATTTGCTGCTGGGGCGTAATCTCCTGATCGCGAAAAAAAACGACCAGGTTCTCAAGCAAGGCATGCTTCACTTCGGCATAAACCGAATCGCTGAGTGGTTCACGCAAATCAACGCCCTTAATAATGGCGCCCAAAGAGCCTGAGATAGGCTGCAAGCTGATGTGCTGATAATCCATAAAAAACCCTCTTATACCTGCGACTCAAGGCTAGGCACAGACAACGCAGCGATCAATACGCAGACTACTTAAGCCAAATACTGTGCGGATAGCGGCGCGCCAGCGGACGGTCGAGACCCACCCATAAACCCGACTGCCAGCGCATAAAGATTAGGTTCAAAATGAAAAACGGCAGCAATGAGGCATCGTAGTAACCGCCAATCGCCAGATTGAACAAGATAAAGAAACTCATGCCGGCAGCCCAACGCGTGGTCCAGCCAAGCAACAAGCCCACGGCCGCATACAGTTCACCAACAGTCACCACCCACGATACCGGAATGTAGAGCGGTATAGCGAAGGTTTGCAGGTAGAACACGGCAAAGGCATCCGGCGGCATCTCGGTCAACCGATCCAAAAATATCTGCTGCAGGATATCGGTATTGAGCCAGCCCTTTTGAATCTTATTAATGCCGGCGGCTAGCCAAAACAAACCAAACAATGTTCGAAACAGCACATGTAAAACAATGGCGACCGTTTTTAACTTGTGGCTGCGAAGCCATGGCCGATTCCAAATATCAGGTACAGTAATCGAACTCATCGTGCACCCTCCCCGGCATTGGTCGTGATCGCTTCGATCGATTCCCAGAGCGGCATCCGCTGGCAATAGCCTTGGGTCTCGCCCTTTACTTGCCACGCCGCCGCAACGCGTTCGATTGTCTTATCGGCCAGGTCGATAACACCCGGTTCGAGTATAAGCCGGCCTTCAATAACGTCCGGACCCGTCCAATTGGTTCCGTTTATCTGATAAACCCACACCGGACGTGTATGTCCGCGAGCTGCCAATGCATCTGAACGAAAGTTCGCGATAAACCATTCCCAGATTGTAGAAATTTGCGACCAAAAGGTTCGGGTCTGAATATAATAAAGCGTGACATTGCGATCGGCGGGAATGCTTTCATAAGCAGGAACCCTTCTTCCAGCCTCGCACAGAACCACCACCTCACACATGGTGCATACCTCGCCAAACTGACCCACGAGAAAGTAATCGCGATAGGCATCGCTATTAACCTGCGCCGGCAACAATCCGGGCTGAATAATCAAGAGCAGTGCCGCCGCCCTGAGCACATACCTACGCATAAATCGATATCCCATCCATTTGTTACCGATGCTTGTCGGCAATCCATTGTTCACCTCAGCGCCACCAGCGCTCGGCGTGTACTCTCGGCAGGGGCGGAAGCGGCCTTCTGCGGCGCACTGTCGTGCAGACAATTACCACTTAACGGTTCTCTATATTGATGAACCATCGACAACGCTTCAGTATAGACCAGCGCTAAGCAGCGCCTGCCCAGAATGCTGCTATTAACGGGCTTTTTAACTGCCGCGCGCGGGTAAACAGGCCGACCTCATAAGCCTTAAGCCGTGGTTGCACATCCAACACCGCGACATTGTCGACCAACGGGCTGTTATCCAGAACAATCTGCGGTACCACACCCACACCAAAGCCAAGACTCACCATACTCACTATGGCTTCATTGCCGGTGACCTGCGCATAGATATCTGGCGTAACGCCCAGCTTACGGAACCACGCATCAACGCGCTGCCGGGAGAGTCCGCTTTCAGAGAGGATCATCGGCACATCGCGCCAGATGTTCGCCGCTGACTTCTGGCCCGACAGTTTGGCAAAAGAACTCGTCGGTGCCGCGATAAACACCAGCGGTGACTCTGCAATGGGTTGAAACGCAATACCTGCAGGTAGCCGTTCCGGACGGGCACCAATAGCGATATCTTCCACACCACTCTGCACCCGACTGAGCGCGTGCTCTGGATCTCCGGTATGCAGCTTGATTTCAACCCGCGGATAGTTCGCACGAAACTCACTGAGCAATTCAAATAGAAAACTGTAACTGGCAGTGACAGAACAATAGATACTCACCTCACCGGATAACTCAACTGCCTCTTCAAGCAAGGCATTACGAATCGCCTCCCACTCACCGAGCGCTTCGCGCGCGTAAGCAAGAAACAACTCGCCTTCATGCGTCAATTGCACCGACCGGTTATCGCGTAAAAACAAGCTTACCCCCAAGCCATCTTCCAATTGGCGAATAGCCCGGCTAAATGCAGAGACACTGATATGGCAGTGCTCGCTCGCCCTGCCGAAGTGCAGAGTCTCTGCCAATGCCACGAAATGCTTTAATTGCTTAGGTTCCATGGACTAATTATTGCATAAAACACAATACTATTTTTCATATATTGCAATTTACGCAATGATGACAAAGGCTTATATTAACGCCCTATCGGCAGTCTAAGCACGGGCACCGCCTACGAACTTATAACAGCACACTATCCCGGAAGGTAAAGAACATGCAGGTTTACTACGATAAAGATTGCGATATCTCAATCATCAAAGGCAAGAAAGTTGCCGTTATTGGTTATGGCTCACAAGGTTATGCGCACGCATGCAACCTGCATGACTCAGGCGTTGACGTAACTGTTGGTTTAAGGCCCAGCTCGGCATCCGTCGCCAAAGCTGAAGCCCATGGCTTAAAAGTCAGCGATGTACCGAGCGCCGTTGCTCAGGCCGACCTCGTGATGATCCTCACGCCCGACGAGTTCCAAAGAAAACTCTATAAGGACGAAATCGAACCGAATATTAAGCAAGGCGCAACCCTCGCCTTTGCACATGGTTTTGCAGTGCACTTTAATGAAATCGAACCGCGTGCTGATCTCGACGTGATTATGATCGCACCCAAAGCTCCGGGACACACAGTACGTTCTGAATTTGCTGAAGGTCGTGGCATTCCGGATCTGGTCGCCGTTGCTCAGGATGCATCCGGCAATGCGCTGGCCACTGCGCTCTCCTACGCATCTGGCGTTGGCGGCGGTCGCACCGGCATTATTCACACCACGTTTAAAGACGAATGCGAAACCGACCTGTTTGGCGAGCAAGCTGTGCTGTGCGGTGGCTGTGTCGAACTGGTTAAAGCCGGTTTTGAGACCCTGACCGAAGCCGGTTATCCTGCAGAAATGGCGTACTTCGAATGCCTGCATGAGCTGAAGCTTATTGTCGACCTGATGTACGAAGGCGGCATCGCGAACATGAACTACTCTATTTCCAACAACGCTGAATTTGGCGAATACGTTACCGGTCCGCAGGTGATTAACGCTGAGTCAAGAGCCGCCATGCGTCAGGCTCTGAAAAACATTCAGAACGGCGACTACGCCAAGCGCTTCATTGCAGAAGGTGCTGCAGGCTACCCGCTCATGGAGAAAGCGCGTGCTGAGAATGCGGCGCACCCTATCGAAAAGACTGGAGAAAACCTGCGTGAGATGATGCCCTGGATCGCAGCCAACAAGATTGTCGACAAAGCAAAAAACTGAGTCCGTCATTTCAGTTCGACATCTGTCCCTGAACACCGGGCAATAAAAAAGCCGGCTTAACGCCGGCTTTTTTATTGACCAAAAGAATGCGGCTCTATGGGTCGCAACTGCCACCAATGGGCTGCACGGGATCAACATCAAGAACCCCCGGAATAACAACCGCCGTCGTTTTATCAACGAAGGTGATTGGCATTAAGACCTTGTGATCAAGACAATCGGTAGGCACGGGACTTGTGCCGCCCTCAACATAGGTCGAAATCTGCAACGTCCAGGTTGACGGGAACGTCACCGGACTACCAAAGAAGACGAAGAACGTAATAGGTATATCAACATAAGTGACCGTATCGCCCGGCGCAACAAGACCTGGGGACCAATCTGTATTCAGAAAGACCGAAGGAATCGCGAACGTGGGATTGTTCAGATAGCTTTCCGGATATAACGTAATGGCACCGCTAATCACGCGGGCAATATCCGGTGGATAACGCAGCGTAAAGGTCATTGTCGTATCGGTATCGGCAAGCACTGCAGCGTTGCCGCCCCCCGGCGGTTCATCAAAGGAGGGTTCCACATCAGGCAGTCCGGAGAAGAAACTCCAGATCGCCCGGCTAGCAAATGTTGACCAGGCATGTCCCGAAAAGTCGCTTAAGCTGCCTTCAGCGTGCTCGCACCAGACCAACGGATAATCGGCACTGCCCGGAGCGACAGTGGTCTGAATAACACAGGGTGCTATCAGGCCCGGGGCGGAAGCAGCGGGGTTGCGTGAGTTGTACTTAGCCCAAAAATCCCGCGTGGCGCGGGCGATGTTTACAGAGACCAGGGAATCGTTAACACCCTGAGACATCAGCACCGCGACACTGCCTACACAAGAGCCCGATATCAGGGCTCCTGCGCTAGGTGCAATAGCACGGACGATATCGCCATAGCGGCAACCGATCTCATGAGCAAAACCACCGCCACTACTGTGACCCGTGACAAAAACTCTGTTGGGATCGTACTGAACGCCACGGGCATCCAGATCGGCCATCAGGTCTTCGAAGAACCCGAAGTCGATGGCATAGCTCCATTGCGGCGACCCGTTGGCATCGGGCAACGCATTCGGAAACACCATGATGGCATCATCACCCACGACATCGGCAAGATCATAGGCATTTGACCCGACCCATCGCTGATAGCTGCCGCCGGTACCATGAAAGGCAATAAGTAACGGCTTGCTGGCTGCAGCTGCTTCAGCCGATACTTGAAAAGTACTGCCATAGTCGGCCGGCAATTTGACGTAGTAACTGCGGTCTTTACCGCCAGACTTAATGTCCTGCAAACCACCATAAATGGGTGGGCGCTCGACGCAATCACGCACTGCCGCAGATAGCCCGATGAAATCGGGCTGACCGGGCGCGTCTAATGCCAACACGCCCCAACCCACGAGCCAACCTATTTTTTCATCAAAACGATCGATCCATAATTGAGCCCGTTCGAAATCACGCGAATAAAAATACCAACCGGCCATATACACATGGAAGCTTAGCTGGAATCGGGCAAAGTTCTGTCGTTCTGCGTCTCTTGCGACGGCCGGCTCGCTCGGCACAAGCAGCAAGTTCTTTGCTGTGAGCGAACCGAGATCGGCAATGGAAACCCTGCAGCTATCAAAGGCGCTATCGGCAAGTGCCGGAAGAGTTAGCACTAGCACAGCGGCGCTGAGAAAAAACCGACGAAGGTTTATGATATTCATGGATCATTTTTACCACAAATCAGGGGATTAGATGCGAAGTGAACAATAGCCAGAGGATCCGCCGACCACGCAATGAGCATAACAGCGCCACGATTAAACATAACGCAAATCAATCGCGGCAAAGACTAGTGCTTATTAGCGCGAGCAACTCGCCGCCGCCGCATAGTCGGTCGGGTAGCGGGAGGCGGAGAGCACCTCCGGCAGAAATTCAGCATCTTCAGATTCAATCACCCAATTCCACACAGTCTCACCCGCGGGTGTTACTTCAAACACCCGACCGGCATTGGCCTCAATAATCAGACGATTGCCGTTGGCCAGGAGTTCATGCTTGCCGCCTTCCTGGGTATACAACGGCTGATCTGCCGCCGTGGGATACAACACCCGCCATGCGTTTGTTGCAGGATTAACCTGAATAATTCTTGAGTGACCCCAGTACTCACCGGTTCGCGTGGTGTCATCATTATTATCGAAAATCACAATACTGCCGTCCGGCTCAAAGTCAGGGTCATGCTGCCGGATCAGCGGATGACTGAAGTGCCATTTGACGGCATGAGTCGTGCCATCCACCACCACCACCAGATTTAAATTACGCAGCGACACCAGGAGGTCACCCGTCGCAAACATCGGAAATGCCCCGGCCATTTCGGCAGTCAAAACATCCACATCGTTCAGGTGGGTAAAATCGAGGGTCTTGTGGCTCTGGCGAAGCGTTCCCTGATAACCACCTTCATACAACGACTTTAGAATAAAAATCTCCTGCAGTAACTCGCCATCCGGTGATACCTGCACCATAGTCTCATCGACAAACGGCGCACGAATACCCACATACTGCTCCACGGCTTGTTCACGCCACACTGTTCCGGCGGCCCAAATATTACCCGCATCATCAAGTGCGATGGAATGATGAGTTCGGTACGGCAATTTCCAGACGACAGCACCACACGGATTTAACCGCACCAAACCCAGGTACTCAATATTGAAAACGATATCGCCGCCCGGCAGCAGCGCAATGCCATGCAGGTAGCTGGTGGGCGTATTGTGAGTACCCTTAGCAAAATCATTGTGCGGTGACTCGGGCCAGATCAGTTCGGGGTGAACCTGCCATTCATTAAGGACATTACCGTCAATATCGATAAGCCGGGCCGCCGGTCGCCACTGGCTATCTTCAAACCACATTCCGGTAACCAGTGTTACGCCGGGCATGATCAAACTGGCATCACTAACAGTAACGCCAACATCTGAATTGCGTTTGCGGTACATGAAGTGCAAACGACCTGCTTCGTCGTTCGCCCTCAGCGCCTGCGCGGCCTCAATAACGGCAGCTTCTATCGGCGGGTACGGAAATACTTTGAATACGCCGGCCAGGATTCCGCCGACAAACGCCAAAAACACAACGGCGAGTGTAACGGCGAAAAGGCCCAGCAGCTCAGCGAAACGCTCATTCATGCAAGATGTCTCTTAAATCGTAAGTCACGGCATTCTCAGCGAAACACCCGCGAAGCGCAACACAACAACAAGCCGCCTAACGGGATGCCCGCCAGCGATCCAGCGCCATAGAACATGCCGCGTAAATGACGAACAGGAATCCGAGATTAAAAAACAGATGATGAATGTGGATCATCAGCGGATGGGTTCCGTCATGGCTGGCGTGCTCGCCACCAATACCCAACACAAATACTAAGAAGAGCTTCACTACAATGCCACTAAGCCCTACTGCAGAGCCCATCACGATAGCGCGCTGCGAATGACTGAGCTCAGACCAACCTGCCCGCAATAACAATAATCCGGCCAGAAAAGCCAGCACAGCGCAAATCTCTGCGGCGCTAAACGCCTTGAGCAGGCGTGTTAAAACTATGCTGGATAACACCAACAGATAAACGACACCAACCAGATAACGCGAAGCCATTATTTAGTGTTACTCCTATCGAGCCCTTGGCTAAACTCATCAAAGTCGTCACGGACCATGTTTTTGCGCAAAGCGCGCACATAGTTTTCCGGGCCTAGAGGGCATTGTGCGTAAAGAATATGCCGCCAACCATCCGGCGTTTTTCGGAACAAGGTAAGCACACGGTCGAAACCTGCGGTGGGCTCCTGAGGACCATAGATCAATTGAATTTCGTAATAGTGATCAAAGAGTGCAATGCACAGATCATCGCAGAGCATTTTTACGCGAAGATTGTCGTAGTCCCAACGGAAGCCCTTCAGCACTTTGCGACCAGGATTCCAATACTTTTCCAGCTGAGGCCATGCGAAAAAGGGCTGCTCAATTTCTTCGGGCACATACCAAGGCTCGGGATCATTGGCATCCCACACCTCTTTTAAGCGACCAAAATCCTGACTGTTCCAAATACTGCGGGTCGTTTGCAGCACCTCGTCGATGGCATTGAAGACTTCGTCAGGCGCCGATGAGGGTATATCGACAGGGGCCGGAGCAAAGTGGCCGCCCGCCTTCGCCTCTGAACCAAAGCCCATCATTCCGCCCATCGCAAACATCAGAGCCAGCGCTTCGCGCCTGTCGAGTCCGTTGCCAAGATCTTCCTGTGTGTTTTCTTTATCGGCCACAGTGCATCCTCCTTAGTAGTCCCGCCCTGAGCATACCGCATAACATCTGCACTCAGGAAACGACTATTGCTGCGCACAAAACGCCATAAACCAAAGCGCGCTAACCCCTGTAAAACCAGTTCTTCATAGGTCGCCACGCCCAGAATCGCTCCGTTTTTAATACCCGCGGCGGTTGAGATACCAAAACGGCTCAAACAGACGCGCAATAGCGAATATCGATTTCAGGCTGTATCGAAAAAATGGGCTTAGTCATAATCTCATAGAGATTAATTCGCTCCAGTGCCCGAGGTGGTGCCAATAAGGGCGGACTCGGCAAGCGTGGTTCCAGGTCACACGGCAAACGCGAATGCATAGACCCAGCAGTAATCTTGGCAGGTGGGCAGACACACCTGCTGATACGCCGACAAATGCCGGGTCACTACATTGCCCCGCCACAAACCGGCCGATAGGCAATAGCGCCTGTTCATGACTCAGCAGGAACCCCAGCAACTCGAAAAATACCTAGATAAAACCAACATCTGAAAAAAAGCCATCACGAGAACAATAGGCGATAGATCCCGCGGACTGCTGATCAGTAACTTTGAAAAACGTTGCAAGCCATTAAGGAACAAGCGCACTCCCCTATCACGCAACTGTCGGAATAGTTCTTAGCACAACACGAATTCCCAGCCACAAAAAGACAGTGCCCGACTACCCGTCGCGAGTGCAACCGCTGAATGGCGTTGGTTGCTATGCAGAATAACCGACGCCGTTAGTTCAATTACAGCGTAAACAGCAGGAACTGACGTTCAAACCAGCAGACAAAAAAAGCCCGGAATACCGGGCCTTTTTTTGCCTGCTAAACACAGGGTATTGAAACGAACGAGCTTAGAACCGGTAACCCACGTCAGCCCCCAGACGTGTTGGATTCTCAAAACTGTTATCGAAATCAATGCCATAGTAGGTGTACTCAATACGCAGGAAAGTATTTTCAGTGGTATTGATGACAGCACCCAAACCAACAAGGAAGCCATTGTCATTGAGCGACCGCTTCACCTCGGTAGGTGGCCGATACCAAGTGGCGCCCGTATTAACCTGCTGAATATTGTCCGCAAACTGCGAGTACTTGGACTTAGCGAAAGTCCAGCCACCCATCAGATTCAGGCCCCACTTCTCGCTGAACATGAAGCTGTAACGACCGGCAACATTGAACGCGCGAATAGTCGCTTCCTGCTCATAGTTGAGCTGATCATTTTTTTGATAGCTGGGAGGAATCGCAAAAGCGCCGCCTTGTGGAGCGGAGAAAAGAACATCATCAACGCGACTCGCATTACCAAACCAGACGTACTGAAGTTCGGCACTTAAGGCGGAGGTAAACTGATAGCCAACAAAACCGTCAAAACCAAAAGCCGTTTCGTTGAAAGTTGAGCCGTTATCGAAGTAGGTATAGCAGGCACCTGGCGCCGGATCATTAATGTAGCCAGTAATCGTGCCATTCAAACACGCCTGATTAGTAGCGCTGCCGGCAAGAAGATTAGTATCCTGGTCAGTCTCCAGGGTATTCCAGCCAATACCGCCACCCGCATAGAAACCCGTTGTCTCTGCAGCCTGTGCGCTACCAGCAACCATGAACAAAACCGCCAACAAAGCGTTAGAAATACGTTTCACTTAGACTCCCCCGTCTATTTTTTAATGTTCCTTCAGCCACACTACAGAAGCGCTGGGAAAACGGCAATATACTTGAGAAACATTAGTGACCGCAGCACCGGCGTTATCCACCTATCAAACACATAGACAGGGGCACAGTGGCGGGGCAGATCAGTGAATCTGGCGCCAAACCCATGTTTTCTTTGACTTTAATAGAGTAAGGCTCGCTACCCGCTGCAATCTTTAGCCACTCAGGCCTCGGGTAACACCAGATTATCCGGTAACTTAGAAAAGACTTCGCCATAGAGCACTCCCTCGCGCTCAGCGTCCGAATCACTGGTCAGCGCCATGTACTCCCAGTCTTCAGTTGTGAACGCATCACGCGCCAGACTCGTGGTGCCATCATGGTGGCCCATGTTGGTGGTAATGAAATTCGTGTAATCGCGGGCCGCCGACTCGAATGCCGGCAGCGTGGCAGCACCTTGCGTCTTCAGGCCAGCGTGGCAGAGCATAAAACGGTCTAGAAGCCGCTGATTGCCATCGAGCCTATCCTGCAATTCCTGCATGGCCACGGTGGCCTTTGGAGTCGATAAGTCGGCCCTCTGACGGAGCAGATCCCCCATGCGCACATCCTGAACATGCAAACGGTGCATTGCCGCGGCGAAGTAATCGCCTATCGCCAGATAGAAACTCACCCAGGCCGATGCGCCTTGCGAGCCCTGCGCCACGGCCGCTGATAGCGCCTGACGTACCTCACGCAAACGACGTCGTTCCGCCGCCACTTTATCTCTTAATTCCATACTCTGGCTCCTGTCCGAAATATTTGCCTCTGTGCGCCCATTCTAATCAATTATGCGCGGCCAGCGAGTCCGGAACTGTTCGGCCTGTGGTCCGATCGACAATCCTCTGGTGAGACCGGCAAGCACAGCTGTTGCCGGTGTGCATAGCGGTCGCAACGCCAAAAAGCCAGGCCATTACAGCGGCTTCGAAGGCAGAGATGACGTGCTCGGAGCGGCGGTGTCGATAGCCGCACTCGAGATCTTGCCACATGCCAAGGCTCGCGAATGGCAAGAAGATGGCATGGTCACTATCGGCGTGAATCTGTAAAAACCACAACACTGCCGCAGCACCCAAAGAGAGGCTGAGGAACAAAAAGGTTAATAGTGTTTTCAGTTTGCCCGAATGGGCTAAGTAGTTTGCACAAAACAGCGGTCAGGCTGCAGATACAAAAACGTCTCTGTAGTCTGGCGACTACTGCAGCAAAGAAGTTTGCAGGCTTGCCAACAGCAACGCTCTGCTCAGCGCGCGGGGTTGCGCTACTGCAGCAGATATGGCCTGTGCTTCAAGAGGCTGGTCATTGACTAGCGGCGTTTCTATAGCGATGTTTGAAGCGCGTTCCTGGGTACTGAGTGAAATCACCTCCGACTGCTGGCGCACGATCTCAGCTAAATCCTTCCTGGCGGCCACAGCCGACCGTTCATCGCTGAAAACCGCAGAAGCGCGTTCCTGAGTTGTGAGTGAAATCACCTCCGACTGCTGGCGCAGCATATCGGCTAAATCCTGCTGGGCGGCGACGCCCGAAAGCTCATCGCTGAAAGCTACATTTGCCCCCACTGATAGCAGCAGGCCCGTAATGAGCATAAAGCTCTTCATCGTTTCATTCTCCTTACCCGTATAAACGGGCTAATTCTTTAAATCGCCGGCCTATTCCGACAGGAGAAATTCTCGGTGAATTCGATTACAGCGGTATTACCGCGGAATCACGGGGAGATGAAGATTTAATGCCCGAAAGCAGGGTTCTAAGTCTTTCAGTCTTTGGAAAACAATGATTCGGCATCGGATTGCAGAGAATCGCCGGATGAGGCTTCCGGGGCATCAGCCCCGCTTCCAAACAAACCATCAAATTGACGGGCCGACTGCTCAGCAGCTGCAGAGCCTGCCGGATCGAAAGCTTGCTCTGACGGCTTAAAATAATCGCAAAAGTTCAGGCGGGATTTCTCAGTAACGTCATCAGCGTCGTCCTCCCGGCAAGCACGCGCCACGGCCGGGTCAAAGAACAGGCACATGCGACACACGTGAAGGTAGTTAGAACAAGCGGGACATTGGTCCCTGCGCCCGAAGGGCAAGCTCAGTTCCTGCAATGATTCTCCACAGGACCAACAGCGGAATGTCATGACACATAATCCTGCAACAAATACTTGGCCAGCGAATTCTGCCACAACAGCGTCCGCGCCTTCGCCTGATCAGCCCGGTAGACTTCGATGTAGTAGCCCTGCTCAGCGCCGGCAATGCTAATGTGCCCGCCAAATGCAGCATCAAGCACACCCAAGCCTTCACTCTCAAGCAACGACTTCATGACGACATAGGTGCCGAAGTCATAGGCATGCGCGACCCGAACCGTGCTCATGGGATGAGGTGCGCTCGATGCCAGACAAGCCTAGTTGTCATCGTTCGCCATGGTCTCTTCAAAGTAACGATCGAATACTCTATGCACAACCTCTGGAGAAATATTCAAGGCCTTCACGGTATCAGTGAACACCGTCATCTCGGCACTATCCCGCCAGCCATCCGCAGCAATAATCCTCAACAGCAACAGCAGCACCATCTTTTTATCGCGGTCATTCAATACAAACTGCAGCGAGGCAAACACAGTCATCAGATCAGAATCTGAGGCCAACTGGCTGGCCACCGAGTTGACCAGTTCGAGTGCCCTTGCTCCGGTAATATTGAACACTTCCTGCAGCGCCACCAGGATCTCCTGAGTCTCCTGCTCCGAAATTGCGCCATCAGCCCGTGCCGCACGCATCATAAGCGATGCCATTAGGGCCGCTAAACCTGCTTCATGCAGCAGCTCATGGGCCTCGCCAAGCTTCTCCGCAAGGAGCTCGCCAATACGCGCATTAAGGTATTGGTAGTCAACATCCTCTCTAATCATCGCTCTGCTCCCTATAGCGGGCTAATCGGCCGAAACGGTACGACCTTCGGCCCACTCCCGCAACGCGCCAACCTTCTCGGCCATCAACACCGACAAGGGCCGAGTGCGCCGGTACTCACCCAACAGATGTTCTGTGCTTAGCCGTGCCTGTATAGCATGCGCCGCATACAAAGCAGACACTACACCCTGCTCAAGCTCGGCACCGGAAAAACCATGCGTCGCCTCGACCAATGCAACATGATCATAGTCGTCAGGATTGAGTCCGCGACGCCGCAAATGAATATCGACAATCGTTGCGCGTACCGACGGTGATGGCAAATCAACAAAAAATATTTCGTCAAAGCGGCCCTTTCGGAGCAACTCGGGCGGGAGCGCTGAAACATCATTAGCCGTTGCAACAACAAACACGTGGTTTCGGTTTTCGGCAAGCCATGTCAAAAATGTGCCTAACAAGCGCTGCGACAACCCACCATCGTTCTGCCCTGTACTTAGGCCCTTTTCGATTTCATCAATCCACAACACACAGGGGCTCATGACCTCCGCCTGATGCAAGGCTTCGCGAATGTTTCGCTCAGACTCACCATGGTATTTGTTGTACAACGCCGCAAAATCAAGCCTCAGCAAGGGCATATTCAAAATGCCGGCGGTAGCCTTTGCAGCAAGACTCTTCCCGCAGCCCTGCACGCCAATAAGCATAAGGCCCCGCGGTGGCTCCAGCTGCAGTGCAGAAGCAGGCGAGCTCAATGCCCGGCGACGTTGCTCCAACCAGACCTTAAGATTACGCAACCCACCCACCTCGGAGAAACGCGCCGTATCGTGCTCAAAAGACAGCACGCCATTTTTATTCAATAATTCATACTTGGCTTTCATCACATCGGGCAAATCCGATTTTTGCAATATGCCATCATCAAAGACCGCATTGCGCGCCAAACGTTCAGCATCAGATTGTGTCAGACCTGCAAGATTTCGCACCAGTAGTTCCAGCGCTTTGGCATCCACCTCCACCTCACCCGGATGCTTCACGTTCCACTCGTTGACCACCCGGCTCACAATGCTGTTGCGCTCCTTCGCATCGGGCAGCGCCACCTTAAAACGCACGGCAAGACGCTCCAGCTCTTCCGGAACATCAATCTTAGTGCTAACGAGCAAGAGAGTGCGGTCACAATCAGTAGCGCTCAGAGCAATGTCTTTCAACAACCGAATGTTTACCGGATCATCAATGTAGGGATGAAAGTCGAGTAAAACGTAGATGCCCGGCTGTTTAACCGCGCGGATATGGCGCAATACTTCGCCGGGCTCAGAATTATGCCGCTGTGGTTCCAACTCAATATCAAGCCGTTGCACACCGTCGGTAACAGACCATTGAAAAACCGGGCGGTACTGCTTACTGCCGATACCTATGGCAATGCGCGCCAATAGCTCAAGAAAGCGTCGCTCATCAGTGGTTTCAACCACGATAATCGGCACTTTAGAAGCAAGCATCAGTTTGAGATCGTGAGATTGGCTCATTGGTATTCCGTAGGGTTATAAGTCATCGCAGCCCACCGTGAATGGCTGGCAGCCTATGGCAAACAATATAAGCGCTGAACGCCGCACGCACCATGACGCGGTTCGCAGATGCCCCGCACAACATCGTCCATGGCAGAAGCAGATAATGGCCTGTAGTAGTCTCTCAAGCAATTGAAAAATAAGTCATTAACTAAGAACTCACATACTCTCCCGAGACACAGATGCCACGGCAACCATCGTCGAGAAAAGCAAGATCACAATTCGCCCCTGCTGGTATTCCGGTATCCGGGTGTTTCCGAAGCTCATCAACATGATTGCCACTCTCCACGAACAAAGACGGATTAACGCCGCACCCTAGTCTGTTGTAAATGATAGGCCAGTAACTGCACAAAGCGTGGCTGAACATTTAGTATGCGAACATAGCCACTCATAGGGAACGTTTTTTCATCATGCGCATTTTAACCATCATCGCTTTAGTGTTAATGGCTTTGGCCGGCTGCTCCAACAAGGATTCGAAGCCCTCAATCATCGATGAACAAGCCAATGTGAACTATTCGATCCTGCTAACAACGCCTGAAAAACCCCTCTCGTTTATGGAGGAAGTCCAACCCATTCTCGATAAGCGCTGCGTCGTTTGTCACGGTTGTTACGATGCTCCCTGCCAGCTCAAACTGAACTCTCACGCGGGTATTACCCGCGGTGCCAACCCTGACAAAGTCTATAATGGCTTGCGCATTACGCCGGCCCCAAAAACCCGCTTATTTGTCGATGCCCGCTCAACTGAAGAATGGCGTGACCTTAAGTTTCATCCGGTCGTAAGCGAAACCCCTAACCCGACGCCAAGCAGCAATCTCGACAACTCGGTGATGTATCAAATGCTGCGGCTCAAACAGCGTTTTCCGCAGCCCAACGTGGGTATGCTGAGCGCCGATATTGATACCAGCCTCAATCGCAAGCAGGTATGCACAAATGCTGAAGACTTCAATAAATTTGCCCGCAAAAATCCTAACTGGGGCATGCCATTCGCGTTACCTAACCTTCCGGCGAACGAGTACAAAGTTCTGGTGCAGTGGCTGGCGCAGGGAGCACCTAACTCACCGGCTCCCGCGCTAGCTGCCGCCAGCCAGCAGCAGGTTGGCGAGTGGGAAGAGTTTCTCAACCAGCAGGGGTTACGTGAAGAACTGGTGAGCCGGTATATCTATGAGCATCTCGTACAGGGTCATATTTACTTTGCGGGTGCACCCGACAGTGAATATTTCCGCTTGATTCGCTCCACAACGCCGCCGGGCGAGCCTGCTATTGAGCTGGCGAGTGAACGCCCTTACAGCGATCCGGGTCAACCATTCTGGTATCGCCTCAAGCACTATGTGCCCCATATCGTTATTAAAGACCATGTTCCGTACCAGTGGTCACCCGCAAAAATGGCCCGCTACAAAGAACTGTTTTATGACGTCGACTACAGGGTCAACGAGCCGGCTCCTTACGGTCAGGAACTCGCCTCAAACCCGTTCCGGGCCTTTCAAGATATCCCGGCCGACTCACGCTATCGCTTTATGCTGGATGACGCGCGTTTCTATCTTCAGGGCTTTATTAAAGGCCCGGTATGCCGCGGGCAGATAGCGCTTAACGTTATCGAAGATCAATTCTGGATTATGTTTGTCGAGCCTGACCGGCATCTGATTTCGACCAACACTGCTTTTCTAAAGAGCGTAACCAACGATCTGGAACTGCCCGACAACCGCGGCAACACGCTGAACGTGACAGCCATCTGGACGGACTATTGGAAACGCCAGAAATCATATTTACAGGCACGAGAGAAAGAATTTGTATCTATACACACAAACGGCCTGGACGGATCATTGAACTACCTTTGGGATGGTGATGGAACTAATCAGAATGCGGCGCTGACCATCTTCCGGCATGAGGACAGCGCGTCGGTGAGCTTCGGGCATCTGGGCGATTACCCCGAAACAGCATGGGTTATCGACTACCCGCTACTGGAGCGTATTCACTACTTGCTGGTGGTGGGTTATGACGTCTATGGCAATGTCGGACATCAGCTGAACACCCGCCTTTATATGGATTTTCTGCGCATGGAAGGCGAGGATTTCTTCCTAACCATGATGCCGCCAGAGCAACGCAAAGCCGTCCGCGACAGCTGGTATGTTGGTGTGCACGCACAGGTTAAAAAACACTTCGATGAACCACAGGAATGGCTAAACATTCCGTCGAACATCACACTGACCACTGATGCGCCGGTAAAAGAGCTGCTGACAATGATCGATGCACGGCTGGGCCCTATGGCCGGCCCCAATGATGTCATCAACCGCTGTGACGGTGACTGCAGCACACCTGATCCAGCTTTAAGTAAGGTAGACAATGCACTGCGCATGGCCGCCAAGATAAGTGGCAGAAAACTACTCGCATTTCCGGACGACAGCTTCATCAGAATAGAAATGCCCGATGGGCAGCCTGACTTAAGTTATTCGCTGATTGTTAACAAGAGTTATAAGAACCTTACAACCATGTTGGAGAATGATGACAAGCGCGACCCTGACGGCGACACGCTCACGATCCTGCCGGGTCTGACCGGGTCCTACCCCAACTTCTTTTATAGCGTTGAGCTCGATCAGCTGGATCAATTTGTTGCAAGTCTGGCAACGCTCGCGAGCAGGGACGACTATGAGCGCTTTGTGGCGCTCTATGGGGTACGGCGCACTAACCCTGAGTTCTGGGCCCATTCGGACTGGTTTCATAACCGCCGCAAAGCGGAAAATGCTATTGAGGCCGGAATTTTTGATCTGAATCGCTACAGCAACCGCTAATATCAGGGCTTGGGTTTAGGCGCCATTCCAGCGCGCGCACTGAATGCGCGTTGGAATAAAAATAGCTAATAAAAACAAATTGATAAAAGCCATTGGCGCCTCTTCGAGGCAGCCTGAAGATAACGGCAAATCCATGCCGTTATTGAATCTGATGCCCGTACTGCAGCGAAACTATCAGTAACCACACTCTAAATTGCTTTTAACAGCGGCAAAACCATGAATTATTCAAATAAACCCAGCTCCCTAGCGGCAGCCCTCAAACGCAGCGCGCCTTTGCTTATTGTGATTGGATCACTCGTTGTATCGGGTGCGCTGATTGCGAGCAGGCCCTCAGACATACAGACCGATCCTCCGGAACGGGCGTGGGTTGTGGAAACAGCAACGGTGAGTAAGGCAGCACGCCAGCCTAATATTGAGCTCTATGGCAGAGTCCAGTCGCCGCAGGACACCAAACTGCGGGCGGGTATTGAGGCTGAAGTACTCAGCGTACCGGTCAAGGAAGGCGATACCGTCATCCGCGGACAATTACTGATATTGCTGGATAACCGCGATGCGATTCTTGAGGTGCGTGAACGCGAGGCTGAGCTGGCTGAATTACGCGCCCAGGTGCAACTTGGCAAAATCCGCTTAAAGAGCAGCGATCTGGCACTGCAAAAAGAGAACGAACTCCTCAAAATTACTGAAAGCCAAAGTGCACGCGCTCAGGAATTGGCTGCAGAGGGTCTGCTCTCAAAGTCGGATCTTGATACCAGCATGGAGACGCTGAAGCGGCAGCAGCTCAATATCAATCAATCTACACTGACCGTGGAAGAGAACAAGATCAGCATTACGCAGCTGGAAGCACAACTGATGCGCGCTTCTGCCCAACGTGATTCGGCAGAACTTGCGTTTGCACGAACCCGGATTCTGGCACCCTTTGATGGCGTGTTGTCAGAGTTCAATGTGTCTGTCGGCGACCGTATCGGTCGTGGTGATGACCTGATGCGATTGCAGAACCCCGCGGCAACCGAAATCAGAGCGCAAATTCCGACCAGCTATGCTGCTACTGTACGCGATGGACTGCGTGATGGTGTGGCACTCACTGTTGTTGTTAGCCATCAGGGCAGCAGCGTCAATGCCAAGCTTTTGCGGGTAGCGGGGCAAACCCGCCAGAACAGTGGCGGTGTAGATGCTTTCATCGGTTTTGCCGAGGGCGCTGCTGTTGCCGGCGACCTGCGACTGGGCAGCACCGTGCGCGTGCTGCTGGAATTGCCTCCTGAGGCAAACGTGTTTGCCGTGCCTGCCGAGGCCATATATGGCCGTGACCGGGTTTATACATCACAGGATTCGCGCATGCGGTCTGTTGTTGTAGAGCGCGTCGGCGAGCGCATTACTGACAATAGCAAAAGTCTGATCTTGCTGCGCAGCCCGGCCATCGCCGACGGCTCAGAAATTGTAGTCACCAAGCTGTCCAATGCGGCGGAAGGCCTGCTTATTAAGAGTGCCGGCGAATCCGTAAGTGAAGATGGCAGGACCATGTCAGCGGCACTCAATGCGGCTGGCAATGTTGATGCACCGAACTCACCAACGGCTACCCGCTAGGTATTTGCTATGCGCCAAATTATTCGCAGCTTTGTCCGCCACCCTATAGCCCCTAATCTTGCGATGATGATTATGATCATTGCCGGTGTTTGGGCAAGCGGCCAACTGACCCGGCAACTTTTGCCTGCCTTCCAGCTCAACCTGATCGAAGTCTCGGTCTTATGGCCTGGCGCTGCGGCGGAAGACGTGGAACAGGCCGTTACTAACCCGTTGGAGGCAGCGCTGCAGGGACTGAATGAGGTCAGCGCGATCTCATCCAATTCGCGGCCTGGTGAATCGCGGGTCACGCTTGAATACCCTGATGGTGCCGATATGGGTACAGCGCTCGATCAGGTCAAAGAGGCTGTCGCGTTGGTGCGTAACCTCCCCGAAAACTCCGATGATGCACAGGTAAGCCTGCTCAGTCGCAGTGAGCCAGTTACGAAACTAACGGTCGCAGGTCCGGAGCTTAGCGAGCTGCGCAGTATTGTGAAGCGCTTTGAACGGGAAATGCGCGCGCGTGGTTTGAGCCGCATCACAGTTACCGGCTTACCGGAAGAAGAAATTTCTATTGAGCTGTCGGCCGAACGACTATCAGAACTCAATCTTTCGCCAGCGGATATAGCCAATCTGGTGCGTAACTTCAGTCAGGATGTGCCCGCTGGTTCGCTGGGGCAAAACGATGTGGCAAGGCAACTGCGCAGTCTGGATAAACGGCGCACTGTCGATGGCTTCGACAAGCTACCCATTGTGGCAGACCAGAATGGCAGGCTCTTAACACTGGGTGATGTAGCCACCATCAAGCGCCAAGCGCGGCCCGAGCAAACCGAGATATTCCTGAATGGTATGCCGGCAGTAGAAATTCAGATTCGGCGTTCAGAAGACGATGATGCCATTGATGCTGCCGAAACCGTATATCGCTGGGCCGAAACTGCTCGCGGAACCGTCCCGCCAAATGTTGAGATTCTCTTCTATGACGAACCCTGGCGTCTGGTTGATGAACGCATAGACCTGATGATTGCGAACGCAATGTCGGGGCTGTTACTGGTTATCTTTACGTTGTATTTGTTCCTTAATGCTCGGGTCGCGCTGTGGGTTGCCGTAGGAATTCCGGTCTCAGTACTGATGGCCTTATCGGCGCTGTTCGTGCTGGGTGGCACCATCAATATGATTGCGCTGTTTGCCATGCTTATGGCTCTGGGCATCATTGTGGATGATGCGATCATCGTCGCCGAAGAAGCGGTTACGCTATTTCAACAAGGCATGAGTCCTGCTAAAGCAGCAGAGACTGCCGCCATCAAGATGTTTGCGCCGGTTGCTGCTGCATCGCTCACCACAATCTGTGCATTCCTGCCGCTACTGACACTCGACGGTATTGCCGGTACGATCCTATTGCCGATTCCGATCATTGTTATTTGCGTAGTCGTTGCCTCCCTAATTGAGTGCTTCATTGTGCTGCCCGGGCATCTGAAGCATTCGCTCGAAGCTACGGCCACCCACAAAACCAGCCGTCTCAGACGCCGCTTCGATGCCGGTTTCAACACATTTCGTGAAGTCCACTTCCGGAAGTGTCTTGAGTGGTCGGTGAATAATCGGCGCATGACGATCAGCATTGCGATGGCATCGCTGGTGCTCGGTATAGGCCTGTTGCTTGGTGGCCGGATTGGTTTCAGTTTCTTCCCGCAGCCGGACGGCACCACGATCACCGCGGATGCGCGCTTCGTAGCAGGTTCACCGATCAACCGGATCGAAGACTTTCTGACGGAAGCAAAACGCACTTTGCTCGAAGCAGAAGCAGAAACGGGCGAGACCATGATCAATCTGGTGTTGACCAAAGTCGGCAAAGACAGCCGTGGACCAAAAGGCTCCCATGTTGGTCATCTTATAGTCGAGGTCTTACCCCCCGATCAGCGCACGACCAGTAACGCTGAATTCATCCGGATCTGGCGCAGCAAAATCCAGAACCCTGCGGGCATGGAATCTTTCCTTATTATTAGCAGCACCTCCGGACCTGCGGGTTCAGCGATCGAGGTGCAGCTCACCGGTAATGACCCGCTAACCCTCAAGAACGCCGCACTGCAGTTTCAGCAGGCATTGTCCGAATATCCGGGGGTAGGTGGTATTCGCGACGATACAACCTTTGGCAAGGAACAGCTCATCTATGAGCTCAGTCCTACCGGTAAAGCTATCGGGCTCAACGGTCAATCGCTGGGTACCCAGTTGCGTTCGGCGTTCCAAGGCGAACTGGTACAAATATTCCAGGACCAGGGCGACGAGATCGAAGTACGGGTTCGTCTGGATCAATCAGAAAGTAGCTCGCTACGCGCGCTTGAATCATTGCCGATTGTTGTCGGCGACGACGAACAAGCCACGCTTTCCGATGTTGCGACACTTAGCTATCAGCGGGGGTTCGATAGTCTGCGCCACACCAATGGTTTGCTGGGAGTCACAGTGGTCGCAGACGTTGACCGGACGCTTGCCAATGCCGGTCAGGTTCGCGCCTCGCTAGATCGCAATGTGCTGCCGCAAATTGCGCAGCAATATGATGTGAAGTATGAGTTCGGTGGTGAAGCCAAGGATCAGGGTAGCCAGTTGAGCGATCTCGCTGTCGCACTGCCACTATCACTGCTGCTGATCTACATAGTCGTTGCGTGGGTATTCAGTTCTTATGCCTGGCCGCTGGCCGTGATGTGCGTAATTCCATTCGGGCTGACCGGCGCTCTATTTGGTCACTGGCTGCTCAACATTGATCTCACTATGCTATCAATTTTCGGTTTCTTCGGTGTCTCAGGCATCGTTATCAACGATTCCATCATTCTGGTCATGCGCTTCAAGGAACTGCGTGAAGAGGGCATGAAAGCGGCGGAAGCCGCGATCAATGCCGGCCTGCGCCGCTTGCGTGCGGTATTGCTCACGTCGATAACTACCGTTGTCGGCGTAGCCCCGTTGCTGCTTGAACAGGCAACTCAGGCCCAGTTCCTAAAACCGTTGATTGTTTCGCTGGCGTTCGGACTGATCTTCGGTACATTGATTGTGCTATTCCTCCTGCCCGCTTTCCTGGTTTCCATTGAAAACATAGCCATGCGTATGGGCGGTATCCGTAGTCGCTTTCCAAAAACACTTATCCCCTCGCGGCTGGCGCAACTCATTACCGCAGGCGTATCACGCGTTAACACCAGGACGGCACAATGAGCCAGGGGAATAAGTCGTGATCCAGGCGAATACCGAAACTGCACGCCTACTTGAAGAACATGCCAGCGAGATCAGCCAGGCAGCGAGTCGTCATTTAGTGTCTACAGCGCCTGATATCGTTGCCAAGTTTGGTGGTGATGTGAACAAAGTCTGGAAACAGCACTTTGATCAGCGGGTTTTGGAACTCTCGACAGCCGTTGCAGCAGGTGAACCACGACTATTTGTCTCTCGCGTCAACTGGTCACGCGAGGCGATGACTGCACGTGGACAAGATTATGCCTTCATCAGCAGCACACTCCAAAGCCTGCGGTACGCTCTTATTGAAGTGATGCATGACAATTCTTGCAGTGACGTCATTACCCTCCTAGACAAAGCTGAACAGGAACTGTTTGCAAACCAATGCGGCGGCGAAGAGTCGACACTCGATCCGCGCAACCCGACTGACCGGATTGCATTGCTGTACCTGCAGGCTATTCTTGAGGGCAACTCGCGCGAGGCAACCCGCATAGTGATTGATGAAGTCGGCGAAAAACTGACTGTAAAAACGGCGATACTTAATGTTTTGATGCCTGCTCAACGCGAGGTTGGAAGGCTCTGGCATCTTGGTGAGGTTACTGTGGCTGAAGAACATCAGGTAACGGCAACAACGCAGCACACAATGGCGTTGATTACCCAGCAAGCTCCGCATGTGCCCGACAATGGCTATACCGCTGTATGTGCCTCAGTGGCGGGCAACGTTCACGATCTGGGTATTCGCGCGATCTCTTATCTTCTCGAGATGGAAGGCTGGCGCACAATCTACCTGGGCGCCGATGTTCCAGCCGCCGATCTGCCTGCCGCCGCTGATTTTTACGATGCAGACGTCATGATGCTGTCGCTTGCACTGAGTTCGCAGCTGCCAAAACTACGTTCGGCGATTAGCTCTATCCGGCATCATAAACCCGACCTACAGATCATGGTAGGAGGCAACGCCTTTGCCGGTATTACCGGGCTATGGAAAAAAATTGGTGCTGATGGTTACGCCCCTGATGGTGAACAGGCGATCTTGCTGGCCAAAGAACTGGTGACGCCGCTGGAACGAGCTAACTAGATTTAGCCCTGCGCGCCAGACGTTTAGCAGTACGCAAACAGTTCACTAGGTGTTCAACGCCCCGCCAGAGCCTCGGCTAGCTCCAGATCAACGGCGCAAAACCCTAATGCTCAGACAGATCGAGAAACGCTGCCACCCACGGCAGCAAGAGAAGATAACGCCAACGGGATTCAGGTTCTGTGCCACTCAGCAATCTGGCCCACCAAACACTCAGGACCAACATGACCAACAATGCATAGAACACTCTCGCTGGCGTACTTATTGCAAATAGCCACGCCTGAAGCCGCCGCATCAGCCAAACACTAGCGGCTGATCGCCTGCCTGCCATTGGGGGTATTTGTCCATCACCGACTTAAACAACTCGCCGGCTAACCAATAATTTAACCAGGTATCCAGCGCGCTGTAGCGTGTACCCGCAAACCATTGGGGATCGGTATTCACGAACTGCCGGATAAACGGCATGATCATGATATCGGCAGCGCCGGGACTTGCGCCTGCAAGCCAAGACGATATCTGTAAACGTTGGTCCAGCTCGGCAAGCCACACTTCGCCGGCACTCCGGTAAGTTTCCCGCTCTGCACCAGGGTAGCGGTCGGGATACTTGTAGCGGTCAAGATTGTGCTTAAAATCACCGTCATTACTAACGACTAATTGTCGAAAGCTTGCAGACTCAGCAGGCCACCAACCATCGCTATCACGCTTAGAGAAAGCCCACTCTGCAATTTCAATACTTTCTTCGATGACCCTGCCATCGGACAAAACCAACACAGGCACGGTCGCCTTGGATGAAACTGCCAGCATCTCAGGGGGCTTGTCACGCAGAACCACCTCTCGCAGTTGCACCGCAACACCCGCTTGAGCGAGGGCAAGCCTAGCCCGCATTGCATAAGGGCAACGGCGGAACGAATACAGTATTGGCAAGCTGGTAGCTGACTGAGACATGCTCAGATGATAACAAAAACCCCTATAGAGGCCGGGCTATAAATGGCTATAATCCTGAGCCCCACACCCGATCTACAACCCCGCAAGGAATTACGCGTGCCAGAGATTGTCGTTGCCGCCATGTACCAGTTTGTTGCTGTTGAAGCTCCAGCAACACTGCGAGCGCCGCTGCTTAACGTCATGCAAGCCAATGATGTTCACGGCACCTTGCTGCTGGCACCTGAAGGCATCAATGGCACCGTCGCGGGCTCTCGGCAGGGCGTAGACACCTTGCTGGCCTGGCTAAGCAATGCCAGCCGCTTTCCCGGGCTCTCGCACAAAGAGTCTTATACGGATCAAATGCCCTTCATTCGCAGCAAAGTAAAACTAAAGAAAGAGATTGTGACGATGGGTATCGAAGGTATCGACCCAAAGGCTGTAGTGGGTACGTACGTCAAGCCGGAAGACTGGAACGCACTCATCGAAGATCCGGACGTGCTTCTGGTAGACACCCGCAATGATTACGAAGTACAAATAGGCACGTTTAAAAATGCCGTTAATCCGCAGACTGAAACGTTCAGCGAGTTTCCGGCATTTGTTGCTGCCCATCTTGATCCTGCCAAGCACAAGAAAGTCGCTATGTTTTGCACAGGCGGTATCCGCTGTGAAAAATCAACCTCGTACCTGAAGTCGCAAGGCTTCAACGAGGTGTATCACCTGGAGGGCGGCATACTCAAATACCTGGAGGCTGTGCCCGAAGAACATTCAACGTGGGAAGGTGAATGCTTTGTGTTCGATGAGCGTGTTGCCGTCGACCATCAACTCAATAAAGGCCATTACGATCAATGCAATGCGTGTCGCATGCCAATTACGGCCGCTGACCAAAAAAGCAATGACTATGTGCATGGTGTGAGTTGCCCACACTGCATCAATAAAACGACCGAAGAACAACGGGCAGGCTACGCGGAACGCCAGAAACAGGTGGATTTAGCCAAAGCCCGCGGCGAGCAGCACATTGGCAGTGATGTGAGTGAGCTCAACGAGAAACGCCGGGCTGAAAAGAAAGCCCGCAAAGCCGCTCAACGCGATTAGGCCGGCAAACTAGAGCCCGAAAACGCGTTGCATCGTCCACCAGGCTCCCATTGCGGCAATACCCAGCGAGCCCGGAATCACTATTCTCTGGCGATACCAAGGCTTATTGCGGAACCAAAAACCAACAGCAAGAAACGCGCTACCAATTACGGCGAGCTGTCCAAGTTCTACGCCAACATTAAACGCGATTAGCGCGGTCACAAACTCGTTAGGCGGCAACCCCAGATCGGTCAGCACGCCGGCAAACCCCATGCCGTGCAGCAGACCGAACCCAAACACCACATACACACGCCACGGCTTTAGCTCGCTGGTGACGATATTCTCAACTGCAACATAAACAATTGACAGCGCAATCAATGGCTCGACAATACTCGCCGGCAATGCAATAAAGCCGTACAACGACAATGCCAACGTAATGGTGTGTGCAACGGTAAACGCTGTAACCTGCAACAACAGCGGTTTCACATGCAAACTCAGCAGGAAAATACCGAGCACGAACAAAATATGGTCGAGCCCTAAAGGCAGAATATGGGTAAAGCCCAACACCATATATTCAGCCGCAACCTCAGACCGCGACTTCGGCTGTAGCTGCTCGCCCAACGGGAATGGTTTGCTGAGTTGACCCGCCTTTAAAAACTCAGCCTGCACGGCCTCCTCACCTTCAAAGCCAACCCGCACGGCGCTCTGGCCGAAAAATGCGTCGTATTGCCAGGTAAAACTCGCTGCACCCGGCGGAATTGTGCCGCGCAAAACGACACTGCTGAGGCGCTGTAGAGCCAGATCACCCACTTCGGAAACCTCGACCGACTCGAACAGCGGCACCGAACGCCGGCCCTCAAAATCGAGCGCAATACCCTCTACCCAGACCGGCACAAAAGCCTCAACTTGTGCGGCAAACTCTTGAGGCGGCATAGCCCGCAGCGCATCATAAAGTGGCGCATTCTCAGAATCGTTGGTATCACTTAGCGCCGGGTCAATCTCAGCCACCAGCGCTTCCATGTTAAGCCGTGACTGAATGGTATAGGTACCATCCGTCTGCAAGTTAAGCGTGAAGATTGCAGGCACAACCTCATGTGCAATCGCTGGTAGACTGAGGACTGAAAATACGGCCATCAGCCACCCGATAAAAATAAATCTTAGAGGTCTCAGCATGCGAAGGTTTCTCTCTCAATTTGCCATTGCGATTACAGCACTATTCGCCCTTACTGTAACATCGGATGCGCATGACTTTTGGATTGAGCCCACCCTCTTTCAACCCGAAACCGGTGACCGCACAGGGTTTAACCTGCGGGTCGGACAGAACTTTAGCGGTGAGACTCTCCCATGGGTTCCGGAGTGGTTTATTGACTACCGCGTTATCGGTCCGGATGGTGCAAAACCTGTTCGGGCTGTTATTGGTGACATCCCCGCAGGCGGCTTTACCCCCGATAAAGATGCGTTGTACATGGTCGGCTATCTTAGCCGCGCCGATCTTGCCGATCTAGAGCCAGAAAAATTCAATACCTATTTGCAAAAGGAAGGGCTTGAGCATGCTCTGGAAGCACGCATAGCAGCCGGCAATGAAAATACACAAGGCCTTGAATATTATTCGCGGTGCGCCAAGTCCCTGATCAAAGGCGGCAGCGGTGCCGATACCACAGTACTGTCAGAGGTTATCGGTTATCCGCTGGAGATCATTCCACTCAATAACCCGTACACGCTCACGGACAATACGCTCAAAATACGCATCCTCTATGACGACAAGCCCCTAAGCGGGCTCGCCGTATTTGTGGTTAACGCAGCGGACCCTGAGAACCAACAACGCATCAATACTGACGCGGCGGGCGAGGCCAGCCTTGTTATCGACAGCAAGGGCACCTGGCTGATTAAAGCCGTGCATATCTATGAAATTGACAATCCCTATGCCGACTGGGAGAGCTATTGGGCCTCACTAACGTTCCGCCTGTAAGCCCATAATCACGCCTTTTTACCAATAGTTATACACAGTTCAATTATTATAGGTGTTTAACTGACGCCCCGCTGAATCCGACGCCCTGATAGTGACGAATCCTTACATAACGGATAGGGGGCTGCACGTCAGTCATAAACGTAAAAACAGAGGACAACACATGTCAAAATTAAAAACTGCTGCTTTCGCAATTGCAGCGTGTCTAAGTCTTAGTGTTTCATCAGCTTTCGCGGGTGGTCATACTTCAGCTCCCGGAGACATTGTTGATGTCGCAGCAGGCAATGGATCGTTTAATACCCTGGTAGCCGCCGTTCAGGCAGCCGGACTGGTTGACGCACTAAAAGGTGACGGCCCACTTACCGTCTTTGCTCCTACCGATGAAGCCTTCGCTGCTCTTCCTGAGGGCACGGTAGAAAGCCTGCTGCTACCTGAAAACGTTGAAGCGCTGCAAGCAATTCTTCTCTATCACGTCGTCTCAGGCAAGGTTATGTCAACAGACCTGAAAGGCACGATCGATGCACCAACGCTGGAGGGCTCGACCATTCAAATCGTAGCTGGCAGTGGTGGTGTCACAGTGAATGGTGCCAACGTTGTTGCTGCAGATGTTGCAGCCAGCAACGGTGTCATCCACGTTATTGATGCGGTTCTTCTTCCACCGGCTGACTAGCAGCTGGCAGATCGCATCAACGGTCGGGGCTGTATCCGCTGTCGCAGTCCCGACCTACCTTCTCTCTGGGTTATTCAGAGGGTTTTAAAGAACCCGCGCGCTCCCCCCGCGGGTTTTTTCTATGTAAAGCCCCCGCAAATGCAAGCGCGCACGCAACAAAGCCAAGCTTGTGTCTCCCTCTGTCCGTCAGTAAGTTAAGATATTCCGCCTGAGCACCAAGCCGCTCTATCTGAGGCAATATCGGGACACGCTAAGCTGTTGGTACCGCGAGCCTCCACGGGGCTGTATCCCACGAACACTCACTTTCAGCAAAGGAAGGCACCATGAGCTCCCTGTTTTTGAACGCCCTTTTGACTCAACAATCCACCGCTGTCGATACCGTAGAAAAACTCTCACAAGGCCGGACCAATCCGCTACGAAGCTCGAAAGTGGGTGCGTCACCCAGTCTGGATTTTGATAATCCGAAGGACAACCTGTATGCCTTCGGCAAGATCTGGGCCGGCTATGACGAACCCGAAATAGGCGCATTCCATGGTTTGATGTACGCCCGCATCGATGACAAAAGACTCATTCCGCTGTTCGGCTATACCGGCACAGGCTGCATGCAGTCAAAGATTGATGAAAACGGCAACATGCAGATACGCGGCCGCGAAACGGGCTACTTTACCGACCTGGCCACCGGCGATATCCTCCGTACCTGGAACAACCCGTTTACCGGCGAAACCGTGGAAGTCTTTGATTTCTATAATTCCAACATGGGTGGCACGCTGACCGCCGAAATGCCCCGCTTTGCGATGGGTGCTGCCAAAGATGATGCAACCCTGATGAATGACGGCACGGCAAAGAATGCCAATGGTATTGTGCCTTTCATCCTGCCATTCGAGGTCTATGGCGACGATCTGATGCTCGCCTGGGACTACGCTCACGAGTACACCAACCCGGTAGACCCGGCACACTGGCCGAAGGCTTCAACAGGCCCACGCATTAGCCCATCAGAGCACTTTACCTTCAGCATGTCACTCGACCAAATGAATGATCGCAGCGAACCCTCATGCCGCTATAACGCCGGCTTTAGTCGCTTATCACAGTGGTGGCCCTGGATGCGCATGGGCAACAGTGAACTCAAAGACCAGGTGCTCTTTGGCCGGATGTTCAGCCACAAGGGATTAAAAGACTACGGCGATATTCCGCCTAAAGTTCTGGCACACATTGAGAAGAACGCACCCGAATACCTGCAGCCACCGGAAGATTGGCCGCAGGTTCAGCCGAGAGGCACCTGGGAGGCCTTTGCTCAGGAAGTGCCAAAAGAAATTGAAGAACCCGCATAACCTTTTGTTCAAACCATACCGGAGTACAGCATGACGATTGCACACCCTTTTCTACAGGAAGAGCCATGGCCCACAAAAAAATTAACCATGGAGCAACTGGAAGCCCGAATTGAACGTCTTCTGGCACTCACCAATATCGGTTATCTTGGCACGGTGAAAAAAGATGGTACTCCGACCGTAAGTCCTGTCGAATTCTATGCTGAGGGCCTGTCGCTCTATATCTTCCCGCAACCCAACAGCCCTAAAGCAAAATATATAGCCCGCGATGGCCGGATTTCGTTTGCTCTCGCCAACCCTATGGCAGGCTGGGCTTGCGTAATGGGTGCCCAACTGTTCGGCCAGGCGACTCTGCTCGATGTGGGCACGCCCGAGTGGGAACATGGTATGCAGATCTTTAAATGGCCAGCTTCGTCTTTTGAACTGGGCCGCTCATTGACAGAACCACCGCAGGGCCAGATCGCCCGCATTGATCCGGAACGCATCGTCTTTACAGAACACTTTCTACGCAAAGAGGGCTATGCGCCAAGGCAGATCTGGCGGCGCGATGCAGACAGCCCCGAAGTCATTCAAGGGCGCAACGTTTAAGGTCGCTCCAAACAGGCTGAACGAGCAGAGAACTGAGTTATGGCTCGCTCATTTACTGCGGGGCAGTCTAATAGCTTATATCAATGAGTCGGGTGAATTCATCCGGCCGATACCGCTCGATGAATACGGCTGCACCCTGATCACCATCAGCAACAACGAACAAGATGTGTTCGTGACCAACATCTTTACAAGCGTCATGTCAAAAGCAGATGTTGCCAGCGGCGAGATAGCCGGGCAAACCGATACCGGCATGGCAAAGGTGCAGCCTAGGCTGGCGGGTGTTGCCGAGCACCTTGCCGGGCTTTAAACCATTGGCTGAAAAAAAATATTTTAGGGCGCGCCCGGCGCGGGCGCGCCGCGGTTGCCACCCAACCAGGTCACTAGGCTCGCCGATTTCATCAGCAGCCAGACAATGCCCGCCATAGCAAAGGTGCCCGCAAACATAATGGCGGGTGTCCGCGCCACATTGGCGACGCCTTCAGGGAAGAAGCTATAGAAGATGGCTATCGAGGCAATCATGGGCACAGTGATAAATAACTTGCCACGTAAACTCAAGCCCAGACCGTGCATCTGGCACACCATAAACGTGGCCATACCACCAAACAAAAACATACCTGCTGCATTAAGCCCCTGACTCTCCTGCATGATGAAATAAGCCACGAAGGCGCCATGGATCGCAAACAATGTCTCCAATGCAACAGTCCACCAGCGGTTAGTGTGAAAACGGGTAAAGAACAAACTGCTCTGCAACAGCAACAGGCTCATGTAAGCAAAGCCTGCTATGTGGCCTGAAGTCAGCTCCACCGGGTGATACCAGAACGTGTAGATAATGGCCCACGAGAAGTAATAGCCGTGGTAACGCTTAACGGTGTCACCAATGCTGAATAACGGTTTTACTTTGTAACCAAAGAACAAACCGCGACGATTGTTCTCCATCAGCAGAATCATTAATAACATCAAAATCACCGACATCATTGATGATGCTTCATGAACATCCTGAGCAATACCGTCATAAAAGAACTGCGTCTGGAACACGTGGAACAGCATAAAGAACACGTTTAACGCAATCGCGTAAACATTGAACGAATGCAAACCGAAAATGTATTTTGGTCGTTCCTGCTGACCTTTGGCAATCAGATACCACATACCGATCTGATGCAGTGCATACGGCACCCATGCCGAGAGTCGCGTCCAGACATCAGGATTTTCCAACTGCCAGTAGTACCACATGTCACCTTTATCAACCGGGAAGGTGGAGCCATCGCTGGTAACACCGAATAACATGACTACAGCCATGAATACCGCGCAAAAGGCTAGGCCCCACCACAGTCGAAAGGGGTAAACGACGGTTGGTGCTGTGGTATCTGTCATAGGAGCAGTCTGCATTGAGATAAACAATTCATAAGATTAAAACTACTAGCATTAACCCTAGCTGTGTATAGGTAGATTCGACAGCGCCAGTGCTTTGGATGTGCAGCAAGTGGTCGAAGGCGTGGCTAAGGACATCCGCATAACCGCTATATTTCAGCCCGATACACCATGCCGGATAGCAGCAAACGCTGCTGGCACAGGCTCTTAAACTGCGCCACAATGCAATCCCGCCGAATCTTGGAGATCGCACCAAATGCAACGTTTAACAGCATGTCTCATTATCCTCTGCAGCATGGCCTCAGGCAGCGTCCTCGCTGCACTGAACCCTGACCAGCCCACAGTGCTTATCACCGGGGGTAACCGCGGCATTGGTCTGGAGTTTGTTAAGCAGTTCGCCGAACGCGACTGGAATGTCATTGCAACCGCGCGCAAGCCCTCCGATGCTCCCGAACTGCAGGCGCTGGCAGCAAACGACAACGACATTATTATTGAACAGCTGGATGTCACCGATGTAGATCGCATCGAAGAACTCCGGGTTAAGTATGAAGGCCAGAGCTTCGACGTATTCATTAGTAACGCGGGTATTACGCCGAAATACAAATCGGCATTTTCACGCGCCGATAAAATTGACTACGATATGGCCCGCCGTAGCTATGAAGTCAACGCCCTTGCACCGCTGTATCTGTCGACTACGTTTATGCCTAACCTGAGCGCTTCCGAAGATGGCAGGATCGTGATTATTTCCAGCAAAGGCGGTTCGTTTGGTGCCAAAGAAGCTGAGTTTGCAATGATGTACAGCTACCGTGCCAGTAAAGCAGCGCTCAATATGTTGATGTATACGCTGGCTTTCGAGACACCGAAGCAAGGCGTCATTCTGACAGTATTATCGCCTGGCCAGGTTCACACAGCTGAAGGCGCACAACGCAAAGGCACGATTTTGCCGGAAGAAAGTGTGAGCAAAATGATTGCTGTTATCGACGGGCTTCAGCCCGAAAACAACGGGCAGTTCCTTAACTTCGAAGCCGGCGAACAGATTCCCTGGTAGTAGCAAAATGCCGGCGCAAGCCAGCTTTTTATTGATAGCCCTATGAACACAATAAACCCTGAAAAACTGCTGCTCAGTAAGTGGACGGCAGCCCACCCGCAGAATAAAGAGAAGCACTGGCTCGTGAGTAAACTCGTGCGCGACGCGGAGGAGAAGGTCACTGATTGCCATCTTGAAGCCGTCATTAGCAAACGCTGCATCGTCATTCCCTGGCAGCAACTTAAAGAGACTGAACAATGGGTTCAGGGTTGGAAATAAACTTAACTGCCAGCAGGCAATTGTCCAGCCGCTTCGCGAATTGCAATGGCCAACTCGGCGACACCGGCATCAGAGACAAGGCCCTTGAATACTTTCAACGGCTTACCATTGGCATCAGCAATAACAATGGTGGGCAGGTCATCGAGTGGCAAATCGGCGGCGGCTGCAAACTCAGCCAGATCGTCAAGAAATAGAACACCCGCCTGACTCATCGGTACCTTGTCTTCATAGGACTCGGACATCGCCCTGGAAATAATACCTTTGACAAAAAACGGCGGGCCGCTCATCGCCGGAAAGTGATAGGCAACGATAGCCTCGGAAAAAACCCCTTCGGCATCGAGCGCGGCCTGCCAATCCAGCAATTGTTCCTGCTGTAATTGACCGTTGTCCTGACTGTTGCTCATTCCAAGAAACACAACATTAACGGCTGTGCCGCGCATATCTCCTGGAAAGACAAACTTCTCACCATCGAACGTCTTGGTTTTAACCACCTCAAAGCTGCCCTGCACTGCCATCTGGGCGTTGCTGACCAGCGGAAATACAGCAAGCCCTATAAGAACAATTAATAGTTTCATCAAAAACTCCCTGGCACCCTGACTCTATACTCGAGTAAACCAATAATAAGCTTGTGCCATGCTGCCACCCACCGACTTGGGTAGGCCATCGTACTCTTCAAAATCAAACTTCTGTTCGGCAAGTTCCGGAGCAAAGAAATTATTAATCGCCTCACGACTGGTACGCGTCGGTCCCACTTCACTCTGCTGCTCATCAGCTGTGCGCTGCAGCCAGTGCAATATCACCAGGTGTCCGCCGGGCGCAATGCTCTGCATCACCCGCTCGCGATAGGCCGGATAACGCACCGCATCCATGTTGTGCAATAGACCGTGATCAAGTACCAGATCAAATTGCCCGACCGGCTCCCAGGTCGTAATGTCAGCTTCAATAGTGGTTAAGGACAGGCCGTGCTCTGCGGCACGTGCTGCGGTCATCTCCAGCGCCTTAGCCACGAAATCCAGCGAGGTAACGGTCCAGCCTTGCGCCGCCATGAACACTGAATCGGTCCCGCCACCGCAGCCGATATCAAGCACTGAACCGGGCACAGTCGCTCCGGCTGCGATCTCATCCAGAAATCGGGACGGGTGATCATGTGCCCACGGCAGTTTGCTGTAGTGATCGGCGTAGCTGTAGACCTGATCAAAGGTCTTCTTTTCATGCGTGCTCATAAACTAACTCCATGAACCGCATAACGCCGTTACGCGGATTCGGTTGACTCTGTGCTGCGCAAGGGTCCTTCCTGCGGCCATTGCAGACGTACATAGACGGCCATAAACATCACAATAAGGTTAGCAAAACCCATGAGCAAGAAGGGCGCGCCGGGACGCCACGAGTCAAACAGAACGCCACCGAAGAAAGAGCCGCCTAAGGTACCGACAGCGCCAAAGAAACTCCAGACCCCAATGGTGGCGCCTGTGTATTTAGGATCAACTTCCTGACCAATGAGCGTGGTGCCAGCAAGAATCGCGGCCATCTGACCAACACCCAACAACACGGCTGGAATAACCCATAAGCCCTCAAACGGATTAGTACTGAAACCAAACGCGAGGTAACCAAGCGCGGCCAGCCCCATACCGATGACCAGACCTGTGACCCGGTTAATCTTGTCATTAAAAATACCAATGATCGGTGCAGCGATGAGCGCCGCCGTCTGGATAGTCGCAAACACAATGGTTGCTTTCGCCAGTGCATTGGCCTCCGACATCCCGACGCCGACACCGGCAATCGTGCCCCATAACGAGACGTAAGTGCCGATAACAACCACATCGCCGCGGGCGGCAAACGCAGAAGCAAAAGAGACAAAAATACGCGGATTACGGCCGGCCACTATGCCCTGCCCCATCAGTTTCAGGAACGGCAGCTTATCGTTGTGACTGCTCATCTTGTCGCCACCGATAAGCCCTACGGCCACAACAATACCGGCCACCACGCACATGGAACCCAGCACAGCCATCGACAGACGACCGGTAGTGATGGGCCCGTAGCCCATCTCTGAGAGGAGCTTAGGCAGCAGGCCACTTAATCCGGTAAGAACCAAAATGCCGACACCATTGAGCATACCGGCCATCGCCACCAATTTGCCGCGCGACACCTCCAAAGGATAGTCGGTAATCAAGGTGGAGTAACTCGACACAATGCAAGCGGCGCCGAGTGAGTAAACGAGACGGAACAAGGCCAGTTCAATAACAGACTGAGCAAACGGATAAATCATCAGACCCGCTGCCGCTATCATGAAACCGAAGGCAAAAATGCGGCGCCGGCCAAACTTATCGGCCAATGCACCGAAGGGACCCACCAGCAGGATCATGACGATTTCATGCAACACCGCCAGGTAAGCCGATACCGAACCTTGCTCACTGGCCGGTATATCCAGCATGGCTGTGAGAATATAAGGCTGGAAGAAGTTAATAACAACGAGGAACGGAATACCCGTAAGGCAGCCCCACAACATCGTATAGCCGTTGATCCTGCTGATACCGGGTTGCAACCACAGGTAACCCAGAATCCGCTTAGAACGACCGTATTCGGGCTGAGCATCCGGTGACATAAACTTCCCCTGAACTGACGGATGCCGCCAGCTTTTCTATATCGATTAACCTATATTTTCGCTGCCGCTAGTCTGTCAGATCCGCCAGAGCCTTAAACGCCGCGAAAAAGCGATTCATTAGGCTCTTCTCAGGCCATCGGAAAACGCCGCTGAGCAATACTACCAGCAGTCGTTGAGAATTAATGCCCTACTCGCGGTCACTGATTCTTCGCCGCGGATTTGTCTGCCGGTATGCCGGGCAGAGAGAACGGGTCGACCCGTGCCCCGCCAACTCTGGCACCCCAGTGCAAATGCGGGCCGGTAACCCGGCCGGTCGCACCGGCAAGCCCGACAAGATCGCCACGTTCCAGCATTTGGCCCTCAGTCACTGAGATTTCGGACAGGTGCAGATACATCGTTAACACACCCATCCCGTGATCCACGAAGACGGACTGCCCATTAAAAAAGAAATCGCCGGTCAACAAGACCTTGCCGGTATTCGAAGCCAGAATCGGCGTACCGGTTGCCGCCTTCAAATCAGCACCGGAATGCGGCGCACGCGACTGCTCGTTGAACATCCGGCGATGACCAAAGTTGCGTCCGCCGGCGGCACCCTCGACTGGAATAATAAAATCACCGGTCCAGTACGGCGCCGCACTCGTTATGGCATAAGCCTGCTGAATCTGTTGCCGTTCGGCCGCAGAGCGCTGCTGATTCTCGCTACTCAACTCGACGTATTTTGGTGAGACTTCGAGCTTGGTGGTCGGGTAATTTTTTGGCCGTACTTCAAGCGTTAACGACTCACTGTAAGCCGCAATATCAGGACCTTCGAAGAGCAGCTTCACCGGATAACTACCCGGCTGCACATCAAGGTCGACGCCGAGCAAGCCAAACCAGCCTTCGTCGATAAGCGCCAACGTCTGCTGCTGCGATTCAAATTTAACCTGCACGGAGGTGACCGACGATGTTACAGGTACTGATACAGACACTGCCTGTCCGGGAACGGCAGACAACGCGACCAATAGATACAAAAAGGCCATCGTAATTATTGCTCCATGCGCTTGCCACGAATGGCGGTATTTACAAGAAATGTATTGTCCCAAGTAGGTAGTACCGGATTGCGCCCACTGGCAGGCCCCATCCGCACAATCACAAGCTCTTCCGAAGGCACCACGTACACACGCTGAGCACCGTAGCCCGACGTGTAGAATGTATCTTCCGCCAGAAACGGTTCTGTCCGCTGATAGCCTCCCGCCAGCAAGGTGGCACGCGGGTTAAGCGCGCGCGAGTAACCCAGCCATATCTGATAGCCATACCACTCAAAGGTTGGCGACGGAGACACCATCCGCCGAATAAAATCGGCCTCAACAATGCGCCGGCCATTCACCTCTCCCGAACCTAACAACAACATGCCAAAGCGCGCCCAATCCATCGTCGGCGCTAACAGACAACACGATGAATGTGCCTTGCCACCCGCGTCGTCGACCCAAAGTTCAGCGCCGGCTGCGCCCATCGGCCCCCATAGTTTCTGCTGCAAATACTGGGTGTAGCGAATGCCGGTCGCGCGCTCGATAATCAGGCCCAACAGCTCTGCATTAACGTTGTTGTATTCAAATTTCTCGCCGGGCAGCCAATCAAGCGGGGTCTGCAACAATATAGGGGTGGTGTTGCTGGCGAACAGCCATTTAAAACTATCTGAAAATGGATTAATGCTAAACGGATACTCCAACAGCCCGCTCGACATCCACAACATTTGTTCAATGGTAATATCGCCCCTCGGATCATCCTGCCATTCGGTAATGTAGGTGCCGATAGGGTCCGCTAACGCATTGATCGAGCCGTCCTCTACCGCCGCCTGCATCAGCACCGGCAAAACCGACTTATGCATAGACTGGGATTGAGTCAGCCGATCTCTATCCCAGCCCTTCGCATACCACTCCAGCTGGACCACACCTTTGTGCAGCACAATCAGCGAATGTGACCTTTGGGCATCCGCGTACTCGGCCATAGCCACCAGCGACTCGGGCGTGATGGTCTTATCTGCACCAGATGCTACCGGCAGCTGATATGAGCCATCGCCAATAACCCGCTCACGGGGAGCAAGATTGGCATAGGTCAAATCTTCAGGGCTAAAAAAAATCAAATAGCGCTTCAGCAACGGCGGATCGGAGAGATACAACCAACTCACTGCCAACACCAGAAGAGACACCAAAAAAGACAACAGGCCGGCGAACCCGGCAACAAGCTTTCGCATGTACAACCCCTAAACGCTTAGATCATCGATAGTCCCATAATAGACTGCGAATGACAGACTGCCAACGGCAGATATTAACAGGCAATACGCTGAAGCTGCTTGCTACTGCTTGCTGATGACGGGTTGCACTAAAACCCATGGCCTAATAACGACAGTCCACATTAGCGCATTGGCGGCAAGCCACTCTATAGCTTGCGCATCGCTCACCCCACGAACCCTACCCGAAGCCAGCCACTCGGCGACTAACTGATCATTGTCCTGCGACATTTGATACGCCACTTCAACGAGATCCAATTCCGGAACCACGGCTACCGCGTGACCGGCAGCAAAGAAGCGCTGCAATTCACCCCAGCCGATCTTCGCCGTCTCCCCAAGAATACGCGACCGGGCTTCAGGATTCGGGTTGGTGTTTGTAGAATAAGACATCGTTACTCTGCCTGACCACTAGTACAGGTAAACCGCACCCGCGCCAGGCGCAGCGGTATTCTGGTTAACAGCATCCGAGGGGTCATCACGATCTGGATCAGGACCTACGCCACCATTCGACACCGATTCGCCCGGAGCACCCACCGCCAAAGATGTGCCTATATCGGTAAGATCCACGACGCTGCCAAACTCAAAGTCGAGCCCGGAATTTGATGCCTTAATATACCGCGTGCGTGACCATGTCATCACATCGTCCTCCAGGAATAAATACACAGCACCAGACCCCGAAGTGTTGTCATCAGGTGCTCCGACAACACCCTGAGCACTGCCAGCTTCGCCCGGGGCACCGACAGCTATCATGCCGCGATAAGGTGCATCGCTAAGCGCGTTGTCATCAATAAAGGTTGCCAACGAGATCAACGCTACAGAGGTGCCAAACCGATCGTCAGGATCAGCATTGGCATCCTGACCCTCGCCCAGCAGAGTATCGGCATCGAAGCGAAGAATCGTTGTATCCCACTCAGCAGCGGCACGTTGATACAGATAAGCCGCACCGGTGGCTGCATCAGCACCTGGCGCACCGACCAACAAGTCATCGCCGAAATCGCTGAAATCAATAGCCGTGCCAAACCGCATATCGTCTGCAATATCGCCAGCCGATGGCTTCAGGTAGGCCTGCTGAAACCAATTGAAAAAGTTGTCGGCATCAGGGTCGCGGCTGTACACATACACAGCGCCCACTGAATTACCGAGAAAGCCAAAGGTTACGACATCGCCCTCGTTATAAACGCCAGAATTACTGCCGTTCTCTTTCGGCACACCCACGGCTAACGTGCTGCCTTCATTACTCAGGGCAACAACCGTGCCAAACTCTTCATTGTCAGTAACAATCGGCGATTTAACAATCGCCTGCAGCTGCCACTGCGAAATGCCGGTGCGCACCACCACGTACACCGCGCCGGACCCGGGAGATACCAGATCCATATCGGGCGGCTCATCCGTAACGGGCCCTTCATCAACGTTAAAGATCCCGGAATCACCCATGCTGTCTTGCGGTGCACCGATGGCCAGTGTGATACCACTAAAATCAAAGGACAGTGATGCCCCAAAATGGGCACCATCAACAATCGTCTCGGGCTTAATGTAGTTGGTTAAAAACCACTGACTGTTAATGCGTTCATAGATATATACAGCACCGGAGTCGACGGCGTCGTTATTGGCTATCTCTGCAACACAGACTGTCTCACCGCCGTCATTCACGACATCCACACAACCCCCGTCCTCAAGCGGAGCGCCAACGGCCAGATAAACACCATTGCCGCTCATAGCAACGGCATAGCCAAACTGGTCGCCGGCACCACCGGCATCCTGAGCAGCAACTGCCGCCGCGTCAGGATCTATCGCCGATACAGCTGTAGGCGCAATGATGTCTGTAGATGTAGTGATGTCGGGTGCTTTTAAGTAATTAAGCTGCACCCATTCACCGAAGAAGTTAAGGGCATACACATACACCGCTCCGGATTCCGGCGCGGGCTCGTAACCATCAGCAGGGGCCGCGCGGTCAATAATAGTCTGTCCGGCCAGACTGCCGTCACCGAGAATGACACCGGTGGCATTCGAATCTTCTAACGGTGCACCCACCGCCATAACGCTACCGAGACCATCAATGCCAATGGAACTGCCGACACGATCAGCTTTAGCGGGTGTAGCATTCGACGCTTTAAAATAACCCGTCGCTAGCTTGTTGGTATCTGCCGTTATGGTAAAGGTTGATGTACGGGCACACCCGTTAAGATTGCAATCTTCAAGATAAAACTGCGGTTCACTTTCCCAGTCAAACAAATGCACCGACGCCGGAATATTAAAACTGACCGCCGAGGATGGCAGCCTCTGCAGCAAAGAAAAACCACCGGCACCCAGAGCACCATCAGCATCACGGTACACATTGTATTCACCAGCAATCTGACTCGTCCAGACCAGCTGAATACGATTGACGCGGGTTGAAACGTTAAGGCTAGGGGCATCAGGCAAAGGTGCTTCGCTACCACAGGCAGCAAGCACGAGGGCACTCAGACCCAAGACCAGGGCTTTATTACTTCGAGCCATGAATTACTCCACAAGGATTGGCTGTAGCTGACATCCGCAGCACAAGGCTGAAATAACGAGACCCTGAGGACACCAGTAGGTTCATAAGTTGGATTGATTATAGCAGCTAAAGATCAAAACCCGCCTCGGCCAAACAGGGCATTGGGCTGTCTTTTCCTGTCAAAAAGCGGGCCTATCGAAACCTTCGGGGCTATTTTCGCAACTGCAACACGAACCGATCGGTATTGCCACGCAACCCTTTAGCGAAGACCATCTGAGTCCCGTCATCCGCGGGATTCGATAACAAATCAGGCGCTGCATCAATGGCAAAACCTGCCTGCAGAGCGAGATCCCGAACATCAGACTCCAGAATGCGATGCAAGGCTTTGTTATCGAGACCGGCATTACCGGCATGATCAATCAGCACAAAGGCCGCACCAGGCTTCAATACCGCATACACCTGCTGCAGAACGGCCAAGGCCGCATCAGCGCCGTAGTCGTAATAAACATCATGAAAATTGAGCGCACTGAGCGCGCCATCAATACTGTTCTCCGGCATGCCAAGCAGATCAGCATCACCGTCCACCCGCACCACATTGGGTAACCGGTCATCCGTCAGTCGCTGTGACAAGGCTTTATCAACCACGCCCTTCATGAACTCCAGCATCCACTGCGGGTTCTGCGCATACACCCGGCCATCCGGTCCGACAGCGATGGATAGCACCTCAGTGTAATAGCCGCTGGCCGCCATCAAATCGAGCACGGTCATGCCGGGCGCAATATCGAGCAACGCCACTATCTGAACAGGCTTGCGGCCCGTATCGCGGGCTTTATCAGCAGCGCTGCGGGATTCACCCTCGAGCGCTTGCTGAAAATCAGCAGCCTGCCAGGTTTCCGCAGCACCGCTCATCGCAGGCAACAACAACGCACAGACTATTAGTTTCAAAGCATTCATTTATTCAACTCCGTGAGCGGGCAATAGGCTTGCCCACAACGTTCTATAGGCCAGGGACCAATGATCCGCTGCGCTGGCGGTATTGAGCATAGCTGGGTTGTTCACCGTATTTCTGCACGTGCAGGCGATCAACACGCTGCGCTTCGGCAATCATCAAAATAATAATGTACAGCGGTGCCACACTGACTACCACAATCTGCGGCCAGCCAGTGGCGGCCGAAAGGCCCGCAATCATCAGGCCTGCATGCAGCAGTATCTCGCCGGCATAATTCGGATGGCGCCAGCGCGCAAACAAACCATGCGTCACAAGACCCTGCGGATCGCGTGCTTTCGCGGCCTGCTTCTGGGCATCCGACACCGATTCGATAACGGTGCCTATCAGCATAATGGCAATACCCAGAGCCACACCAAAAGTCAGCGCACCCTGAGCGGCAACGAAATACAACGCCATAAGATGAAACGTATGCAGGAACGAGCATTGGATCCACAGCAATACTTTTATAAGCAATGGTGTGGCATCACTGCGCTCTTTAATAAGCAGCACACGCGGTGCAAACGATTCGCTGTGTATGCGCTGCCACGTAAATACGAACAAGCGCAGACCATACGCAATGCCGACCCCTGCCATTAGTGCGGTAGCGTCACTCGGTAGCATCAGCCAGATAAAAGCCGAGTTCAGCGCCACACTGAGCGCATAGCTGTAATTAAAAATATAGACAAAATGGGCGAACACGAGTGTGCAACTCAGTAGTGCTATGCCGAACATGCCCCAGTTGATCGGTGTCCAGACGTCACCCACAACACGCCAAATCATGAGACCTAACATGACCAGACAAAACACGGAAAATATCTCTCGAATCTTTTGGTCCAAAATCTACATCTCCGGATGGGTTGTTGGGAGCAGGTGACATCTTGAAGGATTGCCCAACAACAATAAACCCTTTATACACGCCATGCTGCCCCTGACTGCATCGTGCTTTCGCTATGACCCCCTGCTCAGCTATGCTGGAGGCATGAGCATAGACAACGACATCGACACAATCCTCAACACCAGTCGCTGCATTGCGGTGGTCGGCGCCTCTGACAAGCCACATCGGGCATCATTCGGCGTGATGCAGGTTCTCCAGAACAGCGGCTACCGTTGTATACCGGTAAGCCCGCGACTCGCCGGCAAAACGCTGCTCGGCGAGACCGTGTACGCCGCGCTTGGCGATGCGCCGGATTCGATCGACATGGTGGATTTATTCATTAACTCCGAGGCTGCCGGCCCGTCGGTCGATGATGCCATTGCCATTGGTGCAAAGTTTGTCTGGATGCAGCTTGGTGTGATCAATGAGGCCGCCGCAGAGCGTGCCAAGAACGCCGGACTTACTGTGGTCATGGATCGTTGCCCCGCCATTGAATTGCGGAAAAGAGGCCGATAAACCTCGTGCAATATATTGAACCTTTATTTCGGCCGCCCTCTGAAGCGCGCTCGCTAGTTCTACAAGTCACTAATGGTTGCTCGTGGAATAAGTGTACGTTTTGTGAAATGTACACAGCACCCCAAAAACGCTTTTCACTAAAACCTCAACAGGCTATCGATGAAGAGCTGGAAAGTATCGCCGCACAGGGTGCACGGGTACGCCGAGTATTTCTGGCCGATGGCGACGCCATGACACTATCCACCCGCAGGCTGCGGCTAATACTGGAGAGTATTCGCAAGCATCTGCCCGAGGTGCAGCGCGTTGCCAGCTATTGCCTACCGCGTAACACGCAGCACAAGACCGCCACCGAACTAAGCGAACTGCGCGAGCTCGGTTTGAATCTTTACTACGTGGGTTGTGAATCGGGCGATGATCTGGTGCTTGAGCGGGTGCATAAGGGCGAAACGTTTACCAGTTCTCTCGCGGCACTGGAAAAAATCAAAGCAGCGGGTGCAAAAAGCTCAGTCATGATTCTGAATGGCATGGGTGGCAAGCGGTACAGCGAACAACACGCTGTGCATTCCGCCGAACTGATGAATGCGGCACAACCGGAATATCTGTCGACACTGGTCTTAAGTTTCCCGGATGGCGCTGCCCGCTATCAGCAGAGCTTTAAGCACGAATTCGAACCGCTATCACAGCCTGAACTCTTTAACGAAATGCACACCTTGCTCAGTCATCTCGACCTGCAACAGACCGTATTTCGCAGCGACCATGCCTCTAACTATCTGACACTCAAAGGCACACTGGGCCGAGACAAAGACAGATTATTGGAAAAGGTGGCCGATGCCATCCGCAACCCGGCAGACGCCGGACTCAGGGAAGAATGGCAACGCGGTTTATAACCAGCCGCTAATCAAGACAACGACGGTTAAGCCAGTCGAGTAAATCAACCGCTACTTTGCGCTCAACACCCTGCAGGCCATGATCGATACCGTCGTACCAGATTTCATCAACCGACGGCGCATTCACGGCCGCTGCCTTTAATTCGGCAAAACGCGCCGAGTCGTTGTAGCTATCGGTAGTGCCCGAAAGCAGCAATAACGGCACTGTTGCGTTCGAGATATGATGGCTGTTCACGCTATCGGCATCCGGCCCCCACCACGACAACCAACTTGCAGCACGTTGCGTCCAGCGAAAACGTCCGCGCGACAAACTGGGTGGCGGCTGACGAACGTCGACATCAACCAGAGCCGTCTCGCCGTCGCCTGCGGCGACCGCCTGCTCCGCGGTATCGATAGCCATCTCATACGATTCATAACCGGCCGCCGCCTCAAACCACGCAGGACAATCGGCCGTGGGCATTAAGTGCGCAATACCCACAACAGCGGGGTGTTGTCGCAGCGACTGATAACGGCCGACACTCAAACTGCCAAGACTCGCACCGACTAGGACCACACGCTTTATACCGCGGGCAGTCAGAAACTCTAACCAACCATCAATATCCTGTAATTCATCATCGAGCAATGCCGTTTCGTGACCGGTCCAGCCGCTGCGATGAGATTCAATCGCAAGCACATGCACCTCCTGCGCCAGCACCGGTGCCATCTTTAAAAACAATGAACTGGTTGGCGAACTGGTCAGCCCGTGCATCAGCAACACAGCCACATCCGATTCTACCGTAGCAACCGGCGACCAAAAGAAGCCGTACAAACGGCGATCTTCGGTATCAATGTTCACAAGCTCGAGAGCCGTGTTCTCGATCGGATCACCATTCAGATGCCAGACACCTTCAGCAAGCAGATCAACCAGTTGTTCACGCGCACCATAGTGGCGACTCACTTGCTGCAGTGGCGACTCACCCGCGCGCAAGCACTCGGGCAAGCTCTCCTCATCCTCGGCAAAAATCAATGTGGGTAAATGGGTGCCCTCCCAGGCCGCCGGCAACGCGGTAGCGGCCTGCGGTCCCCACCAGGCCAGAAATGCAGCAGCCTGCATTGCAATCCACGGCCCGGCATCCGAGACGCTGTCGATGCGGTAGTCCATACCCGTACCCTGACGCACAGCAACTAATGCCTCACTGCACTTCTGCTGGTGTGCTTCAGTGCCGAGTGCAGCCGCTAACCAGTCTGCCGGACCAGCAACCGGATCGATCAGGCACAGACCCTTTACACGCGGATCGCAGCCTTCGGCAGCATAGGACAACGCCGACCAGCAGCCCAGTTCTTCACCCACAATGTAGATATCTGAAAAGCCATTGGTAGCCAGATAATCCACGGCCATCCGCAGATCCTGCCGGTCGTGCTCCGGCAGCGACATCAATTGGCCTTCACCACCACGCCGGCGCAAACACAGGCTGAGCATCGCAAACCCCCGGTCGGCGAGCTCGGGGCCCAGCATCTGCGGCAGATCGTCATGCGGATAACCACCCCAGGCGTGCAGAAAAATAAACGCCGGGCGCGGCTGTCCTAAGCTGTGACCGTCGGGCAGCCAGAGCAACGAGTGCGGCATCGGGTTAAACCCGATACCATCAGCGTCACGCCAGACATTCACTAAATGAAAACTGCTCATCGGTCATTCCTTCACTGAGTGGTCAGCGGATGTTATCACCTCCAACCTAACGTGCGCGGTTTCGCTACCATGCGCTCTCGCTGTGACATGGGCTCCCGCAAGTTGGCTCCACACACCGACTCTGTGTTCATCAGGATTACGCATGCGGTATTTGTTACAACGACTCGCGCGCCCCATTCACTGGCTCATCGCGCTGCCTATTGTGTGTCTTGCAGCGAACCTTGCGTTGGCTGCCGATGTGCTCACCCTTACAACCCCCGACGAAACGGAAGCACCTTTATGGGAGGTGCGGTTTGCCGGCTTCAGCCGCTTGGGCCCCTCATACCCGGGTTCAGAAGAAAACCAGCTCAATGTAGTGCCTCTGCCACTGCCTATCTACCGCGGTAAATTTCTAAGAATCGGTGACGACTCTGAGAACCCCATTCGCGGCAGACTTTTCCGGCGCGACAGAATCAAACTGGATTTTGCCTTTGATCTGAACTTTCCGGTCGACAGCGAAGATATCGATGCACGCACTAACATGCCCAATCTCGACCTGCTGTTAGAAATTGGTCCGGAACTGGAACTGCAATTCACTAAAGAGCCGAAGTTCGGCGGCTATTGGTATCTCGGGCTGCAACTGCTGCCGGCCTTTTCGTTCGATAGCCTCTCACCGGATTATCGCGGTCTGACGTTCAGCACTGACTTCAGCTATCGGGTAAAGTTTGCCGAAGGCAAGGACGCACTGAAGGTTCGTATCACGCCAACCTGGGGCAGCAGCCAGTACATGGACTTCTTCTATGGCGTAGAGCCTCAGTTCGCCACGGCAACACGACCCGCGTATGCAGCAAAAGCCGGCTACCTCGGTACCGACCTCACGTTTAGCTACATCAACACCCTGACCGAGCGCTGGGAGTTGGTTGCCGGCACCCGAATATCGTTCAATCAGGGTGCCGTGAACGAGGACAGCCCGCTATTCACCAAAGACTATGGCATAGGCGTGTTCGCCGCATTCACCTGGAAGTTTTGGGAAAGCAAAACCAGAGCAGCCAACTAGACGTTTACTCTAAAGACAAGCAGCGCGTCGCCCACTTTCATTTCAGGCGCAATGTGCTATATATGACCCCCATTTACTGACTCACACACTCTGAGGTTCTTCATGCTGCTATCCCGTCGCACGTTGCTGCAAACAGCTACTCTAGCCGCCACCGCGCCGGTATTGGTCGCGTGTTCCAACGGGGAAGAAGCACTGCGACTGCCAGCCGATGCGCCTATCGGCCCGTTCGGTAAAGAATCAACGGCTGAAGAAGTAACCGCCGGGCTGGATCTCACCGGTAAGACTATTCTGATCACCGGCTGCAACTCCGGTATTGGCTATGAAACAATGCGGGTACTCGCATTGCGCGGCGCCCATGTTCTGGGTGCAGCACGCTCCATGACTAAAGCCGAAGACGCGTGCAACAGCGTGCAAGGCATGGCAACACCGGTCGTTCTGGAGCTTTCAGATTTCGATTCGGTAGTCGCCGCAGCCAACGCCGTTAAAGCCAACCACAGCGTTATCGATGGCGTCATCTGCAATGCCGGCATCATGGAACTGCCGGAACTGGAACAGGTTTATGGCATAGAGCGGCAGTTCGTCGTCAATCACCTCGGGCACTTTCTGCTGGTAAATTTACTGCTTGATGAAATTATAAATGCACCGCAAGGACGTGTTGTGATGGTAAGCAGTGGCTCATCAACCCGTTTGGCACCGCCCGAAGGTATTTATCTGGACCAACTCTCCGGCGAAGGGTGGTACACGCCGGGAGCCGCGTATGGACAGTCTAAACTGGCAAACGTGCTGTTCTCTTTAGAACTCTCAAATCGCTTGCAGGGTAGCACCGCAACCTCCAACTCATTAGCGCCCGGTGTTATCCCCACTAATCTGGGCCGGCATATGCCGCGCTGGAAAACCCTGGCGTTAGAGACCGTTGGCAAGGTATTCACTAAAACCATTCCGCAGGGTGCTGCCACCAGTTGTTATGTGGCAACCCGCCCTGAGCTTAGCGAGGCTTCAGGCTGGTTCTTCCGCGACTGCAACCCGTATCGGCCTGGCGGTAATACCGAGAATGAAGAACTGGCAGCACAGCTTTGGGCTAAATCCGAAGAGATTCTGCTGCCGTGGTTAACTCAGAGTACGCCGGTAGCCTTTAACTACGCATCCGGTGGGCTCGGCTTACGCTAAGCGCACGCAACCACTACTCGGCAGAGGGGCCGGTCAAAACCGGCCAGTACACCCATACAAAAATACCGAACGCGGCACTCCACAGCAGGGCTGAAACATCGACTGTGACCCTGTAGTTGCCACTGGCATAGGTGCCCGCAAGTCGCGCAACAACCGCCAGTGTCAACAAGCCATAGGCTACCACCACAGCACGCGATGCCTGCAATGCACGGCCTGTATGACCCAATGCGACGCGTGTGGTTACTGCCAGAATCATCAGACCAATAACCCCCATCGTCAGTGCATGCAGCGCAAGCGTCGGCGGTAAATAACCCCAGTAGGCTAACGCGGTCAGCAGATAGCCCAATGGCAGCCAGCCATAGGCGAAGTGCAGCACAAACAACAACGGGTTGCTGCGTGTTGCGAGACCTCGCCAGCAAGCCAGCCGACAGCTATGAGCAACAGCCGCGAGCAAGGCCAGCCACGGTAACCCGTTCGCCAGCGCTCCGGACAAGGGCGCATAGGCCGCCGCAATACCGATGCTCACTGTTGCGACCAGCGCTAACACCTCCAACGGCATAAATGATGCTGGCATGCGTTCAGCACCATGGCCATTTTGTCGTAGCCAGCCCATCGTAAAATTCGGAATAATCCGGCCACCAATAATGGCAACAAGCAACAGCATTAAGTGAATCAATAAATAGACAGCGGTGCGATCATCACCCTCGATCACACCAGCCCGGCCGAGGTGATAAAAAAGATTAAGCCCAGCCAAGACACTGACGATACCCACAATCAGAAAATTACGGGTACTGCCGCCGCGAACAAGTTCCCGGCCCACAAAATACACGAGCAGCAGTGGAAATATCATGTCTGCGGCGGCCGCTACCCACGCCGGATAGGCGAACGCAAAACCCATCGCGAGACGGCCAAGCAGCCACGCAACAACCAACAGCAGCAGTTCATTGCCCTGTACCGGCGGCCTGCCGGTCCAGCGGGATATCGAGGTCAGCAAAAACCCAGCCACCGCTGCCATACCAAAGCCCACCAGCATTTCGTGACCATGCCAGTAGAGCATTTCCGGCGGCAGCCCCATCGGCGCGTGCAAGACCATAATCCAAAGCAACCCCATCACAATGGCAAACGCCGCGCCCAACAAAAAGAAGGGTCGAAACGCAATGCTTAGCAATGAAGAAGCATTCACGGACATAACTGCACTTCCCTCAAAATTAACGAACCCGCAACTGCTACCATAGGAACAGCAACCGATGGAGTAACCATGAACCGACGACAGATTCTGCAAGCGGCATGTGGTGCCGGCCTGCTCCAAATCCCCGTAACAGCAATGACGAATAACAGCGCACTGCCTGCAGGCAAAGAATTGCTCGAAACCTACGTCAGGTTATCAGGAAGCTTTGACGATCGGCTGATTATTTGGTGGATGGATGGCAAGCAATACGCCGTGATCAATGGCAAAGCCGAGGCCATGTTCGGCATGAAGGTGGGTATGTTTCATCGTTTCTTCCGCCAGTCTGATGGCAACTTCAAAATTGCCTTTTTTGAACTCACCTACTTTACCGACCTGCAAACCGGTGAGTTGTTGCGCCGCTTCGACAACCCCTATACCGGCGAGACCAACACCGTATCGCAGATTCGCTTGGGCCCGGAAATACGCCTGCTTACTCAACAGGGGCTATCGAGCCCGAACAACCCGATGGTGCAGGATTACGCCTCTAGCATGGGGCCGGTGCGTGTCAGCAACGGCATGATCTGGATCCCTACCTCGGTGGAGGCGATGATCCGGTTTCCGAAGCCGACAGCACCCGAGATTGCTCTAAGCATATACACCACCGTCAGTGGGCACACCGATGCAGCCTTTGATACAAGCAAAGCATCGGTGCCGTGCGCATTTTCGTTCAGTAATACCCAACGTTGGATGCCGTGGATGCGTATGGGCGATATTCAGGGCCACCTTATGGGTGTCGCCGATGGTTGCAAGCTGGAGCAAATGAGTGAACTTCCCGAAGACTACATCGCATGCGCTCGCGAGGTACACGGCAACTATATTGACGACCCGATAGCGGCACTAGACAAGCAGACACAGAAGATACTCGCCTCACACAGCTAGCGGCTACTCTGTATAAATTACGGGCATAAAAAAAGGCCCGCAGAAGCAGGCCCTTTTTCTTGCGCTTACACTGCAATCAGGCTCTGTTAAGACCTAACAGAAACTCTTTACGGGTTGCCGGAACATGCTTAAAGGCACCACCCAGAGATGTGGTCGACGTCTCGCTATTGGAATCCATCACACCACGAGATTTCACACAGAAGTGAGTAGCCGTAATCCGTACGGCGACATCGTCAGTCTCAAGCAATGTTTGCAGCGACACCAGGACCTGCTCGGTAAGCCGCTCCTGAACCTGCGGACGCTGTGCGAAGAAGCGGACAATCCGATTGATCTTAGACAGACCAATCACTTTCTTCTGCGGGATATACGCAATGGTGGCTTCACCATCAATAGTCACGAAATGATGCTCACAGGTTGAAGACAAACTGATCTTGCGAACATTGATCATCTCATCGACCTGCATCTTATTCTCGATAACAGTGACTTTAGGGAAATGGCGATAATTCAGTCCTGAGAAAATTTCCTCAACGTACATTTTGGCCACACGTCGCGGTGTGTCCTGCAAACTGTCATCACGAAGATCGAGAGCCAGCACCTTCATAATTTCTCTGAAGTGCACTTCGATCTTTTGTTTTTGCTCTTCGCGACTCAGACCGTTCGGTAACAGCGGTGTTTCTAAACCGCGCGCCTGCAGGGCATCTCTCACCAAAATAGCCTCGGCGCTAAGGTTAGCTGGCAGGACGAAAGGAACATCTCGAAAACCAACAGATGCTCTTGCATCTTTAGTCGGCTGCACCATGCGCTGGGTTGGCATGGCGGTGTGAGTTTGTGCGCTTTTAGAGCTCATATGAACAGTCCTTTATAATTGGCAGATTCAAACAACTATTCGCTACACCCCGGTAAATGGTTTCACCACAGCAATACTGGGCTCATCAAGCGATACCCTATTAACTCTTGTTTTATATAGAGAAAATTACAATAAACTGGTAAATATATGTATTTGGGAAACTTTTTAGAGGTTTTTCGTGTCCACCTACCATCGTCCACCGTCGACGCAGGGCGTTTTGGCTCCTCGAAAACTTGCCTAAGTCGTCAGGGCACGATACAACGTCGGGTGAGGAAAGCGCGGTAAGACCGTATGCCACTCAATCTATTAAAGACCGGCATTGCCGGACAACGACCACAACAAACTGGAGTCATACATGTCTAAATTGAAAATTGCGATTGGTGCAGCTGTTATAACGGGTCTTGGCTTAGCAGGTGTTGCTAATGCCGACGTCAACGACGGACTGTTTTCTATGGATGAACTGTCTAGCGGTTACCTGACAGCAGGTGGTCACGAAGGCTCTTGCGGCGATGACAAGAAAGATAAAGACGGTGAAGGCTCTTGCGGTGAAGGCAAGTGCGGCGCTGACAAGAAAGGCGAAGAGAGCATTGCCTAACTTGCGAACCAGCAAGTAAGTAAGATTTGTGGAGATCCAATCCTCCCAAAAAAAACCGGCACCCTCTGCAATAGAGGGCGCCGGTCTTGGTTTACGCCGCAGCTTAATGAAAGAGCTGCTGGCTGAAGAACCTGCTCAGGTGAGCTTTTACGAAGTCGCACCCGAGAACTGGATTAACGTGGGTGGCCGCTACGGCAAACAATTCCGGCAACTCACCGAACGAACGCCGCTAATCTGCCACGGCCTGTCGTTATCCCTAGGCAGCCCGGCCCCGCTGGATTATTCGTTCCTTCAACAACTCAAAGAGTTCATGGCGGAGCACAACGTTGCTCTGTACAGCGAACACTTAAGCTATTGCAGCGATCATGGTCATCTCTATGATCTCATGCCTATCCCGTTTACTGACGAAGCGATCACCTACGTGGCAGACCGGATCAAACAAGTACAGGATTTTCTGGGCCAGCGAATTGCCATAGAAAATGTCTCCTACTACGCGGCACCCGGAAAACACATGGAAGAGCTCGCGTTCATCAATGCAGTGCTCGATACGGCCGACTGCGATCTGCTGCTGGATGTGAACAACATCTTTGTTAATAGCATTAATCACGGCTACAGCGCCGCAGAGTTCATGCGCGCACTGCCTGCTGAACGAGTTCGCTACTTCCATATGGCAGGGCACTACGTCGAAGCTGAAGACCTGCGCATTGATACGCACGGCGCACCGGTCAGTGACCCTGTATTTGAGCTGCTGGCAAAAGCCTACGACCACTTCGGGCCGGTACCCACATTGCTCGAGCGCGACTTCAATATACCACCGCTGGCTGAACTGCTGGCCGAGGTAGACCAAATTGCAAGGCTACAAAATGCCAGCCAACGCACAGGCACACGTCAGGTTGTCTAGTCTTCGCGAACAACAGGTGGCCTTTGCCGCGCACTTGCGTGATCCGGACCAGAACCCGGCACCAAGCGGTATTGAAGATCGTCGTATGGCGATTTACAGGGAGTTATTTGTTGGTAACGTTAATGCGTTTTTGACCGGTTACTTCCCAATAGTTAAAGCCATCCTCGGGGAAAAGGTGTGGCAAAAACTGATTCGCAGCTTCTACCGCGACCATGCCAGTCATACTCCGCTGTTTACGGAACTCGCTAGCGAGTTTCTCGACTATCTGGCCAACGAGCATGTTCCAGAAGACGACGAGCCTGGTTTTATCACCGAACTGGCGCATTACGAATGGGTCGAGGGCGGACTCAACCTAGCACCGGACCCAAAGCCCGATGAAACGTTAATTGACGGCGATCTGCTCGAACAGGCACCACAGGTTTCTCCGGTTGCCTGGCTGTTCAGCTACCACTGGCCAGTGCATGAGATTAGCGTAGACAATCAGCCTGCTGAGCCGCTGGCTGAGCCGGTGCATTTTCTGATCTATCGCAATACTCAAGATAGCGTTGTATTCAGCCGGCTCAACCCGATTAGTGCTCGGTTGCTGCAACTTATTGGCGAACCCGGCAACACCACCTCAGGCAAAGCGGCTCTCACGCAAATTGCCGTCGAACTACAACACGCCCAACCCGAGCAAGTTATTGCTGCCGGGCACAAGATGCTGTGCGATTGGCGTGCAAAAGATATCATTCTGGGCACCTACGCCTGACCGGTATTCAGTCCCCAAGAAATATCTCCGACCAAATAGCTAGCCCAAGAATAATTAGGAGCGTCACCCATGAACAGCCTTAACAAGCTTCAGGATCTGTTTGACTCAAGCCGCGCCGTTGACTGGCTCGCTCCGATGGCACTCAGACTCTACCTGGTGCCGATTTTCTGGATGGCGGGCACGATGAAGCTCAACAGCTTTGCTGACACCGTCGCGTGGTTCGGCAATCCGGACTGGGGCCTGGGTTTGCCCTTTCCGGCACTGATGGCCGTACTCGCCACCGGCACCGAAGTGCTCGGCGCCATTATGTTGCTGATAGGACTGGGTGTGCGTTGGATCTCGGCACCGCTGATGTTCACAATGATTGTGGCGGGTGTTACGGCACATTGGCAGAACGGCTGGTTGGCGATCTCGGCCAGCAGTGGCCCATTCGCTACCGAACGCACACAAGGTGCCATCGCGCGCTTAGATCAGACCAAAAGTATTTTGAAAGAACACGGCGACTACAGCTGGCTCACCGAAAACGGTAGCCTGGTTATGCTGAACAACGGTATTGAATTTGCAGCCACCTATTTAATTATGTTGCTGGCCTTATTTTTTATCGGCGGCGGCAAATACGTGAGCATTGATTACTGGATTGCGCGGCGCTTTCGCAGTAAGCCGTCTTAACAACACTTCCTCTTAATGGCTATCTGATGTAAAAAAACCGGCTCACAGCTAGCTCTTCAAGCCGGTTTACATGCAACTAATACAGCTGCTGCTGTGTTTCTTCACGCCGATGGCCACGGATGTAACTGCCGAGCCATTTGTAGGCGACCAAACCAAGCAGCACATTGGCAATGGCGCCGGCAAAGAACAGCCCGTCTAAGCCAAGCCACCACCTAAGCAACAGTGCCAGTGGCAAGAACACCAACATGGCCCGGCATACCGAAATAGCCACGCCCGGCAGCGGGAAGCCCATGCCGTTGAAGCCCGCGCAGGCCGACATCACCATGCCGTAGCCGGCGTAGCTGACCGCCATGATGCGCAGGTAGGTAATAGCCACGTCCTGAATCTCGGCTGTATGGCTGAACAGGCGAGCCAGATAGGGTGCCGCAAAGAACAACACCGTGGTCAGTAAAAGACCATAAGCAATACTGAACCTGGCAATGACTTTGCGGGCTTCGAGCATGCGGTTGAGCTTGCCCGCTGCAAAGTTTTGCCCCATGAACGGGCTGGCCACCGCCGACATCGCGTAAAACGGAATGAGCACCAGCGGCTCAATGCGAATACCCACACCAAAGCCCGCCACCGCACTCACACCGTAGCCAGCGATCATGGCGACGGTAATACTATTGGCAATCGGCACCACGGTGTTGGTCAGCATCGCCGGCCCGCCAATGCGCAACATCTCACGCCAGGAGTTCAATACAACACTAAACTTCGCAAACGGCGTGGCGAACACCCGCAGCTTGAAATGCAAGTAAGACAGTGTGCCTATCATCACAATGACATTGGAGGTGACGGTAGCCAAAGCGGCGCCCGCTATTTCCAAACGCGGAAACCCGAATAAACCAAAAATCATAATGGGATCGAGAATCGCATTGACGACAGCAGCCAGCGTAATAATTTTGCCTTCGATTAATGCATTACCACGGGCCCGCATCGAGGCCAGACAAATCCAGCACACCGCATTAACTGGCGTTCCCCAGTACCAGATGCTCATGTAATCGTTCACCAATGGCATCAGCTCATCGGTAGCGCCCAAGGCACGAAATACGGGATCAATGGTGGCAAGACCTATCAGCATGACCACCAGCATGACCAAACCAGCTAGAACGACGGTATCGGTAGTCTGGCGGCGGGCCATCTGCTCGTCCTTGCGGCCGGTCGCGCGTGAAATCACCGAAGCGGCGCCGGCCTCGAACCCAATAATCAGACTGGTCAGCAGCCACAGCACGGGAAAACAGAAGGCAATCGCGGCCAGCGGCATATCGCCCAGCCGGGAGACAAAAAACAGATCCACCGCATCAAACGAAATAATCGCCACTAGACCAAAAGCCATGGGCGTCGCCTGCTTGCGCAGCCGGGTCGATACCGTTCCTGTTGTCAGATCCTTAGCCAAGCAACCCTCCCCAACTCACTACCCACAAACTCGCGCAGTCCGCAGCGCCGCGCAACAACCCGGCATTCTGCCAGAATTCGAACCCATCACCCGAAAATTTGGCGTGGAAAACACTAAAGCGCTGCAAACAAGCAGGGCTTTAGTGTTAGAACAGCTAAAAAAGCTTACTACCGCACAACATCTTCCAACAGTGTCAGTTCCAGTAGAAACCCGCCGGCAGGCAAAGCGCCACCCTCACCACTACCGCTAAAACCACCGCCATCGGAAGAGCCGGCAGATACTGCAAATACTGCAAATACTGAAATGACAGCCAACCCAACGGCCACACAATAACGATATAACTTGATATCGAGGGCCTTACGTTTGTGCTGTCAAAGAAGCTTTCGTAGAGCTTGCAAAGGCTGATTCACATAACCCAAGAATGTCGGTATGGAGATACCTATTGTTACAACATGAAAACCACCCGACTCTAAAAGGCTTTGATACAAAGACTGTTGCGAGATGGCCAAGCACGGCATGAATGAAGACTTGTTTGCATGTAATTACATATTATAATGCTGAAAAGCCCAACAAGATGACGTTGGTTTATGCTGTCAATGCAGCAACAAAGGAGCACGGAATGAATATCAACAATTGGTACGCCGCCTGCATTGCAGAAGATCTCGCCGATAAGCCTAAGAAAGTCACGCTGCTCGGCGCAGACTTTGTGCTGTTTCGTGATGACACAGGCAGAGCGCGCTGCCTCAGCGACCTATGCGTGCACCGCGGTGCCTCGCTGTCTGTCGGCGAATGTACAAACGGCAAGCTAAAGTGCCCGCAACACGGCTGGGAATATAACGGCCACGGCCAATGCACGCTGATTCCTGCGGGCAGCAAAACGCCCACCGAACCACCCAAGCGTGCCCGCGTACCCGCTTACCCGGTACAAGAAAAATACGGTCTGTTGTTTGTTTTTTTAGGGGATATGAGCGAAACAGAACGCCCCGCGATACCCGATATCATGCCGGAGTACGATAGCGACGACTGGCACATCGGTATTATCCCGCGCAGCAAAGACGTGGCATTTATGCGCATGCATGAAAACTACAACGATCCTTGTCACGTGCACTATATTCATGAGTTCGCCGCGTGGCTGCCCAAAGGCGTGACTATTACAGATCACCAACTCACCGACACCTACGTGAAGGCGTTTCACGCCGGTTGGGATGCCGAGGGCAAATCTAATGATCACTGCGGCCTGATGATGGAATACAACGTAGTGAGTTCGGTCTCGCGCAACACCAACTACCAGCCCAACTACCCCATTCAAATTGTCACCGCCTACGTTACGCCCATCGATGAACTCAACAGTCAAATTTTCATGCTCATGCTCATGGCCAAAGAAGGTGTCGAAACCGCAGGGCTTGACGGCAAAGCCGTACGTGGTGCTAGCCCCGACGAACACAAAATGCTGATAGACATGACTCGCGATCAGGTTATGGATGAAGACTATGTGGTACTAAAAACCACACGGCCACGGTTGTCTGCGCCGTTTAACGAAGAATTGCTAGTGGATGCAGATAGAACGGTAGCCCAAGTGCGCAAGATCACGATGGAATACGCTGCAAAATTTGGCGAAATCGATACCCGTGCGCTGCGCGATATTGAAAACGCCCATATTCGGGTTATACCCTGCCCACAACACAAGAGTGATCCGAAAAACTGGGTCCATAAAATAGTGCCTTTGAAAAACATGGATGCCGCGGGCGGACTGAAAGCTGTCAGCTAGAGGAGAGGACAGCCGTTATTAGAATGCCAGGGCGAGCAGCAACCGGAAACTGCGGTTCAGCAGACAGCTGACCAAATACGTCTATTTCACCAATGTCTGGATCACGCATCTGGCTGGCTGTAGCAATTTCGGCTGCATTTAATATCTGCGCATCACTTAGCCGCTGCAGACTGGCGCTACTGCCAATCACTACTGAATTGCGCCGGGACGCTTCCCAGCCTTCGTTTACCCGCTTATCCCGTGCTTTGAACACGTGAATGCCGACGCCGGATTTTGCACAAAGCACCGGCTAGGCGTCGAACCTACAACGCTCATTGCAACGACGCTGATCGGCCCCGCATCGAAAAAAAACCACAGCTAAATATCTAAATGCAAATGAGAATCACTTGCATTTAGATATTTAGCTGTGGTTTTATAAGCGCAGAACCTAGCAAGTCAGTCGACTATCGGAGCTCAAGAGTGATCAAACTAACCATTGGCCGCAGGCAAACCATAGCCCGGTCAGCATTTGCAGTGGCATTGCTGCTTAGCAACACCCCCGTGCTGCAAGCGCAAGTAAACCAACCTGATGCAAAAAAGTCTGCGGGCCTAGAAGAGATTGTAGTCACCGCGCGCCGGCGTTCCGAAAACCTGCAAGCCGTGCCGCTGTCGATATCGGCATTTAGTGCAAACGATATCTTGTCACGCAACATCGCCGATCTGAACAAACTGGCCGAGCAAACTCCAGGTATGAACTTTCAGACTACCGGTGCGCTCACGGCCAACCGCGTGACAATTCGCGGCATGTCGCAACTGACACGTGGTGTTGATGAAACCAACGTAGCCTCGTTTGTCGATGGTGTCTACGCACCGGGCTTTAGTGGCAGCGAGTTTGTCGGCTATGAATCGTTGGAACGTATTGAAGTAGTGCGCGGCCCGCAAAGTGCGCTGTACGGGCGCAACAGTTTTTCAGGTGCGATCAACTACATCACCAAGAAGCCGGAATTCAAACCCGAGTTTGGTGCACGCCTCACGTTAGGAGATAACAACCAACAGGGCATCTCCGGTTATGTCTCTGGCCCAATAATTGGCAATAGCCTGGCCATGCGCTTAGACGCTGGCAGCAGCCAATCGGGCGGCACATTTGTGAACGAATGGAACGGCGAAACACTGAACAATGCACAACGCGAATTCTTGCGCCTTGGAGTGCGCTGGGACATTAGCGACAACGTGCGCGCCGACTTAAGCCTGACTGCCAGCGATGATGACTACGCCCCCGCTGCCATTACCCAGATTGCCGATGACGACCCGCGACGCATTGGCAAGCTGCCCTACACACTGGCTGCCGGCGGCCCGTTCCAACTGGGCGCCGGCAACGGCAGTGCTATCGGCATCTTGTATCAGGGTGCCGTGACCGAGCAGAGCGACACCTTCACCATTGATCCACGCGCGTCTGGCGGCGAACGCGACATCCGCAGTGGAAGATTGCAGTTGCAATGGGATTTGGAGACTGTCTCGTTAGTTTCTCTGACGGGTTACCAGACCCGTACACTGAGTACTGTGTCTGATTTCAACACCTGCCGGCCAGAATCTGCCCCGGCCGTATGCGCCACAATAGGTAACAAGTTCGGCACCTACGTGAGTGGCCTGCTAAGTCCGACCTCACCCACGAACCTGATCCAAGGCGGTCCGTACATTGCCAACTTACTTATCGGCACTATTGAAGATCGCGATGAGTTCAGCCAGGATCTCCGCATACAATCGGCCGGCAACTCCGCATTTAACTGGACGCTCGGCGTTTACTACAGCAGCGAAGACTTTACCGAGCAGAGGACCCAGCAATCCGACACCAACTTGCAGGGGCCGTTTTTCCCGGCCTTTGGCCTTTTCGGTACGGTGTACGCCCCTGCAGGCGCCGCCGTAGTTGATGACACTGACCTAATCAGGAACCGTTTCTACTCTGGTTACGGTTCATTCGCGTACGATTTTCTTCCGAAGTGGAACCTGTCTGTTGAAGGCCGTGTCACTAAAGAAGAAAAGCAAACCAATCAGATTGAAAATAACTACCCATCCACGGCATCGCCCACCGGCTTGCAGGAAGAGAACTTTCGCTATTTCACACCGCGTGCGATTTTATCGTTTACACCGGTTGAATCGTGGCTGATCTACACCTCGGCATCCAAGGGTGTGAAATCCGGCGGCTTTAATCCGGGCGCCCCGGCTGAGGTCGCCACGTTTAGACCCGAGAAGAATTGGACCTATGAACTGGGCAGCAAATACACTTTCTGGGATGATCGTGCACGGCTCAATACAGCCATTTACCGCATCGACTGGACCGATCAGCAGTTTCTGAGCACGCTGGATGGCACCAATCCGATTGTGTCGAATGTTGCAGAAACCAAAATCAACGGCCTGGAATTGGAAGGTGTTGTGAGTGTGACCGAATGGCTCAGCCTGAATCTGGGCTATGCATTTACCGACCCGGAGTACACCTCGGGCGAGGTAGTAACACTGGCAGGCCTCACCGATTGTGCCGTGGTCGGCATTCCGTGTGATGCACCCGACGGCACCAGCACAGGCAGTGTTGCGGGCAAACAGGTGATCGGTGTCTCGAAGCACAGCGTTGTAGTGGGTGCCGGTGTAAACGCACCCACTGGCTGGCACGATTGGTTTTTTATTGGTCGCGCCGATTACAGCCACCAGAGCAAGCAGTACATTGATGAAGCTAACGCCGGCTACATTCCGGGCCGCGGCATCTTAAACCTGCGCGCCGGCATTCAGAACAACAACTGGACCGCTGAAGGCTATTGCAACAATGCCACTGATGACAGCACCCCAACTTACGCCCTACCACCGCGCGATTTGTTCGGCGTGCCGCACTACTTCGTCGTCAACCGCGATGGTCGGATGTGCGGTGTGCAAGTGGGGTATCAGTATTAACAAAATGCATCGGCTGTTATAGCCGGAGTGGCGGTCTATACTCAGGAGCATGAACAAGCTTATGGGTGGAATTGGGATATTGCTGCTAGCAATGACTGTCTTGGTCATCGGCTATTTCAACTGGCTGCCTAATTTAGCAGCACCCTCACAGATAAAGATCGAGGCCACTCCCGAGCAACTCGCCCGCGGTGACTACCTGTTTAATGCGGTGCTCGGTTGTCCGGTATGTCATTCGGAGCGTAACTACGCCGCGTTTGGCGGACCGCCAGTGCCGCCTTTGGGCGCTGGACGGACTTGTGCAGAGCCGGGAAAACCCTTGCCGGGGCTGGCAGAATCGGGCGGTATGCCGGGCACTATTTGTTTTCGCAATATCACGCCGCACGCTACCGGCATTGCCGGCTGGAGTGACGGTGAGATCTTGCGGGCCATACGGGAAGGCATTGGCAAAGACGATCGGGCGTTATTTCCGATTATGCCGGCCTTTATTTACCGCAATCTTGCCGATACCGATGCACAAGCCATTGTGGCTTATCTGCACACCTTAACGCCGGTGAACAACCCGCTCCCTGCCACCGATATCAACTTTCCAGTGAACTGGATTATTCGTTTGCTCCCGGAGCCCTTGGCAGGGCCGGTGGCACAGACGGATCCAGCAGATACCCTGGCGTATGGCGAGTACTTAGCCACAGTGGCGCGCTGTGCCTTCTGTCATTCACCGCGCGATTCGCGCACCCGCACACCAATTGCGGGCCTGGAGTTTTCCGGCGGAGTCAGTTTTCAGGGCAAGAACGGCTTGATGTACTCCACCAACCTTACTTCCGATGCTTCAGGCCTCGGTGATATAACCGAGGCCCAGTTCATTGCGCTCTTCCGGCGCAACGACGACCCGACGGCCACCGATCTTAACCTGATGCCATGGACTTATTTCGCTGGCATGCGTGATGCCGACCTGGCGGCGATCTTAAGCTTCCTGAAATCGCTGCCACCCTTGGCGTATTCAGAACCAACTCTCAGCGAATAGCGAACACCCCGCGCACAAAGCAGTTCGAGGCCAATTAATTGTCTGCTATGGTTCAGGCCACGCATAAGGGGAACAACTTGAGCAGCACTGAACACAGAAAATTGCCGGTATCGGCGTACTTTGGGTATGGCGCAGGACAGATTGGCGGGCAAATCCTACGTGACACGCCGGCGCTGATTCTACCGATCTATATGAGCACGGTGCTGGGGCTCGAGCCGGCTATGGGTGCACTGGTCATTCTCATTGCCAAAATCTGGGTGGTGTTGGCCGATCCCGTTGCCGGCGTCATCTCTGATAAAACCAATACCCGCTGGGGCCGCCGTCGACCCTTCATTCTGGCAGGCGGATTTATTGCGGCACTCAGCTTCTTAATGCTGTTCTTTGTTCCCGACATTGGGGATCAGGCGCTATTTATTTACATGACGGCTATTTATTTGCTGTTGAACACCGGCTACTCAATGTTCTCGGTGCCGTATTTAAGCATGGCCTCCGAGATGTCCGACAACCCGGATGAGCGCACCACTATCTTGTCGTTTCGCAACGGTGCGTTGGCCGTAGGTCTGCTGATTGGCGGCGCCTTAGCGCCGGAAATTATTAGCCGGGCCATTCAGGACTTCGACCAGACGGCCCGTGAGGCCTACGAATGGATGGCGCTGGTGGTGGGCGCAGTCATTATGCTCTCAACACTGTGGGTGTTCTTCGGCACCCGTGGTGCACGCGGCACCGAGGCCGACGCCGTCACTGTGCCGCTACTGCAACAACTGAAAACGGCCTGGACCAATAAACCTTTTGTCACACTGATTACCGCCAACATCGTGCAGTACATTAGCGCGGGTATCGGCTATGCCGGTGGCTTGTTCTTCTTTGCCTACGCCATGGATTTTGGCGCGCAGTCATTTAGCATTATTGCCATCTGGATTATCGTGATCTGTATTGCATCCATCGGGTCAATGCCACTGATGGTGTGGGCCTCCAAACGCTGGGGCAAGATGGCCGTCTATAAGTGGTGTCTGTTTTTGTACGCACTTAATATTCAGGGTTATTGGCTGGCCGATAAAGACTCAATGTGGATCGTCTGGATCGTTGCTGCCGGCGTGGGGCTTTTTAACGGTGGCTTTATTCTGATGTCGTTCTCGGTGCTCACCGATACCATTAGCTACGACCGTATTAAATCGGGCGTAAGCCGCGAAGGCGCCTTATCGTCGGTGTACTCGGCAGTCGATAAGGTGGGCAATGCGCTCGGCTCGGCGGTGTTTCTGGCATTCTTGTCGATCATTGGTTTTGTGGGTTCGAACGATGGCAGCATGGCGCCACAGAGCGAATCGGTAAACACCTGGATAGCCTTTGCTTACATACTGGTACCCGCTGTCCTGCACGCGAGCAGCATTCTTATATTGAACCGCTACAAGCTGGACGAGAACTAACCGCTCCTCGTACACCGCCGCTGCCGGGGATGCATTGCTCACCGGGAGTGGCATAATCGGCTCACGAACAATCTGCTAATGCAGCTTTAATCAGGGCTAGGGCGGCGCTGCCGCAGCACCACTGGAGAACCTCATGATCTTATTAACCGGAGCAACGGGCAAAACCGGTGGTGCAGTCGCCACCGAATTGGCGAAACGCGGCGTAAAGTTTCGCGCCATTGTTCGGGATGCTGCCAAAGCACAGAACCTTGCCGAGATGGGCGCCGAACTCGCCGTAGGCGACCTCGCTGACCGCGCGTTTCTGGATACGGCCTTAGACGGCATTAGCCGTGCATTCCTAATATTGCCTAATGTGCAGGAACAGGAAGTCATGGAGTCACAGTTTGTGGATGCCTGTGCAGCGAAAGGTGGCATTCACCTGGTGTATTTGTCCTCCATGGAATCAATTCCGGGTTGCACCACCACGGTCACTAAAATGCACGTGCGCATTGAAGAACTTATTCGTGCAGCCGGCCTGCCCTACACCATGATTCGCCCCACCTTCTTTATGCAGCTGTTTATTGGCTCTGCCGCGAAGATTAAGGAAACCGGCAATATCGTTATGCCCACGGCAAACGGTACCGTTGTGCCCACCGATGTAAGAGATGTGGGCGAAGTGATTGCGAATGTACTCACTGAAGATGGCCACGAAAACCAAAGCTACGACATTACCGGCCCGGAACTAATCACACTGGGTGAAGTGGCCAAGCGGTTCAGCAAAGTGCTGGGCAGAGAGTTCAAGCATGTAAGCCCGCCGCTGGATGCCTATGCCGATGTTCTAAGAAAAGTCGGCTTCCCCGAATGGCGGGTAGAAGCGGTCTCTGGCGAACTCGCAGGTATTGCCGCCGGCATGATTGATCACAAAACTGAGCTCATGGGTGAAATGCTGGGCCGGCCGCCACGCAAGATAGATGACTTTCTTGCGGATTATGCTGAGTTGTTTAAGTAGGCGGCAGCGCTAGAAATAAAAAAGGCCGGACTGGCAGCAGTCCGGCCTTTTTTCTAACCCACGTCAGCAACCCTTCCCTGTTGCTTGCGCGTAACAACCCAATAAATCACCACACAAACGCCTCCCACCATAATCAACGTATTGAACGTCAGGAATAGGGGCAACGAAATCGCCAGTGCGATGTTGCGAGCTACATTGACGGTGGTGTGCCAGAGGGCTGCCATTAGGATACTTTGGGTTTTATCGTGAATGAGTGTAAGCCATAGGGTGGCGGCGAGAATGCCGGCGGCGAAGCCTAAGAACGAACCGAGACCGAACTCCGGGCGGCCCAGAAACTGCGGCAGATGCCAGAACAGCCAGAAAGGCCACAGCAATAGTGATGCCAGCAAAGGCCCGCGGGTTTTTCTGAGCCAGGGAATGGCAAATCCCCGCCAGCCGGGCTCTTCACCGAAACCCTGAATCATGCCGCCGACCACAATCAGCTCAACAAGGCCAATCAGCGTTAAGTAATGCAGTGACTTTTCAGTTTCAAACTGAGGTTGCTCGCCGCTAGCCAGCCCATTAATAGCCACCACAATAATTAGCAGGACAAACGGACTGAAGATACTGAACAACAACCAGAACGATGGCACGCGCCATTGAGTAAGGCCTTTCAGAATACGTGAGATACCGGCGGCACCATCGAGTGCTTTAGCCACCAGCAGCGCGGCGACAAAAGGCCCGAAGGCCGCAATCATCTCCAATGCATGCGGCAAGTCGGCGGACAAAATACCCCGCTTGGAGAGTGCCAGAGGTACAGCAAAGCTCCAGGTAAACGCATAGGCCAGCAGCAGGTAGCTAAGAAACGGGTACTTTTTAATAATGCCACTCATCGTAATCTACCTCAGACTTTAAACCGATGGCTTCGGCATACGGACATCGGACTCGACAAAGCCTTTGAGTTGCATGATCACATCACGCCATTCGGCCACTCGCGGGTGACCGTTGTAATCGAGTTTGTTGCCGATGCTGGTCATTAAATAGGCAGCAATGGCAAAGTCGGCAATGGATAAGTCACCAATAATGAAGTCGTTCTTCTGCAGCTGCACTTCCAGCGCATCAAACATCGGGTTGATGGCGGCAAGATCGGTTTCATCGCCGGTTTTGAAGCGACCCATCATGGGCATGAGGTGACAACTCTGCCAGTGCAGCCAGCGGTCGACATTGGCGCGGCCGCGCATGTCTTCGGGCAGTGAGTGGGTCTCAGGGAACTTGCGGGCCAGATAACTCAAAATGGCGTTCGACTCCCACAGACTGAAGTCTTCATCCACCAGTAAGGGTACTTTGCGCATCGGGTTGAGCGCATAGAACTCGTCGCTCTGCGTTTCTTTCTTGGCAAAATTGACGCCATGTATTTCAACCGGCAGATCAAAATGCTTAATAAAGGCCACAACCTTACGGTTGTTGGGCGTAATAGCAAAAGTATGGAGCAACATAAACACTCTCCGCTGTCTGACAATACCTAGTATGCACAATTACACCGCATTCGTGCAGAACTCAGACTGCCGGCTTGAAGCCTGTCCGCGGCATGCTCAGAAATGAGGAGGCCAGCGCTCAGCATAAAAAACGGGCCTGCAAAGGCCCGCTTCCTATAGTGCGATACGGCTTTGCTGCTAGTTGATCAGTTCACCATCCCACTGCACAGTGCGGCCGGTGTTCTCCATCGGAAAGTCATCCATAACTTTCATCATGCCGGCTATGCTCTGCTCAATGGGCACGGCATTGGTGCCGCCCATTTCATCCTCACCATGCGTCAGCACGCGCCCTGGAAGCAAGGTGACCACACGCACACCCTGGCGCTTCCAGCGAATGGCAATTTCATTCTGAATGGAATCGAGTGCCGCCTTACTGGTTTTGTACAGTGTGAAGCCCGGCACAGGAATGCCGCGCTCACCTTTACCGGTTGTGAGTGCGGCCATCATTTTGGTCTCACTCTTTTTCACGTGCGGGTAAAATGCTTCAGAGACTTTTAGCGGCCCAATGACGTTGATCTGATAGGTACGAATGAATTCGTCATAATCAATAGTGCCGACCATCTGACCTTTCTCTGGGCCGATCATAAGGCCTGCGTTGTTCAACAACACATCGATAGGCTGATCTTTGTATTTTTCGGCCAACGCATCGATGCCAGCGTGATCGAGCAGGTCCAATCGTTCCACGACCACGTTGTCGCGCTCAGCGGCAAAGGCATTCAACTCATCAGCGGAGGCCGGATTACGGGTAGTAGCAATCACCAGCCAACCGCGATCGGCATACTGGCGAACAAACTCAAAGCCAATACCGCGGTTCGCACCCGTAATGAGCACAGCCTGCTGCGGCTTAGCGCCCTCATGGCCAGCAGCAATAGCCATTGTGGCAGGCAATACCAACAACGCCAGCAACGCCATAATTGGCATCAAAAAACGCTTTAAAACGATCATCTACTTCTCCATAAAAAAAGGTTTAAACACTCAATGTTCGACGTGAGGGCGCGGCAACACATCATGCGTATGACCAAAAAGTGTTGTATTGGTTTCTTAGGCCGCGCTAAACCACCGCTTCTCTAGAAATAGCATTTGCTAGATCATTATTGTTTGCTCAAAGCGTGAACATTGACACCACTAGTTAAGTCGACAGAGGCGCGCAAGCGATAGGCGATAGGCTGGAATTACAAAACTAGTCCTGACCCTCAAACACTTCAGCCCAGTAAGTGGGCCCCTCGGAAAACCGTGCCGGCCAGCGCGCACCGACTCTGGGGTTAAACATCAGCACCAGTGCAAAACACTCGGTGAGATCACCGCTCACCCCTTGCACACCACTAAAGTTGTAACAGAGACGATCTGCTTCGCCCTGCTCGCCTTCGGTGCGCCATGTACCGGTAACACCTTCAGGGCTATCGATCGTGTTATCGCGCTTAAAATGCGCGTTCACCGTAACCACCTCACCATCCACCTTAATGTCATAGCGCATGGTGTTATTGAACAGGAAAGTCCAGTAGTTCGGATGGGCATCGCCCTCGAGCGGATGCGGACGATTCTCAATGAAGCCCATCTCTACCTGAAACTCTTCAAACCCGTTTACCGGTGCAATGCTTTCGGCCACTTCGCCATAGACCATGTTTTTGGGCACCTTGGGTTGTACACAGTGCAGAAACTCATACGGGTGCACAGCAATACGCTGAATAGCAAAACAGAAGTTGCGCTTATCGCGCATACGCCAGATACCGGTGAGGCCGCGGTTATTGCCGGTGACCGTACCGTCACCATTAAAATACGCCACAAAACTGTAGGTGCCCTCGTCATAAGGAATCGTGAACTTAACGGTGTCTTCCATATAGAGCTTCCAGAACTCAGGGCTATTGGTTTTTAGCTCGGCATCGAGGCCACCGGTGGCCATCGTTGTGGTCTTGGCCTGATCCCAATCGACAGACTCACTGGTGCGCAACACGTAGGCAGTAAGTGGCAGCACTTTGTCGGCAGGAATATCGACAGCCGGCATCACATTGCCAGGAATGACCTCACCCGGGTTCTGCACATAGGCAGCGAAGAGATCGGGAGTCCAGTCACGATCGTCGTTCTTCAATGCATCGGAATACGCGAAGCCGGGCTTTGTGCCTACTTTGCGTTGAAACAGCTTATACAGATTGGGGCCCGTGATGTCGGCCTGGCCTTTGCCTGCCGTATGGCAAAATGCGCAGTACTGCTGCCAGGTCTGCTCGCCAGCAAGCATGTCGGCATCTCTCAGCATCTGTTCCGTATATTCCTCTGCGAAAATACTGCCGCTGATCAACAAAGCGGCGACCAATACCATTACCCGAATCTGCATAACTACACCTTCTATATTGTTCTGCCTGCCAGCAGCATTAGAACCGATGAACTGTCGTTAGTGATTATATTGTTGCAATTGGAAGGCTCTGCACGTTAAAAAAAACGGTTCATGGTCTGCCAGATGGATTGGAGGAGCCGCGCGAGTCATGACGGCAGTCCAATAGGCAGACAATGGCTCAACGGCTGTGCGGTGGCATACAAATTAATGCTATAGCTAGGCTCTGCATTTGCGAGGCGTGCGCTGTTAGCTCGCCCGACGCATTGGAACAACGACCTAACCAGGAGTCCATCCATGAACAAAACCCTTTCTACCGCTCTGCTTGCTACTACTGCAGGGCTGATGCTGGCCAGCACAGCCTATGCCGGCGCGCATGGCGGCCAGGGCGTCTCCAAAATTGAAGACCTGCCGGTACGTTCGGGTGACTGGTCGCCCGCCGAAGTTGCCAAAGGTCGTGAACAGCTGGTTGCGGCTATAGATGCCGCCTGGATCCGCATCATTGCCAGCGGCCGTGATCAGGAAGTACTGATGACAGAACCCGCATCGTCACCCGGCGCTGCCAATAGCTATATGGTGCGTCTGGTCGATTGCCTGCCGCAGCCCGAGATTGCTCCATGGCCTGAAAAACCTGTTGGCATGTTCAAAGACATTCTAGACAGCGGAATGATTCGCCAACTGGTGCAGGGCGTGCCAGAAACACCAGAGAACACCTCGTGGTATTTCTCCGGCGTAAGCGTGAAGTATCAGGATATGGTGATGGAAGATATCGGTAAACACTATGGTGTAAAGCTGAAAGTAGAGTCGGTGGTATTGCCACCGGGCCGACTGCCAGCAACGTCTGTTCTTACCGATGGCAAAATCGACTTTATCTCACAACTGAACGCGTTGGGTGGCAACACACAGGGTATGCGCCGTCGTGAATCACGCCGCTTCAGTTGCACCATGAGTGCTTCGAGCCAGTTCATCCATATACCGGAAGACTCTAAGTTGGTGGCAGAGATTAAGTCATTGAACGATCTGATTGCACGGCCCGATATTCGTATTTGTGCCGGCCCACTCACCACACAAACTGCGCAGGCTTACATGCCCAAGCACACTGTGAAGACCAAGTACGTTAATGACCTGACGGCCTGTGATAAAGCCGTTAAAAAGGGCCAGCTCGACGTCATTATTAACCCGCTTAACGACCTGTCTATAGGTGGCATAGAAGGCTACATATCCGTGCATACACTTATTGTTGCAGGCACGCCGCTATGGGTAGCTGCTGAAAATATCATCTGCGATGACGATGGCAATCCTAAAACGGAAGATGAGTGCCACACTACGGACCCGCTATAAGCAGAATCAGCAGCAGTACAAACTGCGGGGTATTTTTTACCTGTAGCAAATATCAAAAAGGTCACAGCAAATGCTGTGGCCTTTTTTTATAGCTGCAGAAAATAGTCCACTGCGATGGTGTTTAGCGACGACGCGGCCGGCGCCGCACACCCACAATACCCAGTGCTGACAACATCAACCAGGCGGCTGCCGGTACCGGTACAACAGTAGGTCCGACACCTGCCGACGGTGTACCCGCTGAGAAATCGAAAGCATTGTTATTGGTATCTGCGCCAAACACATTACGGGATAAGCTTTCGCCGGCCATGGCCAACGCGGCGACATCATTCTCGCCAGCGTTATTAATTCCGGCATCGCCATACTGCAATGAATCCATCAGCATATCGCCAAACCAAAGCTGCACAGCATCGGGACCATTCTGCCAATCAACATTGGCGATTAAGTCAGTCAGCATGGCCAAATCAGAATTAGCCGATGCAGTCGCCACTACAAAAATACCGTCGCTGGTGATCACACCACCCGATAAATCGATGCGGCGATACGCATCGCCATTGCCACCATTGATACCCAACAGACTCCAGCCATCGAGCAGCAATCCTGGCGTGCCGTTCAGCTCGGTGAATACATCATCACTGTCGCTGCCCACACCATCATAGAGCACCTCCTGAATCAGCACGGTTGACGCATTGGCAGTGGTACTAATAATTGCACCACCGAGTAGAAGAACAGACATCAGACCGAACTGGATCAGCACGGAGCCTGCGATTTGATATTTTTTTTTCACGGGACACCTCCTTAAGAATGAAGCTGTGAGATTAAAGATTGATCGCGCATTAACCGACTGACATTTAGTCTCGATACACCGACAAACGCCTAGGTCTCCCCTACACGGAAACAATCACCACTTATGGCTAAGCTGTTATTTCCAATTGCTTTGGACCGGCCACAAAAAAGCCCCGCATTGCGGGGCTTTTTTGACAGCATGTTGAAGTGCTTACTATATCGCAGGCAACGGCTCGTTTTCAGCAGCATACACGCTAAAGCTAGAGTCATTTTTACTGCCCCATGTGCTCGCAGGCGGAGCCTGGAAGTACTCAGGATAGCGCTCTTCAGTAATCTTCTTAAGTGGTGCAGGAATATCATCGATGCTTTTCAGCTTGGTCATAAAGCTTCGGAAGAGCACAGAACCGTCTGTCTGTCCCTGACGCATCCATGGTAGCCACGGACCGACACGAGTCCAGGTACCATCGTAATGAGCACTGCTGACATTCTGGTTTGCAAGTTCATTGTGATTGATAACACGTTGGAAAATCTCGGCGATACGCAACACTTTACCGGCAGACTCACGTGGCCATTTTTCTGGGGTCAGCTCGCTCGGAAATGCAGTATGCACCTCAAACGTTGAAAACTCCTTTTCACCAAACCGCTGCCAACCTAACTGTAAAGGCACTTGCATCAGAGTACCGTCAAAGTCCATTTCGATCCCGACACCAAATTTTGGGCTGACGATAAGGTGAGCATTCACTGTCATATTATGAATCGGCTTCACATCACACATTTCACCGGTATAAGGATTTTTCCACTGATCAATAAACTCACCGGTTGTAAGATCTTTATAGAAGGCAAGTTCGCGGTTATAAATCTTAAATGAACCGTCAGACTGCTCTTCAGCACGAACGACGCCAAAACCCTCAAAACCAATCAATGGCTTCAATGGGCGATCGCGACGGGTATCACCGAAGACTGTGCCGCCAAACCAGCCTGGAGTTTCTACAGTCGGGTCGAGATCAGCTGTTGCTTTGACGAAGGAGCGCAAGCTCTGCATCGGATCACTAAAATCCAAACCTTTCATATTCGGCTCGGCTTCAGCCTGTACACCACCCGCTGAGGCACACGCACCTAGCATGGCTCCACCAGCCATCAGGCCACCGATACCGGCGAATGATTGCAGCGCTTCGCGGCGACTGCGGGGTTTATTTGTCCAATTGTCGTTCATAAATGTCCTCCTTCAACTGAGGCACAATGATACCCGAGAATATTCGGGCATTAACGCGCTATTTACCGAAATCCTGCCATCCTGTATCAGTCAGATACTTCTCCAGCGTTATCAGATGGCTGTATTGCGCGCGAAGAGCGGCGACATCCGCGTCATAGCCTACTTCGTCATACCATGCGAAGAGGGGTCGCAAGGGCTTAGGGTAGATTTCCAAGTATTCATCCAACGGCATCCGGTTATAGGCAATATCTGCACCCATAACGCGGCTGAACGTATCAACATACTCCTGCACCGTCATGCGATCACCGGCGATATTGTCGGCCCGATTGAGCCACTCATCCGGATGATCGAAAGCCTCGCCCACAAAAAAGCCGATATCGCGAATGCTGATAAAGGCCAAAATTCTGTCGGGCCCGCGTGATTCGGCAATACCCTTATCTAAGGTACGCTGCTGCTGACCATCGTAGTTCTCCATAAAGGCAACCGGGCGCAGCACCGTATAGGGTACTTTGCTTGCCACCAGATGCTCCTCAACCTGCATCTTCGGTGAACCGGCAATCCCTTTAACAGGCTCGGCCGCAGCGCCCGAGCTAAAGACCAGTTGTTTAATGCCCGCCCGTTTAGCGGCGGCAATGACGTTGTCGCCCTCAGCCACTTCATTGCGCGAAAAACCGCTGTAGAAAAATACCTTATCAATCCCCTGCATGGCTTCATCCAGCGATGCCGGATCAGCATAGTTGCCGGCCACAAGTTCCGTGCACCGCGCCGCAATTCTGCGTGCTTTCTTACCACCTGGCTTGCGCGTAAGACAACGCACGCTATAGCCACGGGCTAGCAACTCATCAATAACAGCATTACCCTGACGACCCGTTGCACCGCCCACCAACACAGTATCGGCAACAACGTTTGCAACCAGCAATGGCAGTAGAACGCACACTAGAATAAGTTGACGCGACATAGAGAATTCCCTGATAGCGTTATTTTTGACGCGGTAAAAACCCCTGATTCGGGCAAATATGCTATAAAAGCCACTGACTTACGCAGCAATGCTTTTCAGTATCCTTACAAAACCCGGTAAGGGCAACAGCCCTGCCCGAGGAGCCCTATAATGCGCTTGTTAAAGCCTAGTCTCGCCGCCGTTCTTTGGGCAGCGCTGGCTGCCTGTAGCGGTCCACCGGAAGAGCCGACGGCCATGCCCAAAATCCCAGATTGGCGCAGTCTTACCGGCAGCGTGGCTTACCGCGAGCGCATCATGCTGTCGCCGGCGGCCACTGTTGTCATCAGGCTCGAAGATGTCTCGCTGGCCGATGCATCCTCCACACTGCTTGCCGAACAAACGATAGAGACCCCCGGGCAAGTACCCGTAGCCTTTGAGCTTATCTACAACCCGAAAATCATTAACCCGAGAAGCACCTATGTCGTGCGTGCCACCATCTACGAAGGCAGCGAGATGCGCTTCGTCACTGATACCGCCTATCCGGTACTAACCCAAGGTACTGGCAAGAACGCCGATCTAATGTTGGTTGCTGCTGATCGCGGTCAGGCAAAAGTAGGTAGTCAGTTGCTCGATACCCAGTGGCAGTTAGTCAGCATAAATGGTGAAGTGATACTTGCAGGCCCCACAGGCAAAAAGCCCAGCATCCGGCTTAGCTCAGCAGACAATACCGTTGGCGGTTTTGCCGGCTGCAATAACTTTAGTGCTGAATATAGCGAGGAAGATGGCAAACTGGTGATCGGTGAAATAGCAATGACCATGATGGCCTGCATGGAGACCATGGAATTGGAAAGCAACTATGTCGCATCACTCAGAGCCTCGGATGCCTTCAAGATTCAGGAGCGCCAGCTGCGAACTTACACTGCCGATGGCGAAGAACTGCTCATTTTTGAAGCGCAGAACTAACGTTCTGTCGGGTAATAAAAATGCCGGCTAAGGCCGGCTTTTTTATGCCTACGAATTAGTCTAAGAATCAGGCTGACAATAGTGCTGTAAGTTCAAGCCGCATTCGGCGCATAGTCCCGTTCTGGGAACTCAATAACCCGCCAATAGTTATCGACCAGTTCAACGGCACGCTGAAAACCACTGCCCATATCGGTTTTGAGCATATAGCCCGCAACATTGAGGTTATAGGCTTCAAACTTGTCACCCTCATCATTTGAAGTAGTCAACATAAATACAATAAGACTACGCATACGTTCGTCAGTACGAATTTTCTTCAGCAGTTCCAGCCCGTTCATACGTGGCATATTGATATCAAGAACAAGCAGGTTCGGCGTTTCATCCGACTTCTCGCTCAGACACTTGTCAAGATACTCAAAGGCATGAACACCATCACTTTCCACATGTAACGGGTTCGTAATGTTGAGCTTCTTGAATGCACGTCTAAATGCTTTTACATCAATCTCATCGTCTTCAACCAGCAAAATATTGACGGATTGTCCTTCACTCATAGTGTTTCCTCTTTCGCTATCCGGGAGCACCTGCTGGTGCGCTGCAATTTTCTTTGGTTAGTAGTTTTCTGATAACTATCGATCGCTAGACATATAGTTGTTATCGGGCAATTCGACCACGCGCCAGTAGTTGTCGACCAACTCAACGGCACGAATAAAGCTGTTGCCCATGTCCGACTTCAACATGTAGGCCGCAACATTCAGGTTATAGGCTTCGAATTTGTCTTTATCGTCGTTAGATGTGGTGAGTATGAATATCACAAGATGCCGCATGCGCTGATCATCACGAATCTTCTGCAACAGCTCAATACCGTTCATGCGAGGCATGTTGATATCCAGAATGGCTAAACTGGGCGCCCCTTCAGCATTGCCCTGAAAAGCCTGCTGCAAATACTCTAAAGCCTCGACACCATCGCTACACACGTGCACGGGGTTGACAATCTTCAACTTATTCATCGCCCGCTGAAATGCTTTCACATCGATAGTATCGTCTTCGACCAGTAGAATATTAGCTGGCTTGGTTTTGATTTCGCTCATCGCGCTCTTCCTGGATAACTTTGGGTGAAACGCTGGCGTTCACTATTTCCAGCATGTCCTGCGGCGTTTTTTTCCAAACAAACTTGAAGATAGTGCCGCCTTCTGCAGCAGTATGGAACCACACCTTGCCACCCTGCCAATCGATAATTCGTTGGACAATGGCAAGGCCCATACCACTGCCCTCACACTTATCACGCGGCTGCAAGGTCTGAAACATCTTAAATACTTTCTCAGAATACTCTTCGGGAATACCCGCACCATTATCGGCAACACCGAACGTGATCGTGTCGCCGTGATCTTTGACGGACACCTGAATCAAACCTTTCTCAGGATCGGGGTGATGCTTGATCGCATTGTTCATCAGATTACGCAGCACCGTTTCAAGTGGCGCGTGGTATGCCTGTATCGTGATATTGAGACTCTCATCGGCAACAATGCGGAAACCTTCAGGCGGAGCAATCAAGGTGGCCACTTCTTCGACAAACGACTTAAGGTGGAGCGACCGCACATCACCGATTTTACGACCGGCACGCGAGTAGGCCAACAGGTCATCCAGCAATATTGCCAGCCGCTGCGTGCGCTGCCCCAGCAAACCTAGGTTCTCCTGAACATCGCCTTCCCTATAGCCCTCAAGATCGTCCTTGAGCCAGTCAACCAACGCTCTCATAGCACGTAATGGCGCTTTCAGATCGTGCGAGGCCACATAAGCAAACTGTTCAAGATCAAGATTCGAGCGTTTCAGTTCTTCGGTCTTCCGCTGCAGAACCTGTTCCACATCACGGCGCTCCGTAATATCAATGCCTAGCGTAATTACGCCGATGACCGCACCATTGGTATCGCGATGCGGTTGATGAGTCACCATAAAGCAACGGGTATTACCATTCGGCATAACCCAGGTGGCTTCAAACTGTACCACGTGTCCTGCAAGCGCCTTGTCGTAGCGTGCTTGACGTTCGGCAAACATCTGCTCACCGATCAGTTCTTTTATATGGACATCAATAAGCTCATCGGTATTGCGATTGAAAATATCGCGGTACTGCGAACTCATAAACTGCACGTGATAGCTACTGTCGATGTAAGAGAAAAGCCCCGGTATGCCATCGATCATGTCCTGCATACGCGAGCGTGTGCAATTAAGCTGGGTTTCAAGTTCTTTATTCTGCGAAACATCAATGAAGACACCCTTGATAACAAAGGTACTACCGTCCTGCTCGACCGTGTGTCCACGACCGCTTAGGTAGCGAAGCTGGTCATTGGCGCCGAGCACCCGGAATTCGCAGAAGAAACTACCGCTCTCCTGGCATTCTTTAATCGCATTCTGATAGACACCAACATCATCGGCATGAATTCTGCCTAGCACAGCTTCTTCAGAGGCCTTCTCTTCGCAGGAAATCTCAAAGAAACCTTTGCAGGTAGGGTCCATCGTCAGTGTGTTGGTATGCCCATCCCAGATCCATTGGCCCACACCAACAGAAGCCATTAGGCGATCGGTCTCTGTCATGCTCGGCACAACAGAGATCATTGGCTTTCCTTGATAATCCGGCTGATCTGCGTGATCTGCTTGATCTGCGTATCGCCTGTCGAGAAGGGCACAGTAGGTGCCAGTAAGCTGAACTCGTTACCGCCAACGTCGAGCATGGGTTCAATCCGCTCGCGAATTTTTGGCCGGCCAAACAAATAGCCCTGAGCAACGTCGCAACCGTTCGCTTTCAGAAAGGCTAACTGATCGCGGGTTTCAATACCTTCGGCCACCGTACTCAACTTCAGACTCTGCGCCAGTGAAATAATCGCCTTGCAGATCAGATCACTATCGGTACATTGGGTCACGTCGTCAACAAACGACTTGTCAATCTTCAGAATGTCGATCGGGAATTTACGCAAGTACGCAAGACAAGAATGTCCGGTACCGAAGTCATCAATCGAAATACGTACGCCAATGTCTTTAAGGCGAGTAAGTGTTCGCTTCGCAGAAACGGTGTCTTCCATCAACACACTTTCGGTGAGTTCTAATTCAATCAGGGAAGGGTCGACATGATTTGAGTCGAGGATAAATGCCACTTGTTTTGCAAAATCGGCCTGCTGGAACTGTTTCGCCGAAACGTTAATGGAGATAGGTGGTACGACAAACTTTTGTTCTTCCCAGCGTTTCAGAGTGCGGCAGACCTCGCCAAGCACCCAATAGCCTAAGGGCACAATGTAGCCGCACTCTTCTGCGGCAGGGATAAAGTCCATTGGCGAAACAATGCCGCGCTCCGGGTTATCCCAACGAATCAGGGCCTCCATGCCCTTCAGCCGATGATTTCGCATATCCACTTTTGGCTGATAGAGCAGCAGGAATTCATCGTTATCGAGCGCAACCTTGATGTCATCTTCCATCTTGTGACGGGTCACAAGATCCTTGTGCATGCGTTCAGTAAAGAACTTGAAGCTGTTGCGACCATCTTCCTTGGCCTTATACATTGCAATATCAGCATTCTTCAGCAACGCCACTGCTGTAGTGCTGTCATCAGGATAGACGGTAATACCAATACTCGGCGTGATGGAAAGCTTGCGACCGCTGAGCTCAAAGGGCTCATCAAACGAAGCAATCAGATGTCGTGCGATAGCTTCTGCATGGCGGGCCCGCTCCAGGTTCTCAACAATAATGGCGAATTCATCACCACCGAGCCGCGCCAGCACATCGCCGCTGCGAATAGCCTCCTGTAGACGATCGGCAGCGCCTTTCAACAGCGCATCACCGGCCTCATGCCCGAGGGTATCGTTAACACTCTTAAACTGATCCAGATCAAGGTAGAACAGCGCAATCTTGCTACCGGCGCGACGCGCACGGGCAATTGCACGATCCAGTTGATCGGTAAAAAATTCTCTATTGGGGACACCTGTCAGGTTGTCATACTGCGCGAGGTACGTAAGGCGCTTATCCGTGCGCTTGCGCTCAATGGCGTAGCGAATGGCCCGCAATATGGTGCGGCCCTTGCCTTCCCACTTCACCAGATAATCCTGGACACCCTTGTTCAGAATGCTCACGGCAAAGTCTTCATCGTCCTGCCCCGACAACACCACAATAGGCATATCAGGATCGGCTTGCTGCATGGCTTCGACACATTCCAGGCCATTGCCATCCGGCAGGCCCATATCCAGTAGTAAACAATCGTAGTTACCGGATTTTAAGGCTGTAGCACCATCTTTGAGACTGGTGACATGCGTCATCTTGATGCCAAGCGCCCGACTGCGCTTCAGCGAGGCTTCCAGAAACTGGGCATCGCTGATGTTATCTTCTACCAGTAGTAATCGCATCTTAAGTGTCTTCTCCGACGCCACGTTTCGGACGTGTTCCAAAACAGTCCCACTGGCTATACTACGGAGCAGGTACTAGAGACGCCGTTAAGCCAATCACATTTAGTGAAATTGGCAGCGTGATCTGCATCACATCGGCAATTACAGTCGATGCAGCAGTCGGATTGAGTATTAATGCGGGCCGGGGGCTCATGTAAGGCGGCGCTTCATGCTCCGTAAATATAGTGATTAAGTAAAGTAGCCGGTAAATAGTCCGCAGCGATAGCGGTCTGAAAGAGGAATCGAACATGCTATTCAGAACAGTGCACAGCACCGTGGAAAGGCCGCTCACCTGGCCTGCCATCATTGTACTCAGCGTGCTTAGCGGCGCGCTGGCGGGCTGTCTTAGCCGTGTGCCGGAACCCGCCGCATTGGCGTATCGTGATTGTGCGCAATGCCCGCTAATTGTCGATATTGCAGGTGCCAACTTCCTGATGGGCACGGCCGAGGAAGATCGACTCATCGACCCGCGCACCGGCAAGCCGGCCACCAACGATGGTCCGCAGCACAATGTGCAGGTGCCTGAATTTAGTATGGGTCAGTTTGAAGTGTCGGTCGCCGAGTTTGCCGCTTTCGTGAATGCTACCGGCCATGCAACTGTCGAAAAATGTATGGAGTTCAGTAACCCGGGCGGCTTTTCTATTAATGCCGAAACCGGCTGGAACAACACCGGATTTGCCCAAAACGATAGCGCCCCTGTCGGTTGCGTTTCGCTATATGACGCACAAGCCTACACGGAATGGCTCAGAATAATCAGTGGCGAAAACTACCGACTGGCGACAGAAGCAGAGTGGGAATACGCCGCACGAGGCGGAGCAACAGGGCCCTATTTCTGGGGTAGTAACGAAGCCGATGCCTGCCAGTACGCTAATGTGCGGAGCTCAGGTGCCAACACCATCAGCAAACGTCAGATAGTCGCCGATCAAGCTGGATTTCCCTGTGATGACGGCTTTATACACACCGCGCCGGTCGGCAGTTTCAGAGCGAATGCTTTCGGTCTGTATGATATGCAGGGCAATAATTGGGAATGGGTCGCAGACTGCAATCACAAGGATTACGCAGGCGCGCCTACCGATGGCAGTGCCTGGGCTGAAGAGAACTGCCAGTTCGGCGTGATCCGCGGCGGCTCTTATCTGAATCTGGTTGAACGCTCGAGTGTCACCGTGCGGGCCGGCAGACCCCGCTCGGGCGCATCCACCAACATGGGATTCAGGGTCGTCAAAGGCGAGGGTTCAACAACCCTCGTCGTCGACACGACCTGGAATGACCGGCCGGAAACCACATCGAGTGTCGGAGAGGCGTTATTCAACGACAACTGCGCGGCCTGCCATCAAAACCGCAACGCCTTTGCCGGGCTCTATGGCAAAAACAACGAAACCCTATTCAATGCCATTAAAAACGGCGGCAACAACGTGATGAGCATGCCAGCCTTTGGGTCGCGCCTGAGCGATGCCGAGATACGCACGCTGGCTGATTACGTTGTAGAGCAAAACAACTGGTGAGCAGTGTCAAGTGAGTACAGCGCTATGAGCAAGATACTGCTATTTAACAAACCCTTTCAGGTGCTGTCGCAATTTCGCGAGCATGAAAACAAGGTAACACTGGCTCACTACATTGATGATAAAAGTTTACGGTTGGCAGGCCGCTTAGATTTTGATTCTGAAGGGCTGTTAGTGCTGACCGATAACGGCAAACTGGCTGAACAGATCAGCGACCCGCGATTTAAAAAACCCAAAGTCTACTGGGCTCAGATTGAAGGCATTCCCGATGCTCAGGCTCTGCAAAAGCTGCGCGCAGGCGTCACACTCAAAGACGGTGTCACCCGGCCTGCTCAGGCACAAGTAATCAGCGAGCCGGCGGAACTCTGGGCACGCATACCGGCCATCCGTTACCGGGCAAGTATTCCCACGTCTTGGCTGCAACTCACGATCACAGAAGGTAAGAATCGCCAGGTCAGGCGAATGACGGCGGCCGTCGGACATCCTACACTGCGCCTAGTGCGCGCCAGTGTCGGCGACTGGCACGTTGGGCCGCTTAAACCCGGCCAAACTAAACCGGCGGATTGATTTTTACGGTGCATTTTGGTCAAGCATGTCGTGGTTCTTTCGCTTTCGGCACGGCTTCGTATACTGACCACTTGCTACTCACGCGAATCTGGAACGAACTATGAAACAGTCTTTCGGCATCCTGTTCACTCTGGTTCTGTTACAACACAGCGCCTTTGCCAACGACGGTTACACCGGACTCCGTGAGATTCCGCCAGTCTCCGAATACTGCCTCGTGGCACAGCGGGTTGTGGTGCGCACCAATGTCGCTATGGAGCTGGTGGTACACAATGACTTCGATGACTTCGTAAAGTCCAAGGCAATTATTAACGGGCCAAACCAGCGACCCGAAATTCAGCAATACAACTGGCTCGATGCCAAGGGCAATCTTCTGGGCATCTCCTGCAAACTTAAAAACACGGACCATCTCACGCTCACCTATGGTCCCGAAGCCGCTGGCCCCGAGCAGACCTGTCAGGAAATGAATCGACAAGTGCACGGTCTTCTGAGCACCGAACTGGGCTTAGATGCATTCTCTAACTACAAAGCCGTGATTTTCGACCCCAACGAGTCGCCGGGCAATCCGGATAGTCCCGGCATGACCGGCCCTCTGTGGTTGAAACCCTACGTTATGGCTTACAGCAGTCCGCGCAAGGGCAACCCAGAGCTGCATATCGTCAGCAAGGGGTTTGTCGTGGCGTTTAGCGACCCACAGTTTGCCGACGCTCCCGAGCGATTCCGCGGTGTCCACTACTGCCATTTCGTTGCGCCCGAGCAGCTCCGGAGCCTGATGACAGGCGCAACCAGCCCGCCGGTTAAAATTGGCCGCGATCCCTTGGCTAAAGATCTGATGAACAACCCCGGGCCGGGGCGCCGCTAGTGAGCACCAAACCCTTTAGATTAAAGGCTTTGCCGCATCTCTTAGGGGGAAACCGGCAGTCCGCCACGAAACTCCAAAATTTGAAATAATTTTCATGGTTTTACGCTGGTTCGCCGGGTGTCCACCTGTTATTATCTCGCGCCCGTAGAGGGAACTTCCTGAGTATCAGGGAAGGCGCTTAGAAAAGCGCAGGCATTCAACGCGGCCCCCCATGCTACCGACCGGCGCACTGACCTCAGAATAAGGAGTCCAGGGCGCCGTTTGTTTTTTGCCATTAATCGACATCATCACAGTCGATGGAATGGCAAGAAAAAGCCCGGGCAAACCATTTTATTAACCAACAACTTTTAAGTGTAGAGCTGTCATGACTGACCTAAGTTTGTATAGAAACATCGGCATTTTCGCCCACGTGGATGCGGGTAAAACCACCACTACAGAGCGAATTCTAAAACTAACCGGCAAGATTCATAAGACCGGCGAAGTACATGACGGTGCAGCTACCACCGACTTCATGGAGCAGGAACAGGAGCGCGGCATTACGATTCAGTCTGCTGCGACCAGCTGCTACTGGGAAGGACATCGTTTCAATATCATCGACACACCAGGACACGTTGATTTCACCATCGAAGTGTATCGTTCACTGAAAGTCCTGGACGGTGGCGTTGGTGTTTTCTGCGGCTCAGGTGGCGTAGAACCACAGTCAGAAACAAATTGGCGTTATGCGAACGAATCTGAAGTCGCACGGATTATTTTCGTCAATAAACTTGACCGTATCGGCGCTGATTTTTATCGCGTCGTAAAGCAGGTTGAAGATGTCCTGGCCGCTAAACCTCTGATTATTGTTCTGCCAATCGGCATCGAAGAAGATTTCCGCGGTGTGGTTGATCTGCTCACGATGAAAGCGTGGGTCTGGGATGACACTGGTCTACCCGAAAACTACGAGATTGTTGATGTTCCTGAAGATATGCTGGCTAAAGCCGCTGAGTATCGCGAAGCGCTTATCGAGACTGCTCTCGAGCAAGATGATGTGCTGCTTGAAGCTTATCTGGATGGCAAAGAGCCTTCGATCGAAGATCTGAAAAAGTGCATCCGCAAAGGCACTATCGCTCTGGACTTCTTCCCCACCTTGTGTGGTTCAGCGTTTAAGAATAAAGGCGTGCAGAACGTTCTGAACGCCGTGGTCGATTACCTGCCATGCCCGACTGAAGTTGAACCTCAGCCTGAGGTTGATATGGAAGGTAACGAGACCGGCAAGTTTGCAATTGTTGATCCTAAGGGTCCGTTGCGCGCACTGGCCTTCAAAATCATGGATGACCGCTATGGCGCACTGACCTTTACCCGCATCTACTCGGGTTCGCTGAAGAAAGGCGATAGCGTGCTGAATACCTTCACCGGTAAAACGGAGCGTATTGGTCGCATCGTAGAGATGCATGCCAACTCGCGTGAAGAACGCGATTCAGCTCAGGCCGGTGACATTATTGCGCTGGTCGGCCTGAAAAATACTCAAACCGGTCATACTCTGTGCGATGAGAAAAACCCGGCAACCCTCGAGCCTATGGTTTTTCCTGACCCCGTCATCTCGATTGCGATTGCGGCAAAAGATAAGGCCGGCACCGAGAAAATGGGCATTGCTCTGGGCAAGATGATTGCTGAAGATCCGTCATTCCATGTCGAAACTGATCAGGAAACCGGTGAGAGCATCATGAAAGGTATGGGCGAGCTTCACCTCGATATTAAGGTCGACATTCTGAAGCGTACCCATGGCATCGAAGTTGAAGTGGGTCAGCCGCAGGTGGCTTACCGCGAAACGATCACTTCGGCGATTAGTGATAGCTACACACATAAGAAGCAGACCGGTGGTTCAGGTCAGTTCGGTAAGATTGATTACACTATTGAGCCTCTTGAGGCCGGCGGTGAGAACTATGAGTTCGAATCAACCGTTACCGGCGGTAATGTTCCGCGGGAATACTGGACAGCTATTGGTAAGGCCTTCCAGGGCATGATGAAAGAAGGCACGCTGGCCGGATATCCGCTGGTTAACGTGAAGTTCATTCTGCAGGATGGTTCGTACCATGCGGTTGACTCTTCAACCATGGCGTTCGAAGCGGCTACCCGCAACGCCTATCGTCAATCAATTCCAAAGGCATCGCCACAGCTGCTGGAACCCATAATGAAGGTTGATGTGTTTACGCCTGAGGACAACGTAGGTGACGTTATCGGTGATCTTAACCGTCGTCGCGGCATGATTAGATCTCAGGATAAAGGCCCTACCGGCGTGCGTATCAAATGCGATTGTCCGCTAAGCGAAATGTTCGGCTACATCGGTGATCTGCGTACGATTACGTCTGGCCGCGGCCAGTTCTCTATGGAGTTCGAACGCTATGCACCTGCACCACGCAACGTGGCTGAAGAAGTTGTTGCTGCAGCCAAAGCGCGTAAAGCGGCTAAGTAAGTCGCTCTAGAAGAGCACAAAAAAGCCGGCCATTGGCCGGCTTTTTTGTGCCTCCTAAAAACCTAGCTATACCGATGCTTACAGATAATCTTCCAGCATAGTTTCAGTCAGCTGCCAGAGTTTGAGTGCAGTATCGGTATCTTCTCCCGCCGATACCGAATGTATAACCTTCCCGGTGCCCATATCACGACGACGGAGGAAAAACCGGCCATTGGAACGGTCAGTGTCGCTATCTGTTGCCAAATGCACAGGAATATCGGCACCTTGCTCCGGCGAACCCATACCGGGCTGCATTCGTTCGTAGACACCATCACCGAAAACACTGTTAGTATGAAAAAAGTTGGTATCAACAAGCCCTGGACACAGCGCATTGGAGACTACCCCGCTGGCGGTCAATCGCGCCGCCAACATGTAGCTAAAAAGCACATTGGCCAGCTTCGAATTGGCATAGGCTTGCCAGCCCTCGAAGTCAGTTGTCATCTGCACATCATCAAAGTTGATGACACCACCACCCATGGCAGTAGAGGCCACATTAACGATTCTTGCAGGGATATTATTTTTTAAAGTCGGTAACAACAAACGTGTGAGCAACACCGGCGCCAGATAATTAACGGCAAACGTCAACTCATAACCATCGCTGCTGGTTTGACGATGATCGGTGAGCAGACCCGCGTTATTAATCAGAATTTGCAGCTTCGGGTAATCGGTTGACACCATACTGGCCAGGTGGGCAACATCGGCAAGCGATGCAAAGTCGGCCAGAAAAATAGCGGGCTTCGCGGCCGAGACGGCTGCAACTTCTGCTCTGACCTTTTCCAATTTCGTGGCATTGCGCCCGTGCAATAACAGCTGATAGCCCATAGTACCGAGGCGCATCGCCGTAGCCTTGCCAATACCATCGGTAGCGCCGGTAACCAGACAAACGATTGGGGCTCTTCGACTCATAACAACTAATGCTCACACGGTGAAAGAATAGGCAGCGATTCTCGCACAAAAAAGGCCGAAACCCGGCAGGGTTCCAGCCTTATCCATTAACCGCAGCGATACCTAGCTTAAGGATCGATACCACAGTCTTTCAAAAAGTCGCGAATCGCAACAAGTTGATTCTTATAATCAAGATTTTTGTGGTGTGGATGAACGAAGGTCATTTCCTTATCGTTCAGCTTCACCTTTAATGGACTTCTTGGTCTCTTCAACCTCAGCACCCAATTCACCCAACAGATAAACGACCTCAGAGTAGGCAAGATTCGTTGCTAGAGGATGTGCAAACTAATGCATCCAGCGTTGACTAAGATTTATGATGCAAAGTTATAGGTGACTGCAGTTGGCGCTCTATGCTAAGACAATGGCTCAATTTAGAGCCGCCAGCCAATACAAGATGCGGCGTAATCTACCTAGGCTAATGCCTAGGCTCAATATCTTTGCGCGCTTCCAAAAACTCATCGAAGCCTTCACTAACACCTACTTGACTCAGCATCTTGATGGTCTTGGTGGTAATAGCATAATCTTCTTTCAGCACTTCGGTCGTTGCAGGCTGCGCCTTCATCATTTTACGCACCATGGTGGCAGGGCCCATCGGTGCTTCGGTATAGGCTGACAACTGCCACTCACCGTCTTCCTTAACGAACACAGCCATGATGCGATCCCAGCCGTTGGCTGCGGGCATACCCACCAGCTTAATGTCGTAATCAATACGATAGGTCGCTACGGCGACACCAGGGGCCACAGTCTTTGCCCTTATTTCTGAATAGCGGTTATCGATGCCATCCAGAATCTTACGACCGGGGCGCGGATTAAAATAACTGTCGAGACGGCTCTGGCCGTACAAGGGAAACGGAACTTCTTCCGCCATATAAACGGGATTGCCATCCTCGGACCACATACTCTTTACCGTACGATAATCCTGATTGTTGTAGGCCAATTCATAATCAACAAGAAACGCCGTGATCTCGGCAACAAGAACCCGCTCTTCTTCTGAGATAAGGTTTTTCTTCGAGGCATCGAAATGGAAGTCGGCACTTGCAATGCCCGGGATAACAAACAGCAAGATACTAACTACGTTAACAAATAATTTCATATCACTCTCCGCAACAACCTGAATAGTGGCTTGAGTATAACGCTGGTAACGCAACAGCGCGGCAACCCATATATGAAAAAAGCCCGCTGACCGCTGCGTGATGCAGCGAACAACGGGCCTTGGTAACAAACAAGGGGCGCAGTAAAACAGCCCCTATAGGAGGTTCTACAGATTCGGCTGTTGCAGCTGCTCAAGTACCTTGTCGATCGTAAAGGTGGCCGCTTCCTGACGCGGCGGATATTCCTTAAATGTATCAAGAAAATCAGCCACGTAAGCCTGTGCTGGCACCAGCAAAAATACCCTATCTATGTACCAGTCCCAATAGGTATTGGAAGTAATGCTCGCTTTCTCATACGGATCGGTACGGAGGTTAAACAACCATGGGATGCGAGTAAACGTATACGGTTCACTCCATACATTCAGCGTACCCTCGGCCCGTTGCTGGGCAAACACCACTTTCCAGTTGTCGTAACGCAAACCCGTGAGATCACCGTCATCAGAGAAGTAGAAAAACTCTTTACGTGGGCTCTCGGTTACTTCGCCCAGCATATAGGGCAGCATGTTGTAACCGTCCAGATGCACCTTGTACTTGGTCTTACCGTTACGACCGGCACGATAGCCATCCAGAAGTTGCTCTTTAACGTCCGGAACGCCTGCCGCAGCCACCAAGGTTGGCATCCAATCCAAATGTGAAATGATCTCATTGGAGACCGAACCCGGCGCAATAACTCCGGGCCAACGCACTAACGCCGGAACTCGATAAGCACCCTCCCAATTGGAGTTTTTCTCATTGCGGAACGGCGTCATTGCCGAATCCGGCCAGGTATTCATGTGCGGGCCGTTATCGGTGCTGTACATGACGATCGTGTTTTCACCAATGCCGAGCTCGTCAATCTTGTCGAGCACGGTACCTACATTCTTATCGTGGTCAATCATGGCATCGTGATAACGACTCTGCCATTGCCCGGCCTGCCCGACACTCTCGGGTTTGACGTGAGTACGGAAATGCATATGGGTAAAGTTCACCCAGAGGAATACCGGCTTGCCAGCCGCGACCTGATCTTCAAGGAACTGACTAGCACGCGCAGCGACATCATCATCGATAGTCTCCATGCGTTTACGAGTCAATGGGCCAGTGTCTTCAACCACCATCTCACCGTCTTGCCAGTAACTGTGGATCACACCACGCGGACCAAACTTCTCACGAAACTCGGGGTTAGTGGGGTAGTCTTCATGCTCGGGTTCTTCTTCAGCATTCAGATGATAGAGATTGCCGTAGAACTCATCAAAGCCATGTGCAGTTGGCAACATATTATCCTGGTCGCCCAGATGATTTTTGCCGAACTGCCCGGTCGCATAGCCCAAGGGCTTGAGCAATTCAGCGATCGTGGGATCCTTTTCGTTCATCCCCTCTTTGGCGCCCGGCATACCCACTTTACTTAAGCCGGTGCGAAACACTGACTGCCCGGTAATAAAAGCCGAGCGACCTGCAGTGCAACTCTGCTCAGCGTAGTAATCGGTATACAGCACGCCCTCATTCGCAACCCTGTCGATATTGGGCGTTGTATAGCCCATCACACCGCGGGTATAAGCGCTGACATTGGCCTGACCAATATCATCGCCCCAGATAATCACGATGTTTGGCGGGTTGGTGTCTGCGGGTTCTGCATCCTGTGCAAATGCCGGCACACTTAGCGCCTGCAGCAATAGTGCACACGGCAACAGAAGCAAGTGAATTGTTCTTGTCATACTCATTGGAACCTCCAACGGATGAAAGTACTGCAGCGGTTAGGCAAACAAACCACATGATTCTGAACTGCAATACTGTGCTGACAAAAGTTGCTAGCGAAAATCAGTATGCTCTAAAAACAATACGATGTGAACCGTGGAGCAGATGGACAAAAAAAGGGGCGCCTGATTAGGCGCCCCTTTTATTCATACTGATCTGCTGTAACGCTACTGACGGCTAAGCATCACCAATTTCGCTAGTCGCCTGATGAACATCACCCGCGCCGCCTCTTGGGAAATACCACCCGGAATTCTTCTCATTCTCACGGCATTCGCAAGCGTGAATGAAAACGCGACCGCCGGTGACCTCATCGAGCATGCCCTGTACATGATCGGCGACATATTTTGCAGTGGCCTCCATACTGACATTGGGCAACACACGCAACTGAATAACGCCGCGCTCATCGAGCTCCTTAAATAGCTGAAGTTCCGGGTCATCTGCATTGATAAGGCAGGTGTGATCAAACGTATGATCGAGCCAGGCTTTAACACCTTTGAGCCCGCTAAAGTCCATAACGAAGTGAGTTCGCGGATCAACCTCATCAGCGCCAAACACAAAATAGAACGAACGTGAGTAGCCGTGCAGGTACTGACAATGACCGTCATCGGCAGGCTGACGATGCGCACAACTAAAACCGACAAATCGTTTGGTACTTTTAAACACTGAACCTGCCTCACTGATGAACGGAATCACTATTGTAGAGCAGATGTATAGATATTGCCTGTGCGAAAGGTCACTGCAACAGCGACACGTTTAGCTAGACCCCCTGTAACAGGGCCAAAAACCAAAGTGATTTAACTTAAGGCCTCCGCAAAAGCCGTATTTTCGGCGACTAATCAAACGCCATACCGAAGCCGAACAAAAGGCTCAAATCTTCAGGCTGGGCCCCATCAAGAGGCTCTCGCTCTCTGTTGTAGTTAAATTCAGTGTTCAAATACAACAAATCAGTAATCGCAAAGCGCAGGCCAGTAACCCATTGGGTAGAAATGTTCTTACGCCCATAAAACGCGGCCGTTGTTTGGTTTGTCACATATAACTCGAGATCGGGAGAACCAAAATCCCATCTAAAACGCATAATAAACGCCGCCACTCCGCCGTCATCGGCGACAGCACCGGGGCCGGTTTGATCGATGGATTCCTCGGCCTGATAACCGGCACCAACCTGCAACGTCAAGATGCGATTGGCCGTATTGAAAATGTCGTAACCTAATGCTGGCACAATGTTATAGCGATACTTCTGATTCTTGATGGGGTCACGCTCATAGGAAGCCGATGTGCCAAAAAACCAAGGCTCATTAACCTCATAGTTAAAGTTGTATTGAACAAAGTCTCGCTCCTTAGTGGAAACGCCATCTTGCTCTTGATTGTCAGCGAGGGCATCCAGTATGTGGCGCTGCTTCCCTCTCTTATACATTGCATAAAGGTTTAGCTGGTTGTCCTGGCTATTGGTATTGCCCTTATTGAGCGAAGTAGTTGCATCAAAGCGCACCTCCCAATCGGAGAACGCCTCCGGTTCTTTGAGCTCGGCCAATGCCGTCATGGGCAACAGAATCTCGTCGCCATCGACAAATATCACCTGCTGACCATCGCTGTTCACACCGATCTGCCCAACCAGCTCGGCGCCATCCTTCATCTCGACCGTCATCTTGCGGTCGTCTACGATGTACGCCACAGCGCTCTGATCAACAATGAATTCATCAGAATAGTCTGGGCCGATAAAAACATCGCCATCCCATATTTTTTTTACCGTACCGGTAATCCGGTCGCCATTTTTCATGACTAAAATACCGGCAGTAGCACTGTTTAAAGTCATTGCAGTCACGGCGACTACTAGCAAAACCCTATAATTCATTTTTAAAAAACCTAGCCCTTAGAATAGATTAACCAGAATAACCCAACGCTTGGCCGTCGGATAAACTGCAAACAGCAACACTGTATCGGCATTTAACATCAGATATGGCGACTGCCCGAGAAGTCATCATCCTTTGCTGCGCACATCGAACATATGCACGTCGCGCTGAGGGAATGGTATTTCAATACCGTTCGCATCATAGGCTTGCTTAATTGCTTTATTGAGATCCCAGAAAACATTCCAGTAATCGGCGGTCTTCACCCACGGTCGGCACAAAATATTGACTGATGAATCGCCAAACGAACCCACCTTTACGTCAGCGGCCGGATCTTTAAGCACCCGGTCATCGGCATTCACAACCTCTAGTAGAACTTTGAATACCTCATCGATATCCTGATCATAACGAATGCCAAACTCCATATCGATGCGCCGTCGCGCCTGATAGGTGACATTGATAATTACGTCCTGCCAGATCTTGTTGTTAGGGATAACCAGACGCTGATTATCGAAGGTCAGAATCGTTGTGTTGACCAGCGTCATGTTGTTGACAAGTCCTCGCGCACCACCCGCTTCGATGGTGTCGTTAACATCGAAGGGGCGGTAAAACAGAATCATCAAGCCCGAGGCAAAGTTTGATAGCGAGTCCTGCAAGGCGAAGCCCACAATAAAGCCAACGATACCCAAACCAGTCAGCAGAGGGCCCAATGAGATACCGAGCTGAGAGAGACCGATCATGATTCCAAGAAAGATCAGCAGGTTCTTCGAGGTTGAAAGAATCATGTCTTTTAGCAATCGCGAGAGCCGGGCATTCGAACTGTCCAAAGCCCGCTCAAGACCTGCACGCACGAGCTGCGAGAGTTTGACAAAAGCATAGACAATAAGAACGAACACAAAGAGCTTGAAGAATAGGTCGGGCCCTTTGTCTACGACACGCTCCAACAGCCCGCGAACCCAGCTGCTGAAGAGGCCGGAGATCACGCCTTTGTCAAATATACTGGAACTAATGAGCCCGGTTGCACTGAGTAGCTGCTGACGATACTCAGCGGTTGGCAGACCGAGTTTTTTCATCAGCCCAAGGTTGAGTTCAAGAGCTTCGGCAATGCGTTTAACCCGGATGCTGGCAATAGTGGCCTGTGCCTGCAGCTCCTTATCATCCGGCAGTAGCAATGCGCTGACTTGCAGACCTTCCAGTCTATCGATGGCAATATCCAGAAATACGGAACCGTTTTTAGTGGCATCAACGATGTAAGACCGGACAAAGGCGTCATCCTTAGCAATATCAATCTCATAACGTTTAGCCACATCGATGGCGGCAATAAGCGCCTCATCAGCCTCATAAACCATCTTTACTGACGCAAAGAATTGCTGATCTACTGGCGCCTGTTCTGCAGCGGGCAACGACAATTCGGGCAGTATGACTCTTGACGCTATACGCTCACTAGCCTGGACAACGGCATTCGGTATTCTGGAGAGAATGTCACGCGCACGAGCTTCATAGGGCTCGACAGCAAACCCCTCATCTCGCCTGCTGGCCACCCGCGTTGCAAAGCTCACCGCCTCATTAAGTGTCGTCAACCAGAGTCGGTCATAGCGGATAGTCAGAATACTAAGGGTGAGCCCTTCTGCACCCTCGATACGGCTGTTCAGATCCTGCAAGGCCGCCAAATTCAGGTCGAAGCCGGCGCTGGCCGCATCGAATTGTGTTTTAACTTCAGCCGGCAGCATTTTCAGCTCCTGGCCTGTCTGAGCAGCCGGTCCTTCAGCGGCAATGGAGTCTTGTGCTTGTGCTGCAACTGACAATAGGCACAATGCCAGCAACGCCCAATACTTACGGCAACCATTTCTTACTGACATAGGAGATTCCTTCGCTGAGATGTAAGTCCAAAGACCTGAAACGAGCGTGGTCAGGGGCGCCGCAGAGCGGCTAATGGTGGCGGAAAAGCCGGTTTCAGTCTACCCGACCGCTGGAAAGGATGCCCGACAAGGTAACGGCAAGCCCTCGCGATTTGCACTCCAAACCTCGTAGATGCTAGCCTTTACGCTCAGTCTGTTTTATTTCTCGTCTCTGTCACTGCCCTGCACACGCGGTCGAGCACCGAAACGGGCTTGATGAGCACACCGCATGATGCGGCAACGCTCAAATTCGCCTACACACTAACAGGGAACCTCACATGTTTCGTCCAATCCGCTCACTCGCGTGGGCAAGTCTGGTCTGCATCACTGCTTTTATGTTCCCCGCTTATGCAGAGGAGCAAGCAATGATCGAAGATGGCAAGCAAGTTTCAATTATGTACACACTCACCGTAGAGGGTGATGTGGTTGATAGTAACGCCGGAGGCGAACCTCTCGTCTATGTGCAAAGTGGCGGGCAGATTCTTCCCGGTCTTGAAGCAGAACTCGCAGGATTGAAAGTTGGCGACACCAAGAGCGTGGCTCTGGCCGCAGTCGATGGCTACGGCGAGACGACGGAAGAAGCATTTATGGAAGTGCCGCTTGAGCAGATTCCTGAAGAAGCCCGCAACGTTGATGCGCAGCTGCAGTCTCCGGACTACCCCGGGCCGATTCGTGTTGTAGAAATTAAAGAAGAAGTCGTTGTACTCGACTTCAATCATCCTCTGGCCGGCAAAGATCTGGCATTTGAGGTTGAAGTTGTTGCTATTGAAGACGCTCCGGCGCCGGCCCAATAGATTTGAGTAACGCCAGGGCCAGACTGCAAAGTCCGGCCCTATTTTTTTGCCCCGGCACACACCTCTTAGCGATGCTCTACCCATTTTGTAGCGCCTGCCGGATGCGCCAAATACCCCTAAAGCAGAGACTAAACCGACCTACTCAGGCGCTAGTTCCGGAACGACAAATTGTTGGAACTCCGGCTCAAAAGCAAACAAGCGCATGTCTTTTATATGATCAACATAGATCTTGCCATCCAGATGATCAAATTCATGCTGCAGCACTGTGGCCGCGAAACCCTGTAATTCCAGAGACTGTGGTGTTGCATCATGATCAAAATACGTGACCCGAATATGCTGCGGACGTTCGACAAAGCCCCGCATTCCCGGCACCGACAAACAGCCTTCCCAATAGCCCGCTGTTGTAGGATCAATGATTTCGATGTCAGGATTCACAAATACCGTTAACGGCATGGCCTGCAGTTCGCCATAGCGGGTCGCGCCACCGGCAATATCAATAATGGCAATCCGTTCAGATACGCCAATCTGCGGGGCCGCTAAGCCAATCCCGCCCTGCGCCGCCAGCGTATCGGTCATGTCGTCAATCAGCGCGGCAAAATCACTACTACCGATCAGCGCAACAGGATAGGGCGTTGCGACCTTCCGCAATACGGGGTGCCCCAAACGCAACACAGGTTTAACCGCCATAACTACGCCCTCGAAATGATGCAAAACTGATGCCTGACCGGCACAACTCCGGCGCCAAAAATCAGGAGACTACGCCACTCATTGTGTGGCAAAACCAGACTGTCTTGCTGCGTGACAATAGACTTATCCACCGGAAGAATACGACACCGCCGCCTGCTTGCATACTGCCTTTGGGCCGGAATCATCGGTCAAACCCTTGCCTTCCAATCGTTTCAGCAGAGACTTACCGGTATCACACTGATGCGGCGCTGCGACAGCACAACGCCACATCTCAACCAATCATGCGATAGCGCGTGAACTGCTGGGTATGCTAGTTTGGACTGGTCAGATACAGCAACACATGTTCCGTAATCTGAACTCATGGGCGATCTGCAGGCCAGAGCAGCGTTGGAGTTGAAAACATGCGCCAGCACCTAGTCAAACAATGGTTCAAACCTGTATTCCCCGGGAATTGTGCTCCCGGTGCATGCTCTGAGCTTACCGCTGACTCCTCTACCATGAGCCTAGCAATAAATCTGGAAGTGAATCTGCCAACACATCTGGCACCACGCACCGCAATAATCTATACACCTTATGTATCTGTCCGACTTCTCCCGGCTGAGGCTCTAACCGATAGCGCTTTCCCCGTTCCTATGGCCTCCGGGCTCCATGGTTCCGCGCCTAGGTTATCGACCGGAAGGGGCGCCGCTTAGGCTCTCAAGCCGTCTCCCCATGACGCGAGGGCGGCGTTTTGAAGCCCGCCTAACGGCGGGCTTTTTTTATGCCCAAGCTGCCAGCGATACAGTTTGTTACTGGCGCATAAAAAAATTTGAGCATAGTATCAATCGATGTATATCAACTTCTGGTACCCCGTTGCCGCTAGCAACGCCGTCACGAATGAGGCACCCTTTCGCACCCGGCTTCTGGGTCACGATTTTGTCGCTTTCCGGCACTCTGATGGCACAACACATGTCTTAGCCGACACCTGCATACATCGAGGGGCGGCACTCGGCGAAGGCAAAATCGTTGATGATTGCGTGCAGTGCCCGTATCACGGCTGGCGCTATAACGGTGCCGGAGAATGCGTCCTTATTCCCCCGCTCCCCGCTGAGAAACCACCCTCACGAGCCAAAGTTGATTCCTACCCGACTCAGGAGCGCTACGGCATTGTGTTCGCGTTTCTGGGCGACCTGCCGAAAGCTGAGCGCCCCCCGCTGTTCGATATTGAAGAATTTTCTGCCGACGACTGGCGAGCTAATGAACTCAAAGTATTTGAGGTTGATTACTACTACCAGCGCTCGGTAGAAAATGGCCTGGACCCGGCTCACAACGAGTTTGTGCATCCGAAACAAGGTGCTCCGGGCATGACACTGGATTTTCAGAAAACGCCGCTCGAGATAGACCTGCTCGGCGACTACGGCAGCGGCTTCATGATGCCATTTAGCCTGGTTAAAGCCGGAGAGGCGGCTATGAATCAGGAAATGCAGCAACGCGAAAAAGTGGTATCAGGCGGTTCCGGCCACTTTGGTCCCAACGTGTTAATTACCTGGCTGCACTTCAGTGAAGAGAATAAGTTTCATCAATACTTCTTCGAAGCGCCGATTGATGAAAACCGTACCCGGATATTTTTCATTAACATGCGGCATTTCATGCTTGATCCGGCGATGGACAAACGAATCATGGATGTGAACATGGAAATTGCTCAGGAAGATATCGACTTACTGATAAAACTTAATCCGGTGCGCACTCCAGAAACACTGACTAAAGAACTCCTGATCATTACCGACACACCTGTAGTCAAATACAGGGAGTTCCTGAAAGACTGGGAAAATGCAGGTTGGCGCATCAACATAGAGCAGCTGGTTAAGCAGCGTGGTGATGTGGCCAGCGCTATTCCCTCTCCGGCGCGGCGCACCAGCAAAAGTTGGGTTCTGGATCAGGTACCGCTGATCACCTAGGTATTACCGAAAACACACCGGGGCCAATAGAGATCGCCGATATAAAAATGCCCGGCCTGTTGAGGCAGGCCGGGCATCGTCACAACTAAGCCACCTTCGGGAATTAACGCTGAAGGTTACGAACTGCCAATTTGCGGCGCAAGCCCAACAAACCCAAAGCCGAGGCAAACAGCCAGACAGCGGCAGGTACCGGCACGATGGCCAGATTATCCATCGCAAAGTAGGTGGGTGTATTAATACCAAAAGCACCGCTGTCACTCGAATCCATAGCAAAGCTCAGACCGTAGACTTCGCCCAGACTGGTCAAGTCATACCATTCCCAACTATCCACAACATCAGCACCATCGGCTAACAACACCTCGAGAGTGCTAATCGCCAGACCATTTACATCCAAACCAGACACAATCAGTTTGTAGAAATCACCAGCGCCGAAAGGGCCTTTAACGAAGGCCGGATCGTTGCCGTCATCACCATTGGCTACAGCAAGGTAGGTGTAGGTGGTATTCGTAAAGTAGCTGCCCTGTACCGTGCGCGCGCCACCAAAATCTACGGCCAGCGGTGTGCCGGAAAACGTATCGAGGTAGCCGACGGCGTAGTTATCCTGCCCTGCACCCACACCATCACCGGTTATTGCACTTTGATCATTGGTAAAGCCGGCCGTTGTTGTGTCGGTTTTGTTTGAATAAGTAAAACCGCTCCAGCAGCACCCGTAGTTATAACCGTACAAAAAATCAGCGCCACCACTGCTCCAGGTCTCTGTCGCATTGGTATTAAACGCACTATTAGGTGCGAGCGCCTTGTCATCAAAATCGATCACTGCAGCTTGCGCGCTCAGCATAATTGTCATAGAGGCCGCTATCGCTATTAGTGTTTTCTTCATTACAAACTTCCTTTTGTCGCGTTTTTAATTATTAGAATAGGGAAAACCAGCAGGGCTGAAGTCACGGGTGACAACCGCCATCATCGCACTCGCCGGTATTGATAAAGTCAGTGGCACTGAATACCTCGCCACCAAGAGTCTCGCCCAACAACACCGTTTGCGTGTCTTCGCAAGCGATACCGCTGTCCTGAGTATTGAAACCAAAGTTCATATCATCATCGCCATCGCCGTCCACATCAGTAGCGACAGGAATGATGGCATTGGCTGCTTCCGTATAGCCGAAGCGCAGCGTTGCCGGGTCAATCTGGGTGGCATCAAAGTCCAGCGCATCACCTGCGGCCACACTGGTCGTGAGCACCACAACCGGAATAACAGCCGTTGCATCAGGATCGATCGTATTTGTGGGGTCAGCCGGAGCTACATCCATGCCGACGAGTAGCAGTTGATTCATCACGCCCAGCGCATCGAGATCAAAGCCGGCGCTGCTGATGGTGGGGTACGGGTCATAGATAGCCGCGGGTGCGGCATTAATGGCGCTAACCACAAACGATGGCAACTGTGACACCGGCATACCAATCCAGTCAGCCACGCCCTGCAAACTAATGTCATTGACTGACGAGCCATCGCCGACTACATCGATCAACTTCACGTAGCCGATATTGTTAACATCAATCAGGGGATTGCCGGCCAGTTGCGACAAGTTAAACGGCGTGCCATAGCCACCGCGGTATTTACCGGCCAACTGCTCAAGATCGGAGGCATCAGTAGCACCGAAGCCCGAAATGGGTGCTGCCACGGTTGAAAACGCCGGAAACTGCACGAAATTGACGCCATCCGATGAGACCGCCACCTTCGCCAACTCCAGAAACGTATTACTGAACGAGTTCTCAAACACCGAAAAATCGAAACCCGCACCATCAACGATCGGCGGATTAAAGGTCATAACAATGCTGCCGCCACGCCCGAGCGACACAATATCAAAAGCGATACCTTCATTGTTGCCGTTGCTGTTGCCCGGCAGCCCCAGAGCTTTTTGCGGCGTGCGAAAGGTGGTATCCACTTCAAGCCCCGGCTGATAACTCTCATAGCCGGTGGCCCAACCGATGATCTCGGGGCTGGTAGCAGGCACTGCATTGCTATACTGCACGCCGACGGCGCCAGAGAAAAATCCGGCCATCGCTGCCACCGGCAGTAATGCAGAACCAACAAGCACCATAGATTTTCTATTAACTGTCATTTTCATTTTTATCTCTCTTGCCAGCCTCTATTAGCTGATCAAATCAAACTGTATTACTCACAACTGCTGAATGGGCCGCTACAAACTCAATGTGTAGGTCACGCCGGCGTAATAATTTCTATCGGGCATCGGGTAATAATTCTCGCTATAGGCGGAAGCGGCATAAATCGCATCGGTCAGATTCGCGATACCCAAATAGAACTGCAGCGCCTCAAGTTGCCAGGACAGCTTCATGTCAACAACCTGATAATCGTCGAGCTTCCGGTAGGTTTTATTATTTAGATCGTTGCCGTCGAACCGCCGGCCGACATAGGTGCTGCTCACATTTACGACCCAATCGGGTAGAAAGCTCCACTGCACGCCCAGACCACCGGTCCACTCGGGCACTAACGGAATATAGGTGTCGCTCTCGGCCAACTTTGCATCGGTGTAACCGACATTCGCGTTAAGACTCAGATCACCGGTGAGGTACCAGCGAATATCGGTTTCTGCACCCTTGCGCGTAGTGGGTTGATCGACATTGCGATTAACAACCCTCATCACACCGTTCTCGTCAAGATCAGTGCCAAACAAAATTTCGTTTTGCGTTTTGCTGTAAAACATTGCAAACGAAAACTCCACAGCACTGCCCCAGAACTGACGGACGCCAATATCCCAATGATCCGCCGTCTGCGGCACGAGATCGTCGTCGGAAAGAACAAGATCATCAGTATTCGGGTTACGAAAACTCTGCGAAAACGACAAAAACCAGTTCGAATTCTCCGTAGGGCTGTAAACGAGACCGGCTTCGGCAGCACTGTTACGCCAGACCTCAGATCGCTCGACGACTAAAGTGGTGCAGCTAGAAAATGGCGGCGGCGTGCAAGTACGAACATCATCTGTCTGCCCTTTAACGTCAGAACCATCCTGCCGGTAACCGGTAGAAAAATTCAAAGTATCACTCAGGCCAATATCCACAGCGGTAAACCAGGCTTGCTGGCGCACGGAACGACGCTCCGGTGAATCCGGTTGACCTGCAATCTCACGCTCGGCATCCGTCGTCGCCGCGTCATAGCCTAAATAGAACGCATGCTGGCGATTGAACCAACCCAGATTCTTCTGATACTTCACATCAATCGCTTTACGATCTTCATGAATCAGTAGGTAAGGTGTATCGGCTGACAGTGCACCTATGCGAAATGGGTTCTCGCGATCGCGGGTTTGCCCGGAAAATAACAACTCACCGGTTGTCGCATTGCCTAAGCTAAGGTCCAACCGTAAGCGATCATCCTTGGTGCTGCCACCGTCAAAAGGAAATCGCGAGGCGCGCCGGTCGGCATCGGTACCGTCATAAAATGCTTCTTCACTTATCGGTCCGGGCAAACCAAATTCATCGCGGTGAAATATCCCGCCGAACGCAATGCCCAACCAGTCTGCGGGGTCGTAGCCAATACGCGCAGCAACATCTTTTGTCTCAAGCGCACTATTGTCACGATAGCCTTCACTATCAGAGTACGCCGCATCACCAATAAACGACCACTGCTCGCCAACCCACGAGCCGCCCACTCCGGTATCGACAGTGTCGTAACTACCCGCACGTGCCCGCGCATTGAGCGTGGTTCCCGCTGCCGTGTTGGCAGCCCGGCGGGTAATGATATTAATGACACCACCGACGGCGCCATTGCCATAGCGAACGCTATTGGCGCCGCGCACTACTTCGATACGTTCGACCTGATCCAGAGCTATAGCTGAGAAATCAGGTGCCGCCTGATCGACCACATTCAACCTGATGCCGTCTACGAGCACCAACACATTGCTATTGTAGGTGTCACCCTGGCCACGCACGTCAACACCACTGAATCGCTCATTACCCACAGTAGAGCGCAGTTGCACATTGGCCTCACGCGCAATGAGATCAACAATATTGGTGGACGGCGAGAGTGCAATATCTTCGGCGGTAATAACATTGGCACTGCGCGGCAGTCTTGCCAGGCGCTGTTCGCGAATACCGGTAACCACCAGCTCATCAATACGCGGCCTCGCCACAGCATACGCTTCATCGGCCTGTGCCACTGGCTGGTGAACAGCAACCCCACACAGCAACGCTGCAGCAACGACGTGCTGAGTAGCGTTAAAAAATTTAGGGTTACAGCTCTGAATCACTCGTCACTCTCTTCGAAAACGAAACACTGTTCTGAAGAGAATTGATGATGCAGGTGTCGGCTGAGGATGGCCGTGATAAAGACTCTGTGAGTCTGCTATCGCCTGTCATGCCGCCCTCCGCGAACAAATATTGAAGCACTATTCAGGCCGGTTCCGGGCTCACAGAAAAATCTGTTTACCGTTGCGGGGGCAGCGCCGGAATAGTTAGCAAGCTAAGTACCGGACTTCCCGTTTAACCCGTTTGGCCGAAGCCGCGCAGGCACCTGTTTAGGTGACAGAACTGTAAGGGGGGGCGTCGCAGCATGTCAAACACTGTCTGAGATGTATGCACGAATACATTGCTGAAGTGAGCAAACAAGCTATTCAGGTGGCTAATGCACAGAGCCACGCTACGACGTAATGCCCGGGGTCTGCGCACGCAGTGCTGTAGTTTGGCTTGATTACAACACCCCCTATTTCTGCGCGAACGCGCTACCTAAGACATCCGCAGGAATACCGGCATCGTCCTCACCATCGATAGCATAGTGGTAGAGCGCAGCAGAAAAAATACCCTGCAACGTTGCATGCACCAGAGCCAACAACACAAAGACCACCAGAAAAATACTGCCTATCGTGATCGCCGCAGCAGCGCCGCCGGCAGATGCCGCCATGAACAACAGCAGCGCCATGAGCATGCCGACAACAACATAGATGAGAGTAAAGACAATACCCATGCCGGCGTTAACCATAATGTTCTCGCCCCAGGTACGGCGCAATAGGCTCAGGCTTTCGGTGAGCGCATCGATAGGGCCAACGTTCCTGCTCACCAATACCGGCACAGCAAGAAAACTGGCCAACGTCCACAACATACCGCTAAGGCCCGAAAACAGGCGGCCAAAAATGCCGCCCCGCTCGCCGATATACTGCAATATTGTGCCAACAGTGGCAGCAATCATGGCGTAGAAGAAGATAACGCCCACCTTTCTCCACGCGACCTTTAACCCGGATTTAACCGTGGGATCACCGCCATGAATGCGTTCCAATGCTGCGGCAACCAGCGCGGAGTTGAAAAAGAACATCACAAAGTACTCAACCAAATAGATGACGAACAGCAGTGGATAGTTGACCGGGCTGCTGCCAGGCTGACCGTAAGCCGGATCAGCCACGGTAGCGTCGGCAAGCAACAGAGGAAAGAAACTGGCGAGCACGAGCATTGCGGCCACCGATGACAGTATCGGAAAGACCAGCAGTTCTTTATCCTTCTTCAGAATAGAGACACTGAACTTCACCAGATTCCAGCTACGCTCCAGACGATCAAACATCAAGCCGCTCCCGAAATAATCAAATGCTTTACCCTTCAATAACGTAGCATAATCGAATCTAAGAAAATGCCAACCACGTCATATGTCAATGGTGACAAGCGGGCCTCTAGAACCGATACTTATGCTCCCGCTGCGCGCGGTTTTACTCGCTCATTGCTAACCTCAAGGTCCTTCCATGTTCCGCAATATCCGCTTTTACCGTGTTAAATCGTCCTGGCCCAAAACTGAGGCCGACCTGTCCGAACAGCTTACTCAGCTCGCTTTTAAGCCCTGCGGCCCCTACTCCGAGATGAGCTCTGGCTGGGAAGCCCCCGCCAGCGAACAACCTGAGCTCTTATGCCGCCGCTTAAACGGTGCCGACTTGTTGCGCTTGCGCAGCCAGACACGGGTGCTGCCGGCCGCGGCCATCAATGAAGCGCTCACAGAGCGTCTCGAAGATTACGAAGCCCGGATGGGCGAACGACCCAGCGCCAAGCAGAAGCGCCGGCTCAAAGCAGAACTCCGTGAAGAACTGCTGCCAAAGGCATTGGTTAAATCAGATCGAATCAATGGGTTCTATTTGCACGCCTCAGGGATTCTCGGTATCGAAGCCGCCTCCGAACCCAAAGCAGAACGGTTTCTCGACTGTCTGCGGGCGGGTTTCAGTGGCCTTGAAGCGGTCCCGCTGCTATTTAATAAGCCTGTTTCTGATTGGCTGAATGCGATATTTCTAGGCGGCGTTCCCGACAATTTCAAACTGGGGAGCGAATGCAAGATGCAGGAGCCCACGCTCGGCGGTGCAGTGGTCAACTGGAAAGATATTGAGCTGGCTGATAGCAGCGTTCGCAAGCATGTGATCGATGGTATGCGGGTCGAACGGCTGGGGCTGGAGTTTGATGACATCATGAGTGCTGTGCTCGATCAGAATGGTGGCATCAGCAAGCTAAAGTTTGTCGGCGGTGATGCCGCAGCCGAGCTCGAAACTTCCGATGAAAGTATGCTCGCACGGCAGGACGCCGAGTTTGTCTTGCTCACAGGAACAATCACGCGTTTTCTGGATGAGCTGAAGAAAACCCTGAACGGCTATAGCTAAGCCCACTACATAGCAATGGGCTCGAGATGATCAAGCTCGGTCAGGAGCTCTACAGCAACCGCTAGAAAATCCGAGTCGGTAATAATGCCCACTAACTTGTCGTTTTTGATGACGGGCAGACAACCGATACGTTGATTGCGTAAGAACATAGCCGCCTGATGCAAACCGGCATCGGGCGACACTGTAATCAAGTTGCGACGCATAATTTCGCTGACCGGAATGGCCTCAGGCTGAATGCCATGCTCGCTAGGCGGGAAGAATTGCGAGGGCAGAGCCCTCTGCAAGTCGCGATGCGTTACCAAACCAATGAGCTTCTGCTTGGCGTTAATCACCGGCAAATGATAACAATTGTATTTTTCCATGAGTGCGGCTGCGGCAACAATAGAGTCTGTCTCGCATAAGGTTTGAATACCCGTGGCCATGAAGTCTTCAACAATAATCATCGTTTCGCTGTTTCCCATTTTGTCTCGTATTAATCCAAGCCAGCATTAGCCGGCAAATTTGGCAGCCGTATCAACCTGCAGCAGCATAGTCTTGTCGCCAGGACTACAGCGGGCCTGCACGTAACGGCGCGTCCAGTTCACAAATTTCAGGGCGGGCATGGGTTCGCTCACCAGATAGCCCTGGGCATCTTTGCAGCCTTCGCGGGCCAGAAAGTGCCACGCCTCTTCACTTTCAACACCCTCAGCAACGACATCGAGACCCATGCTTTTTGCCAGCTGAATAGTGGCTCGGACAATAGCAACGTCTGTGATGTCAGCTGGCAGATCATGAATAAATTCGCGATCAATCTTTAACTCATCAATCGGCAGATGCTTGAGCTGATACAGGGAAGAATAGCCGGTACCGAAATCATCCATAGAAATCCGAATGCCTCGCTTGCGAAGGTTAGCAAGAACACTGATAGCCGCTTCAATGTTCCTTGTCAGCGCCTCTTCAGTAACCTCCAGAATAAGATTCTTAGGTTTAAGGCCAGCATCGAGCAACATCTGGTCAATCACAAACGGCAGATTTTCATTCTTAAGATCCTGCACCGAGATATTCACCGAAACAGGTATATCGATATTTTCATACTTCCACAGTGCGCAATGATGCAATGCTTCGATCAGCACCCAACGCGTCAACTGCGAAATGCTGCCGGACTCTTCGAGCAGCGGAATAAATTCAACCGGCGAAATTGCCCCTAACTCGGGATGCTCCCAGCGCACTAACGCTTCAACACCCGCAATATCGCCGGAGGTCATGCAGATATTCGGCTGCACGTGCAGATCAAATTGCTGCTCATCAATAGCTATACGAAGATCGCTCAGAATCATTAAGCGTCTAGCCTGCGCCTCGCCTTTGCCGACCTGATACATCTTAAGCGGAGTGCGGGCATTCACAGCATCCTGCTTCGCGAGCGATGCCCGCCGCAGCAAATCATCGGCAGTGTCACCGTGCGCCGGGTAAAGGCTCACACCGATATGAACGTTCAGGCTGATCCGGGCTTTACGAATACTTAAGCCCGAATCCAGCAACGAAAAAATCGTTTCGGCTTCGTTCATTGCGGCATCAATGCCTGACACGGGTGTCACCAGCAGAAATTCATCACCCTCAAGGCGCGCCAGTATCGCGCCCTCAGGCATGCTGCGTTTCATACGGGCCGCACTCAAACGCAACATTTCATCGGCCACTCTATGCCCCAGCGTAGAGCGAATGTGCTGAAAGCGGCCCAGATCAATAAGCAAAACACCAATCTCGTTGCCTTTGCCAATTCGCTCTGCCAGTAACGTTAAGGCGTGTTGGCGATTTGGCAGACCGGTAATCAGATCGGTCAGAGATTGATGTAAAATACTGTTCTCACGCTGCTCAATACCGTCCTGCATCGCATTGAAGACCTCCGCTAATGAACCGATTTCATCACGGGTTTTCACTTCAACTTTCTTGGTGTAGTCACCAATGGTAATTCGCTGAACGGCCTCAGCTAACTGGTGCAGCGGCCGCGTCATTAACGTTGAAACGAACCAGAGCAGCACGAAGACAACGATCAGAGTTGTCGACACCAGTTGCGCCATAAATACCTGCAAGCGCTTGTAGGGCTCCAGTACAATACCCAATGACTGATGCAGTAATAGATAGACGTGGCCATTCTTGGGCACAAAGGGTGTTCTGCTCGAAACAAGTCGTTGCTCGACTACGGTCCGCGATTTACTGATAGCCCCGCCGGAGCGTATTTTTTCAAAACCGGCAGCCATCACAGCACGATCAAGGGGATCGAGCGACGAAGCCAGAAACAAAAGTCCTAGCGTTCTATCGGTAGCAAAACTTGCGTCGAGACCGGTAAGTCTGGCTATCCGCCCGGCATAGGCATCATCAATAGGTGCACCCACGACGAGATAAGCGGGGATATCGCCAAGAGTTAACGATGCTGGAAGCATCTCGTAGGCGAGCGTACCTATCACCGTGGTGAATAGCTCACCGGGCACCATGGCCTCTGTCGCCGCTATCGTACCAGGCGCAAGCATAGCCTCGGTGCTGTAGATAACAATGCCATCGGCATCAGTCACTAAGAGAAAGTCGACTTCGAGTTCTTGCCGCTGAAGGTTCAGCTCAGCCTGAATGCGCTCCGGGCTTTGGCTAGCGATCGCGTCACGAAAACTTGTGCTACCAACCGCAGACAACGACAGCTGTTTAAAGTGCGCAGCGTGTCCTTCCATGAAGCGCGTGACGGTAAGTATAGCAGACTGCAACTTGTTCTCGGCCTGGTCGCGAGACTGCTCCTTCTCGTTATAGAGGATTGCACTCACGGTAGAGAGCTGTGCGGCGATCACCACAGACACCACTAAGAGCAAAATTTTTGTTCGCAAGCTGCGCATAGTTATCTTCTAAAAAGACTTTCTTTATAAGAATCATATGCAATTAGTAAACATAAATACTCCGAGTGGTTCACGAACCGGAAAATCACTTCAGGTTGGATTTAGCGGGACAGCATTATGGTAAATAATGATATTTCACAGGCTACTTAGAACCTTTTCTGGCACTATTTGAGCATGGGCCGCTGGAAACCACCTGCAGAAAAGTCTTCGCCGTACATCACGCCGGCAGGCTTTACTGTGCTTGAGGAAGAGCTCAAAGCATTGTGGTTGAGACGCCGGGATGTCGTGAAAGCGCTCGCTGCTGCTGCTGCAGAAGGCGATCGCTCAGAAAATGCCGAGTACCACTATCGCAAGAAAGAACTGGGTGCCATCGACCGGCGCATTCATTATTTGCAAAAACGCTTGCCGGATTTGACCGTTGTTCGCGAATCACCAAAAACCAACAAGGTCTTTTTTGGCGCATGGATCACGCTGGAAAGCGATAGCGACGGTACTGAAGTCACCTATCGCATCGTCGGTGCAGATGAAGCCGAACCCGGCAACAGAAAAATCAGCATGGATTCTCCACTGGCGAAAGTCATACTCAATAAAACACTAGATGATGACATAACCATCACTAAAGACGGCAAGCCACAGGTTTTTTGCATTACCGGAATTCGCTACAGCGAGTAGCAAGGGCTACCAACCACCGCCACCGCCGCCACCACCGCCGCCGGATGAACCGCCACTCCCTGACGATGAGCCTGGTGGTGCTGACGAAGAACTAATGGCGGTATTCAGCGAACTGCTCATGTTGATTGCCATAGAGCTAACGCTGTGAACAGACCGGCGACTGTTATACCACCCGGGCCGATACCCCTCATCGCGCTCTGCAGAAATCCGGGCAAACACATCCTCAAACTGAGAAGCCCAGGACTGATCTACATCGAAGGCAATAGCGTACGGCAGATAGCGCTCAAATAGCGCCACAGTCCGCTCAGGCCGGGGGCCTGCAACGCCCCGCACTCTCTCCAGATCATCCGCCTCGGCTACTGTCAGATACTCCGTAAAACCGGCTATCGCATCCAGTATCTTGCGACCCTTTAGCGTTGGTGCCCGCAGGAGACGCAAGAAAATCATGATAAGTGGCACATTAGCAAACAGCAAAAAACCAGGCAGGACCGCACCAGATTCGCTCGCGCTCAGAGCGAGAAAGCCAAGAGTCGCCGCAATCACAGGTGGAATAGCCAGGGTGGCATTCGTTTTGAAATACTCTACCTGATAATAGCGTTTCAAGGCTTTCGCATGCGCGCGCACGGCGGCACCAATGATTCTGTGATTCACAGTAGTCAACTGCAATAAATCGTTTGAACTAAACAGCGCACGCAACACCGCTTTTTCGCCCGACCTCAGCGGCGCAGCTGCTAACTTGCCATCAAGCTTCTCAAGCACAAAAGCATCGTCATAAGCGCTATCGTTCTTCTCATTGGCCCATTTCAATAAGGGGCTCAGCAACCTCTGCTGGAAGGGCGACAGCTGATCGATAGACTTTTCATACATGTTGGCGCCGGCTATAGCTTGCAGCGCCGCCGTCCTGCCTTCGTGAATTCTAAGATAGCCATGCACCGCAAGGTTCATAACCGCCGCTGTAAATCCCCGGTTATCGGCACCCATTTCACGAATATAACGGCACGCTCCGGGCGACAGATTCTCCGGTGGTGCGTAGCGAGGAAACAGTGGACCCGCTTCAGGGTCAACGCCAAAACGCCGCCAAACCCGCCACAGGTAGAAGGCATTAAATACAAACACCAGCAACACAATCAATAGGTAGCGGTTATCGCTAAGCAACCACTTAAAACGCAGTAGCCACGACGGTTCGGTCACGAATCCTTTGGGCCAACTCACAACAATGGTTAACCCCTCGGAAGGCGCTAATGGTGCAGTCGTCATGAAACGCGCCTTACCCGCATTGGTCACTTCATCCTGAAAGTCGCTGCCAGTAGCACCTAAGCGCCCGGTATAGGCGGTGGTACTGATGGCGCCGGCAGCGATGCCTGCAGGTAGCGTGACCACAGCACTTACGGTGTTAATAGGAAAGCCCCAACCGTTGCCGGTCACATTCCAGTACAGCTCATCATGCGTTTCGAAAAAACCCAATTGCCGCGTAGTGGCGTAGGTGATTTCGTAGCGATAAACACCCGCGTCTAAGTAACGATTGCTGCCACCCATATAAACGCGCACGCCATTGGCGTAGGACTCGGTAAAGAAGGGTTCGCTATAGCCATCCCGCGTTACCCCGGTAACGGAGAAGCCGACGACATAGCGATTGCCCAGTGCATCGCGATAATCGGTTGGAAAGTCACGATAGATACCCCGGCGGATCCGCTCGCCTTCAGCGCGGACCGTAATACGCTCGGTGACCCACATTGTGGCATCAGCAGCAACGTAAATCTCACTGTCAAACTGTAGAATTTCCTCCACGGCCCACAATGGTGTCGGCGGGAGCACGATAACCAGCAACAAGAATAAACGCTGCAAACAGGCCAACATATTTAGAAGATTACATCGGGCGCAGCACGACTGCCCGCCTGAAAGAACTCGGCAGCAGTAAAGCCGAAAATTCGGGCAATCACGGCATCAGGGATGGTTTCGATGCGGGTGTTTAGTCCATTGACTGACCCGTTGTAATAACGCCGTGCGTATTGCAGATGATCTTCGATATCGACTAAGTCGTTCTGCAGCTCAATAAAATTCTCGCTCGCTTTCAGATCAGGGTAGCTCTCAGCCAAAGCAATGAGCTTATGCACGCCCACCTCCAATTGGTGCTCAAGCCCCGAACGCTGGCTCAGATTATCAATAGAGCCAGACTGATTTCGAAGTTCAATAACAGCCTCTAGCGTGGCGCGCTCATAACCGGCATAGGCTGTTACGGCGGATACCAGACACGGCACCAGCTCGTGACGGCGGATCAGCTGCACATCAATATCGCTCCAGGCCGAGCGAACCCTATTGCGATCTTTAACCAGGCGGTTATATAGAAAAATGCCCCAGGCGAACGCGGCAAGTACGGCAAGCATCATGAGATTTAACATAGTATCTCTCCCCAACTCAGCTCTACGCTAACAGCTTAGGGCTCGCCGTAAAACTAGCGGGTTCAAAATTATTAGCTGAAGCGCCCACAAAAAAGGCCGGTGCATTGCTGCACCGGCCTTGGCATTTTAAAGATCGCCTACTAGATCTGCTGAAACTTAACTAGTTCTGCTGACGCTTGGCCTCTTCGCGTTTGCGACGCCAAACATCTTTCTTGTCTTGTTGCGCCTGCTCGTAAAATTCATCCCAATCATCGCTGCTGTCTTTCTCATACAGGTTCTCGATATAGACCATGGCAGTCATCGGTGATTCTGCCCAATGAATGTACTTCCAACCATCATCGGTTTGACGCAGCACCGCACTCACCCGCACATCCTCACCAATAGCATTCGATGCAATCATCTTCATCTCAAACTTCATTTCCCAAATCGCAATAGCAAGACCAGGGGCGATCTCTTTAACCTGAATATCGCGCATGGTCTCACGAACGGCTTCAACAGCAGGATTTGCTTTCGACGGATCGAGATACTCACGCAAGCGCGGCCAACCGACAAACCACTGAGCCTGCTCTTCAGCAAGATACGTAGGATACTCTTCGTTCGGATCCCAAAGCTCAAGCAGCGTTGCGAAATCCTGTGAATTCCAGCGCCGTGCGGTTTCATACACCACCTCGGTGACTTCTGCTTCGACCACAGGGTCAACCAATATAGGTACCATTGGCTTTACAACTTTGTGGCCACCTGCAAGCACTAAGCCTGCCAGCAAAGACAATACTATTCCCGAAACTATTTTGTGCATTATCAACTCCTCTTAGGCCCTACTAAAAAATCGCTGAACAACGAGCGCACCGACCATATCACCTTCCACATTCACCGCCGTGCGGATCGTATCCAATGGGCGTTCCACCACTAACAAAATACCAATTGCTTCTAGCGGTATACCCGCGCCCAACAGCACCATTTGCATACCAGCCATCGAACCTGATGGCATGCCCGGCGCACCGATCGATGACACCATAGCCATCAGAAACACCGTGACCATAGCAACGGTCGAAAGCTCAATACCAAAGAGATAAGCCAGGAACACCGCAGCGATACCTTCAAACAACGCGGTACCATCCATATTCATGGTGGCCCCTAACGGCAAAACAAAGCCCGACACGGTTTGCGACACGCCAAATTCAGCTTCCGCCGTGGCCATACTGATGGGCAAAGTGGCCGAACTCGAAGAGGTGGCAAAGGCCACCATCAAAGGCTTGCCCGCCTTGCGGAATAGCTCCACAGGGCCAACACCCGCGCCAAATTTTGCAATGAGGGGCAAAACCACCAGACCGTGCAACAGCGTGGCACCAACGACTACCGCAACAAACCCGAACAACGAATTAATCAGCGCACCGCCACTTTGTAAGGTGACATCAAACAAGATCGCGTAGACACCAAAAGGCGTAATAACAATGACCCATGACAACACTTTGTGCAGCATGGCATTGATGTGATGCACCGCGGTGACCAGCGGGCTGCTCGACGGCACAGCAATCACCAACGCCAGACCAAACAGGAACGCGTTCGTCGCAATCGCCAGAATATTTAATTCGGCCAACGCTGCGAAGGGATTCGTAAACGCCATTGCCAACACACCACGCAACACGACCATCAACGAACCGCTGCTGTTGTCAATAAAGCTTGCCGGTGCAATGTAGTTAGGAGCGCTGCTTAGGGTAGTAATAGATATCTGCTCAACCTCGCCTACCCACGGGTGGTAAAACAGCACCACTGTCAGACCAATGGTGACAGCAATAGCGGTAGTCAGAAGATAATAGGCAATGGTTGCCCCACCCAGACTCTTGAGCCGGCTTGCATCGCCAATATTCAGGAGCCCACCGATCAATGAAAAGAAAATAACCGGAGCAATAAGCATTTTCAGCAGCGCGAGAAAAACGGTTTTGAGTAAGATCACCAGCTCATAGAAAAAGGGCGGGCTGTCACTAAGCGCCCAATCAGCCTGTCCAAAACCAATGGCAGAAAAATACCCAAAGACGCCGCCGAGCAGCACCCAAAATGTCAGATTGCCTGTCAGTTTCTTAAACATCATCTCAAATATGCAGGGAAAGCCAAGTTTAATACTCGCAGAATTCTAAGATGCCTGCGCTGCGCACTCCTGAATGACTATGCCTCGGTCATGCAGCCAACTGACAGCGGGCTGATAGCTAGCCTTCGGCTATGCTTTAGACCATGGATATTGACATTATCATTGAACCTGATCTGACTCCGACTCAATTGGCGGAATTTGCAGTCGAAGCCGAGAAACTGGGTGTCAGGGCACTCTGGGCATCGAACTATCACACCAACTGGGACCCGTTCATCTCTCTGGTGCCGGCGGCTATGGCCACGTCGAAGATCATTCTGGGTGTGCTGGCTGTCTGCCCGTGGGAAATGCACCCGCTGAAAATGGCGAATGCGATCCTCAGTCTTAATGAACTCGCCAAAGGCAGGGCCATGATTGCGGTCGGTGGTGGCGGCGCACTTATTGGTGCGCTGGGTTGGCGCGCTCGCGCCGGAGGACCTATCTGGCCAGGCAGACATCCTGAGAAAGGCACCCGCATGCCAGATCGCCGGGTTCTGGGTGTCCGCGAAGCGCTGGAAATTTTGAAGCTCGCCCGCAGCGGCGAAATCTGCATGGGTTATGAAGCCGGCATATTCGATGTCACCAGACCCTTCCAAATGAAGTGGGCCACACATGACGGGCCGCTGCTTTACAGCTGCTCATCCGGTCCTATGATGGTTCGTATGGGCGGCCAGTATGCTGATGGTATTCAGCTCAGTGACTACACGCCCGACATGATGCCGACCGCCATGAAGAACCTCGAGGTTGGTTTTGGCAAGCGCGACGACAAGCCTGATGATTTCCGGGTCGGTAACTTCTGGGCGTTTCATATTAAAGAAGACCGGGAAGCCTCTTACTGGGAAGGTCGCCGCGAGCTTTACGTGCGCGGCGGTATTGTCGGACGGGAACGCGAACAGCTCGAGAAGTTCTGCAACGATGAGCAGGAAACCGATCTGGTTATGGATAGCGTGCAGGATTTCCGCAAAGCCTTCCTCATGAAGCAAGGCTCAATCAACAATATTCCCGACGAACTGGCCAACCGGCTGGTCAACGGTATGGCTTCAGCCGGCGACATTAGCGATATAGACCGTGAAATAGAGCGTTATCAAAAGTTTGCGGCCTCCGGTCTCACTGAGCTGGCGCTGCGCTTCCACAACAATCCGATGGATAGTCTGAAGATTGTCGGCGAGCATATTCTGCCGGCGCTGCGCTAAAACGGTAAACGTCACTCTCTAATTAGATATTCTTGACACTGCCATTTGTGGTGGTTTCTTCCCTGCGGGCGTCAAACTTGCCCCGTTACAGCCTAGTTTTGCTAGTATTTCTATCTGCCCTGGCAAAAGCGGCCCGTAAAGAGGCGGCGTCAAACCCTGCAAATAGAAACAATCTAAAGAAATCAAAGGCGAAACATCACCATGTATATCAATTTCTGGTACCCCATCTGCACCAGCGAAGAACTAACCACAGAAGCTCCCCAACTGGTTGAGCTGCTCGGCGTACGACTTGCTGCATTTCGCGACTCTAACGGTGCGGCTCAGGTCATCAGCGACACTTGTATTCACCGTGGTGGCTCACTGAGCCGCGGCAAGGTGAATGGCGACAGCATTACCTGCCCTTATCATGGCTGGCAATTCGATGGCACCGGCACGTGCACCAAGATTCCACAAATGAAGCAAGGCAAGGTTCCGGCCCGCGCCAAGATTGATGCCTACCCTGTCCATGAAGCCTATGGGGTTGTCTTTGCCTTTTTGGGTGATGCCCCCGAAGCTGAGCGCCCCCCCGTTCCTATAATCGATGAATGGGAACAGGAAGGCTGGCGCGTTACTGGTCCTCTGGTCTTTGAAATTGATGCCTACTATGAGCGTTCAATGGAAAACGGCATGGATCCGTTGCACAATGAATTCGTGCATCCCAATCAGGGCGCACCCTCACTCGATGAAGAAGACATAGAACTGAAAGATCAGGAATGGGGTGCCTGGTTCGATGCCAGATTTGGTGCCTATACTCAGGCTGAAAATCGCAAGAAGGTTACCGACAGTGATGATAGCGCCAAAGACCTGCATGCAGGCTCCTGGCATGTCGGCCCGAATCACCTGATGACCGGCATTCATCTGATGAATAACATCAGCTTCATTCAGTACTTCTTTGAAGCACCCATCAACAAAGGCCGTACCCGTATCTTCTTCCTGAATTCGCGTAATACAGCATTGGAAGAAACAGCCGATGACTTCATGAACAAGAGCTTCATGGATATTGCGGTTGAAGATAAAAACGTGATTGAGAATCTGCGCCCTTACAACACACCCGACACCCTCACCAAAGAGTTACTGTTACCGGGTGATCAATCCGTTGTGCGCTATCGCGAATACCTGAAAAGCTGGGAAGACAAAGGCTGGCGCATTGATGTTGCCGAACTCGGCGAAAATTATGTTGATGCCGCGTTGGCCATTCCATCACCTGCCCGTCGCACATCGAAAAGCTGGGTGCTCGATACTGTGCCTTTAATACCAGCCAAGAAATAGCACGTAGTATTTTTTAATTATCTGAATAGTAAGGAAGACGGCATGAAAAACATCACAGCAACATTGATTGCGTTCACATTACTCATAAGCAACGCTGCTTTTGCGATCGACTATGGCAAGCTAAAAGGTTCTGTTGATACCGATAAAGCTTCAGAATCAGTTGATACAGATAAACTAAAAGGTTCTGTCGGCCTGGATGGCGTAGATTACAAAAAAGCCTACGACTCTGTCGATAAGCCAACGGCGAAAGATGCTGTTGATACCGGCAAAGCGATAGATGCACTGACGAACTAGCGCCGAACGCTTAAGCAGAGAATAAACAAACGGGCCGCTTAAGTGGCCCGTTTGTTTATTCGTTACTGCAAACTACTCTTCAGGTTCAGGGTTCCAGCCACCACCCAAAGCTCGGCAGAGAGTCGTCAAAGCAACGAGACGCTGCCGCCGCACTATCGATTCAGACAACTCGATCCGGAATTTTGAACGTTCTGATTCAAGCACTTCAAGATAACGCGCAACCCCGCCGTCATAGCGGGCTCTACCGTATAGGTGCCGGTCTCAACATCGATCTACTGTGCCGCGGTTCATCGGCTTACCTTTGCAAGGGTGTTCGCTGCAATCTAATAGAAGCAACTGCAAATCAGGCTTGTTTTTACGCGACGTGATTACTGCGCTATCTTCAGCATCAATAATGTCGTCCGGGCTAGCCACTTCGGTTTCAAAAAAATACGTGCGCAGCAGAATCAGATACTCACTTTCAGAAATGGAAAACCGCACCCTGATGGGATCAACGTCGGATAATGTGTTGAGCACAACCGGATTAAGCTCACGACCGACAAACTCGCCCGGCCGAGCTTTGCTAATGCCGATCAGTCCGTCGATAGGGGCAATAATGCGGGTATAACTCAAACTGATTTCGGCGAGATCAACCCCGGCCTCATTAGCACGAACACCGGCACGAGCCGCACTCTCTGAGGCCACTGCTGCATCGAGATCCTAAGCACTGACGGCATTCATTGCAGCCAGCGGTTTAATACGGGACAGATCCGCCTGACTTTTTGCCAACGACGTTTTTGCACGGGCAAGCTGACGTTCTGCTTCCACGACTTTTGCCAGGAAAGGCTCATCGTCAATAACGTGGCGCAAGGTGCCTTTCTCAACATAGGAACCTTCGGCGAAGCTCATAAACTCCAGAAAGCCCTCAACACGGTCACGAATCGGTATATCCTGAGTGTCCAGCATTGTGCCCACCATCTCCAGGTACAACTGCACGTCTTCATTGTTCGACTGAACCACTTCGACGGGCAGTGCACGGGCTTGTTGCACATCGCTGGACATATCGCAGCCGGTAAGACCAGCTGCCAACAACACCAGCGAGAAAAAAGCAGGGGAACATTTTCCAGCAATAAACCGGCGATGAGTGCTCAAGCTAATCTCCTTAGAGCGATCGGTTTTTATGGATTTTTTAATAGAGTTGCCTCACGGGAGAGACCTGCTCTGCTTTGGTCGCTGCTGCAGGGTACGGCTGGACTCACATTACTTCGCTAGAGATAGCCCTGCGACAGCCACAGTCACGTTGTCCGAAGGCAAAGCACTCACTTGCACCATCACCTCATTACGGCGCATAAACGGCGGAATATAAGGTGCATCGTACAAAGCACTCTGCACTTCTCCCACCACACCTGTGCTTGCCGCATCAACACCGGCCAGCAAAATACGTTTGCGCTCTTCATAGTTGCTATCTGTCCAGCGCCCTGAATAACGCACAACAGCCATCAAACGGTCCGGCACTTCCCGCACACGAACCCGCGGATCTGTGGGCGCCGGCGCGGTGGCCAGCGTGTACTGCGAAGGCAACATAAAGGCCACGACTTCGCCTTCGCTATTACTTTCACGGGCCACCGGACTGGTCATTGCAATTTTATCGCCCTCGGCAGCACGTGATACCGGACTGGTCATCGCGATGTTCTGACTCCCGGTGTTGGCACCGGTAATGTAACGAAACAAGCGCCGAAAACCCTCATTACCAGACGCCTTATAGGCATAGTCTCCGGCAACGACAGTCTCGACAACCAGATGGGACTCGTACTGACGATACTCAATATCGCCGTCCTGCAACAAGACCGTGTAATCAGGGGTTTCAATAGCCATAACCTGCGCTCCTGCAAACCAACCTACCAAGAGGGTAAGAGCTCTAATACTCATTGTTGTTTTCATCACAGAATCCTCTTATTCGTATTGTGTTAAAAGACAATTCGAAGCGTTGGTATCTGCAGATGTTGCCGGATGTAACCTTGTGTAACGCTCACAAAAAACCCCCGCTAAGCCGTGCTTTGCGGGGGTTAGAAATCAGCTAAAAACTGGCCGGAAAAGAGCTAATGATCGTGCTTGTGCCCGGGTTTATCTTTACTGCCATGGCTGTGATTCTTGTCGTTGCCATGAGAATGGCTGCCACTACCGTGCGAATGACCGTGGCCGTGCCCATGATGATCGTCATGCGGCGTAGCCGAATCAAAACGATGCGCCAACGATCTAGCCTGCGGCGGTTGCTTCTTCCAGGCGGTGGCATTCCAACCATCACCTTTAAAATGCACCTTAGGAATGGACACAAGTTTTTTTAGCTGCGGCTTACCGCACTCAGGGCAATCCTTCAGCTGGTCTTCACTAAGGCGTTGCAGCGCATCAAAAGTATGCCCACAAGACTGGCATTGATAATCGTAAATAGGCATCAGTTTCTAAGACGGCGCTACTAACGCGCACCCTCTTTATATTCCTCTTTTGAAATTTCCTTAACGCGATGGTTCAACAACAACACCCGCGCGCCGGTGCTGGCATCTTTAAACGACACTGCACCACTCTTCTGCGCGCCGATACTCTTGGTGTAATACTTCGTGCCGTTAACCGGATCCGTCACTTGATAATAGTTCATACAGCCGGCAAGCATGACAAATACCAGCCCTGAAGCCAACAAACGCAGGGTTCTCATTAGCCAATCTCCTTAGATTTAAGCCGCAGAGTAACCCTCCGCAGGCATGCCCGCAAGCATTGCTATCAAGACTCTGCCAACCATTTCTGCTTGGCGTGATAGCCCTGCTTCCATAACCAGACGTCTGTCAGCAAGATACGATGCGGCGTAATCTTGGCCACCTGCCGCTCAAAGGGCAGGCTTGCATCCATGCCCAGATCTTCCATCCACGGCCGCCAATGAAAAACCTCCATGGCGCGATCCCAGCCGGGTGCATGGGGTTCAATGATCTCCACAGTAGAGAACAATTGCACACCCTTACCACTGTGCCAACCGTGATAATCGCCATGTATAGCGACACACAAATTAGGATCGCGCTGCATGGCTTTCAATTTAGGAGTGCCTGGATCGGGCAAGCAATAAAGATCAAAACCATCGGCGTAATACTCAATCGGACTTGCCATTGGCAGCCCTTTTGCACTGATGGTGGCCAACACACACATATTGGTGGCCGCCAGAATCTGCTGAATACGGTCTTCCAGCATATCCCGCGGCAACTCTTTTTCGGGCCAGGGTGGCTCCAACCAAGGGTAAGCTTTACTCATTTTTACAAACTCCAAAAAAAATAGGGCATACAGCCAACTATTCGCAGACCGGCCGCCAAAAGATGCAGAACCCGCATACTGCCATAGACTAAGACGCGCCTTACGCCGAACCCCCGGCAATTCACGCAGCGGACAGGTCCTACAAGGAGCGCTCCAGTAGACGCGGCAAAACGGCAATATGGCGATTATGGTATAGATGAACAATCTAAATTATGTGGAGCATGTCATGAGCGAAAAGCACACCAACAATAAGCCAGCAGAGACAGATCCAGATTTACCTACAACAGACCTCAGACTGTCGAGGCGCACAATACTGGGTTCCGCCACAGGGCTGGCTGTACTTAGTCTCGCTGGCTGCGACAGCACAGGCACTGCAAAGGCTAGCAAGCAAGCCCGTAAATCTGCACCAAGTGCGCCCTTTAATAGCGTCCGCGATTACATTGCAGCGCTCGATGCCAACGGACTACTGATCGAAGTCGATGAAATTGATCAGGATGATTTCCTGATGACCGGTATGTTTTTCAAGGCTACCGACAGGTTCGGTATGTACGGCACTCCAGCCATGAAATTCAACCGGGTCAAGATTGATGGCGAGTGGATCAAGGGTCCGGTCTATGTCAACCATCAGGGGCACTGGAATACGGATGCCATTATCTGGGGTTTAGACGTTGTACCGGGTGATCATTACGCGACCTATCGCAACGCCCGTGATTACATGACGCAAATGCTCAACGACAACGATGGGCGCTATCCTTCAATTGCGCCTGTCGAAATTGATGCCGCCAACGCACCCTGTAAAGAAATCAAACTCACAGGTGATGAGATTGATATCACGAAGTTTGCGTTCATAAAAACCAACCCAGCTGATGGTGGCCGCTACATTAACAGCGGCTCCATATTCACCGAAGACCCTGAAATGGGGCTGAACTTTGGCACCTATCGTTGCATGATCAACGGCCCGCGCAGCCTCGGCTTTAACCCGGAGCCTAACCAAACCGCCGACAAAATGATGAAGCGATCGATTAAGCGGGGTGAAACAACGGCACCTATCTCTATTGTTGTCGGACAAGATCCTTATGTCTGGCTGATTAGCGGTACCCGCGTCGTACCCCGCAAAAATGCGCCTATCGACGAATTGGCCGTAGCCGGCGGCATGCGCGGCAAGGCCATTGAGGTGGTCAAATCAGAAACCAATGACATGCGCATCCCCGCGCACGCCGAAATGGTGATTGAAGGCATCGTGCGACTCGATCAATCTGCGCCTGAAGGTCCGTTCGGCGAAATGTTCGGCTATCTTGGCCCTTACAAAGAAGAAAATTATGTCATTGAGATTACTTCAATCACACATCGTCGCGACCCATGGATAATGAACGCCTTTACCGGCATGCAACGTGGCATGGTGACGGCGCCAATGGATGCACTGTATGCCGTCAGCCTCAGCAAGAGCATTCCGGGCTTCGTCGAATACACTAACTTCCAGGACATGATGGGCGTGATTGTTGTCAGCATTAATAAGTCTGAAGCAGGCGAAGGCATGAAGGCCGGCATGGCAATTGCACGACGCAACCCCATAGCCAAGGTCGTTATTGTGGTTGATAGCGACATTAATATCCTGGACAAGTCACAAGTGTTATTTGCGGTCGGCTCCCGCTGGCAGCCCTATCCCGCATCTGCAGTCATTGAAGATACCTGGGGTCTGCAAACCGATCCGAGCCAGCCGATACCCGGGCGTACCAGTAAAATGGTGATTGATGCAACCCGACAGCTCGCCGCAGAAGGCGGTCGTGAGGTTTTTCCTGAAACCAACCGGGCACTGCTCGAATCTGGCGCGCCGGGTGTGATGGCTAAGGTCGAGCAGCAACTCGGTGACATTCTGAACAACTGGCGGGAAGTGTAAGATCGTCGGTGGGATAAATCTGCTGCACTAAGTCAACCGCTATGGACTGATGACGTTATTACTTCTTAACAGGATGCTTTTATCCGTAACCTAGGAGTACACAATGTCGCCCCAGACTGTAAATGTCATTTTTCTTAGTTTGCTGTTGCTCGGTAGCGTCGCTATTGCCGAAGACGCTCTCGACTGGAATACGCCAGGCTGGCAGTTGAACAACGCTGAACGCCGTGAACGACTCGAAGCTCTCGCTGCCATGAGCGAAGCTGAACGACAATCTCTGCGTGAGCAGCGCAAAGCAACACGACAGGTGCTGACGTCGGAAGAAAAGCAAGTGCTGCATAGCGAACGCAAAACTGAAATGGCAGCGCGAAAGGCAGACTGGCAGGCACTAAGCCCGGAAGAACAAGAGGCAAAAAAGGCAGAGCAACTCGAGTTCTATGATTCATTGCCCGCCGACCAGAAATCTATCGTTGACGAAATGCGCGTCAATCGCAAAGGTCGTGGTCAACAACGCGCCAGTCGTCAATAGCATCGACCAGCATGAGTTCCGATAAGCGCAAAATTTTATAGTGCTATAGGAAATCGGACGGCACGAATGCCGGAACATCTTGTTTCACATAAGCAGCCGCTAGCATACTTAGTTCGTTCTGCTCGCTGAGTCAACGAGATAGAAATACGCAGGCTAGTTAACAAAACATTCCGCGCGGCACTGGCAGTCAATATTCCTCTCTCGAGCCAGTCCTTGCGCACTCTTCCGGGCTAGCCCATAGTTTAGGCAATTTGAAAATATAGGTAAACCTGTCGAAAGACAGGGACACAAAGCCACCGGTCTAAGGGATTTTTTTCTACGACAGCGGGGTTGCCAATTTGGCCTATGCGCACTCGCGTACCAAGGGCAGCTTTCGTTTCGCAGACTACTCTTCACCGGGGCATAGGTCAGGCGGAGGCCATTCATGCAGAACGAAATAGACTTTTCTGAGGAATTCCAGAAAGACGCGGCATCACGGCGCCGCAATGCAGGTAAAGCAACGCAAGGCCTCGTTGCACACCCGCGGTCAATTGACGATGTTATTAAGGTTATTACTAACCCTAAACATTTTCGTTCGCCCGTGCGTCCGGTGGGCTCCAATAGTGCTGCAAACCGTGCGAATCGCGCTCACGGCGGCACCACGCTTGACATGACGCAGATGAATCGGGTTCTACAGATTACCTGGATTCAATTACCGTCCAGGCAGGCGCGAGACTTAGTGAGATTGCCGCAACCCTTGCCGCCGAGGGTAAAGAACTCGTAGTGAATGACGAATTTCCTGGCCGTACCATTGTCGGAGTCATCAGTAGCTCGGCAATGACCGTTGGCTATCCGAATGAGCCCGATCACTTAGGCAATACCATTATCAGCATGACAGTGGTGTCACCAACGGGCGAGAAAGTCACCCTCACCGCCGACCACAAACGCTACATGAACCTATTTCGTTTCAGCCATGGCCTTACGGGAGTCATCTGCCACATTACGCTGAGAACCCGACCCATTGTGAGCTACCGCATCAACACCACTAAGCTCGTACTTAGTGAACTGGCAACGGTCATGCCAAACGTCATGGAAACACGACTCGGCCTGAAGATTCACATCATGCCGTTTTGCGATCGGGCATGGGTAGAACTGCGCCGGCCCTGCGAAGATCAAAAGCCCATCAAAAATATTCCGTGGAAGATCAAGAAGTGGGCGCGCAGCAGCGCCATGCCTAAAGTTGTCAACAGCATGAATAAGGCCTTCTCGGTAGCAAAGATAAGAGATCCGCTAATTGATGGCGTGACGGAAGCAACCCAAAAACTATTTATTGGCAACTTCGCCGACTACAGTAGTGATGCACAGGAGATGAGCGGAAAATTTAAGATGCTGCGTGATCCTAATGCTAAAGAGGTCTATTGCTGCTGGGCATTTCCGGCAGAACATTTCGGGGCTATGCTGGGCAGCTTCCGGAAATTTTCTCTCAGCTATTATCGCGAGAATGGGTTTCGCTGCGACCTGCCGGCACAGGTATTCAGAATGAACCAGAATCAGGAGGCCATGCTGTCACCAAGCTTTGCCGGCACGGTTTTTGTTCTCAAGGTGAGTACCACTATGGCGCGTGGTTGGGAGGGCTACACATTGGATTTCGCGGAATTCGCGCAACGTCATCATGGCATACCACTACTCAATCAGACCTGCAGCTTCATGGCTGTACATGTGGCAAAGGTATATGGCATGCGCCTTCGGGCATTTCGAAATACCCGGGCCAAGCTCGATCCGGAAGGACGTCTGCTGAATCAGTTCTTTCTTGAACATATTGGCTGACACCTCAACCTACTGACCATAGGCTGAGGTGTCAGGACAGGACGCTACAGTGATGGTCGCTTATTCTAAGGCTACCCAAATGGAGTAGCACTTATGGATAGGCACAGCATTGTTAAGCGCATGGGTAGTCAACTGGAACCCGCTGACTACAACTGGCTGATAGGCACTTCGCAGCCGGTAATCTCAAGCACTGTCGAAGAAGAATCGGTTGTCAGCTGCAGCATTGTTATACGTGATAAGAACCTGGCCTATCTCTATGGTCGCTTTGAGATAGACATTGCAGCAGCACTAACAGCCGGTGTCATTGACAGAGCGTTGCGCTGCGAAAAGCCGCGACTGCGTATCGAGTATATCAATAGCAGACTCTATCTCAAGCGTGAAGGACATATCATGCCACTTATCGAGCTACCTGCTAACAACAATGTTCTGCGGGTGGATATGCGCCACGCCTACCGCTGGGGATTCAACCGCAAATCGGCTTAACCTGGAACCGACTTTGTTAAGACAACCAAAGCAGAGGATCAGCGGACAGGCTTTACGTTGCCCTGCTTCATCGCTTTGCCAATTCTGGAGCCGATATACCGCGCCATCCAATAGGCAAAAAAATTGACCGGTGCCTTCGTGTAAAAATCAGCATCTAACCAGCCATGCTCTTGCCAGTAGTTGTAGTTAACACTGCCTTGCTGACGGCGAGTCATATTCTGCATGGCACGAAAGTTCATGACCTGCTTGAAATCGGCGGATTGCAAAGCCTGATGCTCAATCGCCTCAATGAAAGCCTTACCCGCATCGGCGACAGCCGCATCGAGATGCTCCATGTATCTGGGTTTAGCGGATTCACCGTTCTTAAGGCCCATCTGCGAGCTGGAAATCCCAATTCGGGAAACCACATCACAACCCCAGCCCTCTGCGGTACCTTCCAGAAAATCGAGAACCACCTTGTGCCCACCACCGGCAGCCGTCGCAAATACAACAGCCTTTTTGCCAAAGAAGCTCGGGCGGTTGCGCTTATACATGAAGTACTCAACAAAGTTCTTCATCAAGCCTGCTACATTAAACGTATGCACAGGTGCCGCCAGAATAATGCCATCGGCTGCCTCTACCTTCTTAACGACAGGATCTATTTTTGCGAAATCAGGGCAGTGCGTTTCTCCCTTGCTTACACAATACAAACAACCATCACAAAATGGCAGAGCCAGCTTTTGGAGAAACATGTATTCGAAACGGGTTGGGCGAATCGAGTTCATCTTCGCCTCAAGAATTCGCAAACCCTGATACGTAAAACTCGCCTCATTGCGCGGCGAGCCAATAACCACGTAGATGTTCAGCACATCATTGGCCACCAAGCATTCTCCTTAACAAGCCATCCCGGTTTACGTACTGATGCCAAAGTGCGGCAACAACATGCAACGCCAGTAGCGCAGCGCCAACCTGCCAACAAAGTACGTGGATATCGGCAAAAAATTCATAGTCAAACAGCGCACCCTCTTTCACGGATGGCACGATGGGTGGGACCGAGTCCCAAGCAAAAAAGAAGATCGGAAAATCGAACTCATAAGCTGACAGTGCCGCCCATCCCGATAGTGGATAAATAATCATCAATAAATAAAAGAAGGCATGTGTAATCTTTGCTAAATAACGCTGATAGGTGGCAAGGGAAGCAGGCAAATCCGGAACAACATGCATTAGTCTCCAGCTAAGCCGGCCTGCCACGAGCAACAAGAATAGGAAGCCGAGCGTGTTGTGCGCCATAGAGGCCCGCATGAAGACGGTGTCATCGGCGTAATCAATCTTGTAGGTCTCGTAGGCATCCACCATAAAGAGGCCAAGCGGTATCTGTACAATCACGATAGCAACGATCAGCCAATGAAAGCCGCGTGAAATACTGCCCCAGCGGTCTTCCGTGTTAGCGTGCATCGGCATTCTAACCGGGGGTGCCAGATTCTGCGGGCGAGCCTTCCAGCGCCTGATCGAAAGCCTGCAACAGCACCTCAACTGGCTGTGCGCCGGAAAGAGCCAGCCGGCCATTCAATACGAAAAAGGGCACACCACTCACCTGGCTTGCCCGGACCTGCTCCAGCAGTTGCTCGACAGCAGGCCCATAAGTCCCGGCAACAAGATCCGCCAATACATCACGGCGGTTAATCCCCGCTTCAGCGGCAATATCAGCCAAGACTTCGGGGTTACCAAGATCAAGACTCTGCTCATGATGCGCCACAAATAAGCGCTCTGTCAGGTCGTTGATATCGATGGCCGGGTCTGCCGATGACCGGAACACGAGGCTATGTGCCAATAGCGTGTTGGGCGACATAGCCGTCTGAGAGGCGGAAAAAGCAATGCCTTCATCGACGCCCGTATCGCGCATATTGGCCATGATGAGTTCAGCACGATCCTCGCCAAATATCTCAGCGTAGTGCTGCCGCCGGAGCTTACCCTCACGCGGCATATCCGGGCTCAGCTGAAAAGGTAGCCAGTCAATTTTGACGGCGCAATCAGGACGGGTTGCAAGCGCCTTTTCCAACCGACGCTTACCCACAAAACACCACGGACAAACAAAATCGGAAACAATCTGAACAGTAACGGGCTCGTTCATAAGCTAGAGGATTCGGCCACCAATACTAATGCCACCATGCATTCGAGAGCTACCGCCATAACCACCAAAACTTGAGATGCCGACAGAGCCATAAACATTTGGCGCATCACATGCTGTCAACAAACTGCACATAACGGCAAGCAGCAACACTTTAGATAGTTTACTCATTATTCTTCGTCCTCGGTCGTGATAACGATTTCATCAATAGCCGATGCCATACCGGGATCCCATGTTTGAATAGCAATGGCTGCACCCGAAGGATCAGCAATGAGTGCGACCTGACCACCGACCTCACGATCGCGGGTATCGACCAATATTCTGCCGCCAAGTTCTTCAACCCGAGCAAGAATAGCCGAAGGGTCTTCAACACGGATATAACTGACCCAAACCGGATCAATTTCAGGAATAGGGTTTTTTACTAGACCTATGCGTGGCTTATTTTTGCTGCCCAGAATCCGATAGTTAAGATCATCATCGAAGACCTTAGTTTCGCTATCATATCCTGCAAGGCGCCCATAGAAGTCGGTCGCGGCATCCACATCGTTGACCCAAACCTCAGTCCAGAGAAAATCACCAACGCGCGGCTTACGATCCATAGGATCACCGCTATTAGACTCCAGCAATGCGAAAATAGCGCCCTGCGGATCAGCCACAACCGAGATCCAACCGCGGTCGGCAAGGTCGGTCGGCGGGGTATAAACAATGCCACCGGCGACCTCCAGGTTAGTGACAGCGACCTGAAGGTTGCTGACGGACATCAGCACAATCCACTGCGAAATTTCTTCACTTCGCTGCAGCTTATTCTCATTAATCATGCCTCCAATAAGACGACCCTTGTGGCGAATCAGTGTGTAGTTGATGTCAGCGCCAAGACCATAGCGCCCCCCTACCTCCTCATACTCCCAACCAAACAACTCGGCATAAAAGCGCTGCGATGCTGCCGGGGTGTCGGTGATCAGGTCATACCAAACAATCTTGCCAGAGAGCTCAAGATTCGTAGGCGTCTCACTGACCGGCGGCAGATTGATCGCTGCACACGAGGTCAATAGAACCGCAGCGACTAGTGCTGCAAAAGCACGAACTATGCTCAATGTAAAACTCCGTAAATGAAACGTGAAACCCGCGCTGCTGGACTCTAACAAAGACGCAGCAGCAATTGAGGCTCCACAATAGCAAGTTTCGCGATGCAATTTAAAGAGTTTCGTGAACCACGCATTCCCAGCAACAACGCTGAACAGCGAAGATAAATGTCGGCTGCCGGACGATCTATCCCAAAGCCATTAAGGGCCTCAATTTGACTTAGCAGCATCGCAGGAAAGCCATTATTTATAAGGCTTTTAGCCCGTATCATCGGGTTTATTGCCACGATCTTATCGATTCTGTGGTGGCAGTCACTTCACTCTCGCTCGGCATACCATCACTTCAAGCGGCAGAGTGTCTGCGGCGAACGTCGGGAAGATGACCACCACAATGAGCGCGCCCGTTAAGAAACATCTGATTACCAGCATCTTCCTGTTAGGGCGCATAGGTAGTGCGCTTGCAGTGTCATTTCGGGGAATTCCTGAGGCAGGCCCCCCGACCTTTAACTTTGACGAATTATCGCAGCCTGAAGGAAGCTTTGTGGAAGATCGCCTTTAATCGCATTGAACCAGCCCAGCCGATACCGGGTATCACACTGTTCAGCGCTATTAATGCGGGTCATTTCATTTGACCTTTTTAAAATACCCTGCCCTCTTGGTTTAGAGCTTATCTGGAAGTTCTAAAGTCTGAGAATAAACCCCTAAAAAAAGCCGCATAAGCGGCTTTGTTTAGGGGTTCTGAACCCTTAGATAAGATAGTCGCGGGTAAGCTCCACCGACACATCCCACAACTGCGCCGCCAACGCCTGATCCTGCATCAGCGGATTCGGGTTAATCGCATTGCAATCGGAGAAATAATACCCCCCGTAGCCGTCAAGCGCAGGGGCTGTAGCCACATAGGTTTCAGTGGCAGCACCAGCTTCGGTTGATTTCATAAATGACCAACCGATGAGATCTGCCGCAATTTTTTGCCAGAGTGGGAAGTGCCTACCCAGATTAGTATTAATAACACCGGGGTGGATTGTGTTGGAGGTGACTCCGGTGCCCTGCAAGCGCTTATTGAGTTCCATTGAAAACAAACCATTCGCCAGCTTTGATATGCCGTACATCTTCCAAGGCTCATAGCCCTCTTCACCGGAAAGATTATCGAATTCAATACCGGCCTCAGATGCAAAACTGTGGCCACTACTACTAACCACCACGACCCTGCCACGCTCAGCCTGCAGCACTTGCGGCAATACCTGATTGGCGAGCACGAAATGCCCCAAGTGATTTACAAAGAAATGCTTTTCAATGCCATTGATTTGTTCCAACGTCTGCAACGCCATAATGCCCGCATTTAGAATCAGCATATCGATCGGCAAACCGAGTGCACGGACCGCAGCGCCGCAATCAGCGACCGATTGCAGATCACCCAGTTCGCAAACTACCGGGATCGCATTGCCTTCGATACTGTCGCAAGCGGCCTGCGCTTTCTCGAGGGTACGCGCTGCACCAATGACGGTTGCGCCACGAAGTGTCAGCACGCGCATCGTTTCGTAACCCAAACCAGAGTTACAGCCGGTAATTAGTGCCGTCTTGCCCGTAAGATCTAGACCCTCTGTAACTTCCAGAGCGGTCGAGTCCTTATTAAAGGGACTTACCGGCACCTCGGGCGGCACGCCGTAATCGGTGCCCTCGGTATCCACACAACCCGGCAGGGTAGATACGGCAACAACTGTGCCGGTGCCCGCCAGAAACTGCCGGCGACTAAGGCTCAGTTTCGTTGCGGAGACTTCAATAGGCTGCACAACAGACGCATCAATATTTTGTTCAGACATCGATTTATTCCTCAAGGCGTAACTGGCCCGCAAGTCTCAACTAGCGGTGAATATTATTAATAGCTTCGGACATAGCATACTGCCAATGCCCGTATCTCGCGGCTAACTTCGAATTCGGCGCCGGTCTGTAGACAGATTCTTCAATGCGCACCTGAAAACCGTGAGCGCCGGATAGCAAAAAAGCGACGCCCTGCGCACTGGCCTCACTTTCCGCAGGGCAAACCACTTCCAGCCCGCTCAGATCGGCCAGCCGCTGACACAAGCCTGCCACCTGGCCCAAGCCACCTGTAACGAACCAGCGCTTAGCCGGACCAACGACACTCACAGACACCTCAAGATTCGCCTGCAGCATAAAGACAATACTCTCGATGACCGCAACCAGACGACCCGGTACTTCTGCCTCACCCACAAACTGCGATTCAAAACCGGCAATCCACCAGGGCGAACCCAGACCCGAGACACCGTTTAAGAAAAGCGGCGGATCATCAATAGCGTCGAGCCAAAGCGGTAACTGTTGCCGTACCCACTTGGTCTCAAGTTGCAACTCAGTAGCCATGGTATTAAGTGCACTGCCAGCACCATTCACCGTACCTTCGAGCACATACTCTCGCGTCATACTATCGGTATAGACAACACTGGCAAGCAACCCGGATGCGGTCACAGGAATGCGACCTGAAGGTCTTTGCAAGAATGCACCGGTGCCGAGATTGGCATAGACCGTATCACGGCAGACCGCGCCAAAACCGAAAAGGGCCGCTGACTGATCACCTGTGAGCAAGCCGAACGGCACCCCCTGACCGGCCACATCTAAGGTGCCATAGGTAGCGAGACTGCTCGTGGTCGCAGGCAGCACATTCAGCGGTATACCAAACAGACTAGCAAGTTCTTCCGACCAATCCAACGTGGTGAAATCGTACAGCAACGTTCGGGATGCATTGGCCGGATCCACTAGTAGTGGATGCTCATCCAGGAGCTGATACACGAGATAGCTCGCCAAAGGTCCTATCGCAAGCTCGTCGGTAGCCGCGCATAGACGCACCTGCTCAATGTTTTCAAGACACCAGCATAATTTGCTCACGCCGTAGTGCGGTGACAAGGGCAGCCCGGTCAATTCACGCACCCGGGTCTCTTGCCGCACAAACTGCTCCATCCATTGTGCTGCACGGGTATCCTGCCACGACAGCACAGGGCTTAGCGCTTTACCGGAGCGCTTATTCCAACAAACAATACTGGAGCGCTGCGTGGCCAGGCCTGCACGGGTGATCAGTGTGGCATCGACCTGACCGGCCACATCGGCAATCACATCACGTAGCGATTCGACCAGTTCTTCCGGGCGCTGCTCAACCCGCGAACCTGAGGCACGGAATGTCGCAACAGGCTGTTGCGCTATAGCTAACAGTTCTCCACTCGCCGAATACACCAGCGCGCGCGATGATTGACTGCCCTGATCCAGGGCTAAGGTGTAGCCACTCACATCAAACCTCGGTGCAATAATTCAGAAACTACTCATCGGCCAGCAGCTCCCGCTGTAACGTAGGCGCTGCCATGCTCGACACAATATCAATACCACGGCTCGCCAATTGCCGTGCCAGCTGAGCGTCGATGACCTCGTAGCTGACCCAGAGCCATGCGCCCGGCCACAAATGCTCTGGCGCAGGCGGCAACTTTCGGTAATTCACCAGCAAATAGTCCGGATCGAGAGCGATCGCCTGCTGCTGTGCTGAATCGCTGTACTCCGACAGTACCCAACCCAATTCCACGTCCGAGCGATGACAGAGTTCAACCAGAAATTCGTAGTCAAACGAAATAATTACCGTCTGTGCCAGATGTTCATAGATCAAGGGCAACAGCTGATCAATAACAAACGCACGGCCAAAGTGCTGAATACTCTCGCGCTTGATCTCAACAAAAAAACGCCACTCAGGCTGGTCTGCCAAAAGACTGAGCATTGACTCAAGCGTAGGTATACCGATACCGCTGCAGGCATGGCCAAACAGCTCGGTGTAGTTGGCCTCGAGATCGCTGAGTTCCGCAAGGTCTGTAGCAAATACCGACCGCTTTAAGCCGGTGGTTCGCTGCAGGCTCGCATCGTGCAACACCACAGGAATACCATCCCGCGTCAGCTGCACATCAAATTCTATCTGCGTAACACCCGCTTCGCCTGCGGCTAGAACAGCCTCAAGCGTATTCTCGGGATACCGGCTCGCATAGCCCCGATGGGCCATTAGTTGCAGAGTTCTCTGACTAGGATTCATTATCTGGAAGGCTCAAGCAAGGCGGCAGGTTAAGGTCTCCTAATACTCTGTGATAATCCAATGGCATACAAGTCCCCGCTATTCAAACAGACCCTGGCTTTGGTATGGTTAGGACAAATGCTGCAAGACAGTTTGCAGACTGCAGCAGGCGATCATTAACAGGAACCTCCCATGATCAGATTTTTTAAGTTTCTTCTGAAGGCCATTGTCAGCATTGTCGTGCTTGTCATTGTGCTTATAGGCAGCGCGGTTATTTCGATGCGTGCACATATTCCTGATGAGCTATATGCGCCAGTACCGTTAGCAAATGCACAAACGGCCAGCAGCAACGCATCGTACCTGGTCTTCGGCGGGCGCAAAGGCACAGGCTTTGAGGTGATAAAAGTCTTGCGGGCACGCGGTGAACGCGTCACAGCTGTGATTCGTCCAAGCTCAATGACCCCGGAGAAAACCAACGATTTGCAGGAACTGGGGGTTACTCTGATCGCTGGCGATGCCACTAATGCTGACGATGTCGCCGATGTGTATGCCAGTGGCAACTTTATTGCGGTTGTCAGCACTATTGGTTGTTTCAGCTGCGACCCTCCGGCCGACTTTATCGGCAACAAGCTCATTACTGACGGCGCGCAGCGAGCAGGTGTATCGCGTATCCTGCAAGTCAGCAGCATTGGCGTCGGCAATAGTGAGCAAACCGCGCCATGGTTATCTCGCACGGCTCTCGCCAAAGTTCTGCCACTGAAGACAGAGGCTGAAGACTACTTAAAAGCAAGTGAACTCGACTACACCATCGTTCGTCCGGGCGGGCTTAAAAACGACACGGCGAATGGCTTCGGCTATTTTTCTGATAACGTCGAGGCCTTCGGCTTTATCGACCGAGCAGATCTCGCTCGCCTGATTGTCGGTGCACTGGATGACGATGCCGCCATTGGCAAAACGTATCATGCCGCCGACGAAACTCGTCAATGGATCTTTCAGTAGCGGCCTCCGCGATCACAGTCGTCCGCCAAAAAAAAGCCCGCTAGCAGCGGGCTTTTTTTATTGCAAACGAGATTACTTAAGAAAGCTGAGCACCTTATCAACTTCAGCAGTGCTGCCCATAATCACCGGCACCCGCTGATGGATATCGGTAGGCTGCACATCCTGAATTGCGAGAGAAGCATCACACATAGCCTTGCCACCGGCCTGCTCCACTATCATCGACATCGGGTTCGCTTCGTACATGAGCCGCAACTTACCGGCCGGTGCCTTTGCTGTTGGCGGATACATAAATACGCCACCCTTCAGCAAAATACGATGCACATCAGCCACCATTGCGCCGGCATAACGGCTGGAATATCCATTACTCTGCGCCCAATGCAGATAGTCCTGGTGGCCCTGTGGAAAACTAAGCCGGTTGCCCTCATTCATCGAATAACTCTTATTGGCGTTAGGAATTCGCAGGTTGGTAGCAACTCTTATGAATGCACCAATCGAGGGGTCCAACACAAACATATCAACACCGTCGCCGACGGTTAAGGTAAAGATCGTTGATGAGCCATATAGAATATAACCGGCAGCTACCTGCTCTGTGCCTCGCTGCAATAGAGAATCTTTGGCTGACAAGCCTGAGCGATTACGCAAAATACTGAAGATGGTGCCAACGGCACCACAGACATCGAGGTTCGATGAACCGTCTAACGGGTCAAACAAAATACAGTACTTCTGATCGTCGTCTTCTGAGCCGATGATAACCGGCTCTTCATTTTCTTCTGACGCCACAATGGCAACACCATCGCGGGCAGCCAGAATGCGCAGCAGTATGTCATTGGCAATAACGTCCAACTTCTGTTGCACCTCGCCCTGAATATTCTCGCTACCCGCTTCACCGAGCACATCATCAAGCCGGGCACGCCGCACGTTAGCAGCAATCATCTTGGCCGAGATAGACAACGCGGACAGAATCCACGACAAAGTGCCGCTGGCATTTTGCTGACGGGCTTCACTCGCCAGGATATGGCTTTGCAGAGTAATACTGTCTTGCTGGGTGCTCGATAAACTCATGGGAATTGCCCACCATCTAATAAACGAAGATCGGGATAATACCCGACCTTGGGCCATCAGAATAATGCCTACTGGAGGACTGCGGCGTATGTCACGGGAAAATGCGCACAGACCTTGCCGCTAGCTCGGATCAGCTGCTCGGTTAGCTCGGCAGGCAGAGATTGAAACAGACTAAGACGGACAGGATTGAGCGCCGCCTGCGCCGCCGCTAAAAAGACGCGGCCAACAACCAGAAACAAAACGCATTGCAATGGCCTGTACTGATTCGACTTAGTCTTCTTTCATATCGATAGCAAACGATTTTCGGTACTTAGAGACTACCGAACACTATGGTGAGTACAATCGATGCTGCAATCATCGCGATGATTAATGCGGGAGCTTCGAAGTCTTTCACGACATCCTCCTTGAGGCTAGGTTGATTTATGAAGTCGCGCACCATAGAGAAACCACAGGGGTATGCAACAACTTTTATCAATGATTAAGTACTGGCAGAAAGACGAAACCGCCCAGCATCTTTCAAAACGAACCAATAACTTCAATAGACATAGGCGAATAAGAGCATCGCAAAGAAGAGCGCCAGCATGACCAATCCTATAGATAAGCTGGCCAAAAGAGCCGCAAAAAAATCGGCCTAATCCCGTTTTACCCAAAGAAAACGGACTCCTGCAGGTAATTGCCGAGAGGGCGCAACAAAAGGCAGTTTATAAGCCGCCTCCGGTTTCGCATTAATATGTTGCATTGCTCCCTCCACAGAAGCCCGCCTATAGTGTCTGCCAGCCGATGCTGACGATACGCCGATGCCACAATAAAATAGGCCACAGTGTGGCTGAATTGCGACTCATGATTGGTCAGCTCACGGAGCTCAGTTTAAATCGCAAGTTCTTGCCCGCTATCATAGGGGCACGCATATTGATGCTGCCTGGGTTCGGCACGCAAACTTTCGGGGAAATAACATGATTGAGATCAATCCGGCCTGGCAAGGCAGTGTTGAATTCTACGAATTGGTGTACGGCAGCTGGCTAATCTATATTTTCGTTGTACTGCTGTTTGAGAAGGCACTGCGTGCCCCGCTGCAAGAATGGAAATATATTCTGATTACCTTTCTCGGCTGCTTTGCATTCTGGGTCAATCACTACTTCCAGGGCGCATCGTTCTACATGGCATTGCTGAACGCCTACTCGCTGGGTTTCCTGATTTGCTGGTACCTGCTTGGCGTGAGGCCGCAGCAGCGCAGCGCACTCTGGAAAGTGGGTGCGACACTCTGCGCTATCCTCTTTACGCTGGCATTTATCGGTTTTGAGTACATTGCCCGCATCGGCGTTGCCGCTGGTATTTATGAATTCTGGTTCATGCTGGGTGCAGCATTCGGTTTTGTCGGTATTATTTTCTGGCGAAAACCGAAAGATGCTGCCGGTGCCTGATGAAGGCGGTGGCTTGAACGGCTCGCACCAGCCACGTGAGCACCGCGAACGAAGCAAAAAATAGCGGGCGTGACTCGAGCACCTGAAACAATAGTCCGTGCGCTATTACCAGCACGAAGAGCACCTAAGCTGAACGCTGTAGATGCTTCCACAGTGCCGGCCCCAGAGCGGCCAGCAACTTGTTATTGGAGATAACCAGCAACAGGAGCGCCAGCAACCCGGCGACGGCGCCAAAAATGCTGCTCCAGAAAAACGGCGACTCAGCCATCGGCCCAACAACAAAGCGGCTCATGCAGTCGGGCGTCATCGAAAATGAGGTGCCAAGTACAAAATGCAGCAGCCGCGGTCAGACTCAACAGCACGCAATAATGGCGAAAATATCGTTTCATAGCTGGCTATTGCAGCCCATTAAGGCGCTGCGGAACATCCGCATTGACCGCTATTTGAATCGATGCCACTAAAGCGAGCGAATACTCAGCAAGCTCTGTTAGGCTTGCCGCCAAATCTCAGGAACTTTGCCATGACCGATATCGTTGACCGCCCGAAGGGCAGCTCACTCAAACCTCTGCGCGCCCTTTGGCCCTATATTAAACCCTACAAGATCACTCTAGCGCTGGCGCTGGTAGCGCTTCTTGTGGCGGCTGCAGCCCTTCTGGTACTGCCTTTGGCGGTCAGAGACGTCATTGACAGCGGGTTTGTTGGTGAAGATACCAGCACGATTAACAAGTACTTTATCGCGCTGTTTCTAATGACCTGCGTGTTTGCACTATTTGCAGCGCTGCGACTCTACCTGGTCACCTGGCTCGGCGAGCGGGTGGTGGCTGATCTGCGGGCCAAGGTCTATGACCACGTTATTCGCCTGGATCCGACGTTCTTCGAAGTGACGAAAACCGGCGAAGTACTCTCGCGTCTTACTACCGACACCACACTGATCCAATCGATCGCGGGTGTCGGTATCTCCATCGCTCTGCGCGGCGTCATTACGCTGACGGGTTCACTAGTGCTGCTGGCGATTACCAGCCCGAAACTGATGGGCTACATAGTGGTGCTTATACCTTTGGTCGTTATTCCGATCCTAGTCATTGGTCGCCGCGTGCGGCGCTTGTCACGCGACTCGCAAGACAAAGTAGCTGATTCAAGCGGCATGGCCGGCGAAACCCTGAACGCCGTAGAGATTATTCAGGCGTTTACGCTTGAGAATTACCAGAGCAAGCGCTTCAGCGAATACGTCGAAGATGCTTTCCATACCGCTGAAAAACGCATACGGGTGAGATCAGCGATGACCGGTATGACTGTCATCGCGCTATTCGGTTCGATTACCCTAGTCCTGTGGATTGGGGCAAGAGCCGTGCTTACCGGCGAGATTTCTGCCGGTGAACTGGGTCAATTCGTACTCTATACGACCTTTGTGGCTACTTCCGGCGCTTCATTAAGCGAGATGTGGGGAGAAATACAGCGTGCAGCCGGCGCTATGGAGCGCTTGCTGGAATTGCTCGATTCAAAGCCCACTATCGTTATTCCCGAGCACCCCGTTGCTTTGCCCGAGCAACGCATTGGCAGTGTTGAATTTAACAACGTTACCTTTAACTACCCTTCCCGTCCTGACCAACCAGCTATAACTGATTTCTCGATCAATATTCAACCTGGTGAAACGGTTGCGTTTGTAGGGCCATCGGGTGCAGGCAAATCAACCACCTTCCATCTGTTGCTGCGCTTCTATGATCCGAAGTCCGGCACGTTAAAAATTGATGGCGTAGACATTGCCAGGGCAGATCCCGTTGATGTGCGCGGTCGCATAGGCGTAGTTCCGCAAGAAACCATAATTTTCGCCACTAGTGCCATGCAGAACATCCGCTATGGCCGGCCGGCTGCCACCGATGATGAAGTCTATGCAGCAGCAAAAGCAGCGGCCGCACATGAGTTCATTGAACTGATGCCTGAAGGCTATGACACCTTCCTCGGCGAGCGCGGCATGCGTCTTTCCGGCGGTCAACGCCAACGCATTGCGATTGCCCGTGCCATGCTAAAGAACCCGCCAATATTGCTGCTTGATGAGGCCACCAGCGCACTCGATGCAGAAAGCGAGCAGTTGGTGCAGATCGCGCTAGAACGTCTCATGAAAGACCGGACGACCATCATCATTGCTCACCGCTTGGCCACCGTGCTGAAAGCAGACCGGATCGTTGTGATGGATGAGGGCCGGATTGTTGATATCGGCACACACAGCGAATTGAAAAACAGCAATCCGCTGTATTCGCGGCTTGCCGAACTGCAGTTCGACAACCCGGACGAGAAAGAAGTCGTCAATGCCTAGCAGCCTGACACCGCGAGGCTAGTCAGGCCCGGCAAGCAGGACTATAGTGAGGCTCGCAGGCGCATCGGGCGTCTCCTCTGCGGGGCTTGCTATGCAATTTTCAGACCGGTCTATTGCCACTCTTTGTGCTGTTATCTTTGGTTTCTCAAGCGCCGTGTCTGCAGAGGCTGTGCCAGATGCTAAGGCCGCTGCAGAAACCACCATTGTTATCACCGGTGCAAACCGAGGCATAGGTCTGGAATTTACCCGCCAGTATGCGGCACTGGGGGCACGTGTGATTGCTGCCTGCAGAAACCCCGATTCAGCGATAGAACTCATTGCACTTCAAGAACGCTATCCTTTGCTGGAAATAGCGCAACTGGATCTGACCAACTACGCCGAGATGGACAGCTTTGTTGGTAACCTTGAAGGTCAGCCCATTGATATTCTGATCAACAACGCCGCCTTGCTCGGCGACATGCAAACTCAACTACTCGGCAAAATAGATTACGAACAGTTTGGGCAAATTCTCGCCGTCAATACGATTGGCCCCATGCGGTTGTCGGAAGCACTTATTCCTAACGTGGAACTAGGCACACAAAAGAAAATAATTACCTTGGGCAGTGCTGCGGGATCGATTGGCTCAATTAACGGCTACCCCGATCTGTATGCCTATAGAGCCAGCAAAACCGGTTTGCATTTGCTCATGCGCAATCTATCTTTTGATCTGGCCGATGAGGGCATTGTGGTTGGCCTTATTAACCCGGGTCTCGTCGACACCCGCGGTTTTAGCGATATGCTCTCCGGCAAGCAAGCCACCCCGCCTCAATTCATGCAGATTGTCACGTTACTTAAAGCGGGCGTGATTCAACTCAGTACTCCGGAAGAAGCCGTCACACAGATGCGGACACTCATTGAGAACCTCAGTGCTGAGCAATCGGGCGTGTTTCTGAATGCGGATGGCACGCCGTTGCCCTGGTAACAGGCCGCAAACCGCGCCATTCGGCGCGGCTACCCCGAACAAATCCATGCTGCGCCGCGTAAAACCGGCGGAATTCGCTGCGCACGATTTCCAGATGCCATTTAAACCTTTGTTTTTATTAAAAAAAATACTGTTACATTTGGCTACAAAGCGTAACGCTTTTGAAAAGTTTATTGCCGGAACAGAGCGTAGAGTTCCAACATCGGAAAGCAAAAGAGATGCGCTTTTCGAGGCTTTCAGAAATAGGCTTTGAAAGCTCACCGAAGAAAAGGAACGTATAGAAATGAATACTTCAAGCAGCAAAATAGCACGTAATTTGGAACTCCGCGACGAGATCATTCTGATGATTTTAGCCAGCCTGATCCCACTCATTACCCTGAGCTCAATGGCTCAAGGCTAGTTGAGCCAAAGACATTAGATAGAAGGTGTACCAGATGCCGTTTGCAGCATTAAAAGGCACTTAGGACACTGACCAATGAAACAGAGCAATAACCTAAGAAAGCGGGCGTGAAACAACATCCAAATCACAATAACCTTCGAATACACAGTGACTGAAAAAAGCGAGATGCCTTTTAGGATCTCATGAGAACCAAGAAACAAACGAGGAGTAAAAAATGTTAGCCCTAAGCGTTGTACTTTTTACTGTTGTCGTAATGGCTTGCCTTACAGACCTGTTTGTTGCTCTGGCCTCACCGTTCAGAAAATCCCAAACCTCTTCTCAGCTTGGATCGCTGTTGAGTCCTCCGTTACGCCTACACGCATCGTATGGCAAGGTCTCCCCCACAGCCACTCCCCCAAGTCTCCCCCCGGCTGACAACCGCGGAGACTCACAGTGATCCAAGCTAGATCTAACCATGCCGCAATAGTCCGCGGTACTAAACAGCGCCTAGAAGGCGCTGTTTTTCTTTGGCGTCTCGCGGTCACTCTTACCGGCCTGCTATTGCTTGCCGGCTGTGATGCGCAAACACCATCCGCTCAGGCCGCTGGCACTAGCGTTAACGACGATGGAATCTATGAGATAGGCATAGCGTCGCGTGATGGTATCGGCAAGTTTTACATGGGGCGAGAAATCTCCCATGTGATGGGCCATCAGGGTGCTGGCTGGCTCGAACGCCCGGATCGGGAACGTGAAGAACGAACCGACCTGTTGTTCGATAATTTGCCGATAGACGATGACTCTGTCATTGCGGATGTCGGTGCCGGCACAGGCTATTTCAGCTTGCCAATGGCCGGGATTGCCAAGAATGGCAAAGTCTATGCCTCAGATCTGCAGCCAGAGATGCTTGAGATCATCACGAGCGGAGCCCGTGCAATGGGCATTAGTAACGTTGTTCCCGTGCAAGCAACCGAGACAGATCCCAAGCTACCGGCCAACAGCATAGACATGGTGTTGCTCGTTGATGCCTACCATGAGTTTAATCAGCCGTTTGAAGTTATGTCAGGGATCTACAGTAGCCTGAAGCAAGGTGGCAAAGTGGTGCTTATCGAGTACCGGGCAGAAGATCCCCGAGTGCCCATCAAGCCGCTGCACAAAATGTCGCAGGAACAAGCCATACTGGAGCTAAGCAAAGTAGGTCTCGAGTGGCAGGAAACACTGGATGTGCTTCCGCAGCAACACTTCATGATCTTTGCCAAGCCCCGTCAGTAGACTCGAAGGTTTTAGCACTCGTCACCACCCTTTCCGATTCACTTCAATTAGCGGCATAATCGCATTATTGGATATAGGCTTTCAGGAGCGGTTATGACTGGCACAGCATCTGCCATTTTGCGTTGGGCGGCGGCAGGACTCTTTATAATTGCTGGCTTAACAGGCTGCGAATCAGAACCTTTGCCGGAGGCACCACAGCCGTCGTTACAAGAAGCCAATGCAACGGCTGCTCCCGCACTTAAAACGTTTGCCTATAACTGCCTGATTAACGGCTATGTGGTGGCAGATTTCAGGCCGTCGAATGACAGCATGTGGCTATTTCTGCCAAGAGAAACGCTGCTGCTGGCACGCGAGAGGACGGCCTCAGGAGCCCGCTATAGCAACGGTGACATCAGTTTCTGGAGCAAAGGCAGCGAGGCCCTATTAGAAGACACCGAAAGCAAAGATCACTGCGTTGAAGACCGTTCAGCCTCGATTCTTGAAGACGCTAAACGACGCGGCGTTGACTATCGGGGCAGAGGCAATGAGCCGGGCTGGGTGCTGGAGATATCGGGCAACGAGGTGATGTTCTCCAGCAATTACGGCCAGGACACTTACAACTACACAGCCTCAGGCCACGCCTTTGATCCGGAAAGTCGCACAGCGAGTTACGACAGTCCGGCATCTGAGCACGCCATCAGCGCGCGCATTATCGGCAAAACCTGCAGCGATGATATGAGCGGAGAACGCTTCGAAACGACAGTCGAAGTTGAACTCAACAACATCATCTATCGCGGCTGCGGAAAGGGTCTGCACTAAAGGCTACTGAGTGGCTGCTACCTACTCATCAATTCCAGACTCATCCTTCAAGCCGCCATCAAACATGGAAGCTTCCGCCGATTCTTCTATATCCAAAGCCTCTTCCGTGAGTAGCGTACGATTTTCGATGTCGATAATGACTTGCCACTTGCCCGCTGCAGACTTACGCCAAATATTGACGTAATTGCCTTCGATCAGCCCCTCTTCACCCGCTTCATCGGGACCAATGTAAAAGTACGTACCCCACGTATAGCCCAGATCACCGCTAGCCGACACATCGGCACCTTCTAACTCCCACGTCAGCGATATATTTGGGTCGGCGAAATCGGCAAAATTAGAGTAGATGTTGTCACGGCCTTCAATAGGGGGATAACCGTTAAGCATCTGAATCGCCTCCGGAGCAAGAAACCGCCGATAGGCCTCAGCTATGCCGGCACCCTCCGAGGCTTGCAGAAACTGCAGATCAGCCGCTATTAACGCGTCCAGAACAGATTTCGACGGCATAGGTACATCGGCAACAGCAGGCTGCGGGCCTGAATCAGGCTGATCTGCCGGCGAACAACCCTGCAATACGCCGCAGAAAATGACTACCACCGCATGTATACGACAATTCTTCATAGTCGCGCGCCTCCTAATGCAACATGATAAAACCATCCAGCAGCGTCACCGAATGGCCTGAAATACTTGAGCCTCAACAAAACTGAGATTCAGCCGACAGTTTGCCACAGGACAATGCTTTACCGTTTGACTATATTATTCGAGACTTTTAATAAAGTTATGTCAAATATTGCATACGTAGGCATGCTTATAACCGCAGTCCTCGGAGCCTTTCTGGGCCTTCGGCTCGGCCAGCGCATGGCTAATAAAAACCGTGATGCTAAAGCCGAGGATCCCCGCGATCAGGCTATCCGGGAGTTACGTGCCGAACTAAGAATTGCGCAGAAGTCTGTTGATATTGCTAAATCGGCTGAAGAGAAAGCTCAGTCAGATGCCGACGATAACCAGCTGGAGCTCAAAAAGAAGGTTGGCGCTTTGCATGACGCAGAGCAAAAGTATGCCATGACAAAAGACATCCTGAGCAAAGAGGCTCAGGAGAAGCAGGAGCTTCAGGATCGCGAACATCAATACCGTCTCGATGCGGACACACTGCGAAACCAGATTCACGAACTAGAGATTGAAGCAAAACTCACCGGCAACTCTAATATGTTACTCGGCAGCGAACTGGCCGATGACAGCGAACTGGAGGATGCACAGAACCAGATCGCCGAGCTAAAACAGCAACTAAAAATAACGCAATCATTATCTCAAAATAGCGATCAGGCATCAGCCCTGTACCAGTCAGCGACAGAGATTGCACAGCTGCGTAGCACGGTTGAGCGGCTCACAGACCAAGCATCAAGAGCTGAAAACCTGGGCCTGTCACTGCAAGAAAAAACCCGCCTGGAACAGGAAGTCAAAATACTTAAACGCAAGGCGCAAGTCGGCGAAAACGTATCTACAAGACTGACGGATACCGAAACCCGCCTGAATACCGCTACTGCTGAAGTCACTCAGCTACGCGGACAGTTGCTCGAATCAAAAAATAGCAGCCAACGGCTCGCCGAGCTTGAAGCTGAACTCGCCAGCACAGAAACCAGTCGTGCGGGCACCAGAGAAATCCAACGACAGCTCGAAGGTCTGCAGAACAACAACGCTGCCCTTGCCAAGCAGGTTGAAGAACTTAGCAGCGCCGCGGGCATGACTGGCAAGTTCCAGACTCAGCTCAATGATTCCGAGATTGAGAAACAGGAACTGCGGAAAGATATTCATAAGCTACAGCTAATTGCCAAAGCAGCAGAGAAGCTCAAAGCTGAACTGGATCGTCTCAGAAACATGGGTTTTGAACTTAAGAAAAGCCGCGAGGAAGTGGCGCGTCTTAGTGACAAGAGCCGAACCGAAAAGGCTTCTCATGCCGAGCTAGAAAAGATAATGCAGAAACAACTCGGCACTGAGCGCAGCAGCGTTAACACGCTCGAAGCCAGTGCTCGTGATCTTGCTGCACAACTGGAAAGTGCCACGCAGGAAAATAATAGCACCCGCGCGCGCCTGACCACCAGCAAGGATACAGAGTCAAGTCTGCACGCGCTAATAGATGACTATAGCCGGCAGTTATCAGCACTAAGATCTTCGCAACAAACACGCTCTACACAGATGACTGAGATGAAGATTCAATTGACTACAGCGCAGGAAATGGCTAGCACTGCCGTCGATGAGTCTGAGCAAATGGTCGCTAAGGTTGCTCAACTGAAGGCCGATCTTGCGACCGCAGATGATCACATGGTAGAAATTGAAAAACTGCAACAACAGCTAAAATTGGTTGGTGATCAGACGACAGAAATTAGGAAGCTGCAACAACAACTGGAGTTGACCGGCGAGCAGGCTGAAGAAATATCCGCACTTAAGGCTATGGTTATCGATGCCAGTGCACTGCACGCAGAGCTGAGGGCCTCGCAAGAACGTCTGGACGAGCTGCAACAAGACAACGAAGCTAAGTCGGCAGCCTTGCAAGCCAGCGAAGCGAGGCTGCAGGAGCTGCAAGACTCTTCAGAGCAGGCCGACTCGGAAATCACGGCTATGCGGGTCGATATTGAACAATCCAAGCTGCACGAGTCCGAGATTCAGGAATTGCGTGAAGAGCTTGAGCACCTCCGTGCCGATCAACCGGAACTGCTGACTATCCAGTACCAGCTTGAAAAACTTGAATCAGCTAAAACCCGGCAAGCTGACAACATAGCTAAGCTTGAAGAGGCTTTGGCTAACTCGCGCAAAGAGGCGAGCGCTGCCAACGTGACTGAAGTAAGAACCCGCGAAGAACTGGACAAGGGGCGGGCTGAGCGTGACGAACTCCACACCCGTACCCAACGTATACAAGATAGCGCTGCAAACAGCATTCGTATCAGTAATGAAATGGTCGACCGGTTGCAACGGCAATCCGCAGAGCGCGATTCGTTGCGACAGAAAAATGCTGAGCTTGAAGCGACGGCAATCGCGGCCATTGCAGAAACCGAGGAACTGCGTCAGGAAGTATTTCAGATTGAAAGATCGGCCAATCGAATGGATACGCAGCGCACCGATTTGGTTGACCGCCTGCGTAACTCTATTGCCGAGAACGAAGGCCTTAAACGCGAAATATCTTCCCGCAGCGCGCTCGCTGAAGAAAACACCCGCCTGAAAACCAAGTTGGCCGGAATCAAACAGTCGTTACTCGAACGTGAGCAACAACTTAAAGCGGCCGCGGTGAAAACCAAAGAAACTCAGGCCATCCATGACTGTGTCACTATCACTGATATTTCAGGCCGCAACAATGGCCATGCCAATAGCACCGCATCAACCGGCTCAATGCTCGCAATAACGTCTGCCGAGGATGACCTCCGCAAGATCAAAGGCGTTGGTGAGGTGCTCGAAACAAAACTGCGCGAACTCGGCATACAAAGTTTCAAGCACATCTGCATGCTCGGTCCTGACGATTTCAAACGCGCGACAGAGCTGATTCCAAACCTGGAGAATCGTGTCAAGCGGGACAGCTGGCAAACACAGGCTGCCAAGCTGCACGAAAGTAAATACAACGAGCACATATAGCTAGCTATACGGAGATCTGACACTAGCGCACCCGAAACCGAATCAACAGAACCGGCAGCAGCGTTAGGTTGGCAAATAGCGCAAGTAACATCGCGACACCGGTAAACAAACCAAAATAGACGGTGGGAATAAAATCAGAGATGGCCAATATTGAAAAGCCTGCGGTAATAATCACCGAGGTGTAGTAAATCGCCCTGCCTATACCAAAATGACTACGCTGCATTGCCTCTAGTGGGTCCCCATCCACGCTCATTTCCTCACGGAACCGATGCACATAGTGAATTGAATCATCGACGCCAATACCAATAGTGATCGCGGCAATAGTGATCGTCATTATATCCAATGGCAGGCCCAGCCAACCCATCAGACCCAGCACAGAAAGTGCCGCAAATGCACTAGGGACAGTTGCCACCAAAGCCATTTTAAGGGAACGAAACAGCAGCAGGTACATCAGGACAATGGCTAGAAAAACTGCACCGATCGTAAGAATCTGCGACGCAAATAAACTTTGTAACACATTGTTATAAAGCACCAGCATACCGGTCACATGAACTTGCTCAGGCTTAAAGCCCATTGTATTAACCAGATGGTTCCGCACTTTTTCCAGCAATTCTCCGCGACGTAGATCGGGATTAGACTCATACACGCGAACCGAGAAGCGCACCTGATTACCATCTTCGGACATATACGGCCGAATCAACGCGCTCTTAATGACCTCGGGCAACTGCTTGTATAAAATCGACAGGAAGAAAGTGCCGGGCACCTGATTGTTATTTAGCGTCTCAAGCGCTTCTAACGCTGTAGCCATCGACAGCACCTTGCCCGTCTCGGGCAAAGCCTCCAGATAATCATGAACCTGCCGCACAACCTGCAACTGATAACTGTTGTACCAATAACTGGACGCACCTAGATCATCACCCGGACTGGCAAAATCATCATCAGCAAATCCGACGCCGGAAAACTCACTGCCACCAAACTCATCATCGACGGCAGCGTCGCCAGAAAACCTTGCGGCGAAAAAAGCCGGATCAGCATCCAGGATCACATCAAACGGCATGGTGCCGCCGAGCTCCTTATCGATAGTGACAAGCCCCTGGTAGATCTCGGTGGATTTTGCAAAGTAGTCCAGAAACCGGTTCTCAACCTGCAAACGGTTAATACCCGCCGTTGCGAGTACGGCAAGCAATGCAAACACAACCAAAATAGCTGTGGACCTCTGGCGCACCCAGCGCGCAAGCAAGGCGGTGACGGCGACAGTGATATCATCCGCATGCACAGGTTGCGCCGGGCGCAGTAGCATCAGTCCTGCCGGAAACATGAGGAACGATACGACGAACACCAGCGCCATACCAATCACCATCATCCAGCCAAAATCAATCACGGGACGAATACCGCTGACCAACAGCGATGCAAAACCCACCATCGTTGTCACGACGGTATACAGACAAGGTTCTAGCTTGTCGGCGAGCGTTCGCTGCACGAGCCAGTATTGATCGGCATCCGGATGACATCGCTGCAACTCAAGATAGCGCACGATAAGGTGGACGGTGAGTGCCAGACTAAAGATAACAACCAGCGTTACGAAATTGGATGACACGACGGTGACCCGCCATTGCAGCAGACCGAGAAGTCCGCTCATAACCACAGCAGACAGGAAACAACAGCACATCGAGATGATCACCCAGCGTGGCTGACGAAACACCAGGGTGAGGAGCAACAGAAGAAAGCCAAAAATGCCGACGCCAAAAACCACGACATCTTGCTTAATGAGTTCGATCATATCGGCAACGATGATCGGCACGCCGCCGAGCCGGACATCGGCTTTGCTTCGATACGGCTGCAGAATCTTGCGGATTTCAGCAATACTGGCCGCACGTTCTACTTTAGTCAGCCTATTGATCTGCTGGATAGCGACAGATAGTTCAGCCAAACGCTGTTGCTCAGCGGCTGCCAGATTACGGCTCATTCGCTGCTCTCGCAAACGATCACGCTCTGCGAGAAAGCCCGCTAGCTGGGAGTCTTCAAAAAAATTAACCAGCAATGCCGTCGTCTGACCATCGCGACTCATTATCAATTCACGATATAGCCCACCTTCCGTTAACTCTGTCCGCGCAAGCTGCAGATCAGTGTCCGGACTTAGTAATGTCGGCACCTCTTCCTGCAAACTGGCCAGAGTTTTAGGCGGACTATTTATCAGCGGCACATCAAGCAACGTCACTACATTGTGGACTTGCGGCATAGCCAACAAATCTTCACGCAACTGCTGCAGAGCTAGCAAGCTCTCGCTGGAAAACAAGTTATCGGCGCTATAGGTAACGACGAGATAACTGGTTGAGCCATAGCGGGCAGCAATGCCATGATAGTAACGAAGGTCAACGTCATCTTCGAGCAACAGAGAATCTGCAGAAGCATCTAAATCGACAGCTGTTACATAGGGCAGAAATGCCAAGGCCACCGCAACCACAGCGGCGAGCACCCATAGAGGATGCGCCAACACCACACGAGCAAATAATCGGGCTAATAGCGAACGCTTCGTATCGGTACTCATCTCAGCGCCGCGGCATCAGATGTCGAGCGTCTGTCCAAACTGGCTGCTGTAGTCGGCCTTGATCGATGAGCGGGTAAAGCGATGGTTCTGAGTGCCCTTATGCGCCACTTTGATAGCACCCAGTAAGGCCGCGAGCCGCCCGGTAGATTCCCAACCCAGTCCGTTCATAAGACCGAACAACAAACCGGCACGATAAGCATCGCCACAACCCGTAGGATCCTGAATAGCAGCGGGCTTAGCTGCCGGAATGTCAAAACGCTCGCCACCGGCATAGATGCATGAGCCTTCTGCGCCACGAGTCACGATAAGCGCTTTAACTTCGGCGGCTATATCTTCGGCACTCCAACCCGTGCGTTCCTGCAACATACGGCTCTCGTAGTCGTTAACCGCCACCCAGGTTGCCTGCTTTACAAAGCGGCGAAGATCTTCACCATCAAACATCGGCATGCCCTGACCCGGGTCAAATACGAACGGAATACCCGCCGCCACGAATTGCTCAGCGTGCTCAATCATGCCCTGCCGTCCATCCGGAGACACCATGCCGATCGTTATACCCGCATCAGCCGGCACTTTATTCATGTGCGACTCGTTCATTGCTCCGGGATGAAATGCCGTAATCTGGTTATCATCCAGATCGGTAGTGATATAAGCCTGCGCCGTAAATTCGCTATCAATTTCGACAATATAGCGGGCGTCAATCTCCTGCTCTGCAAACCAGCGCTTGTAGTTGGCAAAGTCCCCACCGACAGTGGCCATGGCGTAACTAGAACCGCCTAGGAGACGCATGTTGTAGGCCACATTGCCCGCACAACCACCAAACTCTTTACGCAGTGTTGGCACCAAAAATGACACATTCAAAATATGAATCTGATCCGGTAGGATATGATCCTTAAACCGATCTTCGAAAACCATAATATTGTCGTACGCCATCGAACCGCAAATTAGTGCTGACATTAGGTCAGTCCCCTTCTTAAATAATAAATGTAAATATCTTTTTCAACCCAAGCTATCCGGCCGATTTAGTCTCGTCAGGACGCCATACCAGATCGGGATACTTCGCCGCACGCACGTCATCAAGTCGCCTTACCGGCATAGTTAACGGAGCAGCCTTTAGCGCAGCCGGGTCACTGTATGCTTTATCGCGAATCGCAACCATGGCTTCGATAAAAGCATCCAATTCCTGAACAGCCTCGGTTTCTGTCGGCTCAATCAGCAAACACTCGGGCACTAACACCGGGAAATACGTGGTCGGTGCGTGAATGCCGTAATCAAGCAGCGCTTTTGCGAAATCCATAGCAGTAATGCCAGTATCCCGAGTGATCTGCTTCACGGAAATGATAAACTCATGGCTGGCCCGGCGTTCACTAAAAGCAATGTTGAAGCCTGCATCACGCAAGCTCACCATAAGGTAATTTGCATTGAGTACCGCATACTCGGAGACGCGCCGCATGCCTTCCGCACCCAGCATGCGCATATAGATATAGGCACGCAAAAGCACACCAACATTACCCATGAATGCTGACAAACGACCAATGGTCTCCGGATAATCCTTCTCTGTTGCCCAGCCATAACCGGAAGGCGTCTGAACCACGACAGGTATCGGCAAATAAGGTCGCAGACGCTCGCCCACACCCACAGCACCGGAGCCCGGACCACCGCCACCATGTGGCGTCGAAAACGTTTTGTGCAAATTCAGATGCACCACGTCAAACCCCATCGCACCAGGTGATGTTCTGCCCAGAATGGCATTAAGATTAGCGCCGTCGTAATACAACAAACCACCGGCTGCATGTACGATGCGCGCAATCTCCTGAATCTGACGTTCAAACACACCAAGGGTTGATGGATTGGTCAGCATAATACCGGCTGTTTTAGGCCCTACAACGGCTTTGAGTGCTTCAATATCAAGGTCGCCGTCCGGCCGCGTTGGAATCTCAACAACCTTGCAACCGCACATCGTCGCCGTAGCGGGGTTCGTACCGTGCGCCGCATCAGGCACAATAATCTCGTTCCGCTCCAGATCGTTGCGCGCTTTGTGATATGCCTGAATCATGGCAACGCCAGCCAACTCACCCTGAGCGCCCGCCATAGGGGTCAATGACACTGCGGCCATGCCGGTAGCGTGCTGCAACATTTCCTGCAGTTCATACAAACAGGTCAGCGTACCTTGCGAAAACTGCTCGGGTGCTAACGGGTGACGACCCAACAACTCAGGCAGCATCGCCAGTGTATTACAGGCCTTGGGGTTGTACTTCATCGTGCACGAGCCCAATGGATAAAAGTGGGTGTCGATCGAGAAGTTCAGTTGCGACAGCCGCGTGTAATGGCGAACGGCCTGCAATTCAGAAACCGAAGGCAATGCCGGCGGTACTTGTCGCAACATTTCTGCGGGTAACTCTGCAGCAGGGGCAGGCTTAACCGTAAAACTACGACCGCCATTGGCGTGATACTCAAAAATTAGTGGCTCAGCCATGGTCACGCACCTCGTTGATCGTAAAAATCTGACTCATCGCCGCAACGTACTGCTCTATCTGCCGCCGCGTCCGGTTCTCAGTAACACAAACCAACAATGCATTGCCCAGCTCAGGATAAAACTCGCTAATGTCGACGCCGCCCAAAATCCCATCGGCGGCCAATGCCTGCAGCACCGGGGCAACCGGCCGGTCGAGAAGCAACACTACTTCATGAAATATAGGCGCTGAAAATGCACGCTTTATGCCATCCAAAGCACATAAATGGTTAACCAATTCTGACGTGTTGTTATGACTACCCAAAGCGACACGGCGCAAACCTTCGTTGCCCAATAAAGCCATATAGATCGTTGATGCAGTAACCATCAAGCCCTGATTAGTACAGATATTCGAAGTGGCTCTGGAGCGCCTGATATGTTGCTCACGAGCCTGCAGGGTTAAGGTAAAGCCGGGTTTGCCATCAACGTCGACAGTACGACCGACAATGCGGCCCGGCATCTGCCGGACAATGGCCTTACGGCATACCATATAGCCGTAGAATGGTCCGCCGGATGACATGGGCACACCCAGTGGCTGTCCTTCACCACAGGCCACATCGGCTCCGGCAGCACCCCACTCACCCGGTGGCTTCAGCACCGCCAGTGTTAGCGGGTTCGCAATAGCGATGACTAAAGCACCTTCGGCATGCGCCCAATCGGTAATAGCATCAACCTGCTCCAGAGAGCCGAAGAAGTTCGGCTGCTGTATCACCACTGCCGCATAATCCTGACCGGTGTGTGCCGCTAGGGCAGCAATATCGGTAATGCCGTCGGCCATCGGCAGATCAACCAACTCGATATTCTGCCCCTTGATGATATTCACAGCCACTTCGCGGTAGTAGGGATGCACCGTTCGTGGCACAAGGATCTTGCGTGATTTTGACTTGCGGTTGGCGCGCAACGCCATCAGACAGGCTTCGGCAAATGCGGTAGCACCGTCGTACAACGAGGCGTTCGACACATCGAGCCCCGTAAGCCCAGCCATCATTGTCTGATACTCATAGATCACCTGCAGCGTGCCCTGGCTTGCTTCAGCCTGATACGGTGTGTAGGCGCTGTAAAACTCACCACGGGTAGTTATCTGCCAAACAGCCGCCGGCACATAGTGATCATAGGCACCCGCTCCCATAAAGCAGACGGGGCGCCCGTCAGTATCGGCGCGCTCGTGCATGAGCCCGCTGACCTCGGCTTCGCTGAGCCCGGCTGGCACGCCGGGAATTGAGGACATCGTCAAAGTATCCGGGATTTCATCAAACAGATCGTCGATGCTGGCAACGCCAATACGCTTGAGCATGGCATTAAGATCACCGGAGGTGTGTGGAATAAAAGGCATTACATATTTACCTGATTAATATCTGCTGAAATAGTATGTATTGATTGGCAACGCGTAGATCTAAGGAATAAAAGGTGCTGCAAACCGTTGGCCTAGTCTTCAATACCCGAGAGGTACTCTTCGTACGCAACGGTATCCATCAACGATTCCATTTCATCTTCACTCGGAGGCGCCAGACGAAACAACCAACCGCCTTCATACGGACTGGAATTCACCAGCTCAGGCTCATCGGCCAGTTCACTGTTAATGTCAGTAACCAAGCCATCTAAGGGACAATACACATCACTTGCCGCCTTGACAGATTCTACAACTGCACAAGCATCGCCCTTGCTGAAAACCTGACCTTCTTCGGGCAACTCAACAAACACCAGTTCACCTAATGCCTGCTGCGCATGATCGGTAATACCAATAGTAATCGAGCCATCTTCCTCGACACGCAGCCATTCGTGATCTTCTGTAAATTTGAGATCTTCGGGTATCTCAGACATTGTTCTTCTCTCCGGATTGATACTTCAGTTTTAGTTATGGTAGGTCTTTGCCGACCTGTTTTATTAATTCTTTTAGGTGACGACTTTTATTTTGCCATTGCGGACAAACGGTGCTTTCACAATGCGTGCCGCCACAAGCTTGCCGCGAATATCAATATCGCAATCGCCCTCTGCAGCGACAGGAACTCTGGCCAATGCAATGGAAGACTCCATGCTGGGTGAAAAACCACCACTGGTTATGATGCCGTCACCGTGCACAGTTACAACCCGCTGACCATGCCGCATAACGCCGCGCCCGCGCAACACCAAACCCACGAAGCGGTGACGAAGCCCACTTTCACGCTGCTCTTCGAGCGCCTCGCGACCGATGAAATTCCGCGCGGCGGGCTCCCAGGCAACCGTCCAGGCCAAGCCACTTTCCAGTGGCGATATACCTATATCCATATCCTGCCCGTACAAATTCAGACCCGCTTCCATTCTCAACGTATCGCGGGCACCCAAGCCACACGGCTCTATGCCTGCCGCAAGACATTCATTCCACCAACTATCAGCATGGTCTGCAGGAATGACCAGTTCCCAGCCATCTTCTCCGGTATAGCCCGTGCGTGCCACGAAAATGCCGTCGATCTCAACAGACTGAAACGGCTCCAATGCTCCGACAGCGGCCTGCAATGCAGCGGGTATTAACTTCATGGACAGAGCGATCGCTTTCGGCCCCTGCACCGCAAGCATGGCATAGTCGGTGGCCGGCAGCACGGCAACGGCAAACGCTGCAGCGACCTGGCTCATCCACGCGATATCGCCTTCACGGGTGGAGGCGTTGACCACAATCCGATAGTCCTGATCACTGCGTCGATACACAATAAGGTCATCGATGACGCCGGCATCAGCATTCAACATACAGCTGTACAAACCCTTGCCCGGCTGTTCCAGTTTAGCCACGTCATTCGCTAATAAATATTGCAAATACGCTTTAGCATCAGCCCCGCGAACATCAACAACGGTCATATGCGACACATCGAATACACCGGCATGTTGGCGCACCGCATGATGCTCTTCAATTTGTGAGCCGTAGTGCAATGGCATATCCCAACCACCAAAATCGACGACCTTGGCACCTGCATCGATATGTGATTGGTAAAGCGGTGTCCGTAAACCCATGAGAAATCCTAAATACTATTGAAACACGAGCCCTGAAACCCGCACAAAAAAAAGGCGGCAGCCGCCTTTCAGCAGCTGCCGCCCCTCTGTCCTGTAACCTGAGAGATCGGGCATCGTAAAGTTACGACGCCTCACCCCTTCGGTGGACCGGTCATGCCGGTCGCTCTCCAGAGCCAACCGTTGAATCGCAATTCCTGATACCTGAGCGTTTCCGAGCGTGTTGCGCCTTCGGCGACCGCGAACCGTTGATAACGGTGCGATTCTCTCATGCGACCCTTAAGGTTGAGGCTTCATTCTAACCGACTGACCCACACCAGCAAACTATTGCCGCCTTGCCGCAGCCGGCAAATCACCGCCACGGCCGACGGCATGCTCGGCAAACCTCCGTTTGAGTGGCCCTATGCCGTTAACCAGCGCGAGACCCCGGCCTGCAAGTTTGGCCAATCGACTATCCGACGCTGCCGGGTTTCCCGCAAAAAGCCGGTGCAGCACATTCATCATACCAAGTGTTAATTCGTTATCGCGCCGGCGCCAACGGGCGTAACGGCGCAGGACCAGTGCATCGCCGGCATCAGCACGAACGCCAGCCCGACCATCCAGCAATGTTTCAGCGAGTGCTGCCGCATCAAGCAGGCCCAAATTCACGCCCTGACCTGCCAACGGATGAACCCGATGCGCTGCATCACCCACCAACGCAAACCGCGAGCCGGTGTAATGTTCTGCGTGCGCATAAGCCAAAGGAAAAGCGACCCGCTGCGATACACAGCGCAACTCTCCCAACGCACCTTCTGTCGCTTCTGTCAGGCGGCGTGAAAACGCCTCGTCGTCCAACGCAAGAAGTTCGTCGGCCAGAGAATTCTCGCAGGACCACACCAGCGAGCAACGGCCATCCTTAAGCGGCAACAAGGCCACCGGGCCCGTGCGCAAAAAACGCTGCCAGGCAGTGCTCTGATGCGGCTGGGTAGATGCGATATGGGCAACAATGCCGCGCTGCCCGTAACTACCTTCAGAATTCTTCACGCCCAAGAGTTGCCGGAGTGCTGAATTGGCACCATCGGCAGCAACTATCAGCTGTGAGCTAACAGTCGTTCCATCTGACAGCCCTAAACGCGCCTCAGTGTCACCAATGGCAACGGTATTAGGGGCAGCTGATGGTAAGAGGCTAATAGCAGCAGATTGGCGCGCCAGCTCCCACAACGCACGGCGCAACAGATCATTCTCAACGATAAAGCCCAGCTCCGGCAATGCTAGCGAGGCGGCTGAAAAATCCAGACCATTTTCCGGATTCAAGGGCTGACTCGCATGCCATACCCGCATGCGCGTATAAGGGGTAACCTGACCCGCCACAATGTCACGCCAAACACCCATAGTATTCAAAATAGCCACGCTCGACGGGGATATTGCTGACACGCGCAAACCGACTTCAGGCAGAGCGGCATCGGAAGCAACAGGTTCAGGAGGTCGTGCCTCAACGATACCGATGCGATATTTTCCAGAGCTCAGCGTATCAAGCAGCAAGGCTGTTGATAGTCCAACCAGACCACCGCCGACGACGACAACATCGTAGTCGCTGCTCATGCACTACCACTTCCGGAATATCCTGCGTTCCGTTTTATGCCGCGAGCCAATTGACTTAAACGACCACTCTGACCCATCGCATAAGTGGCCAGCGAACGCTTCGCTAGCGGCAACATATCGAAACCCAACAAACTCAACCCGCGCGCCACTCCAGCAGCGTCGCCCTGTCTGCCGAATAGCCCGATAAGACCGTCAGTAAAAGCGACCACGTTACGTTGGTCGGTGCTGCGCCACTCCCGGTACTCGGTCTGAATACGGGGGATTTCAGCGCTGAGCACAGCGCTGGCCTCTTTACCGGTCTCAGATCCGTTGACGGCCTCACTCAGCAACTCGGCCAGCGCCGCCGCATCGCGCAAGCCCAAATTGAAGCCCTGCCCCGCAACCGGGTGCAATCCATGGGCAGCATTACCGATCATCACTGCTCGATCACTTGTCACCGCCGTTGCAGCACTTAAGTACAGCGGGTAGGCATGACGCCGACCCAGAGCACGAAATACACCAACTCTATGGCCGAACAATGCCTGCAACACACCCAGAAACTCTTTGTCGCCCAGGGCCAAGGTTGCCTCAATATCGTCAGACTTGCGAGCGAGCACAAAGCTGTAAATCCCGTTGGCTCCGGGTAATAGTGCCAGCGGGCCTTCAGGCGTAAAGCGCTCATAAGCGGTATGACCGGCATGCTGCTTGTCGATACTCACGTTGCCGATAATGGCACTCTGCTCATAAGCCTTGTGCTCGGCGCCAATACCCAACTGCCCCCGCAACAAAGACCTTGCGCCATCCGCCACAACCAGCAAACTACCGCCAATTCGCTGTGGCAATGCCTGCTGCAATCCAACAGTAACGCCATGCTCTGTTATTACCGGATCCTCAGCACGAGCAGGACAATAAACATCGATAGACTCACACGCTGCCAACTGCTGCCACAATATTTTTCCGAGCAACCTGCTCTTTACAACATGACCCAGGTGATCAATACCCTGTTCGTCGGCATCAATCAGCGCCGTGCCGAAGCGCCCCTTCTCAGAGACATGAATGCGATCAATAGGCCAGGCGGCGGAATCAATCTCCGGCCACAGACCCAATGTCGTCAATATTGTTTTACTGGTCCGGGACAAAGCGATGCTGCGCTCATCAAAACTTGAATTATCGGTGTCCTCGGGCGGCACTGCTTCAATCAGAGCAATCTTCAATGGCAGCTCGGCAAGCGCCACTGCAAGACTTGCACCAACCAGACCGCCGCCGGAAATAATGACGTCGTATTCGGCGGCGACAGTCTCAGCATTCGCAGATTCAGGTGACATGGCGTCCTTCTGCCATAAGCGCTTCGATCTCATCGGCGCCTACCGGCAAGTTACGCGTAAGAACCTCGCAGCCATCACGGGTGACTAACACGTCGTCTTCGATACGAATACCGATACCGCGATAGCACTTTTTGACACGCCGATGCTGCTCAGAAATGTAGATACCGGGTTCGACCGTGAGAACCATGCCAGGCTCGAGCACGCGCCACTGATCAGCAACTCTATAATCACCAACATCATGCACATCCATGCCTAACCAATGACCGGTGCGGTGCATAAAGAACGGCCGGTATGCCTCCTTGCGGACGAGATCAGCCAAGCGGCCCTTCAAGATACCAAGATCCTTCAGGCCTCGCGTAATCTCGCGCACTGCCGCATCATGAAATTCATCCCAGGATCGGCCGGGCGCGATATGTTCAAGCGCCGCACTATGAGCGCTTAGCACCACCTCATAGAGCTGACGCTGTGGTTCAGAAAACCGGCCACTTACCGGAAACGTACGCGTGATATCAGCAGCGTAACAATCGACCTCACAGCCAGCATCTATTAGTACCAGATCACCATCTTCCATCTGCCTATTGTTATCGTTGTAATGAAGCACGCAACCATTGGCAGCAGAACCCACTATCGGATTGTAAGAATGCTGTACACCATGGCGTCGAAACTCATGAGCAAATTCAGCTTCCAGTTCGTACTCATACATATCGGGGCGAGCGACACGCATTGCACGCTTATGCGCCTCAACCGCTATCTTAGCTGACTTGCGCATAGCACTGATCTCCGCACGACTCTTATACATGCGCATGTCATGCAGCATATGATCCATTGCGACAAACTCATCCGGGGTGTGCACACCCGGACCGGACTGGGCTCGTAATGCTGTTACCCAGCCAATCAGTCGACTATCAAACTCGGGGTGTGTGCCCATTGTGTAATACACCCGTTCACAACTTTCGATCAGTCCGGGAAGAATGTCATCGGTATCGCCTATCGGAAACGCATCGTCAGCTTCATACTCAGCAATAGCGCCATCAGGACCCGCACGGTAGCCATCCCAGGTTTCACGGACCTTATCCTTCTCCCGACAAAACAGAATGTACTCACCTTCAGGACGACCGGGCACCAAAACCGCGATAGCATCCGGCTCAGAGAACCCTGTCAGATACATAAAATCGCTATCCTGCCGGAACGGATACTCCACATCCCTATTGCGCAGGCGAATACTTGCCGAGGGAAGTATTGCGATACTTCCCTTCCCGATCATCCGCATCAATTGACGCCGACGCTTAGCAAACTCTTTCTGATTCATTCCTGTTTCTAATGAAAAGCTATGTTACCGGCACTCGATAGAGGTACCGGAAATAACTAATGGCGGGAAGCCGGCGCATCAGCGCTGCGCAAACCGGCACTATCTTCAAATACCAGCTGGGCACTAACCCGAACATATTCAATCAGCTCGGCAAATGCCCGCTCACCCTCATCACTATAGTCTTTTTCAACGTCACCACTCTCCGCCACAGCACGGGTGATTTCGATAAAATCGGCGAATATCTCCTTGGCAACATCGGAGCCGAAAACGGTTTTAATCGTATCAGTATTGCCCTGATTACCGAGCGCAACACCGCGCATAAACCCCTGACACCATAACGCTAGACAATCCGTCCGTTGCTCCAGTGGTTCGTCATCGTCCGGCAGCAAAGGTTCAAAGGCCATCTCCCCGGCCTCAAGCATCGCAAAACTGCTCAGTGCTACTTGCGCCAGCAATTTGCCGGCTTCAGCGCGTGCCGGGCTCTGCGAGTCTACGTCACCCAGTATTTCCTTTAACCAGACAGCCCCGGCATGAGGGCCCAACAGCACCGCAGCACCACAGAAACTGCCATGCGCCTCGGAGACTTCAGCAGTAATACCGACGCGCTCCAGCGCCAGCGTAAGGTCAACGTAGTCAGGTAGCACGTAGCCGCCACTGCTCATTCGGAGCTCCTAGGTAATGGGGGTAGATCGCAAGTGCTGTATCGTATCATCAGGGGCGCAATGCGGCTGCCAGAAAAAAATGCGGCCAAACCCCGCCAGATGGCTGTTAATTATTTGACCATCGGGCACCCCACACACTATATTTAGCACCATGTCTGAAGATATTGATAAATCATTCGCTCAGGAACTCCAGCGACTCGGCAAACGGGTCGATGAACTGGTGGTTATCTGCAATCAACTTAAAGAAGAAAACCGTTCGCTTAAAGACCGGCAAGACTCGTTGATTGCTGACAGAGCAACGCTACTGCAGAAGAATGAGCAGGTGCGCGCGAGGGTTGAAGCAATGATTGGTCGTCTAAAAGCAATGGAAACAGGCTCATGAGTATTGCCCAAGTTCATGTCAAAATTCTGGAGAAGGAATTTCAGCTGGGCTGCTCCCCAGAGGAACGAGGAGACCTGCTGGACTCCGTGGAGCTGCTTAACAGCAAAATGCGCGAAATACGCGATAGCGGCAAGGTCACCGGCATCGATAAGATTGCTATTCTTGCCGCATTGAATCTGGCAAATGAACTGATTCAATCGCGCGGCAAGGGTCAGGCTCTCGAAAGCGATGCCATGAAGCAAGTTCAGCAGATTCGGGAACAAGTGGAAACGGCGCTGCAGTCCAACCAACAACTCAAACTCTAGCCTTACTGAAAAAATCGTCCCAATTTTGCGATCTGCCACTCAAAATCCAGCCTCTTTTCTGTTACCTTAGTTACTGCCTCCTGCGGTGTTCGATAAGGACCTGGATCCCCTCGACCCTAACTATTAGATCGGGGTTATGTACTGCAGTAAGTTTTGTGCATTACCGCTTCATGCGGACAGCCTGTACTCACTGCGACTCACCCCACTTGTTGCTCCGGTTCGAGAGCAACGGTTCTACCGGCACAGGCGGGAGGCACCTTCCCTACTCTTTGCAATTGATAGAAAGCATCTTTCCTTTAGGTTCTTTTGCCACACACTAAAACCAAAAAAATTGTCTCTAACCATTAGAAAACCTTTTACGCTGAACATGTCAATACTTGTAAGTACCAGTACGTAATCTGGCAAAAAGAGACCATGGTGCAACAAAGCGATTCTATTTCTGTAAGCAAACTCCGTCTGTCGATAAAAAGACAAAGGCGTCTTTTAGGTGATGTCGAGATCACCGATGCCGCGCTCAAGATCAAAAAAAATCTATGGCAACTTCCTGAACTATGCCGCGCCAAAAATATTGGCAGCTACATAAGTGTTAACGGAGAAGTAGATCCGGGCCTATTTATCCAGGAGGCATGGATGCGCAAAAAACGCATTTTTATGCCGGTTTTGCGCAAAAATGGCATGAGTTTCTATGAGTTAAACCCAAATGACGAGCTTAAAAGAAACGCTTTTGGCATCCCCGAACCCGTTTGCAAGCATGCTAAATCTATAAATGCAAAAAACCTTAACGTGATCCTCGTCCCACTTGTCGCGTTTGACGACGATGGCAATCGCCTTGGTATGGGTGGCGGATACTACGATCGACTTCTTGCCTTTATGAAACATCGTCACAACTTTAGACGACCCCTGCTAATTGGCTTGGCGTATGACTTTCAGCAAGCACCTCAGCTACCGACAAACCATTGGGATATACCTTTGCATGCCGTTGTAACCAACACGAAAACTTACAGATTTTAGTCAAAATAAAACAGCAAACCTCTGGTATGTCGCAGAAAATGCTTGCGGTAATCTTCTTACGCACAGAAAAAAATGCGTCCCGCAACGGCTCGAATACAACACTCGAATGAGTTTCTCCTGCAGCAAGCTAGCTGTTTGGAAATCATGGTGTTTGTGGAATTTTATCGACTTTTATATATACTCAATCTCGGTTACCCCGACACTAGGAGACTGTTGTTATGGCTGCTAAAAAGAAAGCCACAAAGAAGAAAGTTGCTACTAAGAAAAAAGTAGCTAAGAAAGTAAACAAGAAAGTAACGAAGAAGGTCGCACCTAAAAAGGCGACTACCAAGAAAGTAGCTAAGAAAGCTTCGAAGAAAAAGGCTAAAAAGAAAGTAGCCAAAAAAGCTTCGAAGAAAAAAGCCACTAAAAAGAAGGCCAAGAAAAAGGCTGGAAAGAAAGTAGCTAAGAAAGCTTCGAAGAAAAAAGCCACTAAAAAGAAGGCCAAGAAAAAGGCTGGAAAGAAAGTAGCTAAGAAAGCTTCGAAGAAAAAATCTTCGAAGAAAAAAGCTACCAAAAAGAAAGCAAAAAAGAAGGCTCGCAAGAAGTAAATCGTAGCCTTAGTCAGAGAAATATCCTCGGATGATATAGAGGATGAACCTGACAATAATATGCCCGCCTTATGCGGGCATATTTTTTGCCTAAGATTTGTGACGTAGGGCCTAAATTCACCACAGCATGTTCTTATCTTCGGCACCCTATGGTTATAATCTCTCAACTAGGGAGAACAACACATATGAGCCAGAATGAGCAAAAACGCCAAGCAGCTTTAGCCGCTCTTGAATTTATCGAACCGGGATGTGTTCTGGGTGTCGGCACAGGATCAACCGTTAATTACCTTATAGATGCCCTGCCGGACATTAAAAATCATATACAGGCCGTGGTATCAAGCTCGCTTGAGTCTACAAGGCGTTTAGAAGCTCATGGCTTTGAGGTTTCAACGCTGGCCGATGAAGGCCACTGCGATCTGTATGTCGATGGGGCCGATGAAGCCAATAAACACTTCCACCTTATTAAGGGTGGTGGCGGAGCCCTGACACGCGAGAAAATACTTGCAGCAGCGTCACGGAAATTCGTCTGTATCATTGATGAAAGCAAAATGGTTGGTGCGCTTGGTGCATTTCCACTGCCGATTGAAGTAATACCTATGGCACGCTCGTATGTAGCACGGGAAATGATAAAGTCCCGGGGCCAACCGGTCTGGCGTGATGGTTTCATTACCGACAATGGCAACGAGATTCTGGATATTCATAATCTCAGCATTACGAATCCGGCAGAGCTGGAGTTACGTATCAGCCTGATTCCAGGTGTGGTCACAGTCGGCCTATTCGCACACAGGCCTGCTGACGTTCTGCTCATTGGTGGACCAGCCGGTGTGGTTCGACGCGACCGTAAGTAGGAACAAGCACCCTACGGGCACAAAGATCAGCTGCAACGGCCTAGGCGCAGCGCCCCGCAGAATTTGAGCGGCCCAAAGGGATAGCAAAATCAGAACAAGAAAAAGGCCCGCTGAATGCGGGCCTTTTTACTTATGGCTGGGGGAGAGGGATTCGAACCCCCGCTGGCGGTGTCAGAGACCGCAGTCCTACCACTAGACGATCCCCCAAGAAAACGGGGTTCTCCCCGATGGTTCCGAAATTAACGTTTCGAGAACTGCTTGGCCCGACGGGCTTTACGCAAACCAACTTTCTTACGCTCAACCTCACGGGCATCACGGGTAACAAAGCCAGCCGCACGCAATGGCTTACGCAGCGCTTCATCATATTCCATTAGAGCACGGGTCAAACCATGACGAATGGCGCCAGCCTGACCGGTAGTTCCACCGCCGCTAACAGTAGCAGTAATATCAAACTTGCCTTCTGCGTCTGCAACCTCAAGGGCCTGGCGCACGATCATGCGGGCCGTTTCACGACCAAAGAAAATATCGATCGGCTTGCCATTGACGACAATCTCGCCCTTACCAGGACGCGCATAAACACGTGCTGTAGATGTCTTTCTGCGGCCGGTGCCGTAATAAACCTGTTCACTCATCGCTAATTCCTGTCAGCCTTATTAGGCTTGTATTTCTAATGGCTGAGGCTGCTGAGCAATATGAGTATGCTCGGGGCCTGCAAAAACACGCATTTTCTTAATCATTGTGCGCCCCAGACTGTTCTTAGGAAGCATACCTTTAACAGCCAGGGTAAGAACCTGCTCAGGCTTTTCAGCAAGCAAGGTTTTAAGATCTACCGTTTTCAGGTGACCAATATAGCCGGTATGATGATGGTACAACTTGCCATTAAGCTTGTTGCCGGTAACGCGCACTTTAGCCGCATTAATCACAACGATGTAATCGCCGGTATCTACGTGCGGCGTAAACTCTGGCTTATGCTTGCCACGGAGACGGGAAGCAATCTCAGTCGCCAGGCGACCCAGAGTCTTGTTTGTCGCGTCGACGACGAACCAGCCACGCTGAACCTCGGCCGGTTTTGCGGAAAAAGTCTTCATTGATAATGCCCTCAGGGCTCAAATCTGTTGTGCTGCGGCGGGTACGCCCGCCGAAAGGTGCGCCATAATACTGATGTTTGACGAGCATTTCAACGGCATAGGAGCTTTTTCGGCAACAAAGCGTCAAACAGCAAATTTCAGCTAAGCTGTTGTTTTAAAACTCGTAATCAAAACCAATGGCGCTAATGGTGTCAGTTTTCTCTAAGCCTGGCACCACATCCGTGTTGTTCTGGAAGGTATAAGACACCGTCAAACCCAGCGCGCCATAGACAGAGGCGCGCAAAGAACTGACCGCTTCTGTGTAGGTGTTGCTGCGACCAGAGGTCACCCCAACCGTCTGAGAAAACTTGGAGGTATCGGTAATATTGAGATCATATTCACCGTATATGCGCAGGACAGCTTCGCTGATCTCATTGCCACCAATCTCTTCTGATTGGGTCCAACCAGCACCAATTTCAGCATCTAACTCCTGTCTATTGGAGTTGATAATCCGCCGCCCATAGCCAAAGGTTGCGAAACGCTGATACTCATAGCTGCTGAAACGATCACGTTTCCAGTCCAAGCGACCAACGCCGTAGTTGAACTCATTGAAATCATACTTACTGCTCCAACCAAGACGATAGTTCTCAGCAGTTGAGTCGTCGTTTGCACTTGCAGAAAAGAAGCGCCCCTGGAGTGCATGATGCCAATGCTCCAGATCATATTTAGCGCCAAACTCGAAGTTAACCGATTTGTTTTCTGTATTACCGGCAGTCGCCACATAACCCAGCAGCGCATTACCCGACCAACGGCTATCTTCCGGCGCCGGCTCTGCGTCCTGACCATAGGCCGCAAAAGACATAAAGGTCAGAACACTGACTATCAGTATTTTTCTAATCTGCACGTTTTATTCCCTACTATCTGGTTATTGATGATGTTCTAACGCCGCGAAAACCGGGTGCCAGCTAAATGGCCGACCATGATACCTGCGGAGTGACCAAAAAATAAACAAGAGAACGAACAATAGGCCACAAACAGTTATACAACGGGTAGAATCGAGACCTATGAATACGCGCAAACTGACTCATAAAGACAACGTGTTTGCCGAGATTGGCAAGGCTCTCAGAGTAGTTACCACGGCTGCTCACGCCCGCCGCCCCAATCCCGCCGAAGAGACCCATGACGCGGCAATGAGCGCGACTGAAGGTGCGCAATCCGCCCGCCTAATGCGCATTAACCATGCCGGCGAAGTCTCGGCACAGGCGCTCTATAGAGGACAGGCGCTGGTAGCCCGCTCTGAGGCCCTGCGCAGCGAGTTGCTGCAAGCTGCAGAAGAAGAAAATGACCATCTGGCATGGTGCGAAACGCGTCTCAGTGAACTTAATAGCCAGCCCAGCATTTTTAGCCCGCTGTGGTATGGCGGTTCTTTCGCTATCGGGGCCCTAGCAGGTCTCGCCGGCGACAAAATCAGCCTGGGGTTTCTGGCTGAAACCGAGCAACAGGTCACCGATCACTTAGCAGATCACCTTGAACGTCTGCCTGCAGGTGATCAACGCAGCAGAAAAATCCTTGCCCGGATGCGTGATGATGAAGAACGTCATAACAAATACGCCATCGAACAGGGTGCTGCTGAATTGCCGAAAGGCGTTAAATCGGCAATGACCCTCACCTCCAAAATAATGACCGGAGTTGCTGGCAGAATCTGAATATTTAGGCTTAATCACCGCAAACCGCCACTAATAGCTTGTTATCACTTGCTCTTAGCGTCGGAAAGTATTACAAAAGACACTCGGTTATTTAGGAGACGTAAGATGGCTGAGGCCGCTAAGGTTCTGAGTGATATTCCTGCAATTAACAGGTTTCTCACGTATTGCAGAGTTCGGACAATTCCCTCTAAGACTGTAGTTATTCATGCCGGAGATACTCCGGACTCGCTCTACTATATTGTTGGCGGCTCCGTTGAGGTTATGATCGAGGACGAAGACGGCAACGAGATGGTTTTGGCGTATCTAAACAAAGGTCAGTTCTTTGGTGAGATGGGCTTATTCCACGATGAGCCTCAACGCAGCGCATGGGTTCGCACGCGTATCGAATCTGATATAGCAGAAATGACCTATGCTCGCTTCCGCCAGATTTCGAGCGAAAATCCGGGCCTAGTCTTTGAGCTGGCCACCCAGCTGGCCACTCGCCTTGACCGCACCAATCGCAAACTTGGCGATCTGGCGTTTGTTGATGTCACCGGTCGCGTAGCACATGCCATCATGGACTTGTGTAATGAGCCGGATGCAATGACTCACCCTGCAGGCATGCAAATAAAGGTAAGCCGTCAGGAACTCTCGCGTCTGGTGGGTTGTTCAAGAGAGATGGCGGGTCGTGTGCTCAAGGTGCTTGAGGAACAGGGTCTGGTTACCGCAAGCGGCAAAACGATTGTTGTCTATAACGCCAGACCGAAACAGACGTTGTCTGCCTGAGTTAAGCACGGCACAAGATAAAAAAGGCCGTCAGAAGACGGCCTTTTTTATGGCTCTCATTTTACGAAGCAGAAGCCAATAAGCACTAATTCGTCTTATCGGAATCCGCAGCGCTCACCGTAGCCAATTCTTCGCGCATCCGGGCAATAGTGGTGACATAGTCACCGGCACCGAAGATGGCTGAACCTGAGACAAAGGTATCAGCGCCTGCCGTCGCGATCTCTGCAATATTATCGATGTTTACGCCACCATCTATTTCCAGCAGAATCTTGCGATCCTGCAGATTAATAAGCTCCCGAACGGTACTCAGCTTATTAAGCGCCTCAGGTATAAAGCTTTGTCCGCCAAACCCAGGGTTAACCGACATGATGAGGATCAGATCTAACTGGTCCATAACGTGTTCTAACCACAATAATGGCGTTGCTGGATTAAAAACCAAGCCCGGCTTACATCCTGAGTCACGAATCAACGCAATCGTTCGATCCACGTGCTCACTCGCCTCAGGATGAAAACTAATGTAAGTCGCACCTGCCGCGGCAAAATCCTGCACCAGACGATCAACCGGCTTCACCATTAAATGCACATCGATAGGTGCTGTTACACCATGCTTAACCAACGCCTCACAAACCAACGGACCAATGGTTAAGTTAGGTACATAGTGATTGTCCATCACATCGAAATGCACCATATCAGCGCCGGCAGCCAAAACCTGATCAACCTCCTCACCTAAGCGCGCAAAATCAGCGGAAAGTATCGATGGGGCAATCTGATAGCGATTCATCAGTGAGGTGTCCTTATAGAGTAGCTGAGCCTTAAAGCAGGCAGTTGGGCTATTGTAGAGCTCAGGCACCGCTATTTGAAGCCGCGTGCCACTTTGATCACATCATAGGCAGCAAGAATCTCGCGAGTCTTCTCTTTCGAAACCTCAAGCATCGAGTCAGGCAAGCCTTTCGCCATGAGTTTGTCGGGGTGATGCTGATTAATGAGCCGGCGGTACGCCGTTTTCACCTCTTTGTCGCTGGCACCGGACTCAATACCTAAGGCTTTATAAGCCTGATCAATATCGCGCTCGGGTGCTTGTGCAGCACCATGAGCACCCCCAAAGCTTTGTTGAGCACGCAAAATGGCTTCAAGTTGAGCTAACTCGATACGGCTAAATCCAAGTCCGGAGGCGATACGCCACAAGGAATCCCGCTCGGCCGAGTGAATAGAGCCCTTGCTGAGCAGCAGATAGAACTGAATCTCGAGAAAACTACGGACCAATAACTTCTGACCCCCGATCACCGCACGCAGTTGGGCGATCTGTGAATCAAGGACAAACTCAGTAGTCTTGCCTTCAGAGAAGAGCCCGATAGCCTCTTTCACCTCCTCGGGGCCTAAGCGCAACTGATTCATGATATTGCGGGTCGCGCGAATCTCATCTTCAGACACCCGGCCATCGGCTTTCGCCAGATGCCCCATAACCAGGAAAGTGGAGCGAAAAAACAATGCCTGAACATCGCGGGAGGCCGCACCGAAAAGCGCGCCGGAAGCGCCTGCTGCGCGCGCATTATCAAATCGATGCCCCCATGCCACTCCAAGCACTATAATCACTAGCCGCCAGGGCCCACCCATGCCCACGGTCAGAAGGTACGCGGCTAGTCCACCAACTATTTTTCCAATCCACGGCATATCTGTAATCAGTTCTTTGCAAATGAAAGATATTGGCGGCAAAACTCACCGCAGGAGCTGCTTAGCGCTACAATAGTGAGCCATGAAAATACCGGAAGGTCAAAACAAGAACATGAAGACATCAGCACCGGCAGCACTCTATGAATCCAGTGTGACAGGGCTTACCCGCCTTAATCAAGGCAAAGTAAGAGACATCTACGAAGTTGATAACGACCATCTGTTGATTGTCACAACGGATCGCCTGTCCGCTTTTGATGTAATTCTGCCGAACCCAATTCCTGGCAAAGGTATTGTCCTTACGCAAACTGCAAATTTTTGGTTCGACCGAACCAAAGACATTATCGACAATCACCTCAGCAACAAAACACTGGCAGAAGTACTGCCCGATGCCGCAGACGTAGAAAAACTGCAAGGCCGGGCTATTGTGGTAAGGCGATTAAAGCCCTTACCAATAGAAGCCGTAGTTCGTGGCTACCTCATTGGTTCCGGGTGGAAGGATTATCAAAAGACAGGAGCAGTTTGTGGCATAGCATTGCCAGCAGACCTGGAAATGGCCGCTAAGCTACCTGAGCCGATCTACACGCCGGCGACTAAAGCAGACATAGGCGATCATGATGAAAATATTAGTTTTGAAGAAACTATTGAGTTACTCGGCGAGGAATTAGCCTGCAAAGTTCGCGACCTTGCCATTGAAGTCTATAAGGCAGGTGCAGAGTATGCTCTATCTAAAGGCATTATCATTGCCGATACCAAGTTTGAGTTTGGGCTGGATAAAAGCGGCAAGTTGTATCTTATCGACGAAATCCTAACACCCGATTCATCGCGTTTCTGGCCTGCCGATCAATACCAGGTGGGTATCAGCCCGCCGAGCTATGACAAACAGTTTGTCCGGGACTACCTGGAAACTCTGGATTGGGATAAGACGGCACCGGGTCCCGAACTACCTGCCGACGTTATCGAAAAAACTGCCAGAAAATATCACGAAGCCATGGAAAAGCTGACTAGCTAGTGCTGTCACCGGGAAAGCTAGTAATTACTAGGAGTTATTGAATTGGATGTTCTTGAGACTATCGAATCGTGGCTCTGGAATCCGTTATTTGAAAAACTTGATGGCCCCGGGAAATTCGCGATAGGTCTGCTGCGCTTCATTTACGCGATTCTAAGAGATGCGATCAACAGCACGCTCACATTGCGAGCCATGGGGCTGGTATACGTTACGATCCTCTCGGTAGTCCCTTTGCTCGCACTCTCCTTTTCAATACTTAAAAGCTTTGGCTATCATCGCCAACTAGAACCGCTGATTTATAACCTGCTGGCCCCACTGGGTGAGCGTGGAGCCGAACTGACCAACCAGGTCATGGGCTTCGTCGACAACATCAAAGGTGGGGTACTAGCAGGTATTGGTCTTGCTTTGCTCATCTACACATCCATCTCGATGATTAAGAAGGTGGAAGAGAGTTTTAACTATGTTTTTCGTGTCGAACATCCACGGGGTTTGCTGCAACGTTTTAGTGAGTACCTGAGCATTCTGCTGATTGGGCCTGTGCTGATGGTGACCGCAATGGGCCTGATCGCCTATGTTGGCAATATTAGTATTGTTCAGAAAGCATCGAGCATTGATGCCATTAGTGATCTCATTCTCCTCATCGGTGGTCTGCTACCGTATCTGCTGATCACGACCCTGTTTACCTTTTGCTACATATTTATTCCTAACACTCGGGTCAATTTTTTCGCGGCTCTTGGCGGCGGATTGACTGGTGGCATTCTATGGGCAACAACCGGAATGCTGTTTACGCGGTTTGTCGTTAACGCCACGCGTAATGTCGATATCTATGCATCATTTGCGATAGTGATAGTCGCACTCATGTGGCTATATCTATCGTGGCTGATTCTGCTCATTGGTGCTCAAACGGCGTTCTATCTGCAAAAGCCAGAATACATCCGCATTGGCTACAAGCCGCTAAATATCGGCAATCGCATGCTTGAAAAGATTGGACTAGAAGTTATGTTTGCAGCAGCGAGGCGGTTTCAGGAGGGCAGACCCCCCATCACCATCGATGAAATCGCAGCGCAAATTGATCAACCAGGACTTGTGATTGGTCCAGTTCTGCGAAGACTGCGCAATGCAGGACTAGTAGCCGACAGTGGCAAAGAAGGACTCATCCCGGGGCGCGACCCCAATTCCATTACCATCAGCGAAGTGCTCGGCGCTATCCGAAATAATCAACAACAGGATATATTTACTAAAGGTAACTGGGCACTGGATGTGGATGCGATTGATCACCAAATTAACGAATCGATCGAACTGAATTACTCCGGCATAAGCGTTTATGGCGCTTTGAGCGGCAACCCCTATGATAAAGGCAGCTAGCTAGTTACCGGCAATAGTCATTTTTTCGAGCAGTACCGAGCCGCTGCGAATGCCGCCTCTGGCATCAACATCGTTGCCAACAGTAACGATGTTAGCGAACATATCTTTCAGATTCCCTGCGATAGTAATCTCATGCACCGGGTACTGAATGACGCCCTTCTCCACCCAAAAGCCGGCAGCACCACGTGAGTAATCACCGGTAACCTGATTAACTCCCTGACCCATCAACTCTGTCACCATTAAGCCGGTATCCATCTGTGCGAGCAATCCGGCCAAATCAATATCACCCGGACTCACAATAAGATTGTGGACCCCGCCAGCATTACCTGTGCTCGCCAAACCCAACTTCCGGGCAGAATAACTTGCCAGTACATAGCTTTCTATAACACCGGCATTGACCAATACATGCTCATAAGTGGCCACACCTTCATGGTCGAACGGAGCACTACCGAGGGCACCCGGAATGTGAGGCTGCTCAATAATGGAAATAAACCCCGGCAAAACCTGAGTACCCATACTCTCCAACAAAAAACTGGATTTCCTGTACAAGGCACCACCACTAATAGCGCCCACTAAATGCCCGAATAACCCACGCGCAAGGCGCGCCGGAAAGATCACAGGCGTAGTGCATGTGTTTAGCTTTCGTGAGCCCAGCCGGGCGACAGTTCTTTGTCCGGCGGCCCTGCCCAACTCTTCCGCAGACATGAGTTCACTAGCCTTGCGTGAGACGGTGTACTCATAGTCCCGCTGCATCTGACCCTCTTGATCCGCTATGACAGAGCAGGAAAGGCTGTGATGGCTGTCGGCGTACGACCCCATAAAACCATGGGTGTTGGCATAGAGACTGAATCCTTCAGCAACAGAGACGGTAGCACCCTCGGAATTGCTGATTCTCTGATCGACACCCCGGGCGGCCGCTTCACATTCAAGCGTCAGATCAATAGCCTCAGGTACAGAGATAGCCCATGGATGCCAAAGATCAAGGTCTGGCCAATCACATGCCATCCGTGCCGGATCGGCGAGTCCTGCGCAAAAATCCTTAGCCGCATAAGCTGCGAGCGCACACGCCTTGGCCGCTGCTTCAACAATGGCCTCGGGACGCAAATCGGACGTGCTGGAACTGCCCTTTTGTCCGTCAATGTAAACAGTGATGCCTAAGCCCTGGTCACGATGATGCTCTAGTGTTTCCACGTCGTTGAGCCGGCCCGTGACACTAAAACCGGCGCCCTGGCTCAGACTAACCTCAGCCTCGGTTGCACCCGACAGCTTGGCTTGGTCAAGCGCTATGCCCGCCGCATCCTCTAGCCGTTTAACCTCAAAATCCATAATTACTTCTCATCAAAACCAATTAAAACCCGCTGAATTATCGGGTTGTGCGGCGAAAACAGATAACGCTACTGTTGGCGTAAAAGTGCGAGTGTGTCGAGCCAAAGAATCTGAGTGCCGCAAGCGTGTGTTGCCGCAGAACAAGTAGACTAAAGGTCATCGTCAATCTGATCGCGCGGCACATTATGGCGAAAGTCACGACGCTTCAGAAGCACCACTAACCCCGCTATCAGACAGACAAAACCTGAGACAAGACAGATTGTCGGCCAATACCAGTAGTCAAGATAAATGGATGTAGCCAGCAAAAAAATACCTGCTATGAGGTAAAAGTACGGCAACAACTCGTACAGCGGCTTTGACAACCACATGTTATTCAACTGAGCAGTCCATCAATTTATCCTGAACGTCGCGCAAACCCATCTAATAATTGCGACATTAGCACAGCACCTCGACCAACATAACTGCCGTTCCACATAATTTATCGGAAACCTCAAACGCCGACACCACCTACTGTTAGTCGATCAATCTTAAGTGTTGGCTGGCCTACACCAACCGGAACCGACTGCCCTTCTTTACCGCAAACGCCAATACCAGCATCCAACGCCAGATCATTACCCACCATCGACACCTGATGCAGCACGGACGGGCCATCGCCGATCAATGTTGCATCCTTAACCGGCGCACCTAACTTACCGTCCTTGATCAGGTAACTCTCGCTAGCTGAGAACACGAATTTTCCTGAAGTAATATCAACCTGACCACCGGCGAAATTCCTGGCATAAATACCGTTCTTCACAGAGCCTATTATCTCTGCCGGGTCATGTGAACCGGCCAGCATGTAAGTATTCGTCATCCGCGGCATCGGAATATGTGCATAAGATTCACGGCGCCCGTTGCCGGTAGGTGCCACGCCCATTAGTCCGGCATTCATCTTGTCCTGCATATAACCGACGAGGCGCCCGTTCTCGATCAATGTCGTCTGTCGAGTGACCGTGCCTTCATCGTCGATATTCAATGAACCTCGACGTCCGGGCATAGCGCCGTCATCAACAACCGTACAAAACTCGGAAGCCACCATCTCGCCGATGCGCCCCGAAAAGGCGGAAGTGCCCTTGCGGTTAAAGTCACCCTCTAAACCATGACCTATAGCTTCATGCAGCAACACGCCTGGCCAGCCCGGGCCAAGAACCACAGTCATCTCGCCGGCAGGAGTCGGACCGGCCTCAAGATTAACCAGTGCCTGACGCACGGCCTCATCGACATAACTAGCGGGCAACTCAGACTTCATAAAGTAATCGTAATTATGACGGCCACCGCCGCCACTGGATCCTCGCTCGCGACGCCCCTTCTCTTCAACCAGCACCGAAACATTCATCCGGATCAGTGGCCTGATATCGGCTGCAAAGGTGCCATCGCTGCAACAGACAAGAATCACCTCATAGGCTGCAGATAGGCTTGCCATGACCTGTTGCACGCGGGGATCTAAAGCGCGGGCACGGACATCTGCCTGCTGAAGGAGGCTCACCTTTTCTTCATCAGAGGCTGAAACTAGGGGATCAAGACCAGGGTACAACTGGTGTGCGGCGCTTACTTTCCAACGCTGCAGTCCATTCCGGTTCCCTGATCTCGCAATAGCAGCTGCTGCCTCTGATGCTCTTAGCAAGGACGGTTGAACAATCTCATCGGAATATGCAAATCCGGTTTTTTCTCCGGCTATGGCCCTAACACCAACGCCCTGATCAATGCTATAGCTGCCCTGCTTAACAATACCGTCTTCCAGCGACCAGCCTTCATGACGCATGGCCTGAAAATATAGATCAGCACTATCAACTCCCGGCGCCATAAGCACGCCTAATGCGCGCTCAAGATCCTGCGTATTCATGCCGGCCGGAGCCAGGAGGGTCGCTTGTGCAATATCGAGGTACGTATCTGTCATGATGGGCTTTGTTCCCTATTATAGCTATTGTTCATTCGGCTTCGGCTGCGTCCATCTCTTCTATCATTTGCGCCTGAGGCATGACCTTAGGTTCAGTGACAGCCTGCGGAACCCGCAGTTCCTGTAAAGCAGCAAGATCTTCTAAAGGAATCTCAGGCAAATTGGCGGCACAGTTCTTGAATCGGTTGGTATCTATGTTGCTGCGCTGAACTTTTTCAATCTTAGGATCATTCCAGCTATCAACAACACTGTAATAGGTTTCTCCGATGCTGCTAAGGGGTTCCTTAAAAATTGCAGCAACCAGCCAAACTGCAGCACCGATAGCCGGCCCCGCTACAACAGCAGTGCCAAGTGGAATAACGTTGGACATGTGTGGGCGAACAACGACCAACTGGTCATAAGTCTCATCAATAAGGTTGGAGCTGCCAATAATTGCCATATCGGTCACAGAACCTTCCATTGCAACATCACAGGTGTAGGCCAAACCACCATCCAGCTGGAAACTGCCCTTGAGCTTATCGAAGCCGAGACCACCATTAAAGACATCACGAAAATCCAGAGACAAGCGACGGGGCAGCGAGGTAAAGCTGAGCAGGCCTAGCAAGCGACCACCGCCGGGCTCAACGTTCATAACCTGGCCGTTCTCAATCCGGAATCCGAAAGTACCTTTGGAGTCGGACACCATTCCCATACCGGGCATACCATTCCAGGTAAGGTCCGCATTAGCGGTGCCCCGGGAAGCCACAACTAAGGGTTCATAACCCAGACTGCTGAATGTGGCGGCAACGTCGGTGCTCTCGAGTGTCATGCGGAGTCGGCTGCGTGGCGTAAGATTAACCGGATCCGTAATTACCCAATCTCCATCAATCTTGAGTGTGAATGATTCCTGAAGAGTGGTTATACCAGCGGCAGTCAATCCGTAATCATCACGAACAGCTTTTGCATCTAGCGTACCGAATTTACGATCACCAATACTGAAGTCAGCGACATTAATCGCCAATGACGGAAAATCACGAGGATCGATATTTTCGTCATAACCAACTCCGGTGGCTACCGTGTCATTAATAAGCATGAGACGTGACATTTCTGCACGCAAAGTCTCATCGCCACTAAAACTCGATGGCACCGTGACATCGCCTGCAGCATGAGGCCCGGCAATATCGATATACCAGACGCCACCAATCTGCAACGCACTAACCTTTGACTCAGGAAACGAGAAGCCGAACAGCGACAGATCATCAGCCGTAAAATCGAGTTCGCGCAAATAGTCTTCTTTAACTACATTGCTGCCCTCTGCAGATTCCGCATACGTGGAGACCAACGTCGCCCATTCGGCAACATCTATTCTGCCAAACCGCCCGCTAATTCCTATTCCGGGTGCTGGCGGCAATACCGGGACACCCATATTTAGACTCATGGCAGCGCGCTGCAGACCCCAGCTTGCGCCAGCCTTTTCAAACAACAGATTAGCGCCTACGCCGGAGCGGCTTGTTACTACAACATCAAACTCACCCACCCTCGGAAAGCGGATGCTTGCGGTCAACGGGTCTAATTTTCCCGGAGCTTTAAACAGCGGCGCCGGCAAATCAATCATCATCTTATCCAGATCAGATGCCACCACAATCTCAAACTGGCGCGATGCCGACTCTGCACGATCTGGAAACAAAGCTCTCGCATCCCAGGAAACACTGCCGCTATAACGGGCCGGAAAGGGCAACTGCAGTGCCGCCGCAAGTTCCGGAACAGGCGTTTCACCCCTCACTTCTATAATTTGGGTTAAACCAACTTCTTCTGCCTCGGGATGACGCAAGCTGATAACAACAGGCTCGCCCAGGAAGCGAGCGTCAATCTGCGTGGCGCTAAGACGACTACGATCAACCCGCACCGGACCATTGACATTGGTCACCGGATAGTCGATTCCCTTTAGCTGCAGCGTCGCATCACTAACAGTAAGCTGTGCTTTCAGACCATAGTCGGCCAAATTCTTTACCGGCAAATGCAGCTTAAGCTCGCCAGTAACTCCGCCAACTGCAGAGACATCGTCAATAATTGGCCCAAGAGCGGCCCTGATCGTCGATTCACGGAGTAGTCGCAATACAGCGGGTAAATCAGTATCAACGCGGGCATCTACATCCAGCACACCATTGCTCATCTCCGGCATCCGGGCGTAGATATCAGTAAATTGGGTTCCTGCAAATGAACCCGAGTTACGCTTGCTGTACATTGATATGCGGTCAAAGACGAGGTCGCCGCTGATGTTCTCTAAGACAGGCCAATTCGGCGCAAACTGCAGTTTGCCTCCCCGCACCGGCACAATAACTTCAAAGATGCCGTCGTCCGGATTTCTGAAGGGGAAGCGCTTCACATCCCCCTTCACAGTAAAATTGGCGTCAACAATCTCACCGGAAATGATTGCTGTTTCTAACCAGTCCAACACTACAGGAGGGATTTTATTGGGCAGATTAGGGATAACGCCCCGCACATCGCTGGCGCTGCCTTGGGCGGAAAGATCAAGCATCAGACCTGCACCGTCCAGAGATGACTGGAACAGCTCCAGACTAACAACACCGCTACCGTAGGGTGTGCGCAACTGCACATCAGTTGCCTTAACTGTCAGACCCGCATCACTGGTGGCCCAGCCGACTTGCGCAACCAACCTCTCAGCATTTATCGGGCCACGGATCAAATTGGCCAATTCAAACCTGCCATCGCGAATAAGCAACTCAAGATTACCATTGGCGAGGTTACCGTCAACGCTACCCGTGATGCCGGCAATCTCGATCCCGGCATCAGGATCGCTATAGCTCAGGCTATTAAAACGACTACGAACCAGAAACTCGGTGATCTGACCTTCGGCAATGCTGCCACGGACACGGACATCTTCAAGACGCCCACCCAGCTCGCCATTAACACCAGCAGCACTCATCTGCCCGGACCCAAAAGCTTTCGCCAAGGGCATTAAGTTATCAAGACTGACGAAATCAATATCAATGAAAAAATTGCTAGGAACATTGTTGTCATCAAGGGATACCTGCGCATCAAAACGCCCAGCAGGCCAAGCCTGATCGGCATTTTCCAAAACGAACTTACGACCGGTAATCAGCCAGTCCTGTTCGTTATGCTCAAGGGTTAATTGCCCAATCAGTTTTTCATAAACAATAGGATCATTAACACCTGATAGAACAATGATGTTTTCAAGGCTGACATCAGCCTCGACACTAAGCGGTAGGCCACCGCGTAATTTTGCCCGGATAAAGGCTTCACCGGTACCACTAACAATCGGCGACATCTGATCGGGCAGCAAACTCACCCACTGCTCAATATTCAGATCAGGAATATCAAATTCAATAGACCAGGTTGAACCCTGAAGATCGTTCTCGGGGCGCCGCTCAGGATCTAGCAACGGCAATAAATCAGCTTCAGCTAAGAACCGAATATCTTCGCCGAAGCGCACCTCGGGCTCGACATCGCCCTCGAGCAACAGCACGCCGTCATCCAACTCTGCTTTAAGCTCGGCAATCCTGAAATTAGTGGGGGGGCGCTGTAACAGTTGATCATCAAAACCCACAATGACATCACTGAGCCACAGCGATGTATCGGGCAACGCCTGTGTTGGCAGCTCCTTATCGCCCCTGAGAGCCAGCCAATCGGGCAGCGTTCGCCCTTGCAGCAGCAAGCGACCTTCAGCGGTGCGAACAATCGCAAGTCTGACGCCACTAATCTCAGTATGACTGGGGAGTACGACCTGCTGAAATAGCAATGCCATCACATCGAGACTGATCTTTACCTCTTCGGCATAAACAACTTCGAGATCTTCTTCAGGCAACACAATACGGGTCTGCTGAAGCCGCAACTCGGGGCCATAACGCGACACGCCAGCGCTGATCTGACCAAACTTAACGGAGAAGCCAGTTGCTTGCTCTGCAAGGCGCTGGATGTCATTACGGTACTGTGGCGCCTGCGGCAGCAACAAACGCGCCACACCAACGAGCAAAGCGAGAAAGATCACACTACCGGCCAGCACCGGCAGTATCAGTCCTTTAAGGAATGTGAAGAAAGGCTTCATAAACTAAACAGGCACCACATCAAACTCATGCTGCGCGCTAATAGCTTGTGCCTGCAAGCGAATAGTCTTGCCAGTGAGTTCCTGCAAACCTGCAAGGCCGGGCGCCTCTTCATCGAGCAGCATCTCGACAACATCTTCATGCGCGATGACGACTAATTCCTTCACGTCGAATTGCCGGTGCTGCCGCATAATTTCCCTGAATATCTCATAGCACACTGTCTGTGCCGTTTTAATATAGCCATTGGCCTGACAGGTAGGACAAGGCTCACACATGACATGTTCAAGACTTTCCCGAGTGCGCTTGCGGGTCATCTCAACCAGCCCGAGCGGTGACACCTGCGCGATTTGGGTCGTCGCCCGATCCTTTGCCAATGCATTAGAGAGGACCGCAAGTACCCGTTCCTGATGAGCTACCGCTTCCATATCAATGAAATCGAGAATAATGATGCCGCCGAGATTGCGCAGCCGAAGCTGTCGTGCAATGGCAACAGCGGCCTCCAGGTTAGTACGGAACGCCGTATCGGCAGGACTACTGTGACCAACAAACCCACCAGTGTTCACATCAACAGTGGTCATTGCCTCGGTCTGATCAAAGATCAGATACCCACCGGATTTAAGAGCAATTTTTCGCTGCACAGCCGCCTGAATTTCATCTTCAATACCATACAGATCAAGAATGGGCCGCTCCCCCGAATACAACTCCATTAAGGGCTTTGAATCCGATACAAAGCTATCGGCAAACCGCTGCATCATTAATAGACACTCTTCGGAGTCGACCAACACTCTATCGACATTGGGATGCAGAAGATCACGGACTATGCGCACAGCCAAAGGCAAGTCTTCATGAATAAGCGCGCCGGGACCCGCTGCTGTGGCCTTAGAATTAATGAGCGCCCAGAGTTTCTGCAGCATCGTTGCATCGGCTGCAAGAGCTTCGGCACTGGCGCCCTCTGCCGCCGTGCGCAGAATGTATCCATTGCTAGCCTGATCTGGCAAGCATTGCAAAGCAATATCCCGCAGCCGCTCGCGTTCCGTATCATCTTCTATGCGCGCGGAGACACCAATAGTAGGACGGTTTGGCTTTGGCATTAGTACCAGATATCGTGATGGCACGGTAATGAAGGTTGTTAGGCGCGCGCCCTTATTACCGAGAGGCTCTTTAACAACCTGTACCAACAACTCCTGTCCTTCGCGAACCAAGCGCGATATATCAGGTGAATTATCGTCCTGTGTAGCCAGCACAGGAGCGGCTTCGGAAGCTGCAATGTCTGATGCATGCAAAAAGGCAGTGCGGCTTAAACCAATATCAACAAAGGCCGCTTGCATACCGGGCAAAACGCGCATGATCTTGCCTTTATAGATATTGCCAAGAACGCCTTCCTGAGCTTCACGCTCAATGAGAAATTCCTGCAACACACCATCGGCAATAAGGGCTGCTCTCACCTCACGAGCTCCGGCATTAATAAAAATTTCCTCTTTCACTAATGCACCACCTTACCTAACAACCTGCAGCCAAAACGTTCCAGCAGCCGGCCTGTTTCAAACAGAGGCAAGCCCATAACACCTGAATAGCTACCGGTGATCTGTTCAATAAAGAGTGCCGCATAACCCTGAATACCGTACCCGCCCGCCTTATCGGCTGACTCGCCGAGTGCCCAGTAGGCCTCTAGCTCAGCGTTTGATAGGCGCCGAAACTTAACCTCGGTGCGACTGATATCGGTCAGTTCACTACCACCACCAACTAATGCAACGGCACTGAAAACTTCATGAGTGGTGTCGGATAAGGTGCGAAGCATGGCGATGGCCTCCTGCTTACTCTCGGGCTTACCCAGAATGTTGCCATCAACCACCACAGTCGTATCAGCTCCCAATACCGGAATACTGCGCGACTCAGTTTTAACCGCTGCGACACGGGCCTTCTCTAAAGCCATGCGCAAGGCATACTCAACGGGCTCTTCGCCACTGCGAACGGTCTCATCAATATCTGCTGGAACGACCTCAAAATTTATGCCGAGCTGCTGCAGTAATTCAGCACGTCGCGGTGACCGCGAAGCCAGATAGACAAAATGTGTTTTGCTGGTTAGCTCATTCACAGTCGTTATTCCCGGTGATAGGGATGACCCTGCAATATCGTCCATCCACGATATATCTGCTCAGCCAGTTGCACACGAACCATGCTGTGCGGCAAGGTCAATCGTGATAGCGACCATGTCTGATTAGCCCTGGCTTTGCACTCCGGCGACAAGCCATCCGCACCACCAATGAGAAAACACACTTGCTGATACTCGTGCTGCCAACCTTCCATCTCACTAGCCAGTTGCTTAGATGTCCACTGCTTGCCATGTTCATCCAACGCGACGACGTGATACTCAGGCTGAATGTACTTCAGCATCTTTTGGCCCTCGCGCTGCATAGCCAGATCAACAGGCATTGTAGCGCTTCGGGTCACCGCTGGAACTTCAATTAACGCAGGGTAAAAGTGCTTAGGCAGACGCTGTTGATAGGTAGCAAAGCCATCGCTGACCCAGGACGGCATGCGATGTCCGACGGCGACTATGGACAGCTTCAAGTTCCTTCACAGCCCGACTAATTGGCGGGGTTCTCGGCAATCAAAGAGGGCTTCACCGACCATAGGTCTTCGAGCTTATAAAATTCTCTTACTGCAGGCTGCATGACATGCACGATGACATCGGCCAAATCAATAAGCACCCATTCAGAGCCCTCACGACCTTCAATGCCTATTGGCATGACACCCGCATGTTTTGCTGCCTCGGCAATCTTCTCAGAAACCGATCTAACGTGCCGACCGGAGGTTCCGCTCGCCACAACCAGGTAATCGGCTATAGAAGTGTACTTACCCACTTCAAGGACCTTAATGTCTTTGGCTTTCAAATTTTCAAGCTCGTCGCAGACGAGCTTTAATAGTGCTTCGCTTTCCATTCTTATCTCTCAGTCTAATCGGAGAACCGGTCATAACAACCAGACTCCTTGATCAGCTCTCTCACGCCGGCAGGTAACAAAAAATCCACCCCCAAACCGTCGGCATAAAGCTGTCTTATGGCTGAAGAAGAAATTTCCAGTTGTGTCACCTCGTGTACGAAAATCTGACCAGCTAATGCGGCGTGCAGATCAGCCGCTGCGTTTGTCTGTCTTTCCTGCATCAGCTCGGCAATGAGACCCTTGGTCTCAAGCTCGCAGCCTGGCCGATGCGCTACAACAATATGTGTGAGATCAAGTATATCCTGCCATCTCTGCCATTGTGGAAAACTTAACCACGCATCCATGCCCAGAATGAGGCAAAACGGCGTATCCGGAAGTTCCCGGCGCAGGTCAATTAGTGTCTCGACGGTGTACGACGGGCCATTACGCTGCAATTCGCGCGCATCCACGCTGAACTGGGGGTATTCGCGTGTAGCCTCTTGGAGCATCGCCAGTCGTTGCTCTGCGGTCGCACAGTTAGGCACTTTTAATGGTGGGGTGCCGCAAGGCAGAAAACGCAGCTCTTGCAACTGGAGCAGTTGCATTAGCTCCCACGCCGTCCTGAGATGCCCGTAATGCACCGGATCGAAGCTGCCGCCAAATAGGCCTATCGCTGCTGTTGTCATGATCCTGAGTAACTTATCACGGAATGACTCATCCCAAAGCTATGCTGACAACTGACCACGAACGCCCGCCCCGGGCTGACCGATAGCCTGCAACAGCTCCAATAATGCATCCCAGGGTGAACCATAGCTCGCGCCTTTCACAATGCGGTCGGCCTTGACTGCCGCCATTAACAGATAATCGACACTCTCACGATTATGGCGACGCAGACAGGTGCTCATGAGCTGCTGTTTGCTGCTCCAGATACCGGATTGCTTCATGGCAGCGCCTACGGGCGAACCCTGCTCCATGTTCAGCCATACGGAGGTCACCGCCAGCGACTCACGGACCAGCGCCCAAAGCACCAAAGGCGCCGCCACTCCTTCGGCGCGCAATCCATACAACATTCGAATAGCACGGGTTTGATCACCTCCCAGCGCCACATCAGCCAGCTGAAATACATCAAAACGCGCACCATCGGCTACCGATTGCTGCGCGAGCTCCAGGCTCACGTGACCGTCAGTTGCCAACAAGGCCAACTTGTCTATCTCCTGCCGGGCAGCTAGAAGATTACCTTCCATACGATGCACCAGCAGTTCCACCACATCCGGCTCGAAACTTAAGCCCTGCTGACGCAGGTTCTTCTCGATCCATGCTGGTAGATCGGCTAACGACACCGGGTGCGTAACAACTGCAACCCCTGCTGCAGAAACCTTCTGCACCCATTTGCTTTTGGCAACGGCACTATCAAACTGCTCGGCAATAATAATAAGTAAGGTATCTGGCGGCGGATCTTCGGCAAGCTCTGCCAGCATCGGGCCGCCAACTCTACCGGGCTTACCGGTGGGCAAACGCACCTCAACAATACGACGCGTGGCAAACAAAGACATGTTGCGCGCGCTGTTACGAATGGAGTCCCAATTTAAGCCGGCACCAACGACGAAGACTTCACGGTCTTCATAGCCCTCGCGACGCGCGGCTGCCCGAATAGCATCCAAAGCTTCGCCAATTTGCAGGGGTTCATCGCCCGCCACAAAATACACACTGCCCAGACCACCGGAAAGCTGCTTAGCAAGCTGGGCCAGCGACACCTTCACGACTAAACCGGATCCTGCGGCTGTGACCGCAAATCAATACAAAGATCTTCCAGCAGAACGGGCACGCCATCGTTGACCGGATACACCAGCCGGCCGTCATCAGTTTGCAGAGCCTGCTGCAACGGCACGGTCAATACTTCGCCACTGCGGTCAACCAACACCCCAGCCTCAATCTTCTGGTTAAGCGCAACAAGCGCCTCTGCCGACAGTCGGGTTAAGGGTTTATGGGTAATAGGACAGCACAGAATATCGAGCAATTTAGAGTCCACGGGAGGGTTCCTTTACGGGCAAAGCTACTGTAGCTCAACTATATAACAGCTGAGTCAGCCACGGGGATTGTCAGGGGTGTCTGGCGCCGACTCTCGACCGCGAAACACGCTGCGCCAAGAGAACTCCTCGGGCACCGGGTCCGGACCACAGGCCCCCCAGGGATGACAACGGCAAATTCGACCGCAAGCCAGCAGCAAGCCGCGCGGGTAACCAAAGCGTGCGAGTGCCTCATCGGCATAGGCAGAACAGGTTGGATAAAAGCGGCAATGCGGACCCAGCAATGGTGAGAAATAACGCTGATAACACCGGATCAACCAGCGCATCAGAATGCCGCCAGGCTCAAGCCGCCAGACATGCCTGGGCCAGCTCGCGAATTTTGGTAATCATGGCGGCTAGGCCGTTGTTGCGGGTCGGGCTGAGGTGCTCGCTTAAACCAATGGCACGAATAAAGTCAGGCGGTGTTTGCAGGATCGCTGCGGCTGGCTGACCACTATAAACACGCATCAGCAGGGCAATCAGCCCGGAGACAATAGCGGAATCACTGGCTGCCTGAAATTGCAGCACATCGTTCTCAGGGGTTGCCTGCAACCACACCTGCGATTGGCAGCCATGCAGTTTGTACTCTTCGGTACGGTACTCATCGGGAAGCGACGGCAATTGTCTGCCCAAATCAATAATGTACTGATAGCGATCCAGCCAGTTATCGAACAGCTCAAACTCTTCGATAAGTTCGGACTGAATCTGCTCAATGTTGCTCATAGGTAACCTCTCAAAGTCTCGATAAAAATGGCGCTAATCGGGCGTGACCTGCCAACGCGTACCATCAGGACCATCTTCGATAACAACACCAATCGCCGTTAGCTCGTCGCGAATTCGATCGGCGGCGGCGTAATCCTTATTCTCACGTGCAGCGAGACGCTGCGCCAAAAGTGCCTCAACCTTTGCAGCAAAGTCGTCGTTCTGTTCAACAGCAAACCACGCCTCCGGATCGCCGCCTAACAAACCCATCACTTCGCCGGAGGCTCTTAAATCAGCACCAAGACGAACCTGCTCCGCGGGATCTTCAGTCTTATTTAACTGACGTGCGAGATTAAACAGCTCGGCAATCGCCTTAGGCGTATTGACGTCATCACCAAGCGCATCTAGAAATGCTTTCGGAGGTACTGTTTTCTCCCAAACCGATTGCCAGCCCGGCGCATTGCGTAATGCGGTGTACAGCCGGTCGAGTTTGCGACGACTCTCGGCCAGCAACTCATCAGACCAGTCCAGAGGCTGCCTGTAATGCGCGCTCAACAACGCCAAACGCACCGCTTCACCCGGCGCGTCCTGCAGCAGGTCACGCACCAGCACAACATTGCCGAGCGACTTCGACATTTTGGTCTGATCGACATTTACAAACCCGTTGTGCATCCAATAACGGCTAAACAAAGCGCCATCATGCGCACAGGTACTCTGGGCGATCTCGTTTTCGTGATGTGGAAAAATAAGGTCATTTCCACCACCATGAATATCAATAGTGACGCCCAGATGCTCAGCAACCATAGCAGAACATTCAATATGCCAACCTGGCCGGCCTCTGCCCCAAGGACTCTCCCAACCCGGCAAATCATCAGTAGATGGCTTCCAAAGTACAAAATCACCGGCATCTTCTTTATAAGGCGCCACATCCACGCGGGCGCCATCCATCAGTTGGCGGGTATCACGGCGCGAAAGGTGCCCGTAATCGGCATAGGAACTCACGCGGAAGAGCACATGACCCTCGGCGGCATAGGCATTGCCGGTATCAATGAGCTTGCCGATCATCGCAATCATTTGCTCAATGTGATCGGTCGCAAACGGCTCCACATCAGGCCGCAAGACCCCCAATGCGTCGATATCGGCATGATACGCCGCCACATTTTTCGCAGCAATTTCACGGATAGGCTGCCCGGTAGCCTGCGAACGGGCATTTATCTTGTCGTCAATATCAGTAATATTGCGCGCATAGGTGACCTGATAGCGCGTTCTGAGTAAGCGGACCAGCACGTCGAATACCACCGCAGGCCGGGCATTGCCGATGTGCGGAAGGTTGTAGACGGTAGGACCGCATACGTAAACAGTGACATTGGGCGGATTTACCGGCTCAAAGGCTTCCTTCTGTCGTTTCAGAGTGTTGTAGAGCTTGATGGTCATAAGGGTATCTTGCGTAACAGCCCGCTATAATACCAACCATTAAGCCAATGCCCACCACCTAGAACCCGCCAGAGTTCAAGGCGTGGACTGCATTACCGGAGAACATACATTGAATTCCAACGATATTTTTGGCCCCCGTGTTACCGTTTTACAGGTTGAAGAAGGCACCGAACTCGCCCCTAAGTTCGATGCTAATGGCCTTATGCCCGCTGTGACTACCGACCACACCAGCGGAGAATTGCTGATGCACGGCTATATGAATGCCGAAGCGCTGGCTAAGACCATTGAAACTGGCGAAGCTCATTACTTTAGCCGCAGCCGTCAGGCACTCTGGCACAAGGGCGCCACCAGCGGTCTTACTCAGAAAGTGGTTGAACTGATGATTGACGACGATCAGGACTGTGTCTGGTTGCGCGTCGATGTTGCCGGCGGTGCCAGTTGCCATGTGGGTTACCGGTCTTGCTTCTATCGCAAAGTGCCCGTCGCCGAAGACGCTGCACAGCACATCGGCACGCTCCCGCTCGAGTTTACTGAAACTGAAAAAGTGTTCGATCCGGAAGTTGTTTATCCTGGTGTAGAAAACCCGACCAAGCTTTAGGCCTCGTGTAAGGCCTAACGTTAGCCCGCTCTCTTGCTCGGCACCTTCTTACGGGCTACCTTTTTTCGCTTAGACTTTCTGCGATAGGTGCGCTTTTTCGGCAGCGCTCCGATCAGCTTGGTCTGCGGCAAACGCGACCATGAGTACAGAAACTCAACGCTGCCAATAAGAATTATTAGGTAGGCGCCCAACTCCATGAGTTCCTCGGCAGCAATCTTTGCTGGGCGCACATAGTGCTCATCCATGACTGCCGACCAGAGCTGATTACTAACGACGATTTGAGTAAATGGCACCAATAACAGCAACCCGCCCAAAACCATGCCAAGCCCGGCAGAAGGCCAGGAACGACGCCAGCCGGTAAAAAAGCGGTTGCGGTTACGAAACAAATAAACAGCGGCAAACGCCAACACCACAGCAAACAAAACCTGCCACAGATTATCGACCACATAAGTGTCAAACACGTAATCCAGCTCGCGAATCAGGAACAACGTAAATAGCGACGCCCAGCCCATCGCCATCGGTCGACGCAAACGGTCCCTGCTGGCTATCCAGCAAAAAATAAGGGCACACGCTAACAAACACGCATGCTGCAACTGTTCGATGGGCGAGAATTCACTCGTGGCACCACTCTGGCCTGCGACATCGAGCCACAGACCACCGGGCACAATATAAGGCACGCGCGTAATGCCATAGGCGGTCAAAGCAACCAGTGCCACATAAGCCAGATACCGCAGAAATGCTTTTTTCATAAGAATATGTCGCCAGTCGACCACAGCAAGATACAGGCTGGCTATAACCTAGAAATCTGGACCAAAACCTGACGAGCTATGTCATCCGCCTGAGAATTCAGAAATCGCTCAAACTCGTCTTCCTTACCTAGTATCTCAGTCGGGTCATACTCGTAACGATTTGTAAGCGATATTGGATCTGATTCCATAACATTTTGACCTTCGATAACAATAGCAAATACAACGCTATAAAAAGTTTCGTACTCAAGCGGCGTATTACGGGAAGACACGGCGGTCAAATTCTGGCCAGAAACATCTGACCTGATGTCGATTATCGCAGTAGCTGATGATGGCCCGTTGGTTAGAATAACACCGCGTTGGCGCAACGCCTTACTTAGGCTTCGGTAAAAGGGAGTATACCGGTCACTGGCCTGAATATAGGTATTAGCAAACTCGGGCGGAAAACTCTCGCTGCCCTGCAACCTGAATCCACAAGCTGCCAGAAAAAAAACAACAACAAACAGCAATAAAAAACGCAATCTACGCATCTCAGATAACCACATTAACTAGCTTGCCAGGAACAACGATAACCTTGCGTAGCGGATTGTCACCCACGAACCGCTGCACATTCTCATCAGCCAACGCCAAGGCTTGGAGTGTTTCTTTGTTGGCATCGGTGGCCACTTCAATACGGCTGCGTAACTTTCCGTTCACCTGCACGACAATCTGTACGCGATCAGCGATCAGGGCAGACTCATCCGCGACAGGCCAGGCTTGGATAGCAAGCGAGCTTTCATGCCCCAAGACCTGCCAAAGTTGATGACAAATGTGGGGAACAATGGGTGATAGCATAAGCACGATGTTCTCAAGCGCCTCATGAACCAGCAAACGATCGGCTGGTTCTTTAGCCTCATACTTGTTAACAGCATTCAACAGCTCCATTACTGCCGCAATCGCTGTATTGAATGTATAGCGTCTGCCGAGATCGTCAGTCACCTTGACGATAGTGCTGTGAACACTCCGGCGCAGCGTCTTTTGTTCCGCACTAAGGCAGGCACAATCAATGGTACCGTCGGGAAGGCCTTCAGCAACGTGCTCATGCGCTCGCATCCATAGGCGACGTAGAAAACGGAAAGCGCCCTGAACACCATCATCCGACCATTCCAAAGATTGCTCGGGAGGTGCCGCAAACATAATGAACAAACGCACGGTATCCGCGCCATACTCATTGATCAACTGCTCGGGGTCGACAGTGTTGCCTTTTGATTTAGACATCTTGGCACCGTCTTTCAGCACCATGCCTTGAGTGAGTAGCCGGGTGAACGGCTCATCACAACTAACCAGCCCTTCATCACGCATTACCTTGTGATAAAACCGGGCGTACAACAAATGCAAAATGGCGTGCTCAACTCCGCCGATATAAAGATCTACCGGCAGCCAGTACTTGGCGCGCTCATCAAGCATCGCGTCCGCATTGTCGGGGCAACAGTATCGAGCGTAGTACCAGGAGGATTCCATAAAGGTGTCGAAGGTATCGGTCTCCCGGCGCGCCAGCTCTCCCGTTTCAGGGTCCGTCGTCTCATAGAACTCGGGAAGGCGGGCGAGTGGAGAACCGCTGCCGTCTAACTCAACATTATCCGGCAGTATCACGGGTAGGTCGGCATCCGGCACAGACACCTGACGCTCTCCGGTATTAATGACAGGGATTGGCGCACCCCAATAGCGCTGCCGGGAAATAAGCCAGTCACGAAGTCGATAGTTAGTCTGTCGTTCGCCGCTTCCGGCGCTGTCTAGATCAGCCGCAATAGCATCAAAGGCCGCAGCAGAAGTCAGGCCATCGTACTTGCCTGAATTAACAAGCGTACCCTTGTCAACAAATGCAGCGCTGCTTAGATCACATTCACGACCCACGTCAGGAGCAATAACTTGCTTGATCGGCAAGCGGTACTTAGTGGCAAACTCGTAGTCACGCTGATCATGCCCAGGCACCGACATCACGGCGCCAGTGCCATAGCTAATAAGCACAAAGTTAGCAACCCAGACCGGCACGGGCTCGCCGGTGATAGGGTGAATGGCATGTATACCTAAGGCCATGCCAAGCTTATCCATCGTCTCGACGACAGCCTCAGATACCGCATTCTGCTGACACTGAGTCAGGAAAGTCTTCAGCTCAGGGGTGTTCTCGGCGGCGGCCACAGCCAACGGATGCTCTGCGGCAACGGCCATGTAACTCACACCCATAAGCGTGTCGGGACGCGTCGTGTAAACCCGGAGAACGGCATCAGACTCGGCAACCGCAAAATCGATCTCTACACCTTCCGAACGACCGATCCAGTTGCGCTGCATGGTCTTAACCGACTCCGGCCAATCGAGATGGTCGAGTTCTGTGAGCAACTCTTCAGCGTAGTCAGTGATGCGGAAGAACCACTGCGGTATCTCACGACGCTCAACGGTGGCGCCTGAGCGCCAACCTTTACCATCGATAACCTGTTCATTCGCCAATACGGTCTGATCAACAGGATCCCAGTTAACCACTGCCTGCTTCTTATACGCCAGCCCCTTATCCAGTAAACGACCGAACAACCACTGTTCCCAGCGGTAGTACTCGGGCTCACAGGTGGTAATTTCACGATCCCAGTCGTAACCAAAACCGAGGCGCTTCAATTGGTTGCGCATGTAGGCGATATTTTCGCCGGTCCATTTAGCCGGGGCCATGCCATGCTTGATAGCAGCGCCTTCTGCCGGCAAACCAAATGCATCCCAACCCATCGGCTGCAAAACATTTTTACCCAGCATCCGCTGATAACGCGAAATGACGTCACCTATAGAATAGTTACGCACATGGCCCATATGCAGCCGACCGCTGGGGTACGGGAACATGCACAAGCAATAGAACTTCTCGAGCTCCGGATCTTCCGTGACTTTAAAGGTCTGCTGATCCTCCCAGAAACTCTGGGCTACAGACTCGACTTCCGAAGGATTGTAAGGGCTGTCCTGCACGGCGCTATCTCAATAGTTAAAACAGACCCTCAAGGATACACCAGTCGGCACTGCGATCGCACCGCTATAACCGCAACTAAGCCAGCAGAACCTATAGACTAGAGGGTCCGCAGACGCACTGCGGATAGCAGCAACAACAGACCACAGAAACTGACGATAGCCGAGTTGCCGTAGCGCATATAGGGAGTGATGCCCTTATAGGGGCGAACCTCAGCAGTTAGTGCACCGGGTTCGAACTGCGGAATACGCTGAACGATCCGGCCATCTGCACCAATGACCGCCGTAATTCCTGTATTGGTCGCACGCAGCATGGGCCGGCCGGTTTCAATAGACCGCAAGCGAGCCATCTGCAGGTGCTGGTGTGGTGCTATTGAATCACCAAACCACGTGTCATTGCTGATATTCACCAGCAATTCTGACGCGGGAAAAAAGCTGAGCTGTTCAGCGCCAAATGCTACTTCGTAACAAACGGTAGGGGCAATAGCGATGCCATTCACTTGCAATGGTAGCTGACCCTCAGGCCCGGCCGTAACATCCTCTGACGGCAGGTTCATAAGGCGCAGCCAGTGTGCGACGAAATCAGGCACCGGGAAGTACTCACCAAACGGCACCAAATGACGTTTGTGATACTGGCCGGTATAAGCGCCAAAACCCATTAGGGTGTTGCGAAACTCGCGACGCTCGGGATCAAAGGTCAGAATGCCTGAATAAAGTTGGGTGCCCTGCTCCGCCATCGCTGCATCCAGATCTCCGAGAAAATCTCTAACCTCAAATGGCAATGCAGGAATTGCCGCTTCGGGCCAAATCACAAGATCGGGACTATCGAGCGCCAACGTGGTGTCCCGATAATAATCGAGCGTAGGTTGCCGCTGGGCGGCTGTCCACTTCAGCTCCTGAGGTATTGCCGCCTGCACCAGACCCACTCGCAAGCTCAATTCGCGTGGCTCTGTCCAGCTTATTTGCTGCAATTGCCAGGAAAGCAGAACAATGCCAACAATGCAGGCCACAGATGCTACACGACTGCGAACACCCGTTCCGCGTACCAGCAAGACGAAGCAACCGGCCAGAAGTGCGACAACCCAAGTAACCCCGTAAACACCCAACAATGGAGCCCAAGCAAGCAAGGGTGTATCTGTTTGGCTATAGCCGAGACTTAGCCACGGGAACCCGGTGAACAACCAGCCCCGCAACCACTCCACAACAGTCCATAACGCCGGCAACACAATGAGCCAGCGAAAGGGTCCCGATACTCCTGCAAGTCGCGCGGCGATAAACCCTGCAAGCGCACTGTAAGCACTCATGGCCAGCACCAGTGCAGACATCAGCAATATAACAATCGGTATAGGCGCACCGCCCAGCTGTCTTAGCGAAATATGTAACCAGTAAGTGCCCAGAGCAAACGCCCCGATACCATAGAAGCACCCCAGCACTGCTGCCTCACGCGGTGACTGCTCCTCCCACAACAGGAACAGCCCAGCCAGAGACAACGGTGCTAACCAAAACAATTCGAAAGGCGCAAACGCCAAAGGCAACAAGACCCCCGATGCCAATGCGGCCACGCGTCGACTTAGAGTTGTCAGGAGCAGGCTCACGCGGGTTCTATTCAGCGACTTCTTCAGAGGTTTCGCGACTTACCTCAACGGCATGAATACGGCGGCGGTCGGCCTGCAACACCCGAAGGCGCAGACCTCCGCTGACGATACTTTCTCCGCGACGCGGCAGACGACCAAACTCCTGCATAACTAAACCGCCAACAGTCTCAAACACACCTTCATCAAAGCCGACCTCAAAAAACTCATCAAAGTCTTCAATGCGAGTGAGCGCTAAAACCTGCCAACGATTAGCACCAAGCTCTACGATCGGGGAAGCCTCTTCCTCATCATGCTCATCGTCAATATCACCAACAATCTGCTCCAATACATCTTCGATGGTAAGTAACCCGGCGATACCGCCATACTCATCGACCACAATCGCAATATGATTGCGGCCGTTGCGGAACTCCTCAAGCAAGGTATCAAGACGTTTACTTTCCGGAATAAAGGTTGCAGGACGCAATGCTGTTTCCAGATGAAAGGGCTCGCCAGGCGACTCTACGAGAAATCGTAAAACATCCTTAGCAAGCAACATACCCACGACTTCGTCGCGATTCTCACCCACAACAGGAAACCGGGAGTGGCCGCTTTCAACGATAGTCTGAAGCAGTTGCTCACGCGGTGCATCGCGCTCAATAAATACCATTTGCGAGCGCGGAATCATGATCTCACGGACTTGCATAGACGATACTTGCAACACCCCACGCAACATCGAAATTTCCTGCTTGTCGAGAAAGCCCAGATCTGTGCCACCAATAAGGTCGACCAGGTCTTGTCGACTCTCGGGGCCACCGCTCATCACCTTTTTAAGGCGTGTTACCCAGGATGGCGACTCGGGATTGTCATCTGCCATGAGATTTCTTTTAGTCCTTGTAAGTTGTTTGGTAAGGGTTACTGTAGCCCAGTGAGGCCAGCACGGTCACTTCCAGTGTTTCCATGAACTCAGCATCTGCTTCAGAGATATGGTCGAAACCCAGTAAATGCAAGGTACCGTGCACCACCATATGCGCCAAATGCGCAATAAGAGGTTTGTTCTGATCGTTAGCTTCGCGCACGACGACCGGCAAGCAGATAATAAGATCACCTAGCTCCGCCTCATCACTCCCGACCCTCGTAAAAAGCTCGTCCTCTGCAGGAAACGCCAAAACATTGGTCGGGTTGGAATTGCTCCGGAAGCCATCATTGAGCGTGGCACTTTCCATCTCATCAACAACCCTAACCGTTATCGTATACCGCGCATTTGGCATAGCAAGCTTGCGTGGCGCTGAGTGAAGGCCTGCAGCAACTGCAGCGGCCGTCCACTGGTTAAAGGAAGGGGTATCGCAAGGGTGCGCGCCAACAGCAACCCATTGCACGTCGGTCTTAAGGGCAGTATTCATTATCAGATCAGCTAGGGTCGTTTTTGAATCGCGCTGCCAATGATGTTTCAGATGGCGACGAAAAGGCGTCTTTCTGCAAACCAGCCTGGACATTTTCAAACCGCTCGTAAGCTTCCACGATACGTTGCACCATTGGGTGCCGCACTACATCTTTCGATGAAAACTCGCTAATACCAATACCCTCGATATCATCCAGGATACTCAGAACATGACGGAGGCCCGAGAGCTGATGTTTAGGCAAATCGATTTGGGTGATGTCTCCTGTAACTATTGCTCGTGAGCCAAAACCCATACGCGTGAGAAACATCTTCATTTGTTCAACGGTCGTGTTCTGCGCCTCATCAAGTATGATGAAGCTCTCATTCAGAGACCGGCCACGCATGAATGCCAATGGCGCTATTTCAATAATATTGTTTTCGATGAGTCTGGCCACTTTCTCGTAACCCACCATCTCGTATAACGCGTCGTACATCGGCCGCAGATACGGATCAACCTTCTGCGTCAGATCACCCGGCAGAAAGCCAAGACGCTCGCCAGCCTCCACCGCAGGACGCACAAGCACGATACGGCGGACATCATCATTCTCCAGAGCCTCAACAGCACAGGCCACGGCCATGTATGTCTTGCCGGTACCAGCAGGTCCTACACCAAAGTTCAGTTCCTTATCGCGCAGGTTCTTGATGTAATCGCGCTGATTAGCTCCACGAGGCCGGATATTTTTCCGGGGTGTCCTAATCGAAATATCTGAAAAGGCATCAGTAACTTGTTCAGATTCATTCATACCAGATTCCTGCAAATACAATTGCACGCGCTGAGGATCGATTCGCTCTTTTTTGGAAAGCGAATACAGTTCTTTTATAACTTTAATACCGACGAGAGAAGGTTTTTGCTGACCGACAACCTGGAAGTGATTGCCGCGATTGCTGATATGAACACCGAGCCGCTTTTCAATTTGCCGCAGATTCTCATCAAACTGGCCGCATAGATTAGCGAGCATGTCATTATCGGCCGGCTCAAGAACGAATTCTTGAGTATGATCTGTGGGATTCAAGTGAGTATGAGTCTCCTGAAGTTAAGCAGCCACGCATTCATACTATGCCGCACTCTGCTGCTTTGTCTGTCTTCCACGCAAAGAATTGGGCAAAGCTTCTGTTATAAGAACATCGACAAAGCGACCAATAAGCTCAGGCGAACCATCAAAGTTAACCCAACGCATATTCTCGGTGCGCCCTGCGAGCTGACTGCTGTCCTTTTTTGCAGTGCGTTCAACCAAAACCCGCTGCTCGGTGCCAACCATAGCTCGACTGATGGACTGAGCCTGCTGCTTTAAGCGAGTCTGAAGAATCTTGAGCCGCTGCTGCTTAACCTCATGCGGTGTATCGTCATCAAGGTTGGCTGCCGGCGTTCCCGGACGTGAGCTGTAAATAAAACTAAACGATTGATCAAAGCCAGCATCGGCCACTAGATTCATCGTCGCCTCGAAGTCGGCATCTGTTTCACCCGGAAAACCAATAATGATATCCGTTGAAAGACTTATATCAGGCCGCACAGCCTTCAGCTTGCGTAACTTTTGCTTAAATTCAAGTGCTGTGTAGCCGCGCTTCATAGCGGCCAAAATACGGTCAGAGCCGCTCTGAACGGGGAGATGCAAATAGTTGGCCAACTCCGGTACATCAGCATAGGCCTGAATCAGTCGATCACCAAACTCCAGCGGATGCGAGGTTGTAAAGCGAATACGCTCTATGCCATCGATAGCAGCAACGTAGTGAATCAGCGTTGCTAGATCGGCAATCTGTTCATCATGAGTAACGCCACGATAGCCGTTAACGTTCTGCCCTAAGAGATTAACTTCCTTAACACCCTGACCGGCAAGACTGAGGACTTCTTTAACAACATCATCGAGAGGACGGCTTATTTCTTCACCGCGGGTATAGGGCACAACACAAAAACTACAGTATTTGCTGCAGCCTTCCATAATAGAAACAAAGGCCGTTGCGCCCTCAGCCCTAGGCTCTGGCAATGCATCAAATTTTTCAATCTCAGGGAAGCTAACGTCCACCACAGACTTAACACCACTGCGTTTCTCATTAAGCATCTCCGGCAAACGGTGCAATGTCTGGGGACCAAATACGAGATCGACAAAAGGGGCACGCTTCGTAATGGCATCGCCTTCCTGACTTGCGACACAGCCGCCAACACCAATCACCAAATTTGGATTTTTCTCTTTCCAGGGACGCCACAAACCCAGCTGAGAAAACACTTTCTCCTGTGCCTTCTCACGAATCGAACAAGTATTCAGGAGCAGAACATCCGCTTCTTCGGGATTTTTAGTTAGCTCTAGACCATGGCTCTCATGAAGCACGTCGGCCATCTTGCCAGAATCGTATTCATTCATCTGACAACCAAACGTTTTTATATATAACTTACCCGACATCTACTAACTCACCTTCGTAAAGTCTTAGCGATCGGTTGCAGGAACTCTTGCAACCGATCGTTAATCTCTAGCGAATAAATCCCATGCTCTCAAGCTTAACGAAAATACGATGCGCAGCCAGTTCTGGCTCCATCTCTACCGTATCAATTCGCATCTCCGGGCTCTCAGGAACCTCGTAAGGATCGCTGATACCAGTAAACTCTTTGATGATTCCGGCGCGCGCTTTGGCATAGAGGCCCTTACGATCGCGCTGCTCGCAAACCTCGAGCGGCGTTGCCACGTGAATCTCGATAAAGCCACCTAGAGGCGAGATCATATCCCTAACCTGGCGACGGGTTGCTGCATACGGTGCAATAGGCGCACAAATGGCAACACCACCATTCTTGGTGATCTCACTCGCAACATAACCAATTCGCGTGATATTAAGATCGCGATGTTCACGTGAAAAGCCCAACTCGCTTGAGAGGTTCTTACGAACCTTGTCGCCATCAAGCAGCGTGACATTACGGCCGCCGTTCTCAAGCATTTTGACCAGTAGCGCATTCGCAATAGTAGACTTCCCGGAGCCGGAAAGACCAGTGAAGAACACTGTAAAACCCTGTCTATGACGCGGTGGATACGAAACGCGCAACTCCTCCACCACTTTTGGATAAGAGAACCACTCAGGAATATCAAGACCTTCCTGTAGACGACGACGAAACTCAGTGCCAGAGATATTGAGAACAGTATCGCCCTCAGCAGTCTCATCCGCCGGCTCATACTGCGCCTTGTTCTCGACATAGACCATCATCTTAAATGGCACCATGGTGATGTTCAGTTCTTTCTCGTGCTCTAAGAAAAGCTCCTGCGCATCGTAAGGGCCATAAAAGTCTTCGCCCTGCGAGTTTTTACCCGGGCCTGCATGATCACGGCCAACAATAAAATGGGTACAACCATAGTTCTTACGGATAATGGCATGCCAAACAGCTTCACGTGGACCGGCCATTCGCATAGCCAAATTCAGCAGACTCAAGTTAGTTGTCTGCTCGGGGTACTGCTCAAGCACATGCTCGTAACAACGCACACGCGTGTAATGATCGATGTCACCCGGCTTTGTCAGGCCAACGACCGGGTGAATCAGCAGATTGGCTTCTGCTTCACGAGCGGCACGAAATGTAAGCTCCTGATGCGCACGATGCAACGGATTACGAGTTTGAAAAGCAACAACTTTTCGCCAGCCCAGCTTCTCAAAACGAGCCCGCACTTCGGCAGGGTCTTCGCGCAACAATTTAAAATCGTAATGAGTCGGTTTCTCTACACCGATGAGCTTGCCGCCCAAATATACGGGCCCGGCAATGTTGTGCAAATAATGCACAGCCGGATGCGCCATATCGTTTGAACCAAAAGCGGCGATTGCTTCGGCTTCCTTCTCCGGCACCCATTTGTCAGTAACATCAAGGACAGCAATCAAAACGCCTTCTGCATCGCGCAGGGCGATTTTTTCGCCCCCAGCCAGCGATTCAGCAAAAGCTTCGCTGACATCCAGTGTAATTGGCATTGGCCACAAAGTGCCGTCCGGCAACCGCATATCCTTTAACACGCCGTCGTATTCGGCTTGCGTTAAAAAACCTTCAAGCGGAGAAAATGCACCATTAAGGATTAGCTCGAGATCACACACTTGGCGATCGGTCAAATCCCAGGACTTGTAATCCTTGGACTGTGCCTTGATCTGATCAACTGCTGAACTATCTACGTACAGCTGTTTTAACTCGCCGCCATGTGGCTCTTTGAACGCACCCATCTACTTCTTCCTTTACTAATACAAAAACCGGGCAACAGAAAATGCCCGGAAAAACGGCGTGAATCTCACGCCTAAAGCCGTTGCAACAAATAATTGTCTAACGAATTTAAAGTGCTCCGGCCGAGTGTTCAGCCGATCAATGGAGCGATAAAACCAAAAGCTAAAACGGGATCTCGTCATCAACCTCTGCGACCATTGCTGGTGCAGCAGCAGATGCTGAAGAAGCGCTGGACGGCATCGCTGCCGATGAACCCATGCCAGCCCCACCACGGCCATCCAACATTTGCATTTCGCGTGCTTTGATCTCAGTGGTATAACGCTCGTTACCTGATTTATCCTGCCATTTGCGGGTTTGCAAACTACCTTCGATATAAACTTTTGAGCCTTTGGTCAGGTATTCACCCATAATCTCAGCCAAGCGGCCGTAGGCGACAACCCGATGCCATTCGGTCTTCTCAACCTGCTCACCGGTCTTTTTGTCTTTGTAAGCATCTGCTGTGGCAACAGACAGCGTCGCTGCCGCATCGCCTGAAGGCATATATTTGATCTCAGGATCATTACCTAAGTTGCCAATGATCATTACTTTGTTTAAGCCACGCGCCATGCTGCCACCTGTAAGAGTTGTATGTTTTTTAAGACCGACCGCCCTATAGAGGACTAACGGTACATCAAACGAGCTGGAGACCGAACTATCGAAGGCCTCTGCTAAGGATGAGCCTCATGCAGAAATGAGTCCGAGACTCGCTCAACACTGCATAGTTGAAGTTCATAGTGTAAGTCGCGCGCCAAAAAAAGACACCTACAAATACGCCATAAGCATCTGGAAACAAGGGAATAAGGGGGTATTTCGGGTATCGAGTCATAATTGCTGCGGCACATCTAATTTTGGTCTGGGGGCGAATTGAGCTTATATTGACCGGTTACTTTCAGATTTGGGCAACATAACGCGTGAAATACATCAGTATCCGGGGTGCCCGGACACACAATCTACGAAATATCGATGTCGACCTCCCCAGAGACAAGCTCATCTGCATTACGGGTCTGTCTGGCTCAGGGAAGTCATCTCTGGCCTTTGATACCATCTATGCAGAGGGTCAGCGCCGCTATGTAGAATCGCTGTCGGCCTATGCGCGGCAATTTCTCTCGATGATGGAAAAGCCTGATGTCGATCATATTGAGGGGCTTTCCCCGGCCATATCAATTGAGCAAAAATCGACTTCGCATAACCCCCGCTCCACTGTCGGTACCGTTACAGAGATTTACGACTATTTACGCCTGCTCTATGCGCGCGCGGGTCGTCCGCAATGCCCCGATCATGGCAGAGACTTGCAGGCTCAGACTGTAAGCCAAATGGTTGACCAGGTACTAGCGATAGAGGAAGGGATTGCACTGCTGTTGCTAGCTCCCGTAATACGCGACCGCAAAGGTGAGCATATCCAACTCTTCGCCGACCTCCGAGCACAGGGCTTCGTCAGGGCCCGAATCAACGGTGAAGTCTATGAACTCGATGATCCACCCACTCTTGATCTGCGAAAGAAGCACACCATCGAGGTGGTCGTCGATAGATTCAAAGTGCGCCCGGAAATTGGCCTGCGGCTCGCCGAATCCTTCGAGACTGCACTCAAACTTGCTGATGGTATTGCGACGATTGCGTGGATGAACGAAGCTGCGCGCGCGGAACTCATGTTTTCCGACAAGTTTGCCTGCCCTATCTGCAGCTACAGTATTCCCGAGCTTGAGCCAAGGCTATTCTCCTTTAACAATCCCGTTGGCGCCTGCGGCACCTGCGATGGTCTTGGTGTACACCAATTCTTTGACCCTGAGCGCGTCATTAAGAATACGGCTATCAGTCTCGCCGGTGGTGCTATTCGGGGCTGGGATCGCCGCAACTCCTATTACTCACAGCTGATTAGCTGTCTGGCTGGGCACTATGGTTTTGATGTTGAACTACCTTATTCGGAACTCGATGAAGATACCCGGCAAATTCTCTTGTGGGGCAGTGGTGATGAAGAGATCGATTTTGTCTATAAAACTGCACGCGGTGCCAGCTTTAGCCGCACCCATCCTTTTGAAGGAGTTCTGCCTAATCTTGAGCGCCGTTACAAAGAAACTGACTCATCAAAAGTCCGTGATGAGCTGGCGAAGTACTTAAGTGTCAGAGCATGCCCGGAATGCGGTGGTACCCGACTCAATACAGCAGCACGCAACGTCTTTATCAACAAACGCAGCTTGCCCGACATCTCTGATCTATCAGTATCGGCAGCGCTTGAGTTCTTTGAGAATCTGAAGCTCGAAGGATCCCGTGGTCAGATTGCAGAGAAAATTGTCAAAGAAATTCAGGACCGACTTAGGTTCCTGGCTGATGTCGGGCTCGAATATCTCACCCTCAATCGCAGCGCAGACACATTGTCGGGCGGCGAGGCTCAGCGTATCAGACTGGCCAGTCAGATTGGTTCCGGCCTGGTTGGCGTGATGTACATTCTGGATGAGCCGTCTATCGGACTGCATCAACGCGATAACGACAGGCTGCTCAGCACGCTGATCCGGCTGCGGGATCTTGGAAATACGGTTGTTGTTGTAGAACATGACACCGATGCGATTCTCGCCAGCGACCATGTGCTCGATTTAGGGCCCGGAGCAGGCGTACACGGTGGCGCTATCGTTGCACAGGGTTCTCCCGCCGATATTATGCACAACAAGGACTCTCTGACCGGACAGTATTTATCCGGCAAGCTCTCGATACCTATACCTCTGAAACGCATCGCTGTAAATCCAAAGCAGATTCTTACCGTAACAGGCGCCCGGGGCAACAACCTGAAGAATATTACCGCCAGGTTCCCGATAGGACTCATGACCTGCGTCACCGGGGTCTCTGGCTCAGGAAAATCCACACTTATAAATGACACGCTGTATCGAGTTGCTGCGGAGAAGATCAATCGGGCAACGACTGCTGCTGCTGCTCACGATGAAATGATCGGCTTAGAACATGTTGATTCAGTCATAGAGATCAGCCAAAGCCCGATTGGTAGAACACCACGCTCGAATCCTGCCACCTACACAGGCCTTTTTACTCCTTTACGGGAGCTGTTTGCCGGCACTCAAGAAGCTCGCTCACGCGGCTATCAGCCAGGTCGGTTTAGCTTCAATGTAAAAGGTGGCCGTTGCGAGGCATGCCAGGGCGACGGCTTAATCAAGGTTGAAATGCATTTTCTACCCGATGTGTATGTGCCCTGAGATGAGTGTAAGGGCAAGCGTTACAACCGCGAAACACTCGAGATCCGCTATCGCGGGTTCAATATTTCAGAAGTCCTTAACATGACGATTGAGGATGCCTGCGAGCAGTTTAAGAATATCCCTGTTATTGCGCGTAAATTGCAAACGTTGATGGATGTTGGGCTGTCCTATATTCGCCTTGGTCAAAGCGCTACAACGCTATCTGGTGGTGAGGCACAACGCGTCAAACTAGCGAAGGAGCTGTCAAAACGCTCGACAGGCAGCACTCTGTATATTCTTGACGAACCTACAACAGGCCTGCACTTCCATGACATCGCTAAACTAATGGAAGTGCTCCAAAAGTTACGCGACCAGGGCAATACCATTGTCGTTATTGAGCACAATCTGGATGTTATTAAGACGGCTGACTGGATTATTGACCTAGGTCCGGAAGGTGGCGATGGCGGTGGGAAGATTGTTGCTGAAGGCACACCTGAAGAAGTGGCGAAGGTAAAAGGCTCGTATACCGGCAAGTATCTGGCACCTATCCTCAACCCCAAAAAGGCCAAGGCCGGGTAATAAAAGTGGTAGCACCGGATTGTAAAGTTGGCGTTAGCCGAAGCTTCGAATGCCTACCGCCTCGCGAACCTTCTCCATCAGGGCTGACGAATGTTCGCGTGCTTTGCCGGCACCTTTCTGCAATATGGCTTCGATAGCTGCCGGATCTTGTATAAGACGATCATACTCAGTGCGCGACTCAGAGAGATGTGCATCAAGGTATTCGAAAAGCTCCTGCTTCGCATCACCCCATGAAGCACCTGATTCCAGCTTCTGCCGGAATGCGGCTGTCTCAGCTTCATTCGCGAAGGCTTTGTAGATATCAAAAACCGTACACGCATCATCCGGATCTTTAGGCTCTCCGGGTTCCAGTGAGTTAGTTTTAATCTTCATAACCTGCTTACGAAGCTTTTTTGGCGGCAGGAACAACGGGATCGTATTGTTGTAGCTCTTACTCATTTTGCGGCCATCAAGGCCAAGCAGCGTGGCGGCATCGTCGCCAACGACGGCCTCAGGCAGAACAAAGGTATCCCCGTAGACATGATTGAACCGCTGGGCAATATCCCGCGCCATCTCCACATGCTGAATCTGATCTTTACCGACCGGCACCTTGTTTGCACTGAACATCAGAATATCGGCCGCCATAAGCACCGGATAACTGAACAAAGCCATCGTAATACCTTTATCGGGGTCGCGGTCACCCACTTCGTCGTTTGCAGCAACGGCAGCTTTATACGCATGCGCGCGGTTCATGAGGCCCTTTGCGGCAAGACTACTAACAATCCACATAAGCTGCGGTATTTCGGGAATATCCGACTGTCGATAGAAAACGACTTTATCCGTATCAAGACCCAGCGCTAACCAGGTAGCCGCGATCTCAAGACTCGACGAGCACAACCTTTCAGGGTCCTGATTCTTTACCAGGGCATGGTAGTCGGCCATAAAGTAGAAGGCTCGAACATTCTCTTTACTGGCAGCCACTGCCGGTCTGATAGCACCCACATAGTTCCCAAGATGGGGAGTTCCGGTTGTGGTGATTCCGGTCAGCACCGTATCTTTCATGATGAGGTCTTTAGTAGCCAAGTCGAAGAGCAATCATAGAACATATTGCCGCTCATAGTGCGGCGGCATGATCTGTAATACAACGGTGATATAGTGCGCAGATGAATCCGAATACTCAATTAGCGACAGCCCCTGCCAGCTATGGCGATCATATCCAAGTACTGAGCCGTCGCTATGAAGAAGCACTGAGGTACTGTGGACTTAAGGCGATAGTTATAAATGCTGGTGAGCTATTGCCCGTATTTCTCGATGATCAGCATTACCCTCACAAAACCAATCCGCACCTATTGCAATGGCTACCGCTAATTGGCGTCCCGGATGCCAGTCTGATCTATGAGCATGGTAAGAAGCCCCGGCTGTTGGTTTTGACACCCGATGACTTTTGGCATGCCGCGCCGGAGCTCCCGGACAATTCCTACATGTGTCACTTCGACCTCGAGATCTACACCGAGGCCCACAAATTCGATAGTGCACTGAACAAGCTGCCGCGCAAAACTGCTTTTATCGACCCGACAGATGACGGCAAAGGAATTAACCCTGAAAAGTTGCTGAATGTTTTAGATTACTACCGCAGTATAAAAACCGACTATGAAGTCGAATGTATTTCTGCGGCGACGGCTGTTGCATTGGAGGCCCATGAGGCAGCGCGCAGAGCATTTGAGCGCGGAGAAAGCGGTTTTAATATCCATATAGCCTTTTTGCAGGCCGCGGGTTGCAGTGAACATGAGCTGCCCTATCCGGATATCATTGCCTGCAATCAAAGTGCCGCCGTACTTCACTACGAGAAGCGCACGCATAAGATCAAGCCGCATAGCATGCTCATTGATGCGGGCACCTCAATCAATGGCTATGCCTGCGATATCACGCGGACCTATAGCTCAATTCCGCAGTTTGCGGAACTGATTGCTGCGCTCGACGCTCTGCAACAGAGCTTGTGTCAGGAGATAAAGCCCGGCATATGCTTTGGTGAAGCCCAGCACAGTGCGCATCTTGGGATTGGCGGTATATTGCGCGATCACAACTTAGCAAACCTTAGTCCGGAAACAATGGTCGCCAAGGGTGTGACCGCGGCCTTCTTTCCCCACGGCCTCGGCCATATGCTGGGATTGCAGGTCCATGATGTTGGCGGCCAGATGGCCGACATCTCGGGCAAAACACAGCCTCCTCCTAAAGAGCACCCGCATTTGAGAATGAGTCGGTCGCTTGAGCCAGGAATGGTGCTTACCGTCGAACCCGGCCTCTATTTCATACCCATGCTGTTAGATCAGCTCAAAGCTGCCGACATTGCGGACAAACTCAACTGGACAGCCATCGACAAACTTGCGCCATGCGGTGGAATAAGGATCGAGGACAATATTGTGATAACAGATACAGGCGCATACAACATCACGCGCAACTGCCAACGACCGCCCGTGAGCAGCCAATGAAAGCATCAAAACAGTTAACTGTTGAAAAAAACAGTCAGGCACAAAAAAGCCCGCACTAAGCGAGCTTTTTTGAACTACCTTTAATCGCCTTACTCTGCTGCTACATCCTCGACCAACTCTGCCTCAACAGGCTGATCCATCAGCTGCACCAAGGCCATAGGGGCAGCATCACCAGGACGATGGCCCATCTTCAAGATACTCAGGTAACCACCTGGACGAGTCTTAAAGCGCGGACCTAGCTCACGGAACAACTTACCTACCGAAGCCTTATCACGTATGCGGTTAAAGGCAAGACGACGATTCGCAACGCTGTCTTCTTTAGCCAACGTAATCATTGGTTCAATGACACGGCGGAGCTCTTTTGCCTTAGGCACAGTCGTACGAATAGTCTCGTGCATAATCAGCGAAGCTACCATATTTCGATACATCGCTTTACGATGACTGCTGTTGCGGCCAAGTTGCCGACCTGATTTCTGATGTCGCATTGTTCTTTCCTAAACTTATAAGGCGCTTATGCAGCGGCTTCGTTCTGAGCAAGGCTGGCGGGTGGCCAGTTCTCAACATGCATACCCAACGCCAAACCATGGCTGGCAAGCACTTCCTTGATCTCAGTCAGAGACTTCTTACCCAAATTGGGTGTGCGCAGCAATTCAACCTCAGTACGCTGGATCAAATCACCAATGTAGTTAATATTTTCTGCTTTAAGGCAGTTTGCTGAACGAACAGTCAACTCAAGCTCATCAACCGGACGCAACAAAATAGGCTCAACAGGCGACTCTGCAGCAGCAGCAGCAGCATCGTCCTGACCCTGAAGATCAACAAACACGTCTAACTGATCTTTCAGAATACTACCCGCGCGACGGATAGCCTCATCAGGATCAATAGTGCCGTTAGTCTCGATCTCAATGATCAGCTTATCAAGGTTGGTGCGCTGCTCAACACGAGCCGCTTCAACATTGTAAGTCACCTTGCGGACAGGGCTGAAAGAGGCATCAAGCTGCAACTTGCCTATCTGGCCCGTATGACCTTCAAGATTAATGACCTGGCTAGCGGGACGATAACCACGACCTGCTTCTACAGTCAGAACCATCTTCAGTTCGCCGCTGCTAGTAAGGTTAGCAATAACCAGATCAGGGTTCACAACTTCAATATCGTGATCCAACTGAATATCTGCAGCCGTCACAGGACCAGGCCCTTTCTTATGCAGAGTCAATTCTGCACGGTCTCGCGAGTGCATGGTAATAGCGAGAGACTTCAGATTAAGAAGAATTTCAACAACGTCTTCCTGAACACCTTCAATGCTGGTGTACTCGTGCAGCACGCCTTCAATATCAACTTCCACTACAGCAGCACCAGGCATGCTCGAGAGCAAGATACGACGCAAGGCGTTACCCAGTGTATGGCCATAGCCACGCTCGAACGGTTCGAGACTAACCTTAGCGCGACGGTTGTCATCGCTCTTTTGCTCGACCTTAACGGTGCGGGGCTTCAAAAAATCATTTGAATCTTGCATTCCTGCGATCTCCTGCTTACTTACTTAGAGTAAAGCTCAACAACGAGATTCTCGTTGATATCGGGTAATACTTCTTCACGCTCAGGCACAGCCTTGAACACCCCAACCAGCTTCTTTTCATCAACTTGGACCCACTCAGGGAAACCAACCTGACGAGCAATTTCGAGCGCAGTCTCAATACGACCCTGCTTCTTTGCCTTCTCGCGAATAGAGATTGTTGCACCAGCAGTAACCTGGAATGACGGAATGTTAACCACAACATCATCAACCATAATTGCCTTATGGCTTACCAACTGACGTGCTTCTGCACGTGTTGAAGCAAACCCCATCCGGTAAACAACGTTGTCCAAACGGCCTTCAAGCAACTTAATAAGATTGCCACCGGTTGAGCCCTTAATTCGCGCAGACTTTTTGTAATAGCTGCGGAACTGACGCTCCAGCACACCATACATACGGCGCAGTTTCTGTTTCTCACGCAACTGCAAACCATAATCCGACAAACGTCCACGACGTTGAGTCGCATTGCCGCCCGGCAAAACCTCAAGTTTACACTTACTTTCAAGCGGTCTAATGCCACTCTTCAGAAAGAGATCAGTGCCTTCGCGACGCGACAGCTTACATTTTGGTCCAAGATATCTAGCCATTATTCTGTACCTTACACACGCCGTTTCTTAGGCGGACGACATCCATTGTGAGGAATAGGTGTTACATCCTCAATATTAGTAATCTTATAGCCCGCCGCATTCAGCGCACGAACCGCTGATTCACGCCCTGGGCCGGGACCACGAACTCTAACCTCAAGATTCTTCAATCCTGTGTCCTGCGCCGCAAGCCCCGCTTTTTCTGCAGCTACCTGAGCAGCGAACGGCGTGCTCTTACGTGAGCCACGGAAACCACAACCACCTGCTGTCGCCCAACTCAGGGTGTTACCCTGACGATCGGTGATAGTGATGATTGTGTTATTGAAAGAGGCATGAATGTGCGCGATACCGTCGACCACGTTCTTCTTAACCTTCTTCTTTGTCTTTTCAATTGCCATACGGTATTAATCCAGTGCTTATTTTCTGATCGGACGCCGAGGACCTTTACGGGTCCGTGCGTTAGTACGGGTGCGCTGACCGCGAAGCGGCAAGCCGCGCCGATGCCGAATACCGCGATAACAGCCCAGATCCATCAGGCGCTTAATAGCGAGCGAATTTTCCCGCCGCAAGTCGCCTTCAACGATGAACCGAGCCACTTCAGTACGAATATTCTCGACTTCCGCTTCACTTAGATCCTTAACTCGCACAGCCATTGATACACCAGCTGAAGAACAAATCTGATCAGCACGAGTGCGTCCGATGCCAAAGATGTGTGTCAAGCCAATATTAATGTGCTTGTTGAGGGGAATATTTATGCCTGCAATACGGGCCATTACTTAATCTCCGAATTAACCCTGACGCTGTTTATGACGTGGATCTGAACAAATCACGCGCACAACACCGTTCCTGCGAATAACTTTGCAGTTTCTGCACATACGCTTTACAGAAGCTCTTACTTTCATTTGAGTACTCCTAGGCAGGCTCGACTAGCGAACCTGTCCTGTGCGGCCGTAGCCTTTCAAGTTTGCTTTTTTCAGCATGCCATCATACTGATGAGACATCATGTGGGCCTGAAGCTGCGACATGAAATCCATGGTTACTACAACAATAATCAGCAATGACGTACCACCAAAGTAGAACGGCACTTGCCAGTAAAGAATCATGAACTCTGGCAACAAACAGACCAGAGTGATGTATACAGCGCCCCAGAATGTCAGACGCGTAAGCACTTTATCAATGTACTCGGCGGTCTGAATACCTGGGCGAATACCGGGCACAAAAGCCCCTGATTTCTTCAGGTTGTCTGCGGTCTCGCGTGAGTTAAACACCAACGCCGTATAGAAAAAGCAGAAAAACATAATCAACGAAGCGTACATCAAAATATAGATTGGCTGACCCGGTGACAAACGAGCAGCAATAGTCTGCAGCCACCCCATACCCTCACTAGTACCGAACCAGCTGGCAATAGTCGCCGGAAACAAGATCAGGCTCGATGCAAAAATAGGCGGAATAACACCTGCCATATTGAGTTTAAACGGCAAGTGGCTTGTCTGACCAGCGTACATCTTACGGCCTTGTTGACGCTTGGCATAATTAACCGTAATACGCCGCTGACCGCGCTCGATGAACACAACACCATACGTTACCGCGACAACCAGCAGGAACAGAATTAATGCAATTGCTGCAGACAATTCACCCGTATTAACAAGCTCAAGAGTTCCACCAATTGCTGACGGCAGGCCCGCGATAATGCTCGACAGGATAATCATCGAAATACCGTTACCAATGCCCCGCTCAGTAATCTGCTCACCCAACCACATAAGGAACATGGTGCCGGTAACAAGAGTAATTGCTGCTGTGAACACAAAACTAGGACCCGGAGCAAGTACAACACCCTGATTCTGCAAAGCCACGGCGGCGCCGACCGACTGAAACGCCGATAAAATGACAGTGCCATAACGCGTGTACTGCGTAATCTTACGGCGACCCGCCTCACCCTCTTTCTTCAGCTGAGCCAATGTCGGCACAACCACACCAGCCATCTGCATAATAATTGACGCTGAGATGTAAGGCATGATGCCTAGAGCAAATATGCTTAAACGCTGAAGAGCACCGCCGGAAAACATGTTGAACATGCTCAGGATGGTGCCGGACTGCTGCTGGAACATTTGGTCGAGGGCAACCGGATCGATGCCCGGCACAGGTATAAACGTACCAATGCGGTAGACAATAAGAGCACCAGCCAAGAATACCAGGCGCGCGCGCAAATCGGCGAAGCGTGACGCTTCACCCAATGCTGCTGCTGGATTGACTAGTTTATCTTTTGCCATTTCTTAATTAACGGAATGAACCCGTTAGTCCTCGATAGAGCCGCCGGCAGCTTCAATTGCAGCCCTGGCACCCTTAGTTACTGACACGCCTTTTACTTTGACGGCTTTGGTGAGCTCTCCGGAGAGAATGATTTTTACCTGCAGAGCACGCGGCGAAACAAAGCCGGCACGCTTAAGCGCATCAAGATCGATCAACTCATCGGTCAGCTTGTTAACTTCGCTCAACCGAACTTCCTGACTGAAAGCGCCGGTGCGGGAAGCAAAGCCCACCTTCGGTAAACGGCGATGAATCGGCATCTGGCCGCCTTCAAAACCAACCTTGTGATAACCGCCCGAACGCGACTTCTGACCCTTGTGACCCGAGCCACAGGTTTTACCCTGACCCGCAGAGTGGCCGCGACCAACGCGCTTGGCTACTTTTCTGCTGCCAGCAGCAGGACCAATAGAATTGAGTTTCATTTAAGCTTCCTCGATCCGCAGAAGATAGGCGACCTTATTGATCATCCCGCGATTCTCCGGAGTATCATCAACAACCACTGAGTGATTGATACGACGCAGCCCTAACCCGGCCACGCACGCTGCGTGTGACTTCAAACGACCAAACTTGCTCTTGATCAGGGTAACTTTTACTTTGTTATCAGATGCCATCGTCTTTATATCCGGTCCTAACTCGTAATCTCTGCAACGGTCTTACCGCGACGGGCGGCAATACGCTGAGGTGAGCGCACATTATTGAGAGCCTTGATTGTTGCCCGCACCACATTGATCGGGTTGCGTGAACCAAAGCTCTTAGCAAGAATGTTGCGAATACCAACTGCCTCAAACACAGCGCGCATCGCGCCACCGGCAATAACACCAGTACCTTCTGACGCTGGCTGCATATAGACCTTAGTCGCACCATGATTGCCAACCATCGCATAGTGCAAGGTGTCTTCATTAAGGGGCACAGTTGTCATATTGTTCCGCGCTGCCTGCATCGCTTTTTGAATAGCCAAAGGCACCTCACGCGCCTTGCCATAACCAAAACCAACTCGACCATTGCCGTCGCCAACAACAGTTAATGCGGTAAAACTAAAGATGCGACCACCCTTAACCACTTTTGATACGCGGTTAATAGTTACGAGCTTCTCAATGAAGTCATCGCCACTTTGTTGAAATTCAGCCTTTGCCATCAATAAGTACCTATTAGAAGTTCAGACCCTGCTCACGGGCAGCGTCTGCTAAAGCTTTAATACGTCCGTGATAACGGAACCCTGATCGATCAAACGCCACTTGCTCAACACCAGCTGACTTGGCCTTTTCTGCAATGGCCTTACCGACCGCAATCGCAGCCTCAATATTGCCAGTAGACTTAAGCGACTTGCGCATCGCCTGCTGGACAGTCGAAGCAGCAGCAACAACGGTGGTGCCATCCGCAGCAATTACCTGGGCATAAATATGCCTGGGAGTGCGGTGCACGGTGAGACGTGGCACAGCTAGTTCGAGAATTTTCGAACGGGTGCGACGAGCACGACGAATTCTAGATGTTTTCTTGTTCATAAATATTCCAAAACCACCACTTAAACGCGGTTATTTCTTCTTGGCTTCCTTGATCACAACATGCTCACCGGCATAGCGAACCCCTTTGCCCTTATAAGGCTCTGGCGGACGGAAATGACGAATTTCAGCGGCCACCTGGCCAACTTTCTGCTTATCAACACCCTTAATCAGGATCTCTGTTTGAGTCGGAGTTTCGATCTCAATACCATCCGGCACTGCATACTCGACCGGATGAGAAAAACCTAGCGTGAGGTTAAGAGATCTACCCTGAATTTTGGCACGATAGCCCACGCCAACCAGTTCGAGTTTCCGCTCAAACCCCGCAGAGACACCAGTCACCATGTTATTAATAAGTGCACGGGTCGTACCTGCCATTGCATAAGCAAAGCGAGAATCAGTTTTGGCTGTAATGCTCAGCTGCCCATCATCAACACCAACGCCGATGTCTGAATTCAGATCGAGCGTCAACTCACCCTTAGGGCCCTTAACGGTTACGACGCCAGCAGATTCATTGAGCTCAACGCCCTTAGGAATCAATACTGGCTGCTTAGCTACACGAGATAATGCGATCATGATAATTTCTCCGCGGTTGCATTAAGCAACGACGCAGATTACCTCCCCGCCTTGCCCTGCTAAACGTGCCGCACGATCCGTCATTAAACCTTTAGAGGTCGAGACAATCGCGATTCCCAGACCACCCATAACCTTAGGCATATCTTCCTTGCCCTTATAGATTCGCAGCCCGGGACGGCTCACCTTGTGAATCTCATCGATCACCGGCTTACCTTCGAAATACTTAAGAGTTACCGTCAACTCTTTCTTTCCGGCACCAGTATCGGCCACCACAAAGTCAGAAATATAACCTTCCTCTTTTAATACGCCAGCAATACCTTCCTTCAACTTGGAAGACGGCATGCCTACGGACTTCAAAGCAACCCTCTGGCCGTTGCGAATCCGTGTCAGCATGTCTGCTATTGGATCTGTCATGCTCATCTTGAGTAATCCTCAGTAGTCGTCAGTATTAACTGACTACCAACTTGCCTTGCCTAAACCAGGAATATTTCCCTGCATGGTCTGCTCACGCAGCTTGTTGCGGCCCAGACCAAATTTACGATAGTAGCCCTGTGGGCGACCGGTGATTGCGCAACGATTAATCAGACGAGACTGACTCGCATCACGCGGTTGTTTTGCCAACTTGACGACCGCCTCACGACGCTCTTCATCTGTACTGGTGTGACTAGAGATAATCTTCTTAAGCGCTGCGCGCTTCACCGCATAGCGCTTAATAAGCTTCTCTCGTTTGGCGTCGCGCGCCAACATTGATTTTTTTGCCATTACCCGATCGCCTATTTCTTGAACGGAAAGTTAAAGGCATCCAACAACGCTCTGCCTTGTTCATCTGTCTTCGCCGTGGTAGTAATATTTATATCCATACCGCGAATCGTGTCGATCTTGTCGTAATCGATCTCAGGAAAGATAATCTGCTCCTGGATACCCATGCTGTAATTACCACGACCATCAAATGATTTTGGATTCAGACCACGGAAATCGCGGGTACGCGGCAATGCCACATTGACCAAGCGATCCAAAAATTCATACATCCGCTCACGACGCAAAGTCACCTTGCAACCAATAGGCTGGCCGTCACGAATCTTGAAGGCGGCAACTGACTTACGAGCTAATGTGCGCACAGCCTTCTGGCCTGCGATCAGTTCCATGTCCTCAATTGCCCTATCGACCAGTTTTTTGTCTGCAACCGCCTCACCAACACCCATATTCAAAGTGATTTTGGTGATGTACGGCACTTCAGATACGTTGCTCAGACCCAACTTTTCCTTCAGTTGCGCTGCAATCGTCTCGCGATATAAATCCTGTAACCTAGCCATATCTTATGTCTCAGCCTGCAATCTCTTAAACGTCAACGGTCTCACCGTTCGACTTAAACACGCGGACTCTCTTGCCATCTTCCAGCGTCTTAATTGTTATCCGATCGCCCTTATTCGAGGCCGGATTAAATAGCATCACATTAGAACGGTGCAGTGGCATTTCCTGCTCAACAATACCGCCCTGGACACCCGCATTAGGGTTTCCTTTTGTGTGCTTCTTAGCCACGTTAACGTTCTCAACTACGATGCGCTCTTCGTCAATAACGCGAACGACAGAACCACGACGGCCCTTGTCCTTACCCGCTATAACGATAACCTCATCGCCTTTTTTAATTTTGTTCATATCTCTATTTCTCGATCAGGCCTCTGAAAACTCAGAGAACCTCGGGAGCCAGTGAAATAATTTTCATAAAGCTACCGGTACGAAGTTCACGTGTAACCGGGCCAAAAATACGGGTACCAATAGGCTCAAGGCGCGCATTCAATAAAACTGCAGCGTTGCCATCGAAACGAATCAGCGAACCATCTGGACGTCGCACGCCCTTCCGAGTACGCACAACAACAGCGTTGTAAACCTCACCCTTCTTAACGCGACCACGTGGGATCGCATCTTTAACACTAACCTTAATGACGTCACCAATAGCGGCATAACGACGCTTCGAGCCACCAAGAACCTTGATACACATAACACGGCGGGCACCACTATTGTCCGCTGCATTGAGCATTGATTGCATTTGAATCATGAGTAACTTCCGATAATACCCGAGGCTTAACCTACGGCACGTTCAACAATTTCGACCAAGCGCCATGACTTGCGCTTGGAGTAAGGACGGCACTCAGTAATCGCAACAGTATCGCCGAGCTTGCATTCATTCGACTCGTCATGAGCCAGCAACTTGGTGGTACGTCGAAGATACTTTCCGTACAAGGGATGCTTAACCTTGCGCTCAATCGTGACCGCAATAGTCTTATCCATGCCCGCACTTACTACCGTTCCAGTAATTGTACGAAGCTTTTCTGCTGAGTCTGTTTTGTCAGTCATCACGCGGTCTCTTTCTCTGCTGCAATCTCGTGAGCTCGCAACACTGTCTTAACACGGGCAATGTTCTTACGAACCTTGCGAACCTGATCAGGACGAGCGCTCTGGCCGGTTGCCATCTGCATGCGAAGGTTAAACTGTTCCTTCCGCAGATCGATCAACTGAGCCAACAGCTCGTCTCTATTCTTGCCTTTCAATTCAGCTGCATTCATGACAGCACCTGCCGGCCAACAAAGGTCGTTGCAATAGGCAGCTTTGCAGCCGCGAGGCGAAACGCCTCGCGCGCTTCATCTTCTGAGACGCCTTCCATCTCATAAAGCATGCGACCTGGCTGAATCTGGGCTACCCAATATTCGACACTGCCCTTACCTTTACCCTGGCGAACCTCGAGCGGCTTCTTGGTAATTGGCTTATCGGGGAAAATCCGAATCCAGATCTTGCCACCACGCTTAATAGAGCGTGTCATCGCACGACGAGCTGCCTCAATTTGGCGAGCAGTAATACGGCCGCGCCCAATAGCTTTCAATCCGAACTCACCAAATGACACTGAACTACCGCGCACGGCAAGCCCGCGATTGCGGCCTTTCATCTGCTTTCTATACTTTGTTCTCTTCGGCTGAAGCATCTTACCTAGTCCTTAATTGATCTTTAGCGAGCGCGCTGGTTATCAGCAGTTTCTGGCGAAGCCGATAGCGGCAAACGCTCCAGAATCTCACCCTTAAAGATCCAAACCTTTACACCGATAATGCCGTAGGTCGTTAACGCCTCAGCAAATCCGTAATCAATGTCGGCTCGCAGGGTATGCAAAGGCACTCGGCCCTCGCGATACCACTCGGAACGTGCAATTTCAGCACCATTCAAGCGACCACCAACTTTAACTTTGATACCACCTGCGCCAAGGCGCATAGCGTTTGTTACCGACCGCTTCATTGCCCGACGAAACATCACACGCCGCTCTAATTGCTGCGCTATACCTTCAGCAACTAACTGCGCATCAAGCTCGGGCTTGCGAATCTCACTAATATTGATTCGCACATCGTTAACGGACATGCCGGTCAGCTTTGAAACTTCTAAACGAAGCTTCTCAATGTCCTCACCCTTCTTACCGATAATCACGCCAGGCCGCGCAGTATGAATAGTAACGTTAATCTTATTAACGGGACGCTCGATCTGAATCTTAGCGACCGACGCCTCTTTTAATTTCTTCTTCAGAAACTCACGGACCCGAAAATCGGAGTAAATGAATTTTGGGTACACTCTGCTATTTGCGTACCAACGTGAAGTCCAGTCTTTGGTAATACCAAGACGGATACCAATTGGATGTACTTTCTGACCCATTCCGAATCCTTACTCGTCAGCTACTTGAACAGTAATATGACTGTTACGTTTGATAATACGTGTACCACGACCTTTAGCGCGCGCACGGAAGCGGCGTAAACCCGGACCTTCGTCAACAAAAATGCTGGCGATCTTCAATTCATCAATATCCGCGCCATGATTGTTCTCGGCATTTGCAATAGCAGACTCCAAAACCTTCTTTACGATAGCCGCACTCTTCTTCGGCATAAAGGCCAAGTCTTGCAAAGCCTTACCAACAGGCTTGCCACGAACCATGTCTGCCACAAGGCGGCATTTCTGCGCAGAGATACCTGCGTAACGTAATTTTGCTGAAACTCGCATGCTGTTACTCTCTACTTAGCCTTTCGGTCGGCGACATGGCCTCTGTAAGTTCGGGTTCCTGCAAACTCACCCAACTTATGGCCAACCATGTCCTCTGATACCAACACGGGTATATGATCACGCCCGTTATGCACCGCTAATGTCAACCCAATCATATCGGGAATGATCATAGAGCGTCGCGACCAGGTTTTAATTGGCCGACGATTATTGGCTTCAGCCGCTGCTAGAACTTTCTTAAGCAACGAACTATCGATGAATGGACCTTTCTTAATTGATCTTGGCACGTCTACTCTCCGCCTAAATGGCGATTACTTCTTATTACGACGACGAACAATCATACCGTCGGTGCGTTTATTACTGCGGGTCTTCTTACCCTTAGTAGGGGTACCCCAAGGCGACACAGGATGACGACCACCTGAAGTACGACCTTCACCACCACCATGCGGGTGATCGACCGGGTTCATCGCAACACCGCGAACGGTGGGGCGAACACCACGCCAGCGTTTAGCACCAGCCTTACCTAACTTACGCAGATTGTGCTCGCCATGACCAACCTCACCAACAGTAGCGCGGCAATCAACATGAATCTTGCGCATTTCCCCTGACCGTAGACGCAAAGTTGCATACGCACCTTCACGGGCAGCGATCTGTGCGGAACCACCGGCAGACCGAACCAACTGCGCGCCTTTGCCTGGCTTCAACTCAACACAATGAACCTGAGTACCGACAGGTATGCTGCGCAATGGCAATGCATTACCCGTTTTGATCGGCGCCTCTGAACCAGAGACAATGCTGTCGTCCTGGTGCAAACCTTTGGGCGCAATAATGTAGCGTCGCTCACCATCGGGATACAACACCAGAGCCAAATGGGCGCTCCGATTAGGATCATATTCAATACGTTCTACACGACCAACAATGCCATCTTTATCACGCTTAAAATCAACCATGCGATAGCGCCGCTTATGACCGCCACCAATGTGGCGAGTCGTGATACGACCCTTATTGTTTCGTCCACCAGTCTTAGTTAGCTTAGAGACCAGAGCCGCATGCGGCGCGCCTTTATAAAGCTCAGGAGTATTCACTTTGACAACAAAGCGACGTCCCGGAGAAGTTGGTTTTAACTGTTGTAATGCCATCGTCTAAATCTCTTTAACCTTACTCGGCACCGACAAAGTCGATGTCTTGGCCTTCGGCCAAAGTAACGTAAGCCTTTTTCCAATCTTTACGCTTGCCTTTAGTCTGGCCAAAGCGCTTGGCCTTACCTTTCACATTGGCAACTTGGACGCCTTCAACCTTGACATCAAACATCAACTCAACGGCTTGCTTAATGTCTGATTTGGTCGAATCGACACGCACCTTAAAAGTCACCTGATTATTGCGCTCGGCAATAACGCTGGCCTTCTCAGAAACATGCGGACCGACTAAAACGTTGATCAATCTTTCCTGGTTCAGCGCATTACTCATGACAAGCGCTCCTCAAGTTCTTTAACCGCCTTAACGGTAGCAACAACCTTGTCAAAACGAATCAGGCTAACCGGATTCACTTCGCGAAGATCCAGCACATCAATGCCCTGAAGGTTGCGCGATGCCAAGCACAGATTCTCTTTATAGGTTTTAACCAGAAAAAGAACGCTATCACCTGCATTTAGCTCTTTAAGCTTACCCAATAACTCTTTGGTCTTAGGCGTTTCAAGCTTCACTGTGTCTACCAGAATCAGCCGATCCTGACGGATCAACTCGGAGAGAACAGATCGCATAGCTGCGCGATACATTTTCTTATTAACCTTTTGCTCATAGTCACGAGGGCGCGCGGCAAACGTACGGCCACCGCCAACCCATATAGGGCTGCGACTTGTACCAGCACGAGCACGACCAGTGCCCTTCTGACGCCATGGCTTAGCACCACCACCCCGAACATCAGAACGCGTTTTCTGCTGCTTAGTACCCTGACGGGCCTTAGCAAGAAATGCAGTAACGACCTGATGAACTAGGCCCTCATTAAAGTCGACAGCAAAAGTTGCATCTGCAACTTCAATATCACTACCGCCTGTTTGAACTGTAAGTTTCATAGCTCAGCCTAAGAACCCTTAGCTTTTAGCCTTAACTGAAGGCTTAACGAAAAGGCGACCACCCTTGTTTCCGGGCACAGCACCTTTCACCAAAATCAAATTGCGATCCGCATCAACGCGAACCACCTCAACACTCTGAACCGTGCGGTTTACACCACCCATACGGCCAGCCATTTTCTTACCCTTAAAAACGCGTCCAGGCGACTGGTTCTGACCAATAGAGCCCGGCGCACGATGAGAAACCGAGTTGCCGTGGGTCGCATCCTGCATGCTGAAGTTATGCCGCTTAATAACGCCTGCATAACCCTTACCAATGCTGGTGCCCTGAACATCAACCTTCTGACCCGCCGCAAACCGCTCAACCGTCAGCTCAGAACCCGCCTGAATATCGGCAAGCTCGGAAGCCTCTGCGCGAAATTCCCACAAACCCTCACCAATCTCCACGCCGACAGCAGCAAACTGGCCTGCATCCGGCTTAGAAACGCGAGAAAGCCTCTTGCTTCCTGTAGTGACCTGCAACGCATCGTACCCATCAACATCGATAGAACGAACGCGAGTCACACGATTCGGCAAAGCTTCAATAACGGTAACCGGGATGGATACACCATCTTCAGTAAACACTCGCGTCATTCCGCACTTCCGCCCAACAAGACCAATGGCCATAGTCCTACCCTTCAAAGTACACACGCACCCCAAACGAACGCCGCCGGGATACCATAAATAAATGTTTGCCAGGAAAAGAGTCAGACGCACCCTCTAAGCAGCGTGCTGCTCAGATGCATTTTCTAACCCGGTAAATCCCTTGCCCGGCGGATGTCTCTGTGACCCTCTAACGGATCACAAAAGACCCGATAGCGACATAAAGCGCCGTTCAGGCCCGACAGAGCCAGCAAGTATAACTGGGATCTTCCTTAACTTCTAGTAAATTTCTGCAGTTTAGAGCAGAGTTTTCTAGTTCAACTTAATCTGAACATCCACACCCGCTGGCAACTCCAGCTTCATGAGCGCATCGACTGTTTTGTCGGTGGGCTCAATGATGTCCATCACACGCTTATGGGTACGCAGTTCGTACTGGTCCCGTGCGTCCTTATTGACATGCGGTGAGACAAGAACAGTAAACCGCTCCATCTTGGTAGGAAGAGGCACAGGACCCTTAACTTGCGCACCTGTTCGCTTAGCCGTTTCAACGATTTCACGCGCTGAGTTATCGATCAATCGATGATCGAAGGCTTTCAGACGGATACGAATATTTTGGTTCTGTGCCACTTTCTACCTCGCTTGCCAGCCCCGAATACTTGCCCATGAACTACCCGGCCTATGCTGAACCGGACCCATATGGACTCGCGTCGTGGACTTGCTAGTACTTAAAACACTTGCCGAATCAGATCGGAAAGTTACTCAATAATTTTTGCAACAACACCGGCGCCTACAGTGCGACCGCCTTCGCGAATCGCGAATCGCAGACCGTCTTCCATAGCAATCGGTGCAATCAACTCAACTTTCATCTGAACGTT